>Ga0335073_10008757_pt1 | contig 14198 bp, 20 predicted proteins | sample Lox_Sample_22_FD_207093 | JGI IMG/M metagenome (GOLD analysis project Ga0335073, IMG submission 207093) | Soil microbial communities from Loxahatchee National Wildlife Refuge, Florida, United States - Lox_Sample_2.2 | ecosystem: Environmental > Terrestrial > Soil > Wetlands | place: USA... | reverse complement strand
CCCGATAACCTTAACTTCCCAGGATGACTCTAGTGGAAAACCTCTAAAAAATCCCAGGTTCACATAATTCTACATTTGTCACTCCCGTACCCTTGGCCAATGCTCTTGGAGACTCCGACAACGCCTTTCCGCCTATATTTGCTTTTGATTAACAACCTTTGTTCCTCTTTTCCAGAATGCCACCATCGTAGGACTTGGCTGGAGCGATGAAGCGTCCATTGCCCCGTTGAAACAGATATGTCTAGTTCGGCCTCCCGGTATAAGTACTCGGGTACGAAAATTTCCGTTGGCGCATCGTCTGGAGGAATTTCTTCGAAGGGAAGCATGCGTAACGAAAAAGAACAGGCTCTCATGTCAAAACCATGCGATGTTGGCCGGCCAGCGACCACAACAAGTGAAGGCCGGACAAAAGACTCGAAGGCTCTGGAGCCAGCGTTTAAAGTAGCAATGAAGGGAAATGAAAAACTGGGAGGCGAATCGGGAGTATTATGGAGGACTTGATTCGAATTACTCAAAAGTCCTCTCTCGCATGCAAAAGAATTGTCGCTAGAGTTGTCGTTCTCGATCTGCACCTCTTCTATAGTGGTTATTGCGGTGGTTTCACTTTTGGGGCCGACTACTGAATGCTCGAGGATAGTATGGTGATGCATATCTGATTTACTCCACACACTGAGGTTTTCTCCATTCCAATGATCTCCCCAAACATGATCATTCTGCTCGTCAGTCTGTAAAAATTTGGGGAGATAACGTCTGGGCAATAATTCCAGAGAGTGAAGTTTAGACCCGCCCCTTCTAAGGCGTAATGATTGGCATCCATTGCCAGATATTGATCGAAGTAACTACCGTCGTGTAAAGTCTTTTTGTCTTCCATGTCATACGGAATGCCGATCTCACTCATGAGACACGGAGTGTCACCTGGGTTAACGCGATCAAAAGTGGAAGCTGCACCGATATTCTCTATCCCTTCGAGTTTAGTGGCAATTAGTTGATCCCTCAGGCCATTCCGAACCGCTTTGTAACCTATGCGCAGTGCAAAAAGAGGAATAGGATACTTTCCGCGCAAGTATCCAAGAGCGTCAATGTTCCACCAGCTCCTGCAATGAGGTAGGAGTTGTAAGGTGTCATACCATTTCTTGAGCAACAACGTTAACCCATCATAGTAATGCGGAGAAAAGACAAGTCTCTCATCTCGTTCCGTAGATTCTAAAACAGGAGGAATGAACATGACGGGCGGCTGTAAAAACATGATTGCGTTTTGATGAACGGATCGAATCGTATCAGAATATCGCTTGAAGTGGGGCATAAAATGAAATTTGAGCCATGAATCGTTGTCAATCTCTTGCACTCGGCTGTGCCTTAGGAAGTATTTTGGTTCTAACAGAGTCCGCGATGCTGGATCCCATACACCGTGTTGAGCCCAGATACATTCACCTAGTTTCCATCCTGCGTCACGCTTCCAGCCATATTTCTTGTCGTAGTCGTCAGATTGAATCCACGCCTTTAAACCTCCAGGGTCGACTATCCGTCGGCCAGTCTTTTTTGGACCAAGTTGGGTCCAGTCATATGTATCAACTTTTGCTGGAATGCCTTCTCCAAGTAACATACATTGAAAGGCGGAAGGGCAAGTAGTTTTCCGAAGCTGTTGAGTGGGCATAACAATATTTAAGTCCGAATAACCAACCAGACCAATGGAAGGTTCATTCATATTCTCCCACCCAATGACGGTCGTGTCTTCAAGGTCACCAGCATCATGAATACGTTGAGCAAGATATCGAAGGGCGTTTAGAAAATGAGTCTCAAGAAAATCTTGAATATTCATGCCGTTGATAATAGCTTTTGGCGCATATTCACATCCAGCAAAGAACAGCGTAAACATCGTATAGGAGACAAGTCTGTGATAATCTGTCTCAGCCAAGCCCTGACGGGGGATTCCATACTTGTACTCCAAACCATCTTTGGGTAATTCTCTGGCTCTGTTGAAAAGTTGTGGATTAAAGCTGCCTCCGTCGCCGCAAAGTTAGCGGGATCGAACCCACAAGCGTAGAGGGTCCAAAGCGGTGCTCCCGAACCACCGGAAAACCTGGACCACAGCAAGTCAGCAAGCTTAGCGCAACTGCACCCTTACAACATCCTGATGTGGATCGATAAAGACAAAAATCTCGTGATCTTTGCACTTTTGCAGTATAGAAACCACATAGTCAACATACTCTCTGTCATAGTTCCCTCTTTTTTGTCAGTTATATCCTCAATTGGAGAGGGAGTTGTACGGTCCGGCATGCTCTATTGCCTCCCAAGTAATGAGAAATCGGATAACGTTATAGCCGTATCCCTTTATACGAGCAAGATGTTGATCAGCATGCTCTAAAGGGAAAGGTCTTCCAACGAAACTGACGTTATCGCCATCGAGAAAGCCATCCCGCACATGAGAAGCTATTCTAGGAACAAAAGGTTGTTTTGTGTTTCCTCCGACATTCAGGCCTCGTAGCGTTAATATCCTATCTGTGAGCGGAAGCTAGGGTTATTTGAATGATACCGCCCTTTGTTGTCCCTAAAGTATACTCCATCGATCTGGACATGCCGAGGTTCTTCATTTTCGGGCATTGAGACAGGTGATACTCTCGAGCGGAAGTGTCACAAAGAAGTCAGAATGAACAAGGGGTCGATATGCTTAACTTAATTTACATATTTACGGTATTTATATGAATAATATGTACATACGTACGTAACGTTTTATGCTAGAAAACCACCTTGCAGATCGCGACCAGCGTCGCATGGGTGAGTAAGCTAACATGTCTTCCTCCCAAATTAAGAGCAACCTGAAAGCGGCCAGAGAATGCATTGCCCAGAAGGACTACAAGAAAGCTCTAGAGATTACAAAGAAGATCCTATCTTTCGAGCCTGGAAATTACAATGCACAAGTATTTGCAGGCGTCAGTCTCCTCAATCTTGGTGTATATGACGAAAGCGAGAAAGCATATCAAGAAGCTATCCAGTTAAATCCTGCAAATGCCCTTGCTTGGCAAGGTCTTGTCAATCTTTTCGAGAAGACGGGCGATCTTCAAAAACTCAAGGACGCATCGTTTTCACTGGCGGACATATATCTGCAAAGGTAGCATACAGCAGAAATTCGTTCTAACTTTTAGTAATGACGAAGAGAAGTGTTTTTCGGTCATTGATAAATATATAAAAGAGGTGAAGTCTAGAGGATCGCAATCACAGGTAGCTAGCTATTAGAAATCTCTCATAGCAGATAAATGAAGCGCTCGGACTGCTTCTTCCGGACAACCCATACTTCGCGCTCATAGAACGCCTTGTTCCACCGCCTGGAGAGATTTGTGAATTCATTGCGGTTTCTCTTGAAACGCTTGAACAAGAAGCGATCGATAAAGAGATTGCAAAGAGACGCATGCGGTTGGGTGCAAATTTAGAGCAGGTCACGAAAGATGTGAAAAGGGAGGTGTTGCTGAGATCTGAGGTACTCGCCCTAGCAAGTGTTCGTCCTCATGAAAGCTGGAATCGATTTACCAGAAAGTCATCGATTGGACAGACAATATCGAGATTCGGCGCACATATGAATCAAAGTTGCTTCGTCGTTCATACGAAACTTTGATGGTTTCTCCTCCACAAAACAAAGAAGCCAGAAGAGGCGCAGTATGGCAGATTGCGCATGGAATGGTGGTGTTGAATTTACCTGACGAACTTGCTTGGACAATCTGTGTAGATTGGAAGGATTTTGAGTACATTGGTACTTCCAACAACTTTAAGGCTCTAATGTTTCAGAAATGTATGGGCTTGTCTTCATCAACGATTTAATTCGGACAATACCTCAGAGTGGTCTTGCAAGAGTGTTATCGACTTATTTAAAGTCAGAGCTCTGCAAATTCCCTCGAGAGACATCTGAAGACGATGTTGAGGGTGAAGAGCCCCCTGAGGAGGCCAACATCCCCTCGGACGAGCTTCTGGGAGACATGATGGTATCCGTCTCTTAGGACCGAGATTGACATTAGGATGGACATAATTTAAATCGCTCTTGCATCACAAGTGGCCGAATTTCGGCTTCTTATCTTCTTTATCTTAAGGACTATGAGGCTGCATCTGAGATAGCCCGAGCTTCCATGGACTCATTGCAGAAATTGCGACAGGATGTCGGCATTTCCTTGGTTGGTCCCGATATTTCCTTGCGCGTCCTCCTTGGGGCATCTCTGATTCACTACCAAGCGCCGAAGCATCACCCTCAAGCGCAGCAACTCTTCGATGATGTCCTGTCCAAGAAGCCTAACTCGGTCGAGGCCCTGTTGGGCAAAGGGCGGGTCGCGTTGGAAGAAGGAAATCTAGCTGGAGCAATCGACTTCACGGCAAGAGCTTTACAACTTGCCCACGGCAATGTCGAAGCAAAGATGGAGCATGCGTGGGCGCTTGTATTAAATAACGATGTCCAAGAAGGGAAATCAGAGCTCCAGGAGGCCCTGCATCTTGTTGATGGGAAAGATGCTCGTTCTAGGGAGCTGATCTCTGAGATTTGGTGGAGATTGGGGAAATGTCTATGGAGTGAAGGTCTCTCATCCTCTACATTGCTTGTACTGATGGAAGAGAATGACGAATCTCGCAATAAAGCATACACGGCATTTGTTACATCCTTAAAATACAACCACAACTATGCTCCGGCTTACACGAGTTTGGGAATTTTCTATGCAAATGTAGCGAATGATTCAGAACGTGCTTATCGATGTTTTCAAAAGGCATTCGAACTTGATGCCGGAGAAGCGGAAGCAGCAGAACGACTTGCACATGATTTTGCGGATTCTAGGCAGTGGGATCTTGTCGAAGTGGTCGCGCACCGGTTTTTACAGGCCGCACGAAAAAGAGTCTCAACAAAACGGGAACTCTCTTGGCCTCACCGTGCTCTTGGGGTTGCGAAATTAGTTTATTGCATATTTGAATAACATTGACGATAGAATGAGCGGAATTATGCCAAGGCCATCCAATCTTTTCAAGCTGCGCTGCGCAACTCACCTCGAGATGTACATGCTTGGATCGGTCTCGGTGAGGCGTATGCCAATTCAGGACGATATTCTGCAGCTTTAAAGTCCTTTGCCCGGGCTGAGACATTAGACCAAGATAACTGGTTTGCTCAATATATTCTTGGAATGGTCCAGAGAGATGTTCTAGAATACGATTTGGCTTGCGAAACATTTCGAAAGATCATACGGGGTCACCCTGACGACTTTGTTGTTGCGCTCTCGCTCGCACAGACGCTAATTGCATGGGCATATTCAAGTTTGCGCTCGGGATATATGTCGAAAAGTGTGGAATTGGCAACGCAAGGAGTCGTCACAGCCTTGCATCTCATTGATGATAACGAAGAGTTAAGTGAAGCATGGAAAATAGTTGGAGATGGTGCCTACCTTGCATCTTTGGTGCGAGTGGAAGGAAGCATCCACCTTGCTAATATTCTTTCGCAAAGACTTCTCCCAGCGCAGGGACCGCGAAGTTTGGATGGAGTTACTGAAGAAGAAACTCTAGACAAGGAGGAGGGGGGTGGGAGCAGTTCAATTCGGCTTCTATGGTACAACCATGCTGCAATGGAGACGATGGTGATACTCACCAGAGGAGACCGCCTGGCCCATTCTGGCGCGAATTTTAACCTTGGTTTGGCAAAGTATCAACTTTCTGCTGCTACAGCCGGTTTCGTTGAGTCGTCAATTCGACCGGTGATCGAGTGCTTCAAGAAAGCAATCCAGTCCGAACCAAGAAACTTTGAATATTGGAACGCGTTGGGAGTTGCAACGGCAACTCACTTCCCTACCATTGCCGAGAAAGCTTTTTCCCGAGCGTTGTGGATCAATGAGAGGGTACGCGTCTTTAGAGAGAGCGGGCTAATTGATATTAGAGTTCGCCCACATGGACGAATCTGGGGATCATGTATCTAATTCACGATGACGAAGAGCTGGCTATGCAAGCGTTCTCAAGAGGTCAAGCAGCCGACCCCGAAAATGCAGTAGCATGGGTTGGACAAGCGATTGTTGCAATCCGGGATCAAGACATACGTGAAGCTCGAGATCTGTATCAACATGCTTTTGAGATTGGAGAGCGCAGTTTTGTAATTCTTTCCCTACTTCGATGCTTATTTAGGCGACTGCAAATTTCCGATTCGCAGAAGCAGTATTTGACCGGCTTTCATCCCAGGAAATCTCTCCTCTCGTGCTACCATCCACCGCAGTATTCGCGTTGAAGACGTACATTATTCAACGACCAAATGACAAACATGCCTTACACATTTTCTCTATGCTCTCAGAACGCGAAGGTCAATATGAGCCGGCATCACAGTCTTTGCGACAAGTATCTGATATCTTGGAACAAGAATATGAAGACTCGGAAGACGAAGACATCTTACGTCAATTTTGCATTGTTAAATCCGATTTAGGACGGATATATCTCGCTTTGGGTGATTATACTGGGGCAGTGGAACAATCATTTACTGCTCTTGACCTTTCCCAGGATCTATCTGACCTTACGAATGTCAGATTGTCATCTCATCTCATTGGTGGACTTAGTCACTATTTTTCAGGGGATATGGAGACTGCAATATCTATGTTCCAAAATGCTTTGACGGAAAGTGATGAGGATGTCGATGTAATGCTGCTCGTCGGGCAAGCATTGTGGGCAACGGGTGGCTCCCAAGAACGAGAAGTTGCGCTGCAACAAATTCGAGATTGGTTCTAGTCTTTAGTCTCCTTCGCTAACTTTCAGCCTGAAGAAGGATCCCACTCATATGGGAGCTTTGTGCGCACTTGCGTCGATAAATCTGGCACTAGGTGACAAACACGATTTACCTAGTGTCTTGACAACGCTTCGTGAATTGTCAACATCATCGCATAATGCTGCAGAGATGCATACGCTACTCACTGCAATAGCTCGACTAGAAGGTCGCAAAATAGAAGACGTATCTCGTACGGAAATTATGCTGGATCCTTCGTTATCAAGAGAGTGGATTAATCTTTCGAAAGGTGGAGACCCGGTAGCAAATATGGCTTTGAAACTCGCGGCAAGAGATCCCCAAGTCTCGATCGAAGAGATGGCTTTGGCTTATGAGATAAGTGGCTCGCTCGGGTCCCTGCAGTCGGGGATACTGCTATCGCCATGGAGAGCACAAGGCTGGCGGAAACTTAATAAATTGTAATATATTGAAAATGTGCATAGATAACATCATCAAAATCTCAGATATGCAGATATGCAAATATTTGAAATCTTCAGACACAATTTCAAATCCATCGTTACACAACGCGCATGTCTCCACAATTCCGGGAGCTAAAATTATTTTTACCTCTTACCGTTCAAATAAAGGCCACAGGATTCTGCTCTGATCTCTGGATGCTAAGGTTGCCTCTTTTCATTTCCTTTCAACGTAATTCTAAGCCTCTAATCAATCGCGGTAGACCAATTGTTTCTTCTCTCTTTTCAGCGGCTGTTTTATCTTTTGGGTCAGGAGCGCCAGTTCAGAAGATGGGAATCCATTCAAACGTTGTCATAATTGGATCTGGTATCGCGTCCCTTCGTTTTTACAGTCTTACTAACATTTAGGCCCCGCGGGTAACTCCCCTCGTGCGAGATCCCTAACGCTCTTTAAGGACATACTGCGGCAATTTATTTAGCACGTGCCGAACTTAAGCCAGTTTTGTACGAAGGCTTTCTTGCAAATGGAATCGCAGCTGGAGGGCAACTTACAACAACCACCGATGTCGAGAACTTCTCCGGATTTCCAGACGGAATCATGGGCCCTGAGCTCATGGAGAAGATGAGAGAGCAATCGAAACGCTTTGGCACCCAAATTATTTCTGAGACAGTCAGCAAATTGGATCTCTCTAACAGACCCTTCAAGTATTGGCTAGAAGGGAAGGAAGGTGAAGCACCCAATACAGCTGACACGATTATCCTCGCTACTGGTGCGAGCGCTAAACGCTTGGCGCTACCAGGGGAAGAAGCGTATTGGCAAAGTGGAATTTCAGCCTGTGCTGTTTGTGACGGAGCGGTAACGATGTCTGAGTTGTCGGAGCTGATGTTCTAGGTTCCGATATTCCGTAACAAGCCGTTGGCTGTTATCGGCGGCGGTGATTCTGCTGCAGAAGAAGCCCTTTTCTTGACAAAATATGGCAGCAAAGTATTTGTTCTCGTTAGGAAGGACTATCTCCGAGCGTCCACAATCATGGCCAAACGCTTAACCTCTCATCCCAAGGTCGAGATTCTCTACAATACGGTCGCTGTTGAGGCCAAAGGCGACGGTGGATTGATGAACCAACTTGTGATCAGTACGAATGGGGAGCAGAAGACATTAGATGTTAACGGGCTATTCTATGCTATCGGACATGAACCCGCAACATCGTTGGTAAAAGGACAGGTCGACATGGACGCTGAAGGATACATCATTACCAAACCCGGAACAAGCTACACCAGTGTGAAGGGAGTTTTTGCAGCTGGAGGTATTGCGGTTCTTAGTCCTCGAGCTGACGAAAAGATGTACAAGACAAGCGATATCGTCAGGCCATTACCTCGGCTGGGAGTGGTTGTATAGCTGCACGTACCTGAGAAGCTCATGACTATGCTAATCTCTAGTGGAATGTGAACGTTTGCTTGCCGAAGAAGAGGATGCTCGGCCGAAAGCTGAGATTGTCGTCCAACCCAATGGAGATGCTGCTTATACATCTAATCCGATGTTATAGATTTACGTGCGTAGAAGCACCTGCCTACAAGATTAGGCTTTATAGAGGGTATAAGTTGTTGGACATGAGTTATCAGAAATGCATTTTATCGAAGCCTATCTTGTCTTCTCTACGATTTTTATTGGGGTCTCTCAATTTCTACATCCGTGAGGTGTGCCGTGACTAGAGGGTTTCGTAGATCCCACAACTAGGAACGTTGTGCGGTAAACCATGTCTATCAACACTCCCATATCTCCGCCCCTCAGAAGGAGATTCATACCCACTGCTCCCTCCAAAGCGAACATGAAGACTCTGAAAGTGGTAACGTGGAATGTAGCCGCACTCCGTACAATTCCTTCCAAGCTAGGAACTAGCGAGTTTCAAGATAAAGTGAAGCGCACCGACGTACTGAAAGAGTTCTTCAAGAAATATGAGGTCGACATCGCTTGTTTCCAGGAACATAAATTTAGTGGATGGGATAAACTCGACAAGGAATATGCATGTGTCGATGGTATTCTACCCATTCTACCTTTCTCAAGATCTGTCTTAACTTTCTAGGGTATGATTCCTTTTGGTCATTCTCTGGAAGCGGCTATGCCGGAGTAGTGACCTACGCTCGGAGCGGTCTCACGAAGACGTTTACAGATGATCCTTTTTCCATGACTCAGACCGCTTCGAAGTCCATAAAAGAGATCTCCAAAGGACGGTGTATGTTGACAGATCATGGCGTCCTCTTGCTTCTAAATATCTACGCTCCGAATGCTGGCCGTGGCCCTGAACACCTCGAAAAGAAACTGGAATTTTACAATGAACTTTCGTCGGCGATGGCGCGGTGGACGGAAGAAGGGAGAAAAGTCATTATTACGGGGGATATCAACACGGCTCATTCAGAGCTGGATATCTATAATCCAAAGAAATATCAAATGGAGACTGGGTTTCTCGACATTGAAAGACAATGGATTACAACATTTCTAAATGAAAGAAAGTGCAAGGACGTTTGGAGAGAATTCAACCCTGGCATTAGAAAATACACATTCTGGGACCAAAAGAGATGTGCGTTTTCCAGATTGCGTAGGCTGACTACAAGTGATGAGGGAGAAGAATTGTGGATGGAGAATTGATATCTTCTACGCAAATCAAGCCATGATGAAAGATGTCGTGAGAAGTGACATCTTGTCCGATGTACCTTTCGCTCTATTTTCTTTCTCACCAAAGGTCACCGGTTCCGATCATTGCCCCATTTCGATAACATTCGCCCTTGAGATAACTGCAACATATCCTACCCCTGCCGGGGCAGGTAACCTTCGAAAGGCTTCAAATCAGCAGGTATGGATTTGCACCCACCCCAATCTTATGAGGTAGAGTCTCAAGTCCTTCTTCCAGCCAAGGATCAAATTGGGCAATCGCTCTCCCGAGAGGTCATTGCAGGCTCGGCCTCACATCCAACATACTTTGAAAAGCCTAGACAAACCTTTAAAGGAGGACCTAACGCGCAAGCGAACCCGAGAGGGGAGTGAATCCTCACAAAATGGTCAGTCAGATGATGACGACATATTAGAACAAGCTTTCGGCGTGAAACGGGGCCGCATTCTTCCGCCCGACGAAGACCAAGATTCCAAATTCTATGCGAACACAGAACCAAAGAGCTGGAACGGAGAAAAGAACATCTAAAATAATAACGGCTTCTATTCTTTCGTAGTCAGACCAGTTTACATGCTAAATGATACCGGCGTTTGAGGACATGAGTTGTTGAGATGTACACGTGATGTGATTGATTGATCGACTTTTGAAGAGATTTCAGTGTTGATAAAGTAATTTGATAAACACTATGAAGGTACCGATTTGGCTTGATTGCGATCCTGGTCACGACGATGTAACTCTTTCCTACGGGAGATGCCCGTTCTAATATTCTAGGCCTTCGCTTTGCTTTACGCCGCCTATTCATCTAATCTTGATCTTATCGGTAATCGGATTTTTCATGCAATGCTAATACAACACTAGGAGTCAGCACCGTTCATGGAAATGCATCACTGAGCAAAGTCACATTGAATTGTCTTCGCGTCCTCCGCTCTTTGAATAAGACAGAGGTGCCAGTCTATGCGGGTCAAGTTAGGGGACTCTTGCGTCGGAATATATCGGCAAAAAACATCCACGGCGAGTCGGGCCTAGATGGTACGACCTTGCTGCCGGACATAACCCCTGCGGACCGGGTTGCAGAGGGAAAGGCAGTCATTGCTATGTCTGAGGCCATTCTCGCGCAAAAGAAAAATGAAGTGATGTTAGTTGCCACCGGCAGTATGACCAATATTGCACTACTTGTATCATTATATCCTGAAGTCGTTGAATGGCTTAAAGGTCTGGTAATCATGGGAGGGGCAGTGAAGGTGGGTAATGTCACGCCCGTGGCTGAATTCAATATCTGGGTATCTATGTTTTCAATAGTTGGTGTTAATTCAAGTCGGATCCGGAGGCTGCTCAGGTGCTATTCTCGATACCGGAGCTAGCGGAGAAACTCGTTATGGTCCCATTAGACCTGACTCATTCGGCACTTCTTACAAAAGGGATTGAAAAACAAATACTATCAGACCAACCTACTAAGTTCCGCCAGATGTGGGTGGACTTGGGACAGTTCTTTGCCCAAAAATACGCTGATGTCTTCGGAATCACCCAAGGTCCGCCCTTGCATGACGTCTGTGCAGTACATATCGCAAGACTTATAGGGCAAAATGTGCGAAGTGAAAAAGGGGGAAGATGGTATGGCAGAAGGATGCACTGTCATGTGGAAACGGGTGAAGGCCGAACTCGCGGACAAACCATATGCGATATATGGAACTATTTGGACGGTCCAGGGAAAATTACTTTAGCATGCGACCTAGATGTGAGATTATTCTTGAATTCATAATTCTGATCTTCTAGCTCACCGAGTTCTGGGGCGAACTCCTGCAATGCATTGATAATGCTGACCAAGTCTCTCCGGTTAATGAAGTATAGCGAAGAGTAGGCTTACTTGCTGGGCCGGAGAGAGAGTCAACTTCTGGGGGGATACCGAACGCGATAGCACTTGGTGCCTGAAAAAGTTAATTTTATGTGCAAGAAAAAAGACCGAAGCCTATTGGAACCATCATGACCTTGGCCATGGGAGCCTTTTCTGTGGCGGTTCAACCGCAATTATAAAAAGTCGCGTTGAATTATGAAGGTGATGCGTCATTCGCGCGACGATCCTTCTGTCCTTGACGAGACCCTGATGACATCACCCAACGAACAAAATCTAACGTGCAGATAGAGTGTTCTTCCGTTCAAGGCGGTTCTGGATTGTCGGATGATGAAAACTTAAACATCATGAACCCAGTCCGAATAGGACTGCAAAAAATTATGGGAACACTAGCAAGTCGAAAATTTTCAGCAATACCCCGGGGGACTGCGGCTTGGACGGCAAGTGTATGGATAACGTCACTCCATGGACAACGCCTCTATGTAGTCAACAGACGATATAAAAGCTTATTATTCCGCCACGGAACCTTTTTCCTCCATTTCTCTCACGTTGCCTTGTCACTCATAACATGTCGACCCAGAGCAACGTGTCCAAAACGGTAGAAGAGCTAAACGCCGCCAGCCTCTTTGATGTAAGCGGTTTCGTAGCAGTGGTTACAGGAGTAATGCTTGATTGCAGATTCATTCTGATTACAGGGTGGTACCGGTATAGGCCTTATGATTAGTCAAGTGTAAGACTCTCTTACATTCCTGACTAAGATCAAGCCTCGTAGCCAATGGTGCCAAAGTATACATCTTGGGCAAGAGGAAGGAGGTCCTGGAGGCCGCAGCCAAGAACTACGGCCACGGAGACAAAATCATCCCTGTACAAGCGGACATCACTTCTAAATCGGATATTGAATCCGCATACAAGACCATCAGCGCAAAAGACCAATATGTCCATCTTCTTGTCAACAATGCAGGAATTTCTGGACCGTGGTCCAAAACAGAGGCAACAGAGACTTCGTCAATTAAGGAAGACTTGTTTCACAATTCAGAATTCCACGAATGGGATGCTACTTACCGATTGAACGTCGCTTCACAGTACTTTATGACATATGCGTTCCTCCCGCTTTTAAAGAAGGCATCTCAATCCGAGAAAAGCTTTTCGGCAAGCATCATGAATACCGCGAGCGTTTCTGGAATTACCAAGGAAAGTCAAAATCATTTGGCTTATAATTCCTCCAAGGTAGCTTCAATCCATCTGACTCGTCTTCTGGCGACGGAATTGGTAAGAGGTAGAAATGCAAATGTAATTACTAACACCTAGATTGACCAACGCGTGCGAGTCAACGCGATCGCACCCGGGGTTTTCCGTGCATTCCAGAGATGATTTTGCTGATCTGAGCATCTGAGATGACTACGAATAAAAACGCATCGGATCACAAAAACGAGTCGACGCTAGAGTTGGATTCAGTTCCTGCTAAGCGAGCTGGAAATGTTTTCGATATGGCTAGATGTGCACTGTTCCTTGGAAGTAGAGGTAGTGAATATCTCAATGGGCAAATTGTTTCGGTTGATGGTGGGTTTCTTTTGGACCGACCTTCTACTGGTTGAGATGACACATGTAACAATGTTTGGCGGTGATAACGTTTGAAATTTTGGAGATGGGAAATATACGTTAATTGAATTCAAGAGCTATTGTATTCTTCCAAAAAGAAAAACTGCCAGGTCTTTATTCGAGTAATCTACTATCCAAATTGGTACATTGCTGGTCCAGTGACGACATGCGGGTTGCTAAAGCTAAGGTTGTGGGGAGTGAGATACAAGTTGGAATCGGTGATCGCTATAAAAATGGTGCCATTAACAATGCCGTCCGTATTGATCTCAGGGGAGACGACCCCTCCAGGTTGTGTAGTCATGGCTGTCCAACCGTGATCGGTCTCCGTCATGTTTGTTAAAGGAGTAAAAGTTTGCATTAAGTTGACTCACCCAAACCTCAAATTGAGCTCGCCCCGCCGTGGTTGCTGTTATGTATGTCATATTAAGTCCGACGCTCTTACTCCGCTTCTCCCAGGAGAGTTGCACAGTCATGTTTGGCATGGAGAGTGCGGCGTGATTAGTGCTGATAGCACGAGGATACATCGTGTCATTTCCGGTGGCCGTAGCAGTTGGATTATTGAGGACGGTGAGCGCGGGGAAGTTTTGCCAGGCTAGACGAGGAGTGTCGTCGGAACAGCCAACAACGTTCGGAGCGAGGAGAGCCCACGTCCAGGATTGTGGGATACCAGGTTCGAAGTATACTGGCATCGGGAAAAGACCTTCGAACTGACGGAATATCAATTGTTGCCGTGCTTCAGTGGGGATAGCCTCTAATAGCATTTGCGCGGCCGCTCGTGAGTCCCAATGTTCCAGGAACCCGTAGACTCCCTACTCGCCCCAACGTGTTACTTTCTGACAGAAATCGACAAATTGCTGGATAGTTTCGAACGGATACTGATATTCGCACTTTTTTGGTGCTGATGGCCCGAG
>Ga0335073_10008756_pt1 | contig 14198 bp, 15 predicted proteins | sample Lox_Sample_22_FD_207093 | JGI IMG/M metagenome (GOLD analysis project Ga0335073, IMG submission 207093) | Soil microbial communities from Loxahatchee National Wildlife Refuge, Florida, United States - Lox_Sample_2.2 | ecosystem: Environmental > Terrestrial > Soil > Wetlands | place: USA... | reverse complement strand
CGCGGGCGGCCGCGGCCACCGCGCGGCCGCAGTCGTCGGCCGTCGAGGCGGCGACCTCGAAGAGGGTCACCCGGGAATCCGCGGGCGACTTGAGCGGGGCGTACTCGCCCTTCGCCGGCGCGCGCCACTCGCCGTCGATGAAGTCGTGAAAGCGGGGAACCGCGTCTCCGGGCCGGCGCGGGAGCTTGCCGTAGCCGAAGAGGTACGGCCGCAGGGCTTCGCACTCCTCGTCCGAGATGTTCCTGGCGAAGAGCCCCCAGGCCTGACGCCGCTGCGGGTAGGTCGCGGCGACGGGGTCCGGTCCCAGGCCGCCGGCCTCGTCGAACGTGCGCAGGTTCCGCTGCCAGAGAGCGACGTGTCCTGCCTCGAGCGTCATCTACGCCTCCTGCGTGTCGTGGAAGTGGCCATAGTCGATCTGGAAGCGGTTGTCGGGGAGCTGCTTCATCACGTCGACGAAGCGGCGGTTCCAGAGGATCTCGTCCCACTGGTACGAGTGCCGCGCATGGATGGTCTGCGAGAAGGTCTCGTCGATCCCCGTGATGAGCACGATCAATTGCGCCCGCTGGGCGTGGAGCGACTCGGCGGTCGCGCCGAAGAGCGGGCTGTCTTCGGTGACGGGGTGAATCGCGGTCCACGTCAGCGAGAAGGAGGTGGCCCAGTTTCGCGCCAGGCGCAGCTCGTGGAAGCGCCGCACGTCTTCGCCCTCGGCGGTGCGCTCGGCGCGGGCGAGGACGGCCCGCAGGCCCACGTCGACGATCTGGTTCTGCCGCTCGTTGGCCATGCGGAACATGAGCGACGGGCTGCCGTCGCGTACGGTGACGACCGCGACGCGGCTGAAGAGCACGCGCGCGGTGGGTCGGGAGAGCTTCGCGAAGACGAGGCCAGTGGTCACCGAGAAGCCGAGCAGTCCCATGAAGGCCTCGGCCGCGACGAGCGCGTTCGCGGCGGCGCTCACCGGGACCATCTTGCCGTAGCCGATGGTGGCCATCGTCTGGACGCTGAAGAAGAAGGCGTCCTCGAACGAGCCTGGACGGGCGCCCTCGATGCCGCCGCCGATCGCGAGGTAGAGGAGCGCGAAGCCGGCGTTGGCGGCGAGGTAGAGGATGACCACGAGGGCGAAGGTGCTCGGCCACGAGGTGGTGAGCCAGACGTGGTAGAGGTCGCGGAAAGGGTTCGGGCTGGGCGCACCGAGTCGCACGATGCGGCGGCGCTCGTCCGCCACCGTCGTCGGGAGCCGTCCGTCCTTCGCCGGAGCCGTCGGGGCGACTTCTGCCACGGCGCGCGGAATAGCACCCGCCGGCCGGACCCGTCCAGCGCCGGCGACGCTCCGGCGTTGACCGGCGCCCGGGGCGGCGGTAGGGAGCAGCCCATGGCTCATCCCACCTTGGTCCATTACGAAGTCCAGCGCGGCGTCGCGATCCTCACCCTCGATCACGCGCCGGCCAACACCTACAGCCACGAGATGATGCGGCAGCTCGACGAGGCGATCCTCAAGGCGCGCTTCGATCCCGAGGTGCACGTGCTCTTGCTCACCGGGAGGGGCGACAAGTTCTTCTGCGCCGGCGCCGACATCGCGATGCTCACGGAGGTCACGCCGCACTTCAAGTACCACTTCTGCCTGCATGCGAACGAGACGCTCCTGCGTCTCGAGCAGACCCCGAAGCTCGTCATTGCCGCGCTCAACGGGCACACGGTGGGCGGGGGCCTCGAGATCGCCCTCGCGGCGGATCTGAGGATCGCGCGCAAGGGCGGCGGCAAGATTGGTCTGCCGGAGGTGGCGCTCGGCGTGCTCCCCGGAACCGGAGGCACGCAGCGGCTCGCGCGGCTGGTGGGGCGCGCCCGCGCCATCGAGCTGATGGTGCAGGGGAAGAACCTCTCGTTCGAGGAGGGCCTCGCGGCCGGGCTCGTGAGCCAGATCCTCCCGTCCGAGGGCTTCGCCGAGGCCGCCCTGGAGCAGGCAGCGCAATTCTGTCCCCCGGCCAAGGCGGCGAAGGCCGTCGGGCACATCAAGCGCGCCGTCCAGTCCGGCCTGGAGATGGGGCTCGAGCAGGGGCTGGCGCTCGAGCGCGAGCTGCAGCAGCAACTCTTCGAGAGCGCCGACGCCAGGGAGGGGCTCGCGGCGTACCTGGAAAAGCGCCCGCCCCGCTTTTCGGGGACGTAGCGCTCGCCTGCCCGCTTATTTGGCGGGAGCGCGGAGCCCGGCTATGCTCTCGGCACCATGAGCCCGGGGAGCCTGTCCGCCGCCGACGAAGAACGCCTGCGAGAGGCGATGCGCGAGGCCGCGCAGCTCGGTGCCTCCCTGCTCACCGCGGCGGGCGTGCCAGAGCTCTTGAGACTCGCGGCGTCTGCGGGCGCGGTGCTCGGGGGGGGCGCCGGGGTCGTGCTTTCCTGTGAGCCGGGCGATGCCATCCTCCGCGTCGAGGAGGGCGAGGGGCTCGAGCGGAAGGTCGCCTCGGCGTTCCGCTTCGAGGCGTCCTCCGGCTTCGCGAACGAGGTGTGGGAACGCACGCTGCGTGGCGAAGATCCGCTCGCGCTCCGGCAGGCGCTGCAAGGGGAGCTCGGCTTCCGGGCCCCGGTGCTGCAGCCGCTCGGCTCCCCGGGTGCGCTGCGCGGCATCTGGGCCGCCGACGTACGCGCGGTCGGCCCGCTGGCCGAGCTGCTGTCGGCTTCGCTGCGACAGTTCGGTGTCGCCGTCGCGGCGGCGTTCGCGGCCGTCGAAGCGCGCGGCCCCGGCCGCAGCGGCATGACCGACGCGCTGACCGGCCTGTTCGATCGACGGTTCGCCGAGGGGCACCTGCGCCGCGAGCTGGCGCGGGCCAAACGCTACCGCGAGCCTCTCTCGCTCGTTCTCATCGACATGGACGCGTTCGACGAGGTCAACGAGCGGCACGGCTACGCCTGCGGCGATCGCGTGCTCAAGCAGATCGCGAAGCTGCTCGTGGGGTATCCCAACGCGAGCCGCGAGCTTGCCGGGCTCGCGCTCTGCTTCCGCGAGACCGACGTGGCGGCGCGCTGGGGCGCGGATTCCTTCCTGGTCCTGCTGCCCGCCACGCCCCAGGCCGGCGCGCACCACGCCGCCGAGCGATTCCTGGCCGGGTTGCGGACGAGCCGCTTCACGGCGACCGCCGGCGGGCCGCAGATCGCCAGCGTCACCGCGACCGCGGCCGTCGTCACCTTCCCGGACGACGGGACGACGGCCGAGCTCCTGGTGGAGATGGCCGAGTCGCTGGTGGCCTCCGCGGCTGCCACGGGCGGCGACAAGGTGGTCGTGCCGGCGCCCTCCGCGACGCCGAAACGCGCCTCGCGATGAGCCTGCCTCCCAAGCCGGCGCGCGACAGCGCGGTCGACATGGCCGAGCTCGTGCTGCCGCAGGACGCGAACCCGCGGGGCACCGCCTTCGGCGGCAGGATAGTCCAGTGGATCGACCTCTGCGCGGGCATGGCCGCGGCCCGCCACACCCGGCGGCCCGTGGTCACCGCCTCGATGGACGATCTGCACTTTCATGCGCCGCTCAAGATCGGCTACCAGGCGCTGCTGGGGGCCCGCATCACCGGCGTCTTCCACACCTCGATGGAGATCTACGTGCGGGTCATGGCCGAGAACCCGCTGACCGGCGAGCGCACCCTCTGCACCGACGCCTACCTCACTTTCGTGGCGCTCGACGACGCCGGGCGGCCCTGCGAGGTGCCGCCGCTGCAGCTCGAGACGCCCGAGGAGCACGAGGCCTTCCGGCGCGCCCAGGAGCGGCGGGAGCAGCGCTTGCAGCGATCGTCCTCGAAGCGAAGCTGACGTCGATTCCCAGCCGCGCTGCCTCGGCCTCCGTGTTCACGTTGTCGAGGTAGCGCGTCGTCCGTCCTGCCGCGATCGGGATTCTCCTCGCCGTGACGAGCGAGAGGAGCTCGCCGAAGGAGGCGCCGCCCCGTTCCAGCCGCCGCCGGAAGATCGGCCCGCAGCGGAAGGAATAGAAGGCGTAGAGCGGCTCGAGCCGCCCCTCGCGCACGTAGCAGATGGCGTCGGCATCCCCCATCCGGGCGAACAGGGAACGCGCCGTGGCCAGGAGCGGCGCCGGCATGTCCACGCCGAGGGCGAAGACCCAGGGAAGGCGGGTCGCTTCGAGCGCGGCCAGGAGTGCCCCCGGTGCGCCGCGGCCGTCCGGCGCGTCGGGCAGCTGCCGCACGTCGACGTCGAAGCGGTGCGGGCCCGGCAGCAGGACGACCTCGCTGCACAGCCCGCCGAGAAAGCGCAGGCCGCGAGAGAGCAGCGTCTCACCCCGGTAGCGGAGCTCGGCTTTGAGCGTCCCGCCGAGGCGCAGGCCGAGCCCGCCGGCGAGCAAGGCGCCCGTGACGGGCAGGGTCGACGTGCGGCCGCTCGACGCCTCGACGAGAGGCCGCATCGGCTCACCGGGCCGTGAGGTCCAGGCAGCCGTAGATCGGCGGCAGCTGGATGCCCGCGTTGCGACCGCGGAAGTAGCGACGCTCGAGCTCCGCGGTCTCGGCGCGGTCGACGACTTCGAAACCGTGCTGCGCGAAGAACGGGACGACTTCGTCGGGCCGGAAGCGGTTCAGCACGGGCTCTCCGAGCGCGCCCAGGAACGCCAGGGCCGCCGCCAGCAGGGGGCCGTGCAGGGCCGGGACGTCGAGCAGGTAGTCGAGCATCAGACCGCCGCCGGGGGCCAGCAAGCCGCGGATGGCGTCGAGCACCCCCGCGCCATGCTCGCGCGACAGGTAGTAGATCACGCCCTCCCAGATGAAGGCGCTTCGCTTGGCCGGGTCGAAGCCAGCCTTGCGCAGCGCGGGGCCGAAGGGTTCGGCCGCCAGATCCAGGGCGAGGTAGCGCACGCCCGGCGCCGGCGGCCGCATCGCGAGCTTGCGCGCCTGGGTCGAGGGGAAGTCGACCTCGAAGACCGTCACGCCGCCGAGATCGCCGGCGAGCCGCTCGGCGCGGCTGTCGAAACCCGCGCCGAGCAGGACCAGCTGATCGAGCCCCTGGTCGAGACGCCGCAAGAGTGCCTGATCGAGGAAGGCCACGCGCGCGGGCACGTACAGGCCCCCGCCCGTGAAGGGCGAGAGGCGCAAGACCCGCTGGGCGATGGCGTGGGCCGCCGGAACGCGGGCCGCATGCACCCAGGCGCGCAAGAGGGGGTTCAGGTAGGAGAGCGCGATGGGGTCGTCGCAGATCTTGTCCTCGGGCGCGTCGAGCGTGGCGTAAGCGCGGGTCAGCGCCACCCACTCGGCGGTCCGGCTGGGGCGTCCGGTCTTCACGGGACGAGCACGATCTTCCCGAACTGCGCGCGATCCTCGAGCAGGTGATGCGCGTCGGCGGCCTTCTCGAGGGGCAGGACCCGATCGAGCACCGGCCTGAGGCGCCCGCTGTCGACGTGCGCGAGGATGTCGAACAGCGCGCCCTTGCTCCCCATCGTCGATCCGAGGAGCGAGTACTGCTTCGCGAACAGGTGGCGCAGATCGACGCGCGCGTCGTGACCGGTGGTCGCGCCGCACGTGACCAGACGCCCACCCGGCGCCAGCGCGACGAGGCTGCCGCTCCAGGTCTTCTCGCCGACGTGCTCGAACACCACGTCCACTCCGCGCTTGCCCGTGAGCGCCCGCGCGGCCTTGGCGAAGTCCTCCTTCTCGTAGTTCAGGATCTCGTCGGCTCCGAGGGAACGGGCGCGCGCGAGCTTGTCGTCGCTGCCTGCGGTCGCGAGCACCCGGGCACCCAGGAGCTTGCCGATCTGCACGGCGGCCGCGCCGACGCCGCTGCCCGCGGCCTGCACCAGCAACGTCTCGCCTGGGCGAAGGGCGGCGCGCTCGACCAGCATCTGCCACGCGGTCAAGAAAGTGAGGGGGATGCAGGCGGCCTCCTCGAAGGAGAGCTTCGCGGGCTTCGGGCAGAGGTTCTGCGCGGGGACGTCGAGAAGCTCGCCGTAGCCGCCGCTCACGTGTTCGCCGAGGATGGCGTACGCGCGGCAGAAGTTGTCGCGCCCCGAGAGGCACTCGCGGCAGCGGCCGCAGGAGAGCCCAGGGTTGACGACGATCGCACTGCCCGCCTCCACGCCTTGCACGTCGCTGCCCACTTCCTCCACCACACCAGCAACGTCGCTGCCGAGCCGGTGGGGAAAGGCAACCTTCAAGCCCGGCAGACCCCCGCGCACCCAGAGGTCGAGGTGGTTGAGCGCCACGGCCTTCACCCGCACGCGCACGAGCGATGGCCGCAGCGCCGGGAGCGAAAGATCGCGGAGCTGGAGGACCTCGCCGCCTCCGTGGCGCTCGATGACGACGGCTTTCATGGGGCTTCCGAGCCGGCAGCTTACACTCTCTCAGCGGAGGCCGGGAATCCCCGCGCCATAGTGCCGGCGTTCGAAGGCCAGACGGCGTTCGAGATCCTGGCGCTGGACGTCTTCCGCGGGTGGGCGCCCCAGGGCTTGCAGCTTCGCGAGCTGGACGGCGGCATCGCCATAGCGACCCAGGTCGATGTCCCAGCCGGCGCTCCGGCGCAGCGCTTCCGCGGTGGCGTCCGGCGAAAGGCTGCCGAGCGCCAGCGCTCGCGACAGATAGTCCAGGGCGACGCCGAGTTCCCCGTCCTGTCCGAGGCGGAGGCCCGCAAGGTAGGCGGCGGGCGCGAAGGTAGGGTGAGCCTGCCAGACGTCCAGGACGCCCGCGAAGGTCGCCTCAGCGTCGCCCCGCGGATCGAGGTACGCCGCGATCGCTCGCGACGCCTCGGCCGGAAGCGACAGCGACGCGACGAGGATCTGCACCGCGCGGTGCGTCGGCTGATCGATGGGAGCCGAGAGGACCTGCTGGTAGTTGAAGTTCGCGAGCTGTGCCTGTCCACGCGCCAGCGCGTCGTTGCCCCAGGCGAGGCGAACGCGGGCCCCGATGACGGGATCGAGGTTGGGCGAAGCCAGCAGCTTCTGCACGGTCTCCGCGGCGGCGGGAAGACCGGCCGCGCTCTGCGCGTTCCAGAGCGCCTCTAGGATCGCGGGGTCGCCGGGGTCGATGGCGCTGCAACGTTCCAGGATTCGTGCCTGGAGCGAGGGTTGACCGGCCGCGCTTGCAACGGCCGCGCGGAGCTCGGCCATCTCGCGCGCGCACGGGCGGGCAAAGACCGAGCCTCGGCGGAAGCGATTCTGCGCCGCACCACGCGCTTCGGCTTCGAGCGGCACGGCGTCGACGTAACGCTCCCAGTCGGTCGCGAGCCGATCGAGCGGTTCGCCATAGGCGGCGAGGAAGTCGCCGTCGCGGTAGAGGCGAGCGAGCCTCACGGGGCCGCTGCGGTCGAGGAGCCACCGCAGGAAGGAGCCGGCCAGCGTGTAGGCGCGTCCCTGCGCCTGCGACAGGAAGCCGGCTGGGCCGACGATCGTGCGGATGTCCGGCGCGAGCTTCGCCTCCCGCATGGCGCGGCTCCACTGGTGCAACGTCAGCTCGTCGGCAGGCCAGTCGACGGCCATGGCGAGTCCCTCGACGATGCCCGCTTGCACGTCCAGCCCGCCGAAGCGGGCACAGACTCCGAAGGGTGCCCGGCCGAGAGGCGCCGCCAGCGCGTGGACCAACTCGTGCCGAAGCACCTCCCGCCCCTCCGGATCCGCGTGTGTGTGAATCTGCCGGAGCCAGGGCTTGGTGAAGTGCGTGGTCGACGCGCCGGTCAGGCGGCCCTTCTCTGCCGCGTTCCGATAGAAGAAGACGTCGATCGGGGGCTCGGCGGGCAACTTCAGAGCGGTCGAGATTTCCTCCACATCCAGCTCCGCCGTCCGCTCCAGCCGGTCCACCTCCGGCAAAGGCAGCTCGGCGGGATAGTGAAGAACGAGGTGCGCGGTGACGCGCAGGCCGCCCAGCGCTCGATCGATGTCCGAGACCCCGGTGACGGCGCCGAAGCGGTGCTCTTCGAGGACGCCAATCCCGAAGACCGCGGCCAGGACCACGAGGCTCACCAGCCGGCGCAGCGGCCGTCGCGCTTCGAGACAAGCGAGCGCCACGATGACCGCGGCGGAGGCCACGACCGTCAGCCCACGGAAGATCCACAGCGCCGGCGGGGGCGCCAGAAGCTCGTCGTACAGTGGGCCGGGGAACCACCCCAGCAGGTGACTGTAAGCGAAGGCTTGGGGCCCTGCGTAGAGCGGCCAGACCGAGACGCCGAGGTTGCCGAAGAGGATCGCGAGGTAGGCGAGGCCCGCCGCCCAGGCTCGGCGGAAGAACACCCCGCACAGGCTGCCGAGCGCGCAGGCCAGAAGAGCCGACGGAAGGGGGAGGAGCAGCACGAAGGGGAGGCCGGGCAGCGGGCTGCAGCGCCGGGCCGCCAGATCGATCGCCGTCGTGACGAGCACACCCGCGCAGACTCCCGATGCGGTGAGCAGGCCTGCCGAGAGCGCGGCTCGCGAGGGCCACTGCCGCCCTGCGGGCGTGCGGACGGCGGCGATCCCCGCGGCGCCGCCGAGCACGGCGACCAGGATCGTGAAGGCCTCGGCCAGCTCGTAGCCGGGAACGCTCAGGAGGGGGAGCGCTCCGGCGGCGAAGCCCGCCGCAACCAGCAGCACGAGTATCGCGCGAGTGAGGCGACCTGAGGCGGCGGCTCGGAGCGGGCTCATGGCGAAGTCGAAAACTGGGCGCCGGGAAGCTCCATGCTATACTCGGTCGAGGAGGTTCGCGCGCGCGTGGATGCGTCGTTCAAGGGTCCCGAAAAGCGCTCGGCGCCGCGAGCCCCCATCGAGCTCAAGGTCGACTACAAGCGGCTGAACAGCTTCTTCGCCGACTACACGAAGAACATCAGCCGCGGCGGGACGTTCATCGGCACGCAGCACCCGCTGCCCGTGGGGACGTCCTTCCGCTTCGAGATCTCGAGCCCGGGGCTGCCCGCCCCTTTCCGCTTGCTCGGCGAGGTGAGCTGGATCCGCGCCGAGGGGCCGCAGCCCGGGATGGGCATTCGCTTCGTGTTCGCGGACGACGCCGAACGGCGGGATCTGGAGTCCGTCGTCGAGAAGCTGATGATCGAGCACCTGGGGCCCGTGCTCTACAAGAAGCTGCTCGAGCGCTGATTCCTTCACCGCGCGGGCGGGATCCCGTGCAGCTCGAGCCTGTCGCCCGTCTGCCAGCCGTGTGCGAAGGCGGTTCCACCCGCCACCTCGAGGACGTACTGGGAGGGTGCCGCGACGCGTCGCGAGATCAAGGTGAGCGGCGCGGCGTTCTCCACGATTCCCGCGATGCGCAGATCTGCGCCGACGAAGATCATGTCGAGCGGGACGAGGGTGTTCTTCATCCAGAAGGAATGAACCGAGCTCGCCGGAAAGGCGAAGAGCATGCCGGAACCGGAGGGGACTTGCCTGCGGAACATGAGGCCCACTTCGCGGCTGTGGTCGTCGGCGGCCACCTCGACGGTCAGGGGCGTCGAGCCGGCCCTGGACACGATCACCACCTCGCCGACCGGGAGGCCGGTCTGGGGTCCGCTCGGTTCGCCGGACCGGTCGTCGGGCGGGCTGGAGAGGGCCACGCGCTGGCATCCGAGCAACACGGCCGCAAAGAAGACGGCTTTCATGGACGGGCTTCTACCTCGAATCGGCGGCTCCTGGTAGTCTGCGTTCCGGATGGCCGCCGACCCGAAGCCCGACGTGGTGAAGTTGCCCCTCGCGCTGCGCGAGATCCTCGCGGAGATCCACGACGAATCGTTCCGCGACAGCCTGGAACGCGTCTTCGATGCGGCGGCCGGCGCCATCAAGAACCTGCGCAACTTCGAGCTCATCCGCTACGAAGGCAAGTCGGCCGAAGCCGCGGCGGACCTCCAGCTCTTCGAAGAGGTCGCGCCCGTGCTCATGGCGACCGTCAACGAGATCAACACGCTGGTGCAGGCGGTCGAGAGCGGTTTTCCCGCAGGCCACAAGGTGCCCGGCGGAGTGGCCGGCGAGGCGGAGCGGGCGGCCCGCTCGATCGAGATCCTGCGCGAGCGGACGGGGGGCTTCCGGGCCGACGTCCTCCGACTCGGCGCGCAGCTCCGGACGCCCCAGGCGGTGGCCGATCGCTGGAACCTGCTGGGCAATCTACAATCCGCACGCGGCCGGCTCCGCTTCGGCATCGGTGAGATGGTCACCGACGTCGCCAACGTTTTCGCCGAGGTACCGCGAGCCGAGGTGGTTCCGGAGTACGAGCTGGACGTCGAGCACGCGCTGCTCTTGCGGCGCACGCTGGCGAAGCTGACCGCCGGGATCCGCGGCCACCACGGGCGCCTGAAGGGCGCGAAGGGCCCCGAGATCCCTGCGCTGGTCGAGAAGCTGACGGATCTCCTCGATCGCCTGACGAAGACGCAGACGTGGTTCGAGCTGCGGGCGCCTGACAAGCGCGAGTTCATCCGCTTCCGTGAGCAGATTGCCTCGCTGGGGGCCCGCGGCTGTCCTCCCGACGAAACACGAAAAGCGGTCGAGGGTTTCACCCGCTTTCTGGAGCTGCTGTGCTCGATCGTGAGCCAGCGGGATCTGCTCCGCAGCCACGACCGGGCCTGCCTGGCCGAGATCACCGCGACGCTGGAACGAGCCGAGGCGCAGCTCCCTGCTTCGGTGGCTGCCGCGCGCGAGGTGGTGGGAGAAGCGCTCGAGCTCTGCGATCAGCTGACCGGCCGTGACGACGAGCTGGATCGCTACCTGACTCACCTGCGGGCGGCGCCGGAGTTGCCCCCGGCGGACTGCATCGTCGCCCTGCGCGAGCACGCCCTGCGTCTGCTCAGTCAGGGCTGAAGGTCGCCCTCAGCAACCCCCGTCCGGGGAGGGCGTCGCGCAGTAGGTGGCGTTCGGACCGCCCAGGTATTGATCCAGCAGCGCCTCGCCGCCGTCCTCGGCCTCGATCTCCTTGACGAAGTTCGGATCGATGGTGAGGGAACGGCAGACGAGCCCCGTGTGGGCCGTGTCGCAATCCTGCGAGGGGCCGCACGCAACGCCCTGGGAATCGGGCGTGCAGAGGTTGCTGCAGATGCCGTAGCCCCCGTCCAGCGTCGAGCCGGCGGGGCGGACGCAGACGAGGTTCTCGCAGGTCGCGGACCCCAGATACAGGTAGTCGTCGTCCCCTCCACCGTCGGTCGCCAGCAAGGCGCCGCCCCCGTCGCCGCCGTCGGGGACGGGCGCGAGCAGACCGCAGGGCGTTCCGAGGTCCGACGGCAGGCTACACGATGCGGCGGCGAGGGAGAGCCAGAGGGCGCCGAACCCGCAGGTCGAGAGGGAGCGCATGAGGCTTCCTTTCTACCAGAAACCGCCGCGGTCGCCCAACTTCATGCCGCCGCGTCGGACTCGGGCGCGATGGGCAGGGTGAAGCTGAAGGTGCTGCCCTGGCCGGGGGCGGACTCCACTCTGGGCTCGGCGCCGTGGAGCTCGGCGATGCGGCGCACGAGGGACAGACCCAGACCGGCCCCGCCCGTGCTGCGCGTCCGGGACGCGTCCGGCCGGTAGAATGGCTCGAAGAGACGAGGCAGCTCTTCCGCGGGCAGGCCGGGCCCATGGTCGCGCACGAAGATGCGGACGCGCTCGCCCTCGCGTGTCGCGCCCAGCGCGACGGCGGTGCCCGGCGGCGTGTGCTTGCGCGCATTGTCCAGGAGGTTCCCCAGGGCGTGCGCGCAGAGCTCGCCGTCGGCGGTGACGTCGGGCAGGTCGTCGGCCAGCTCGAGGGAGAGGCGATCGGCGGCAAGGCCCCCCGCCAGCGCGCGCCGTCGAGCCTGGCCGAGGAGGTCGCGGAGGGACAGCCGTGCCGGCCGCACCGATTCCGGCCGCAGCTCGAGGCGCGACGTCGCGAGCACGTCGTCCACGAGGCGCGACAGCTCGGCGATGTCCTGGGCGATCTCGTCGAGTGGGCCGTCGGGCCTCTCCTGCCCACGCGCGAGCTCGAGGGCGACCTGGATGCGCGCGAGCGGCGAGCGCAGCTCGTGACTCACGTTGGCGAGCAGCTCGCGCTGCGTGTGCAGGAGCGCCGAGAGGCGCTCGGCCATCTCGTTCATGGCCGAGGCGAGGCGCGCGATCTCGTCGCGGCCCCGCACCTCCGCGCGATGGGCGAAGTCGCCTGCGCCGAAGCGGCGCGCCGAGCGGGTGAGCTCCTCGAGCGGCCGGGTCACCGAGCGCGCGGCCGGGGCCATGAGCAGCGCGACCAGCACCAGCAGGAGCGCGAACGATCCCGCGGCGCGCCAGAGGCTCGCCGGCTCGAGGCGGAAGCGAAGCGAGCCCTGCAGATAGCCGGCCAGGGCTCCGTCCCGCTCGATGGGGACCAGCACCCAGTGGCCCTGGTGGCGTTTCCAGCCGACGGCGGAGCCGCTGTGCGCGGCGTCGGCGAATTCCTGGGCCGAGGGGGTCGGCAGCGGCTCCCCCACCGAATCGAGCGCTTGCTGGTCGGCGCCGAAGATCGCGAGGCGGGCATCCAGCGGATCGGCAAGCCGCTCCAGCACGTCGTGCCGCTTCGCCGTGTCGCCGAGCACCGGCCCGAGCTCTGCCGCGCCGATCTTGCCGACCCCTGCGCCCACGCGGGCGAGCTCCTCGCGGAAGGCCCGCATGCGCGTGGCGCTCGTCCCGGCGAAGACGATGCCCGTACAGAGCAGCACGACGAGGAGCGTGTGGACGTAGAAGCGACGGAAGAGCGTCGGCGACGAATGGTGCCCGCGCGCGCGGCCATGCACGCTAGGGCTCGCCTTCGGCCGCGAGCAGGTAGCCGACGCCCCGCACGGTCTTGATGAGCTTCGGCGCGCGGGGGCTGTCACCGAGCTTCTGGCGAAGCCTCGAGATGTGGACGTCGATGCTGCGATCGAAGCTCTCGAACTCCTCGCCCTTGAGGCGATCGAGGATGCGCTCCCGGGACAGGACGCGGCCCGCTTCCAGCATGAGGAGTCGGAGGAGCTCGAACTCGTAGCTGGTCAACCGCACGGGTGCGCCGGCGAGCGTCACTTCCCGCGTGCGCGGATCCAGCGCCAGGCCGCCTCGCTCGAGGCGAGCCTCGCCCTCGCGATCGGGGTGCGCCCGCCGAAGCACCGCCCGCAGGCGAGCCAGCAGCTCGCGGGGGCTGAAGGGCTTGGCGACGTAGTCGTCCGCGCCGAGCTCGAGGCCCACCACCCGATCGGCCTCCTCGCCGCGGGCCGTCAGCATGACGACCGGGAGTGACTGGCCCGCCTCCCTCAGCCGCCGGCAGACGGTGAGGCCGTCCATGCCCGGCAGCATCAAGTCCAGCAGGACTGCGTCGTAACCGCCGGTCGACGCCATCGCCAGGCCGCGAGGGCCGTCCGGGGCGTGGCTCACGGAGAACCCTTGTCCCCCGAGATACTCCGTGAGCAATCGGGCCAGCTTCTGATCGTCGTCGATGAGGAGAACCCTGGCCTGTGGGGGCATCGACGCGGATTCTACCGCGAGAGCAGCTCCCATGCCGTCTTTGGAGCCGGCGGGGCTCTCGCCTGCGCCGGCTCCGAGCCGGGTCATTCCCCGCAATCGCTGGCCTGCAACCGGTCCTGCACCATCGTCGCGAGCTGCTGGCGCTGTGCCGGCGTCAGCAAGTCGTGCAGATCGAGGACGGTCTGCCGGAGGTCCTGGTGGATCTGCTCCATCGACTGGCGCTGCGCGGCGAAGGCCTGATCGAGGACGGTCGCGTCGAGCTGATCCTGACCGAACTGGTCGGCGAGCTTCGCGAACGAAGCGCGGTGCGCCTGGCGCAGCGCCTTGAGATCGGCGATCAGCTTGTCTTCCATCCCCGAGATCTTCTGCCGCTGGTCCGCGGTCGCTTGCAGCTTGTCCTCGGCCTCCTCGACGTGCGCGTCGACGATTCGCTTCATGAACTTCTGTCCGTGGCAGCCGAAGTGGCCCCATCCAAACCCGGCCAGGCCCACCACCGCACCCGACAACGCGAGCGCCAGCGCCGAGAGCTTCAGGCCCGTCACCCAAGCATTCTTCATGTCTTGCTCCTGTGTGCGTGCAGAGGCGAATCCTCCGCGTTCGATCCGGAGCCTAAGGGGCGCGCGTCAACCCGCTCTTTCCCGCGGGTAAAGCTCTGTAAAGAAAAAGGGCCCCGGCGTCGTCGCCGGAGCCCTTCTCGTCTTGCCCTTTGCGGAGCGTCTACCCGCGCTTGATGAGCGCGTGGTGGGGCATGTTCTTGTTCTTCCCCGAATTGGCGATCTCGTCGTCGATGACCTGCTTGAAGCGATCGAAGGGCTGGGCGCCGACGACGTTGACGCCATCGATGAAGAAGTTGGGGGTGCCGCCG
>Ga0335073_10008755_pt1 | contig 14198 bp, 10 predicted proteins | sample Lox_Sample_22_FD_207093 | JGI IMG/M metagenome (GOLD analysis project Ga0335073, IMG submission 207093) | Soil microbial communities from Loxahatchee National Wildlife Refuge, Florida, United States - Lox_Sample_2.2 | ecosystem: Environmental > Terrestrial > Soil > Wetlands | place: USA... | reverse complement strand
CTGCCCGACAACTCCGGACTCGCTGCCCTGATGCTGGGCACCCGCTACCGGCCTTTGTGGGTGTTCGCCGGGGTAGCCGCCGCGTTCGCGGTGCACGTCGGGGTGGCTGTCGGGGCGGGCAGCCTGCTCGGCCTGATTCCCCGCCGCCCGCTGGAGATCGTCATAGCCGTCGTGTTCGCCATCGGCGCGGTGGTAGTGCTGCGCGGGGACAAGGACGACGACGACGAGGAACTAAAGGTAAAGGGCAAGGCGCCGGGATTCTGGCGCGTCGCATGGACCGGGTTCGCCGTGATCACGATAGCCGAGCTCGGAGATCTCACCGGGATCACCACCGCGGTCCTGGCCGCTCACTACAAGCACGACCTGGTCTCGGTCGCCATCGGGTCGGTCCTGGCCTTGTGGGCAGTCGGCGGCATCGCGATCATCGGCGGTCGCAGCCTGCTGAAGCTCATTCCGGTGGTCTGGATCTCTCGCCTCTCCTCCGCGCTCATGGTGGCCCTCGCCGGACTCAGCGTCGCCGCGGCCCTGACATAGCCCGACGGCACGACCGGCACCGCTCGATCACATGCTGCTTGCTGGGGTAGAACGCCGCCTGAAGCTCATCGACGCCGGCCGCGGCGCGCCGGGACCCAGTCATTCTTGCTGGGCCCGGCTGACGAACCGCTCCTTGTCCACGAGCACGCGCTCCAGCGTGCCCGCGCCGACGACTGCGTCCTGGTCATCTGGTGAGCCAGGAAGCAGCTTGTGCCGGGCGATGAACCTGAAGCCCAAGTGCCGCCCGTCCACCTCCGTGAGCTCGGCTTCGACCACGACCTGTGCCCCCAGCGGGCTCGGCAGCTTGTGCTCTAGGGCGGCTGATGTGCCGACCGAGGTCAGCCCCGGTTCCAGGCTTGGCGCGATGGCGGCTACCGCCGCGGCCTCGGCGAGCGCGAGCAGTCGCGGAGTGCCCAGGACGGGCACGTCACCGCTGCCCATCGCAATCGCGGTATCGGTGTCGGTGACGGTGATCTGCACAAATGACAGCAACCCAGGTGCCAGGGCCATCTGCGTACTCTAATGGCCTGAGAGCCCTGTCCTCAGACACCCTCGACCGCCTCCAGGCGCCCGGACCGGATGGCGGACACGAATTCGTCGTAGTCCCGCTCGTTCTGGTCGGCGTAGCGCTCGGCGAAGGTGGCGATCGACCGGTCGAAGGCATCGCCCGGGCCCAGGTACTCGGCGACGGCAACCGGGTCGCCGGACCGGGCGTGGGCGCGAGCCAGGGTCCAGCCGCAGGTGCGGGCGTAGAAGCTGAGCGCCAACGGCCTCATCGACTCAACCAGCGCCGAGCCTTTCATGTCACGCAGTTGCCGCCAGTAGTAGTGGCGGCGCACGTCCGCCCCCTTCGTCCAGCCCAGGTAGATGTCGCTGGCGGCCTGCATCATCCGCTGCCCCTGCACCACGCGCTCACCATGCTGCCGATACGCGCTCTTGCCCACATGCTCCTCCAGCACAGACGCGGTCGCCTCCTTGACCTGCAGGAAGAGCGGATCGTCGGCGTCGCGTCCCTGGAGCAGCACAATGAACGCCCGGGTGCCAACGCTGCCTACGCCCACGACCTTGCGAGCCAGATCGACGATCTCGAAGCGCTCCAGGAGGTGCCGCCGGTCGTCTTGCAGAGTGGCCCGATAGGCGCGGAACTGCTCACGGATCGCATGCTCGACCTGGTCCGGCGACATGCTGAAGGTGGCGGCAAGCTCACGGGCCGGGACGACGATCGGGGGCTGGCTGATGATCCGGTACTTGCCGCCGACCCGCTCGCCGAGCTTGGACAGCGCCTGCAGGCTGTCCCGGGTGTGCGCCTTCTCGCGGGACTTCTCGGCCCGCTTCGCTGCCTTCTTGGCGATCTTGGTCTCTTTCTTGGCCCCCTTGGCCTTCTTCTTTCCCTTGACCTCCTTCGCGGCCTCGGCCACGACGCCGTGGACCGCGGCCATAAGCTCGCCTTCGTCCATGTGCGCATACCAGATATCCATCGTCCGCATCTGGGCGAACTCGGCCATCGCCTCCCGGTAAGCCTGGACCGACGCCTGCGTGGCGGCGCGCGCGTCAGGCTGGCTGAACCCGTTGTGGCGCGCTGCGATCGTGAAGCTGGCCGCCATGCGCTTCACGTCGTATTCGATCGGCCCAGGGAGAGTCTCGTCGAAGTCATTGAGGTCGAACAGCAGATCGCGTTCCGGGGAAGCGAACACGCCGAAATTCGACAGGTGCGCGTCCCCGCTCAGCTGGGCATCCAGCCCGGCCACCGGCGTGTGGGCCAGATCCGCCGCCATGATCTTGGCCGCGCCGCGGTAGAAGGTGAACGGCGAGGCCATCATCCGGCCGTGCCGCACCGGCACAAGGTCCGGCTCGCGCGTCGTGTCCTGCGCTACGAGCAGGTCGACCGGGTCAGGGCGGCCGGCCGCCGGACGCCACCCAGCATGACTGGACGGCGGCGTACGGTCGATGGCCGCCTTCCCCATGGTCCTGCGTTCGTCGATATCGGCGTGCGTGACTTCGAGTACGGCCATCAGGCCCGCCCCCCAGCCAGGTTGTCCCGGCTGCCGTACGCGCAGAGCCCGTACAGGGCCACGACGTCCATCGCGATGATCGTCAATGACCAGAACGGATACGCGGCGATGAAGAACATCTGCGCGATCGCGTTCAGCCCGACTACGGCCACCGCGAACCAGCGGGCCAGCTGGTTGCCCGTCACGACCCCGGCGGAAGCGAGGAGTTGCAGCGCGCCGAGGATGAGCACGACCCAGCCCCAGGCCCGCAGGCCGCCGACGACGTAATGCGCGCCCGCCACGAAGACGTTCGAGCCAGCGATGGCCGCTGCGCCGTAGATCATGTTGAAGCAGGCGATGATGGCCAGCAACACCGCCGCGAAGATTACCCAGCCATGTCCTTCGATACGGTGTGCCCTCGCGCCCTGCGGTGGACGGACAGTTGACGTGGTCATGGTGACCCCCTCGTAGTTGTCGATCGATTCGTTCGCGGCGGGCCGGCTCGCAGCATCGGGACGAGCCACGGCTGCCCCGGCCGGAATCCGCCCAGGCACATCGCGCAGGCCAGTGCCAGCAGGGCCACTGCGCAGCGCAGGCTCTCCCGCAGCCGGTCAGGCCAGCCCGACGGCAAGATCCCGATCTTTTCGGTCCGTGGCATCGCGCTGCGGCCGGTCTGCCGGGCGAAGTCCAGGAAGAGCTGGCTGAGACGCGGATCAGAGTCGGCGAGATCCCGTTCCATCTGGTGGAGAGCGTGCCAGTTCATCACGACTCCCTCCCTGCGGGCGGATATGCACGGCCCATGTTTCTGCGGGCGCGGCAGCCGGGCTTCATCCGAAACGGGTCAATGCAAGCCGGGTCGGGGGACGGCCAGGGCGCCACCGGCGATCACCTCACCTGGGGTGAGATTGCGCTGGGGTGATGACGCTTCACCCCAGGTGGCGGACAGACTGAACCTGGGCCGAGCAACGGGGGGGTTGCCATGACAACATCGGCCGTCCGCCTGGCGGCGCCACCAGAGCCTTTCCAGCCGCCGACCGACGAAGAGCTGCTGATATCGAAGATCACACCGCCGCACCTGCCGGGATGGCTGGTTCCGCGCCGCCGGATCGGCACGCTGATCTCCGCCGGCGCCCGCGGTCCGCTCACCGTGGTCACCGGGCCGCCCGGGGCGGGCAAGACCATAGCTATCGCGTCCTGGGCAGCAGGTCAGCACGCACCAGGCCCGGTGGCCTGGCTATCGCTCGACGGCTACGACAACCGGCCCGGTGGCTTCTGGCGCTACGTCGCGGCATCCGTCCGCCGGGCGGGTGCGACCGTGCCGCCGCCCTGCCCGGCAGGCATTCCCGACGATATCGCCGCACCTGTGTTCCTGTTGCGGCTGGCGTCAGCGCTGGCCGCGCGGTCCGATCCGGTCGTCCTGGTCCTCGACGACATCCACCTGCTCACCCATCGCAGGCAACTGGACGAGCTCAGCTACGTGCTGAGGAACGCCGGCGGCGGGTTGCGCGTGGTGCTGGCGTCCAGGACCGAGCCACCCATGCCGATCCACCGGTTCCGGCTGACCGGCGAACTGACCGAGATCCCGGCGGGTGAGCTGGCCTTCACCGTGCCGGAAGCCGGACTGCTGATGACGCACCACGGCATCAGGCTGTCCGGGCCGACGCTGGTGCGGCTCACCGAGCGGACGGAAGGCTTCGCGGCGGCCCTGCGCCTGGCCGCGATCTCAATGCGCGGCCAGCCCGATCCGGATCAGCGAGCCGGGGAACTCAGCGTGCAGGACAGCGGGGTCCTGGGCTACCTGCAGGACGAAGTGCTCCTCCCCCGGTCCGCCCGTGACCTGGACATGCTGCTGAAGACCTGCCTCCTGGACCGGGTCTGCGGGGATCTCGCGGCCGAACTGACCGGTGACCGGCGGGCCGGGGAAAGGCTGGCCGCGCTGGCCGCGGCGAACACGTTCGTCCAGCCGCTCGGACATGGCTGGTACCGCTACCACTCGCTGCTCACCGAGGTGCTGCGCTTCAGACAGCAGCAGCAGTGCGCCTACGGCGACGTCCGGGAGTTGCATCGCCGGGCCGCCCAGTGGTTCCGGCGCGCGGGGGAACTCGGCGGTGCGGTCAGCCAGGCCGCCGCGGCTGGCGACTGGGAGCTGGCTGCCAGGGCGGTTGTTGAAGAACACGCCATCGAGCCACTCATGGATCCCCGGCGGGCCGGGCCGCTGGCCGACGCATTCCACGGCATGCCAGAGAGCGATGCGCACGCCGGCCCGCCATACCTGCTGGTCAGCGCGGCTCTGGCCGTGCGCGACCGCCGCGCGGGCACCGGTGATGCCCTCCTCTGTGCTGTGGACCGGGCGCTGGACCAGCTCCCGGCCACGCAGGAAATCCTGTCCCGGCTCGCCGCCGCTCAGATCAGGCTGGGCCTGGCCCGCAGGGGAGGCGGCCTGCACCGGGCCGAAGAGGCGGCGGCCGACGAAGAAGCCCTGATCGCTGCCCTTCCCAGCGAGTGGGTGGCTCAGCACCCGGACGCCCGCGCGAGCACACTCGCGGACCGTGGCGTGGTCGAGTTGTGGCGAGGGCGGTTCGACGCCGCCGCCGAAGCGCTGGATGCCAGCGCGGGCTGCGACGCCGCCACCGGGGCCGGCCGTGCCGGGTACCGTGCTCTGGTCGAGGCGGTGCGGGGCAGGCCGGACCGGACCGCCGAACTGGCCTCCGCCCAGCTGCCGCCAGTGAACGGCCAGTCCGGGGCAGCCACCGCCGACGCGGCCGCGGCCGTCGCGCTCGCCTGGGCCCATCTGCACCGTGGCCAGCTCGATCAATCACGAAACCAGCTGGCGCGGGCGCAGGACGCCCTGCGGGCAGCTCCGGACAAGCTGATCGCGACGCTGGCCTACCTGGTCGCGGCGCGGCACAGTCTGGCCATCGGCCATCCTGGACCAGCAGTCCAGATGATCGACCGGGCCCGGGCCGGCTGGTCAGCACCGCCATGGCTCGCGCACCGTCTCACCATGGCCGGGTCCCGGGCACGCGCCGGAGTCGCCCAGGCCAGGGCGCTAAGCGAAGACGCCCGGGGCGGGGTGGCCGGACCCGGCCCGGCTGGGCCCGCGCGGCCGGCCCACCAGGCGCCGGTCCTGGTTGGGCAGCTCAGCGAGCGGGAACGTGAGGTCCTCCGCCGGGCGGCCAAGCTGCTCAACACGGCTGAGATCGCCGAGGAGCTGTTCCTCTCCGCCAATACGGTCAAGTCCCATCTGCGCAGCAGCTACCGCAAGCTGGGTGCCAGCCGCCGGGGCGAGGCGATCCGCCGGGCCCAGCAGCTTCAGCTGCTGTGAGCGCTTCGTCAGGCGTCTGGGTCCAGCTCGGTCAGGCTGGTGATATGCAGGGCGAAGTCCTGGAACCGGTCCAGCAGGCCGTACAACTCGGACTCGTCCCTGACCGCGGCTACCACGCACGTCGAGCCGGGGCGCGATTCCACCGCGAGCCCGTCGACGGCGGCGGCCAGCATGTCCCCGCACTCACCGCGCACGATGATCCGGTACCGGCATGCTCCGCCGCTGTACGAGCTCATGCTCCGACCTCCCGGTCCCAGGCAGGCGATTCCGCCCGCGCAGACATGGTTCCTTCATCTCGCGCGGGGAGGTGCCGCGTCTTCACCCGGAACGGCTGCTCGTGAGGTGGGCGAGTGGCGGTTGGGGGCGTTAGGAAAAATAGGGTGTTAAGAAGACGCCAAGCTCCCGGGCGCGGGCCACGGCGGCAGCACGGCCGGAGACGCCGAGCTTGCGGTAGATCGCGCGGGTGTGGGATTTGATCGTGTTCTTGGACAGGTGCAGCTCCTGGCCGATCTCCCGCAGCGAGAGGGCCGCGCGGAGCAGACGGAGGACCCGGAGCTCACGCTCGGTGAGCGGATCGGTGAGTGCGCCCGGCCCGGCCGGGCCGGTCAGCTGCCGCTCCAGCCTGGCCAGCCGCTGCCACTGGGCTTCGGCGCCATCGGGAAAGGATGCCAGCAACGCGGTGGCCTGGCCCAGAAGCGCGGTGGCGCCGCGCTGATCACCCAGCTCGTGCAGCACCGGGGCCAGCCGCAGCTGGATCTCCAGGTCCGCCAGCGGGCTGAGCCCGGGCCACCGGCGCCGGGACCGCTGGGCCGCCTCGAACTCCGCCTGAGCCGCGGCCAGATGGCCGTACCCCGCGTGTACCGCGCCCGTGGCGACGCAGGACAGCCCCGCCTGCGGCGAGTGGCCCAGGCCGGCCACCGGGTCCGCGGTGAGGTCGCGGGCGCCCTGGGCGGTGACCTGTGCGGGCTCCAGCCTTCCCTGGTCCACCGCGACAAGGGTCGCCATGGTCAGGGCATAGAGCCGCACCACGGCCACCGGCAGCCCGGTGGCCAGCGCTTCGGTCAGTGCCGCGGCCGCGGCGTCGTACTCACCGGCGAAGTACAGCGCCGAACCCCAGGCCGCCCGGGCCAGGCCGTACCACGGTGAGGCGTCGTCATCCTCCAGCTGCACGGCCCGGGCCGCCGCCTCCCGGGTGGACGCCAGGCCCGCGAACCCAAACGTGCCGACCAGGAGCGCCGCGGAGGATTGCAGGGACCGCATGCCGTCCGGCAGCGGTCCCGGGTACTGGCCGGCCGCGATGATAGGCAGCCAGCGCTGGACGGTTTCGCGGTCTCCGGTCAGCGCGGCGGCCCAGGCCGCGCAGTGCGCGGCCAGCGGGCTCTTTCCGACCTGCTCGTCACCGAGGGCCCGCAGCCAGCCGCGGACCGTCGCTACCCGCCCGGCGTCCACGAACGGCTGCCAGTTCCGGGTGATCAGCTCGATGGCGCCAGTGACGTTCCCGGCGGCGAGCGCGTGATCGATCGCCTCCCGCGCCGACCCGAAGCGGGCGTGCCAGTCGCTGGCGCGCTGATGAAGCAGCGGCACGGCGTCCGGTTCGGCCCGCGCCAGCTGGCTGAGCAGGACCCGTGAGAACAGATGGTGATACCGGTACCACTCCCGGTTGTCATCGAGCGGCACGACAAACAGGTTGGCCCGCTCCAGGGTCGCCAGGATGCCGGCAGCATCGGCGGTCCCGGCGACCGCATCACACAGCGGCGCGGTGAACCGGCTGAGCACCGACGTATGCAGCAGGAAGCGCCGGATGTGCGGCGGCTGGCGGCTGGTCACTTCTTCGGTGAGGAAGTCGGCGGCGTACCGGTCGCTGCCGGTGAACCGGTGCACAAGTGAGCCTGGCTCGCTTCGTTCCCTGAGGGACAGCGCGGCCAGGTATATCCCGGCTGGCCATCCTTCGGTCCACTTCAGCAGCTCGGACAGCTCGCCCGGGCTGAGTTCCACGGCCGCGGTGGCGCGGAGGAGCGCGGCGGCGGCAGCTTCGGTGAACCGCAGATCCCCCATCCGCACCTCGGTCAGATCCGCGGCGGCCCGGAGCCTGCCAACCGGCAGCGGTGGATCGGCCCGGGTGCTGAGCACGATCGACGCGGGCGCCGGAAGATGCATCAGCAGGTGTTCCAGCTGCTGATGGCAGCTGCGCTCTTTGATCAGGTGATAGTCGTCCAGGACGATGACAACCGGTGCCCCCAGGCCAGCCAGGGCATTGACCAGGCTGGGAATGAACCCGCCGGAGATGTCCGGCATCCGGCCCCGGAGCGGCGCCGTCAGGCCAGCCGCAGGCAGCTCGGGGCACGCCCGTTCCAGTGACGTCGCGATATGCCACCACAGCCGCTGCGGGTCGTTGTCGCCGGAATCAGCCGAGACCCAGGCGAATGGGCGGGCCGCGGCCGCCGCCCGGCGCCACTGGGCCAGCAAGATCGTCTTTCCATACCCCGCCGGGGCATCGACCAGGATGAGCCTGGCCGCTGACTCGTCCAGCCGCCGTACAAGGTGAGGCCGGGCCACCCACTCGCGGCGGGCCGGCGGCGCATGCAGCTTGGTTTCCAGGATGGCCGTGCTCTGCGCCGGCCAGGAAAACCAGCTGGCCGCCGGCGCGGCTCCGTCCCCGTGACTCTCCCGCCTGGTTTGCGTCATCGCACTCGTCCCCGACACCGAGAGTAACAACCGGGCGTCGGGCTGGCCAAGCGCAGGTCAAGTCGTTGGCTTCCTCCGAAACGGGTGAAGAGCCACGGACGGCCGCAGCCGGCGGACGGCCAGATCAGGTGCTGTCCGCAGCCATCTTGTGCTGCGCGTCGCTGATCGCTGCCCTCAGGGCTTGCACGTGGTGCCCCTCCGCCTCACCGACAGCCTTCTTGATGGCGCGCGTCACGGCGGGTTCGACCTTCCCGGCCGCCGAGTGCGGGTAAGCGAGGATGAGTCCCGCGCCGCCGAGGGGTATTGTCTCCGCGGCCTGCGCCTCGAGCTTGCTGGCCGTACGGCGGTGCAGCAGTTTGCCGCCTGCCGCGCCGAGAGCCGCGCCGACGGCGGTGGCGGCCAGCAGAGGCGGGGCGAACAATCCCACCGCGAAGCCGAGGGCACCCAGTCCCGCCGCGCCCTCGCGGACCATGTGATCGGTCTGCTCGACCGACAAGCTGCCGTCCAGGTCCTTGCTGACGACCACCGCGCCGTGCAGGTAACCGCCGCAACCCAGGGCCGCTTCGTAGTCCTCTTTGGCGGCCTCCTTGGATATGTAGCCGCCGATCAGGACGTCGGTCGTCTCGTCGTCGAGCTTCATGAGACCCTCCTTGAGCCCGCAGGGCTCGTCAAGCGGACAGCGCGTGGGCCGCTTCGCCGTGGCGGGCGGCCGCATGCAGCTCCTTCTCGTTGTCGTCGGTCAGGTGTGGCTTGACGTCGAAGACGACCTTCTTGACGGTGCCGCTGAACGGGAACGGCTGGCGATCCTCGTAGGAGCGGTCGACCACCCCGCCGTTGTCGCGGCCGATGTCCATCCCCGCGTAACCCGAGAAGCGGACGGGGACGGTGTGGTCCATGCGGCCCTTGCCGACCGGCCGGTCGTTGATGAACAGGGTGACCTCACCCCCGGTAGCTGGCTTGGGCGCGTCCGCGGCGAACTCCATCCGGACGTTCACCTCCCCGGCCGGCAGCGGCTCGGTCGCCTGCTGGCGGTACACGAAGACGCCCATCATCGAGTAGGTGTGGGTGAGCTTGCCGTCCTCAACGAAGAGCGAGAACCCACCAAGATGATCGGCCTCGGCCACGATCACCCCTTCGGCGGTGCCGTCCGGGACGACCAGATCGGCGCTGATGGCATAGGAGTGGTTGTAGATCCGCGGGATCATGCCGGACAGCACGTTCTCCACGTCGCCGCGGAACTCGAATCTGGCCTCGGCCGGGAGCGGCGGCAGCATGCCGAAGAAGGTGGAGAGGGTCGCCAGTAGCGGGAGCACTTTGTACCGCTCCGCCTCCCGCCAGAAGAGGTCCTTCAGCTCCTGGACCTTCTCCGGATGATCGGCGGCCAGGTCGTGCGCCTGACTGAAGTCGTCGGGCAGGTAGTACAGCTCGACCGGGTCGGCGTCCGGGTCCCAGACACCAGGTGCGTACGGCCGCAGGGCCTCGGGGGTGATCACCCAGGGGATCCGCGGTGTCCGCATCGCGAGCCACCAGCCGTCTTTGTACATCGCCCGGTTGCCGATGGTCTCGAAGTACTGCTGGGTGTGCCGTTCCGGCGCGGCCGGGTCCCGGAAGGTCGCGGTGAATGGCACGCCGTGCATCGGCTCCTGGTCGATGCCGTCGACCGAGGAGGGGACCGGGATGCCGGCCACGTCGAGGATGGTCGGCGCGACATCGGTGACGTGGGTGAACTGCGAGCGGAGCCCGCCGCCGTCGCCGCTGCCGCCGGCGACCCGGGCCGGCCAGTGGATGACCATGGGGTTTCGCGTCCCGCCCAGGTGCGAGCCCACTTGCTTGCCCCACTGGAACGGGGTGTTGCCGGCCCAGGCCCACGCCGCGCTGTAGTGCGGATCCATGAGCTGGCCGCCCCAGGCCCCGGTGCCGCCGTAACGCTCGGACAGCTGCAGCTGCATCTCATCGGTGAGCGGGATGCCGTTCTGCATCGTCAGCTCGTTGAACGAGCCGGTGATGGTGCCCTCCATGCTGGCGCCGTTGTCTCCCCAGATCCAGATGATCAGGGTGTTATCGAGTTCACCCAGGTCCTCGATGGCGTCGATCACGCGGCCTACGTTGTAATCCGCGTTCTCGGAGTATCCGGCGTACACCTCCATCTGACGGGAGTAGTAGGCCTTGAGCTTGTCCGGGACGTCATCCCAGGCCGGGAACGCCGGGTCGCGCGCGGTCAGCTCCGCGTCGGCCGGTATCACGCCGAGCGCCTTCTGCCGCGCGAACGTCTCCGCCCGCAGCCGATCCCACCCCTGGTCGAACTGGCCCTGGTACTTGTCGGCCCAGGCCCTGGTCACGTGATGCGGGGCGTGGCTGCAGCCCGTCGAGAAGTAGACGAAGAAGGGCTTCCGCGCGTCCTGCGCCCGGATCGCGTGCAGCCACTTGATCGTCTTGTCCGCCATCGCGTCCGGAAGGTAATACGGGTTGTCCTTGTCGTAGTACTCCGGCTCCGTCCCGATGACCTTCTGGTTCTCCGCCAGGCAGGGATCCCACTGACTGGCGCCGCCGCCGAGGAAGCCATAGAAGTAGTCGAACCCCCAGCCGGTTGGCCAGCGGTCGAACGGCCCGGCAGGGCCCTGCTGCCCATCGGGGGTGAGGTGCCACTTCCCGAAGGCCGCGGTGCTGTACCCGTTGTCGCGGAGGATGCGAGGCAGTGCCGCGCAATCCCGGGGCAGCGTGGCTGAGTAGCCCGGAAATCCGCCGGCGAACTCACCGACCGAGCCGACGCCGACCGTGTGGCTGTTCCGCCCGGTGAGGAGCGCCGCCCGGGTCGGGGAGCACAGCGCCGTGACGTGGAACCGGTTGTACTTCAGGCCCGCCTCGGCGATCCGCGTGTAGTTCGGCGTGGCTATCGGCCCGCCGAAGGTGGCGGGATTGCCGAACCCGGCGTCATCGATCAGGACCAGGAGCACATTCGGCGCCCCAGCCGGTGCTTCGGCATGCCCCGTCAGACCCCAGTCCGGGACCGAGCCGTGCAGGGTCCTGCTGGCCACCCCGTGGAACGGGGGTCTCCGGATCGGCAGCTTGGTGCGGTCTGGCTCGCTCATTTCTAACCCCTCATGCCGAATCTGCTCACGGCGACCACCCTCCGACCCTCCACTCGGCAACCCCGGGAAAGATCCCCTAAAACGGGTGAATGAGCTGGCATCCGCTCTGGGGTTGAGGCAGGCCGGATCAGCCATCGTCGTCTGGTGGCGGGGGTTGCTCGTCGTCGGACCCGCCCCCGCCTGCTACCTGGCAGCTGGCGCACGAGCCTGCGTTCTCGGGCAGAGTCTGCGCGGCCAGGCTGACGGCGGCCCTGACCGGTGACTGGTGGGGCGCGTTGATGACCGCCTGGTCGTCGCCGAAGTCGCCGGTGTCCCCCTGGGCGGCGAACTCCCGGGCCAGTTCCTGGTACGCGGCGCGCTCGAGCTGGCGTGGCTGGGGCGTGATCATCTCGTCTGGATCCGGCGCGGGGCTGGCGCCGGGAAGCTTCCCGGCCAGGGCCGCGAGGGTGCTCTTGACGCTGCTCTCCTCGAACAGCCCGCTGAGGTACTCGGTGAGGATCTGGACGACCTGGTTCCCGCTGACGCCCGCGATGGAGATCGTGCTCGCCAGGGCGCTGGCGGCCAGTTCGGCTGCCTGGGCCGTGCCCGACTGGGCCGTATCGTCGCCCTGGTCCTGGGCGTCGACCTCGTCCACGCGGTGCGCGGCGTCGGGCTCGCCGTCGAGCGGAGCGTCGAAACCGGCCCGCCGGGTGGCGGTCTCCTCCGCGTCCAGCAGTGCCCGGGAGTTCCTGAGGTTCTGCGCTGCCGCCTGCAGCGCGCCGACCTGCCGGGCGAGCTCGTCCTCGGCGCCGGTCGCGTTGCTGTCGCCGGGCGGCGGATGATCGGCGTCATGAATCTGGACGACGACCTGGATCAAGGCCGGCGGCGCGGTCCCCGTGGCGAACTTCTGGCGGATCTGCTGATAGGCGGCCAGTTCAGCACGGGCCTGGAACTGGCGCTGTAACGCCACCGTGTACGCCGCCGCCAGCTGCCGCTGGAGCGTGCTGGCCAGCGCGGGCGGTGTGATCAGGCCGACCAGCACGATGGCCAGCAGCCCGATATGGACGCTGCTCAGCACCCGCCGGGCCGCGTTGGCCGCCGGGACCACCCGCAGCCGCCCGAACCAGCGCTTCATCGCGGTGGTGGGTCCGGGCCGGAGCACGAACGCCAGGCTCAGCCCGGCCAGCAGCACATACAGCACGGTCCATGTCCACCACGGCAGGTCCGCGGCTATCCCGGCCCGGCTGAGCACGGCGCGCAGCGCCGCGACCTCGGGCTGGGACAGGCCGAGCAGGTTGGCCAGCCAGACCAGGAACAGGACGAGTTCCGCGCCGACCAGGAGCGACAGGACGATGTCAGCGCCAGCCCGGGCGGTGAGGCGACTCGAGTTCTTCATCGCCCGCCAGGCCCGGATGCTGGCCCACAGGGCCAGCGGGAACAGGAAGCCCGCCGCGGGCCTGGCGGTGAGCAGGTCATGCCTGACCAGCAGCACGAGGCTCGCCGCCACCGTGGCGGCACCGACCACGTCAGGCAGGCCGAACGGCTCGGGAAACCCCCGTATCCAGCGCGGCAGCCAGAGCCATCGAGGTAGCCGCTGGATCCAGCGCCGGAACGGCGTGGGCACCGTCCGGGCGGCGAGCAGGCAGACCCACAAGCCGCAGGCGGCTACGAAGGCGGCGGGCAGCACGGCCGCCACCAGGCGGCCGAGTGCTATCCCGGACATCGCGATGGCCGCCGCCGCAGCCCCAGTGGCAGCCGCAGCCCCAGTGGCAGCCGCAGCCGCTGCGGCGGCTGCGGCGGCGGCTAAGCCCAGGACGAGACGCGGGCGGACAGCGGATTCCCGCCGCATCCAGCGCGAGAGCCAGCCAGCCGGCCTACTGATCCCCTCCCCGAGAACGAACACCGCGCTCAATGCGGCCACGGCCCAGCCCATTACCCACAAGGCCATCAGCGCTGGCCAGGCCCACACCCACATCCACCAGGGCGGGAAATAGCGCAGCAGGTGCCACCAAAAGAGGCAGTAAACGCCGAACCCGACGCTGGTATCCAGGTAAATCCGTCCCCGGAGTCGTTCTGCCGGGGTGGGGGACGGCCGCGAACGCCGGCCTGGCCGTGCCGCGTGCGCGGCCTTCCGGCGCCCGCCTGCCCCCGCGGCGAGCGGCGCCTTCATACCTTCCATCATGCGCCCCCGCCACTAGTACCAAGACCCTTAACGCGCAGAAGCACGAAACGCCAGGCATGAACTGGCCACTGTCGTGGCCGCCGGCCTTCCCGTTAGTCGTTTCTGGCTGCCTCCGGTCCCGTGATGCGGGTCAGGATCGGGAACGTCGCCGCGATGATCGCCAGAGACATCATGATGCCGCCGGCGGTCAGCAGGTAGTACGCCAGGCCCGGCGCGACCATGGGGCGGTTCTGCGCCTCCGTCGCGTACATCGCGGCGGCGCCGAAGCCCGTCCCGATCGCGACAACCGCCACCGTCAGCAGCGGGACCGCGCCCTCCAGCGCGACGACGCCGCGTAGCGTGGACAGCCGCGCGCCGGTGAGCCGCAGCAGGCTGAACGGCCGCTTGCGCTCCGCGAGCCCCGCCGCGATGCC
>Ga0335073_10008754_pt1 | contig 14199 bp, 11 predicted proteins | sample Lox_Sample_22_FD_207093 | JGI IMG/M metagenome (GOLD analysis project Ga0335073, IMG submission 207093) | Soil microbial communities from Loxahatchee National Wildlife Refuge, Florida, United States - Lox_Sample_2.2 | ecosystem: Environmental > Terrestrial > Soil > Wetlands | place: USA... | reverse complement strand
GGCGAAATCTGAAGGAGGGCGTCTGCCTCAACCCAAATTTCTTTGTTTGAGTGCCCCCGCTTCATGGCTCTTGCGGCACGGCAGGGGCGAGGAGGGTTCTGTCACAGGTCGCCGCAGGCGCCGCCCCCGGCGGCCGGAGCGAAGCGGAAGGACCTTGACAGGTTCCGACCGCCTCTGCCACAAAGCCGCCTGAAGCGGGGGCACGTGAACGAAGAAGAAATTTAGGAACCCTTCCGCATGGCTTTAGGGGAGGGCGTTCCGGGAGGGAACGTCCCGCTTGAGGAGGGTGATGGAAGACGCCGCATGATCGGCGGCTGCAATCAGGGAGGAAACTTCCGCCCCAACATGGAAAAAACGAGAGACGTGGCTTGGCGGCGAATTTGCAACGGTTTCCAGCCAAAAATCATTAGGTACAGTCAAAGTACTATAATGCCCTCTTTTTGCTATTTTTATGTCATTACAGTGTCCCATCAGGAGTATACTTAAACTTCAATAATTCCCGTTTTCTAGGGATTAACGTGAATGCGATGAACGGATACGCCGAAGCTAAACCACGGGAGCAGCTGGCTGCCGTCTTGCGAGCATCTGGTGATCTTGTTGGTGTTGAAGACGCTGCGAAGGTATTGGGCATATCCCGTTACAACGCAGCTAAATCGCTCGCCCGCTGGCAGAAGCGACATTGGCTGAAGCGGGTTAGACGCGGGCTCTATGCTCCGATACCCCTGAGTCTCACTTCCAACGAAAATGTTCTGGAAGACCCCTGGACGCTGGTTCCTGAGCTCTTTGCTCCGGGATACATTGGCGGGGCCACAGCAGCGCATCATTGGGACCTGACTGAACAGATTTTTCGTACGGTGTTCGTTTACACCACGCGGCATGTGCGGACAAAGGACGAGACGATTCAGTCCTTTCCATTCCAGCTTCGTCACATCGGGGAAGATCGGATGTTCGGGACATCCACGTTGTGGCGTGGGCGCGCGAAGATTCTGCTCTCGGATGTGCATCGCACCGTGGTCGATTTGCTCGACGATCCTTCTGCTGGTGGCGGCATTCGTCATGTGGAAGGCTGCCTAAAATCGTATTTGTCGGCGAAGGACGCGGACCTTTCCCGGATGCTCAGTTATGCAGAACGTCTGGGCAATGGAGCTGTATTCAAACGTTTGGGATTTCTTGGAGAGCTGTTGCATGCCCCCGCCGACTTCCTGGAGGCATGTTTGCAGCGGCTCACCAAAGGCAATGCGAAACTCGATCCGACGCTGTCATCGCCACGTCTCGTGAAGCGCTGGCGCCTGGCCGTGCCGGACAGTTGGAAAGAAGCTATATCGCGTGATTGATGCCGCGGAAATTCAGGCGGTCGCCACCGATCTCGGCCTCTCCGCGGAGGTGGTCGAAAAGGACTATGTCCTTGGCTGGCTGCTGGCCGGCATCTACGCCCATCCGGCATTATCCGCGAGTTGGGTTTTTAAGGGTGGCACTTGCCTCAAGAAGTGCTACTTCGAGACGTATCGTTTTTCCGAAGATCTCGACTTCACGCTCACGGACACCGCGCATCTGAATGCGGATTTTCTGCGTGCGTCGTTCGGCGAAGTCTCCGCGTGGATCTATGAGCGTACTGGCATACTGATCCCAGCCGAGCAACTGCGTTTTGAGGTCTACACCAATCCTCGCGGAGCGGCAAGCTGCGAGGGACGCGTGTATTACGCGGGGCCTCGACCTCGACCCGGCACACTGCCGCGTATCAAACTTGACCTCACCGTAGACGAGTTGGTTGCACTTCCCCCGGTGGCCCGCCCCGTCGGGCATCCGTACTCCGATCTACCAGAGGAAGGCATCACGGCAAATTGCTACGCCTATGAGGAGGTCTTTGGCGAGAAGGTGCGCGCCTTGGGAGAGCGGGGCCGTCCTCGCGATCTGTATGACGTGGTCAATCTCTTTCGTCATGGCGAATTCCGTCCAGCCGCGGCGACGCTAATTGAAGTGCTGGGGCGCAAGTGTGCTTACAAGCGAATTCCAGTTCCAACCTTCGAGAGCCTGCAGGGAAAGCTCCAGGAGTTGACCGCCGATTGGCAGCATATGCTGGGCCATCAGTTGCCCGTGCTTCCGCCATTTGAATCTTTCTGGAACGCGCTGCCCGAGTTCTTTGCATGGCTCAATACGCCCGAACCTGTAGCAGGGGCTCCCGTTCCGGGTGTGCTGGCTTCGATTCAAGCAACGGCAGACGAAGAATTGTATCGTCCTGCGATTGGCGCGTTGCGGCGGGAAGGCATCTATGGTTCTTCTTTCATCGAGGCGATCCGTTTTGCCGGGGTTAACCGCCTTCGCGTCCGTCTTACCTATCAAGGCGGCGTGCGAATGATCGAACCCTATTCTTTGCGTCGAACCCGCGCTGGCAACATCGTGGTCTACGCCATCAAGACAGAGACCCGCGAGGTTCGATCCTATAGGCTTGATCGTATCCAGGGTGTCGAAGTCAGCAATGAGGTCTTTGTGCCGGTTTATGCCATCGAGCTGACGGCCGGTGAGACGGGGGCCATTCCGCCCACCAGCCGTGGCCAGTTGCATTGGGGGCACACAGCAGCTCCGAGGAGTCGCACGCATTCGGGACCGGTCTACGTATACCAGTGCCCGATGTGCCAGAAGGAGTTCCGTCATAAGACGCGGAATCCGCAGTTGAATCCGCACAAGACAGAACACGGATGGCCATGTTCGGGCCGTCGAGGCTATCTAATCGACACGATTTACTGAGCAGAGCTTCGATCTGCCTGCCGTCTGCGGCGCGATTCTCAGGATGCCCCGAATTGCGCGGACCTGTGGCAACTCCCGTCAAATCCGTCTGGGAACTCATCCGACGCTCCATGCTAATCATCCTGAATCCGTCGTGAGACGAGTCCGTCTGGGATATGCGCGTTGACACGATAGGGTAGCAGGCTGCGGATTTATGCTCTGAACATGGATCCCATGAATTCAAGCGCATTGTTGCTGCGGGAGGAGCCGCTCCAAATTCGTTACAAAGACCGTTCGGTGACGATTAACAGCAAGGCGTATCTCGATCTCGCACTTGGAAACAGCTTGGTAATCGAGCCGCAAGAATCGCTCCACGAACTATGCGGTTTTGACTCACCAGAAGAGTCATTCTTCGTGACATTCCATGATTCTCAGGAAGCTACCGAATGCTACGCGACGGGCTCAAATCTCCGCATCGGCGGGGAGCAATCCGGACATTTTTTTCGTCTGTCGCCGTATCATTCAAACGTCGTGCTTCAGTCTGGTGGGCCACTGGTGAGGATAGAAGCTGGCGTTCTGAATTTCGAATTCTACTTTCTGACAGCGAAACCGGACGGCCAAAGCTTCGAATTGCGTGACGACAATTGGGTTTTCGCTTTCATCCCTGTCGATGACCAAAGTTACCTATATCCACCTCAAATTCAGACAGCGGAATTCGCATTCACCCATCACTTAACCGGCAAGCGCGCCGATGGCGCCGCATTTTCGTCGGAAGAAGCGCAGCGACAGCTGACCCTACTGAGCGATTTCTTGACCTTTTGCCGGGGCTATTGGGTCTCGACGGCGCTGACCACCGGCTTCCGCGCCGATGGCGTGGTTGCAATGGAAGAGATTGGGACAAGGAGAGTAAGTCCTAAAAAGGTCTCCTACAACTGGCTGGACTTCCATCACGGCGAAAGTATGGTGGAGCTGTTTCCAAGATTTATCGAACGGATGAAGGACACTTCCTGGCAGGAAGCCTTGAGGCTCGCGCTGTATTGGTACGTGCGCGCCGACACAAACCTCGTTGGACCGGACGGCGGATGTTTTCTCTTGCAAGCTGCATTGGAACGCTTGGCGTGGCACGTACTGGTCAGAGACCGTCAATCGCTCTCGGAGGACGGTTTTTCCCGTTTGCCGGCTGCTGATCAATTACGGTTGCTTTTGTCTGCCCTAAGCGTGCCTTTGGCAATCCCAGACGGGCTAAGCGAATTGCAACGGATTGGAAAGATGCTCAACTGGAACGACGGGCCGCAAGCATTTGTCGGAGTGCGGAATCGATTGGTTCATCCGCCAAAGCCCAACCGGGTCGAAATAAAGTTGCCTTACTTCGAGGCTTACACTTTGGGAAAATGGTATGTCGAGATGATTCTGTTGAGCGCTTGCGGCTATACCGGAAAATACTCGAATCGAACGAAGATTCGTCGCAGGGTTGGCGAGGTGGAGGATGTGCCCTGGGTGTGACGGCCATCGCGGACGAGGAACACATAGGTTGCGCGCTGTTGAGTGCATGTAAAGATCAGCCGCAAGAGAAATCAGGGATCATCGATGCTCCATCGAGAACGTGGCGAAGCTCCCCAAAAGGGTAATCCGCACAAACTGACCCGGGACCAGCATGTAATCCCGGTAGCGACACTTGTGCGTTTCGCGGGCTCGGATGGATTGGTAGAAGTGCACCTGCACGACGGTCGGGTTGAAAGAATATCCCCAGATAATCAGCTTTTCTCGGTTGACAGGCTTTGGGACCAGCGGGCCGAAGCCGGGTATATGAAGTCCGTCGAGGATGATTTTCAGGGACTTATTGATGCGTTGGAAGCTGGCAGAGTGAATCCGCTGTCCCCTGCTGAGCATCGGATCATTACTCGTTTTTGGTCTTTGTGGAGATGGCGGAATCACTTTATCGATACTCCAGCATCAGCTCAGTCCTTAAACGGAATACAACCCGAACCGCTGACCAAGGACCAGCGGGAAATCCTCGAAAGCAAATGGACCTTGTTCGTTGCAGAGGATAACGCGTTGCCGTCGCGCATGGTAACCGGAATGCGGATTCAAATGCTGATTGATCGAGACGCGGTGCATCTCGCCGAAAAGCATTGGGGAGTCCTATGGGCATCTTCGCCCACGTTAGTGATTCCTGATCGCCCGGATGCGCTGCTGTCAGTTCCCGCATCTCCGCGATTGCTGCTGGCTGCTGATAATCCAGACGGTGAGTTGACCGCAGCAGAAATCGTGCGTGCCAACGCCATTGCGATTCGCCTTTCCCGAAACTACGTGGTCGTGCCGCCACATCGAAGAAACACGATCTTGAAGAGTAGTTCAGAGGCGTCAGTACGACGATGACATTCAGGATCAAAAAGAATGCGGCAGAACCACACATTTGTGAGAAGTGTCAGGGATATGAACGACAGGCTAAAATCGAAGCTGAAGAATCGAGGACAATCTGTGTCGCAGGAGGGCCCGGTTCAATGTCACAAACATCCATTGCGGAGTCGATGCATGGTGCTCTTCTGGAGGCGTTGCGTCACCGCGAGCAGGAGATCTTCAGCTACTTAGCCATTCTCGTTCCTGCTCTCGGCGGGTTTCTTTGGCTCCTTCTCCATCGCTCTACTGGGGGCAATACTGGAGACTTGGCCCTCTTTGCAGGCACACTGGGAACCTTGTTGTTGTTCTTCTTAGGAATTGGATATTCGTTAACTCTGGGCTACAACTTCCGCTACGTCACATTTCAACTCGCGAAGATCGAGCATCACCTCGAAGTGGAGAAGGTTATTCTTGGGGGATGGTCGAGATCCCCACAGGCCTTTAGAACGCAATATCGGCTTTTTGGATTAGCGTATTGCGCACCACCGGAAATGATCAAGATATTTTGGGCAGCCTTCCTTATCGGAATGCTCTGGGTGATCGGGGTCTATTGGTCAATCGGCCCTAGCGCCCCTTATCGCGGGATCGTTGTTTCAATTGGAGCTGCGCTTTTTCTCGTTGGATTGGCAGGACCGTTTTGGTTTGGCAAGAAACTTGCGCGCCTGTTTTCCAAGGAAGCCGATGATTGGAAAGAGAGAGACGGTACTGCCGACGAACAGCAGCCGCCAATCGTTCCCGTGGGTGTCGGAAATGGTCCGGCACAACAACGATTCCTTCAACGGCACCGACGGTTCCTACAGGAGTATCCGAAACTGGCCGAACTTTGCGACAAGGTATTCAACCGAACACTTGAATCCCCAGACGCGACCGAGCGTCAATCACTCTTGGACAGAAACTTGGCGGACGACGATCCTGCCGTTGTTGAGTGGGAAGATCGTATTACGGCGCGCAACGTACTTTTTCATCTTGGGCTCATGACGATGGACGATTTTAGTGCAGTTTTATTTCTGAGCGGAAACGGCCTGGGATTTGCGTCCTTCGTCCATCTTCGAGGCATGTACGAGCGTCTGGTGACTGCGATGTACATTGGGATGAAACCATCCGAGGCACGAGTCTTTGCGGAGAGCTCCTCGATTAGCAAATTGAACTATCTCACCCGTCTGCGCGATTTCATTCCAGAGACACAAGTGCGATACGATGATGCCTTTATTGAGCATGTGCAAAAGGATGCCGAGGCTACAAAAGCAAAGCGAAAGCAGTCGTTTTGCTCTAAGTGCAGACAGCCGATCACAAATGAAGCTTGGACCAGAGTAAGTCTAGACGTCATGGCACGCGAAGTGGACCCTTGACTTGAGCAATTGTACGGCGTCATTTATCTCGAAGGTACCGGTCAAGCACACGCGAACAGTCTGGGAATGGAAAGAAGACTAACAGAAACCGAGAGTGGATATAAATACAAGAGCGTCTCCGAAGAGGAGGCTGCGGTGGCACTTCACTTCGCGCACGATCTGTTGCTGAGATTGCTGGAAATGCAAAACGGGTATTTCAATCTGAACCTCGACGTAGCCATTCAGGAGCGAGTCGCTGCGTTTAAAGAAGTCTGGAGTGCATAGCATTATGGAAGAGGTGGCGCAACTTTGTTGTGGTAGACCTCCTCGAAGCGGTTATTGAACCGCTGGTACTCCGGTTCGCCAGGAGTCCTACCACGAAGAACTATGAAAAAGCGTCCGGCCGCTTCGCGAAAGTCGACGACGAGTTCTCGCGGGGCTATGCCGAGTGCATGCTCTCCATTGGGGCCTTGTCGGGTTTCGAAAAGATAATCTGGCGCACCATCTTCACGGTGAAGCAAACCACCCCATTCGATGCAAAAGCTATGTGCTAAGCCTGAACGGAAGTATTTGTAAAACTGTTCAGCACTGGTATGGGCCGGTCGATTGGGCGCATTGGGTGGTTCATTAAGGTGCATCGGCCTACGAAAAGCCGCGCTGAAATACTTTTCGACGAATTTTGCAAAACGAACCTGGCCGCTCTGATCGTCGTATTCGAAGTGCGCAAGAGCCTCTACGGCAGATGTCAACAAATTCACCACGCAGAGCCAGACGTAACTCTGTTGCTCTAGCATGACGACTCGATCAAATGTATCGAGAAAAAAGGACTTGAAGCGGTATTCAACCCAGGTGATTCGTCCTTGGAAGGAAAGCTGTGCAAGGTTGGCGAAATCACGCCCAGGAAACCCAGAGAATTCTGTTCCCTCTATTGTGATGGCCATAATATGGTCTTTCCTCTGTCGATAAAGTGAACACATCCAAGATAGAAGACACGCTGTGTCGCATGAAGTGGAGTTAAGCGGCAGTCATTTTCTTCAGCTCTCCTTTTATTTGATTCACAAAGATGTCCTCGTTGGAAGGGTTCAACGGGGTGAGGCGAAAGTGAGGGTACGGCCGGCGTTGCGGACGGAAGTATTCTCGAAGTTGCGGATGAACTGAGTTGGAACAAAAGCCGCTCAAGCGGAGGTTGGTGCCCATATCGTCAATCAGCCCTACAAAAGCTCGTCCGAGGCCCTTCTGAAGATTTCCGGCGTAAAATTTGCATTCGTATCCGGCCACAACACTTGCAGATGAGGGATCATCGGGCTGCTGTCTGCATTTGTCGGCCTCATCCTTGCGCATGATGCACACATCTAGTTCGTGAGTCATTCCGCTAGCGCCGCGGAACTCGACTCCTGCGTGGAGTTCGAACGTTTCTCCATTGATTGTGAACTCAGCGTAGCCATAGTTCCTTGCTGTGGAGTGAATTTGTCCGGGGGCCCCACGAAAGATAAATGGTGTAGGCGTTCCCGAAATGCCACGCAATATGGGTGTGCCACCCAACTCTCGGACAGCTCTAAGGCAAAGGCCGAAAACATAGGCCTCATACGCCTTCTCCTCCACCGGCCGAATCAGTTGATACTGACCAACGCCAAGCGGGTGATCAAGGAGATTGTCGATCGCGGTTTCAAGATCGTTGAGAGTTGCCATGATCAATCCTCAAAACGGAACAGATTCCTCAAATGCGTAATGCTGTTCCGTTGTTGTTCAATTTGACCGACATCAATTTCGTGAAGTTCGAACATCTCTTGATTGCGTTCTGAGAGCTGCGTCTCCGTTCGCAGCTCAATCTCAATTCTCTTGCGTTCGCCTATGCTCTCAATCGCGGTGTCATCATTGGGCTCTTCAATAGCCTGCCAACGGGCACGGGAAGGCTGTGGACTGGCAAGTTCTGTCGTAGCCATGTTCTTGGCGCAGGAGTCGATAAAAAGCGGTTGCTCGACAAAATAAGCTTGCAGCGCATCGAGCGCGACCTGTAAGGCTTCCTCATAGCCGTACGGAACCGTTCTTCTATATGAACGGGTTCGCTTCCGTCTTTTTCCCACTTGCTGAGTTTCATCTACATCTTTCCCTGCATCAACGACAGCCTGGATGTGCGTAGCCAATTGTTCATCTCGCTCTCGAAGATGGCTCATCAACAGTTCAAAGGCCTGTTGTGGAGTGTACTCGTTAACGGCCATGATTCGCTCTCCCTGCTTGGCTCATTGATTCTGCGTCGCGGTTCTCAATCCATGCCAGTATCCGCGTTCAATGATCTGCACTCCAAGGCTGCCGCCAAGGTCTTCGGACGGGGTCGGTCCACCATATAGGACTGCCCGAGACAACTCGCGATTAAATTGTGGACAGTTGTACTCCCTGTGCAAACAGCCGACGCAGGTACCGCCTTCGTCTGTGCAGAACGGATCATAGACACACTGTCTACCGCTCTGTGCGGAATCATCTAACCAGATACCGAGCTGATGCTCGAAGAGAGTTGTCAAACCGCCGATCTTTGTCTCCGCATATCGACTAGCATATAGGACCCCACATAGTGCGCCTGGTATCAGGTATTCTCCAACGCTATTTTGGTTGAATCCACTCCATTCAACGTGACGAAGGAGTACGTGGCTAATCGTGTGCAAGAGCGTTCGAATGGCAACCGCTGAATGCTCATTGAAGTTAGGTTGCCAGCGATTCTCGAACAAGCCCGGAATATGCAAGTACAACCAAGCCCAAGCTCTTTCTTTGGATTCAGGGACCGGCCCCTGTGCCCAACGGTTTTCAAGCAGCCAGGACACTGCCCTCAGCGGGTCAAGTTGGAAATAGATTCCTTCGGTCTCACTGCTGACAACGTAAAGCGGGATGCGCCCGTCCGAATCAGACACTTCAAAAGGAGTGAGAATGCTTCGCGATGGATCACGTGTGATTCGAGTGTATCCGGCGGCGCATAGAGCGATTGGGAAATCCGACACGATCCTTAGATCAGAGATTCCAAGATCAGAAGCTGCGAAATCGGCAGCGCTTTGCAAATCCGAAGCTCCGTCGAGATCTCCAATACTCGTTAAATCAGCTGCTCCTTGTTCAATTGAGGTCGTATCCAACATATCCAGAATGGCTGCATGTTCGATGAGCGGTCGAGGAACCGCAGAATTGGATGCGGGAGTTCTCGGCCCCAGGAGTTCGCGTACGCGATCAATTGCGGCTTGACCGGGAACGACGGATGCGGTGGTGAGACTCTCTCTCCACCTGACGACCAACGGATGATTTGGATTGGCTTCCTCTAGTGCACGTGCGAGATCGTCGGCGATTTCCGCGTCAGAAGAGCTATTGGTGTTGGCCCCACGTCGTCTTGCACGTTCACGAAGAATTCCAGGCAAATCATTCGCCAGGATTCCCCAGGTTCTAGCCAGAACCAAGCTGAGCACTTCGGATTCTTGGTAGAAGACCTGTTCGGCCTCTTCGTCGAAGTTGATAAACGGAACAATGTGCGGGAAGAAGAGGGCGCTGTCTGTTAAAGTCAGTGTCTTCAGCCCGCGTTCGAAGATCGTTCCGGGTTGAGTCCCTAATGATCTTGAATACTGACAGGTGCAGGGAGTCATACGGAGTCGTCCCGCCTCGGCGTCACCACATTCGCCGCACCTCCAGCGCGCCGAGCGCACGCGTCCTGTATCTAAGAAAGTTAGGTAACGGGAACCATGACGTGAGCAGGCATTTTGCGGATAGAACAATTCTTCGATACGGCCGCAATTGTGCGCTTGAACATAGCGAAGCTGACAGAGGAGTCCATTGCACACCGGGCAATGTCTTGGTTGAGCATTCGCACGGCGGACTAGATCTCTTAGACGATGCACGCGCCGGCATCGTCGGCATTCGAGTAACGTAGGAAAGGGTTCAAAACGAACCGCAGTCGGCGAACCAATTGCATAATAGCGTCGATTGTTCTGCTGCCTTGGATCAGGAAAACCTCCACGGAAGGTCTCATCTGTCCACTGGGTTAGGAGATCTGCAATCGCGCTGAAGAGCGCGTCTCGATTTACCTGCTTTTCCTGAATCTCGACTGTGCTGACCTTGCAAAATCCGTACTGATCGTGCTCAAAAACAGCGCCAGGAAGGAACTGATAGAGAACCTGAGTTTGTCCGCGGGTAAACGGCATTAGACACTCACCCCATTGAACCATTGGAGCTCAGTAAAGTCCGCATCTTCGTTTGGTCGGAATCGAACGCCAATGTCAACATCGCGAAGGCTACTCATTGGAGAGGGTTGGAGAACGTCCTTTAGTTTCTCTTTTCTGCTGCCAGCGATCAGATGAAGGAAATGTCCGAGTCGGTCATCGAGGACATGTTTCATTCGCATTTCGAGGCCTTCGGGATAGATCTGTTGGTTGAGCGCGTAGGCCTCTTCGAAGGACGCGGCTATCTCTTCCCTTCCAATCTGTCTTGGCAACTGAGATTGAAGAGTCGGGTTGAGGAACTCTGCCGCGGAACGCCGCTTCGTAAATGACTGGTTATGAACAATTGCTCCATATCGCCCTAGGAGAATTCCCGCGAAAATACCGGGACTAGTGCGTAGGGCCGCGAACTTTGCGAAGCGGTTTACCGATACCGGTGAAATAAGGCGTTCAAGATGTTGATGGTATTCAATGAAGCGATGATAGATGCTGGATGCTCTCAGAGAGTATGAGGCGAGAGTCGCAATGACGAGGCCCACGTGACGCCTTCCGCTGCGGCTGGAAGCTTGAATGTAATCGGCGGTCTCCTCTGGGATGCTATCCATGACCATCAGATTGAAACGCTCAACGTCGACGCCGTGGCTAATGATGCTGGTCGCGACCATAGCGTCGAGATGGCCATCCTCCCTCCATTCAGGAGGGTCTTCAACACGTCGAACTGTATCCGCGATCTCGGAAAGGGTCGAGTCACCAGACAAGAATTCAGTGTTGAGATCTCTTAGATTTCCGGGTCTTAGCTGACCTGCATCTCGGTCCAATGCTTGACGGATTCTCACTCCACGAGACTTTGAACCAACATAAGTTAAAGTTGTTGAGTAAAAAAACAAGAGAGCCCGAACAGACTCTTCATCCCTCACCGTAGGAAGCCACCTTATCGCTTCAGCAGGATTGCTGTGCAATCGGTTAATCTCTTCGTGAAGATGTCGGACGCAGAGTGACGCTGCATCGGCCGCATGCAGATGGGGTGGGCGAAATGCCACGTAGACGCGGGCGACTTTGGTAGGACTGGCTGGCGCGTCTGATACTAGATCAGGCGAAGTATAGAAACTCGCATATAAGTCGTAACCGCGCGCGGGAAACCGCCGCGCATTTGGAATGCCGTAGATTTGCCGAATCTGATGTTCAAAACCTTCGATTGTGGCAGTGGCAGCGATTGTCTTTGGGGGTTTTCCACCAACCTGTCCTTCACAGGAACGAATCAAGGTTTCGTAGTGCCCCGCGAAAGCACCGAGCTCTTGTTGCAGCAAGTGAAGCTCATCCTGGATATGAAATGCCGGTGATGGATCGTAGGGCGTTACCGCCGATCGCCGGCGGGCTCTCCGGCCGGAGCCGGGGTTCGTCGGGCATCCCTTGATGCACCAGTCTCCCATTCCAAAACCATGCTCGTGGTGTTCGGGACAACGCCACACGGCAGCTCCCCAGAGCATCGGGAAATCTGCACGGTAGGCTACGCCTGCCATCTTGTCAATTGTTCCAACAATCACGGTGGGCAGGAATCGATAAATTTCATCGTCAGACAAATAAATTGGAAGATGTACATTACATTGCGAGCAGACGTGCCGGATTCTTTGTAAAGCTCGGTCCACGATAACTTGGATCGTATTGGTGCCACCGCATGCCGGACAGTTACTCACCAACAGCAGTCTGTTTCTCAGGTCTGGGTCATTTTCAAGGTGATCAATGGACCATTTGCCCATATTCAAGTAGTTGGGGGTACTCGGCCCGACAAAGTATCCGAGAGAAATCGGTTCCGAGATCGAATCGGCTCCAAGCATTGAAATGCGTTCCTTCTCGGTCTCCCAAACAACGCGCAAAGCACGCTGGAGCTGTTGGACACTCAACATTCGAAGCGGGTATCTGAGCCAGGCAGTTACTCCAAACTGCTTTCCTCGAAGACGGTCGTAGAGCGCACCACAGCTGATCAATCCGAGGTACGCCTCGGTCTTTCCTCCACCGGTCGGAAACCAAAGAACGTCTGCCCAATTCAGGACGTCTGACCAATCGCGAGTCGTGCCGGCGGGCCATTCGCCGCATGATATTTGCTCTCGAATAGCAAGTGCTGGAAGTTGGCTAACAATAAAGACAATTTGGAAGAGATGCCAAGTGTCGAATCGTGAGGTCCGTTCAAAAACGGCATTCATTCCCCGGAAGGCGCGCATTAGGCGTTCGTCACGTGCGAGAGCTGCGATCCCCGATGCAAAACGGTTTTCCTCATCCCTAAAAGCTGTCAAATCCCCCGAGCACTGACGCAATTCCTCAGCTGAAAGTCCGAGCGAATTCGTTGCGAGCACTTCGGCATGCCATCTGTTCCCATACTCGATCATGGCGAGGCGTATGGCTTCGAGAGTCTCTAAAGGATTCGTCGTGAGATCTGAAAATGTGGCGCGCGGCGATCGGTTTGTCGTTCGGCGCGGCTGGTCAAATCGCGCCAGCGTTTCAGTTCTTAATGATCTATGGTCTTCCGCTACGACTATGCTTGCCGAGTGTCCGACTGCCCAGACTCTTCGATCGAATTGGTAGTCGCGCGCAACGGGTACCAGTTCGACCGGCTTCAGTTCGCCCTGAATGAGAGTCGCCGTCAATTGGCAATCTGCAAGAATGTTGTATTGATCGCGGTAACGCTGAACAGGATCTCGCGGCGTGTTGTTGCAGATATAGCAGCTTAGCCGCGCTGAACCGTCCGGCATGATTGCGGATCTGATATCGAGACTTGCACGAAGCGGAGGAAGGATAGTAGGTGCGCTCGATATTCCCTGAAGAAAGCCTCGAAAACTAGTTGCATCCGCCAATACCTGAACCGGAACGACGGCATTCTTTGTTGTGATCGTGCGAGCGATTGTCGGTGATGTTGCCGCATCGGCGAGGACTTCATCAATCGCAGATTGAACGGTCCCTCCATCATTGAAGTGTTGTGCCAGCGTACGTGTATTGAGTCTAACTGTGAGCGGTGCAACTTGGACACGATGGCGCTCAAATGCCTCTAGCAGAGATACCGTCTGCCGGATCGCCAACGGCTGATTTTCAATTGCTTGGTCCGGTTGCGCCCGGCCCAACTCGTCGCGCTGCTCCTCGAATGTTGGAAAGTGTTGCGTATAGAGGGAAAAGCTAGTTTGCACGGAGAGTTCTATCGATCCGGTGTCATCAGGCGCGACAACGATTTCGAAGCCTAGGGATGATGGCGGCCTCCGAGTTGAATCTCGCGTCCCCCCCTGCTGCTCTGCAGAAATCTGCTCGGCACTGGCGCTTGGCGTTTCGTCAGTCTGATCGTCGTCTTCTTCGGAGGTTTCGGCGTCACGACTTGCTGGCTGCTGAGCGATTGTGCGCTCAATGGCGGGCTCCGAAACCGGTGCGATCTCCGTGACCTCTAGGTCCTCTGGCTGGATTACTAGTGGGTCTCTGGGCCCGAGAACTCCCAGATGACAGTGATCACTTGGTAGAATTCGCAAGATTCTCGATGTATCTCGACCAGCAAGCCTCCGCTCAAGCTGCTCGACCAGGTG
>Ga0335073_10008753_pt1 | contig 14200 bp, 11 predicted proteins | sample Lox_Sample_22_FD_207093 | JGI IMG/M metagenome (GOLD analysis project Ga0335073, IMG submission 207093) | Soil microbial communities from Loxahatchee National Wildlife Refuge, Florida, United States - Lox_Sample_2.2 | ecosystem: Environmental > Terrestrial > Soil > Wetlands | place: USA... | reverse complement strand
CGGCATCGGCGCTTTCCGGCACAGCCGATCAAGGACGACGCCGCCCTGGGTGTGGGGACCCCAGGGCGGCGCCGCGTCTTGCGGCCTGGCTAACCGACGTCAGCCAGACGTTGTGCTCAGCACCGCCGAAGCGGTGACAGCGTTCGTCGGGTAGTAATAACCAGCGAACCAGACGTGGCCGGGAGAAACAACAGCGGGGGAAATGAGCACGTTAACACCCGACGGAAGTGACGTGGTCGTCCACGAAGTGCCGTTGAAATGTGACATTCCCCCGAGCTGAGCGACCCAGACGTCGGTCGGCGACAGCGCGGCGATCGCCGCGTCGTTGGACAGCTCCAGCGTGGTTACCACGGACCAGGCCCAGCCGTTCCCGTTTTGCCTGGTCAGCGGGGCCTACGCCACGGGCACGTACGGGAGCGCGCACCGGTTCACCGGCGGGGCGGCGCGGCATGAAGGCGGGTGTGGTGAACTGACGATCGTGCCCGATGCGAACAACCCCCCGCTGCTCGCGCTCACCGGCGTCAGCCGCCGGTACGGCGAGCGCCTCGCGCTCAGCCCGATCGACGTGTCGGTCGCAGCCGGGGAGTGCGTCGCGGTCATGGGCGCGAACGGCTCGGGCAAGTCGACGCTGCTGCGCATCGCGGCGGGCCGCGACACCCCAACCACCGGGCAGGTCGTGTACAACGGGCGCGGCCTGATCCAGGACGACGTCGTGGTGCGCACCGAGATCGCCGTGGTCGGCGACATGGTGAGCGCCTACCCGGACCTCACGGTCCGCGAGCACCTGCAGCTCGTCGCCGTCGCGCACGGCGCGGGCCGGGAGAGCGACGAGCTGGTCGACGGGGCGCTGCTGGAATGCCGGCTCGCCGATCACGCCGCCGCGCTGCCCGGATCGCTGTCCAGCGGGCAGCGGCAGGCCCTGCACCTGGCCGCGGTGCTGGTCCGGCCGCGCCGGCTGATGGTGCTCGACGAGCCGGAACAGCGGCTCGACCCGGCGGCCCGGCGCTGGCTGGCGGGCCTGCTGGTCACGCAGAAGCAAGCCGGGGCGACGGTACTGATGGCCACGCATCACGCCGAGCTCGCCACGGCGGCCGCCGATCAGGTCATCGTGCTCCGTGACGGGGAGGTCATCGGGCGGGGAGCGCCAGACGCCGCGCTGGCGGCGGTCCAGTGGGCGGTCCAGTGACGGTCACCCGCGACGCCATCGCCGTTCCCGACAGCACCGACGCGACGATCTCGCTGCTGCGGGAACTGCGCCGGGCCGGGGCCCGGCAGCGAGCGGCGAACGCCGCCTACTGGATCTACATCATCGTCCTCATCGCGGCTCTGTACGGCGGCACGCGGATCGCCGCCGCAGCCCACGACCTGCGGCATCCGCCGCCGCCTACCGCGCAGACCCCGCACGTGCTGCACGCCGCGCCCTACGTCCTGGCCGCGCTCGCGCTCCTGCTGCTCCTGGTGCTGGTGCGCGACGCGCTCTGGCGGGGCCCGGTCACCCTGCAGCAACCCGCCGTCGACTGGCTGCTGGACACGCCGGTCAGCCGAGGACGCCTGCTGCGCCCGAGGTTCCGCGTGTCGGCGCTGGTGGCCACGCTTGCCGGGGCGGCCGTTGGCATCGTGCCGGCCGCGGCCCTGGTCGGCCTCGGGCTTGGCGGCCACAGCCCCGGCCACGTGCTGCGCCTGACCGGTGCGGCGACGGCGTCGACGGCGCTGCTGTTCATCCTGGGCACCGGCCTGGCCGGGCTGGCCGAACGCTACCCGGCGAGCTGGCCCTGGCTGCGCCGGGCCACCGCGCCCGCTGCCGGCCTGATCGCGGTGCTCGGCGGCCTGGCCGCGTGGGCCGCGGCCGGCGGGCTACCGGCGGCAGTGGCCGACGTTGTGCTCTGGTCCGGTCCCTGGGGCTGGACGGCGCAGGCCATGGTCGCGCTCTCCGGAGGATCGGCGCCGCTGTGGCCGCTGTCCACGGTCCTGCTCGGCGCCGCAGCGCTGGCGGCGATTTTCGGGGCGGAACGGGCCGCCGCCGCGGTCCCCGGCGCCGCGCTACGAGCCCGGGCGCGCACGATCGGCGCGATGTCCGCGGCCGTGCTGAACATGGATACCCGCGGCATCGCGCTGGCCTACACCGACGCCGGCGGGCCGCGCCGTGTCCGGTTCCGGCTGCGTGCGCCGCGCCGGCGCGAGCTCGTGCTGCCGTGGCGTGACCTGCTCGCCGTGGCCAGGGCTCCGGCCCGGCTGCTGGGCGCGGCCGCGCTCGCGCTGGCGGCCGTGGGGCTGATCGCGGTGGCCAGCCACGCCGGGCAGGTCTCCGTGGTGCCGGCCGTCAGCGCACTCGCCCTCGGCTACCTGGCCGCCGCCTGGCTCTGCGAGGGAGCCAGGCTGGACGCCGAGGACACCCGCCGCTCGGCGGCCCTGCCGTTCCGGTTCGAGTCGCTGGCCTGGTGGCACGCGATCGTCCCGTGCCTGGTGCTGTTCGTGGTCGCCGGCGTGCCAGTCGTCGCGGTCGCCATCGCAGCCGGTAACCCCGGTCTGATCGCGCTGCTGGCCGTGACCGTCCCGGTGCTGGTGACCGGCGCGCTGGTGAACGTCTTCCGGCCGCGGTTCATGCCGGACCTGTTCGGCGGGTTCGAGACCCCCGTGGGCAACAGCGCCGCGATCATCGTCGTGTTCTGGCTCATCCTCGGGCCGCTGATCGCCGTCGTGCCATTGGCCGTGCTGCTGCCGAGCGCGCTCGGCGCTTCCCACGCCGCGGCGCTGGCCCGCACCGTGGTGGTGGGTGCCGCACTGGGAGGCGGGCTCGGGGCTTACGCGGCGCGTCGGGCCGCCCGGCTGTATTCGGCCTGACGGCCCGCGTCCGCCTGCCCTTGCGGCTGCGTCCCGAGGACAGCGCGAAAATGGCGGCCAACCTCAACGAGCTCGTGGCGCAGAAACGCACGTACCGCGGCCACGACCAGGTCTGCCGGTTCTTCGCCGGACTGGAGCTGGTGGAACCCGGCGTCGTGCCGGCGCCGCGGTGGCGGCCGGACAGCCCCGAGGAGGCCAGGGCCCCGACCAGGGCCTGGGCCGGAGTCGGCCGCAAGAGCGGTTAGAGCTACGTGCCGAGCAGCTTGGCAACCTGCTTGATCTGCTGCGCCGCCTCGTCGTCATCGTTGCGCAGGTGCAGCCCGGCATGCAGAGACAAGCAGTCACCGACCAGCTGGACCACGCTGGTGTCGAGGTCACCGGGAGGCCGCCTGCCGGTCTTCAGGTACCGCTGCGCGGTTATCACGAACGGCTGCAGCTGCACGATCACCCCGAAATTCCACGACGCCAGGTCAAGGGCCAGCGGCAGTGCCCATTCCTCATGCATGCCGTCAAGCGCCCGGCAGCAGGCCAGCAGCAGCCGCGCCCACGGGATACCCGACGAATCAAACTGGTGGCGCACGACCGGCGGAGCGTGGCGGGTCCCGATGGCGAACAGATAGTGCGCCTCGAGCGCGATGCGCAGCCCGGGGAGGGGCGACAGGGGCAGCAGGTCGATGGCGATCTTGCCAAGCTCGTCCGCGTACGTGCGCGCGGCATCCTCGGAGCAGCGGCCCGACGGGCTGAGGATGCCGCCCCTGGCGGCCGGGACGGCGATGGCGTCGAGCAATTCCGGCCGCGCGCGGCCGAGGCCCAGGACGAGGTTGGCCTCTACCAGGGCCATCCCCAGAGTAATCGGCGGGCCCGCGTTCACCGCCTGCTTCCATTCCGCCGTGGCCTGCAGCACGGCCGCGGCGTCCAGGGCGCTGCCCTCGGCCAGGCAGGCTTCGGCCGCGTCCCGCCGTCCCGGCCGCCCGGCCGCCCCCAGGTGCAGGGCCTTGCGGGTGAGCCTGATGGCCAGGCCGGTGGCGTCCCTCCCCGCGCCGCTGGCCGTCGCCAGCGCGCGTGCCGCGTGGATGGCCAGGTCGTCGGCCTCGAACGCCCGGTCAGGGCGCCCGGACGCCCAGTGAATCCGCGCCGCGACGTCCGCAACGGCCAGCAGATGCTCGAACTGAAAGTCCAGGTCGGGCGCTGCGTTGATCGCGTCGGCCAGGGATGTGTACAGCCGGATCGCGCGGTCGGCCGAAGCCACGGCGAGGTCGGGGTCCCCGAACCGGTCCAGGATCACGGCGTTGGACGTCAGGATGCGGGCCATCTCGAGTGAGCCCGCCGCGGTCTGCTGGCTCGCCGGCAGGCTCAGATGGAACGAGACCGCCTCGTCGACCTCGAGGACCGCCGAAGCGCCGCGCCCGCCGAGCGCCCTGGCCGTGGCCCGCCGGGCCTCGACGTCCGCGATCAGCCGCTCGATGCCGCCTGCGCCGCGCCCGGCCAGCTCGCGGTAGATCTTCTCGGAGTCCTCGAGCGCGGTCACGGCAGCGTTCCACCGGTCCGCGTCGATGTGCAGGGACCCTAACTGGCAGAGGATGCTCGCCCGCTGCCGCATCAGCCGGTCGTCGGCTGGGTCGGCGCGGGCAAGCTTCTCCGCGATGTCGAGCGCTTCGTTATAGAACGTGAGCGCCGGGTCGAGGCGCCCCCGCCGCTGCAGCCCGGCTGCTGTCTCGGTCAGCCTGGCGCAGCGTTCCAGGTCCCGGTCTGCCATCAGTCAGCCTGCCTTCGGAGCCGGGTTCGGCGGTAAGGCGAACATATGCGACCATAATGCCGCCGCGGGCTGCGCCGCTGGCTTCGTTTACCGCGTTTGCCGCGCGATCGTTAACTCGCGGGCGGATCGCTGTCGACGATCACCGATCCGCCGTGTCCCCAGCTCAGGTAGCGGTACGAGAGATTGATCAGCGCGGTGAGCCGGTTCCGGTTGCCGAGCAGGGTGATCAGGTGCAGGCCGAGCCAGGCGAACCAGGCGAGCGTGCCGCGGATGCGAACGTGGTACGGCAGCTGCACGACCGCCGAGCGGCGCCCGATCGTGGCCATGATCCCCTTGTCGTGGTACTCGAAGCGCTGCGTCGGCTGCCCGGCGACCAGCCGGGCGATTTGCTGGGCGGCGAACCGGCCCATCTGCAGCGCGGGCTGGGCGAGCTGCGGCAGCGGCTGGTCATCGGAAAGCGCGATGTCGCCGATCGCGAAGATCCGGTCGTGCCCGTGCACCCGCAGGTCCGGCCCGACCTCGATGCGGCCGCCGCGCCCCTGCGGCAGGCCCCAGTTCTTGACCTGCTCGGGCCCGGTGATGCCGGCCGCCCACACCGTCACGTCGCTGTGCAGCCGCTCGCCGTCAGACAGCACGACCTCGTCCTGCGTGATCTCGCTGATCGTCGCGTTGAGCCGGACGTCGATCCCCCGGGCGAGCAGCTGCCGGCGGGCGTACTCGCGCAGCGAGGGAACGTACGGCGTCAGCAGCGCCGGGGCCTGCTCGACCAGCCTGATGTGCACCCGTGACCGGTCGATGTCGGGGAATGCGGTCGCGAGCGCGATGTTGCGCAGCTCGGCCAGGGTCCCGGCCAGCTCGACGCCGGTCGCGCCCCCGCCCACGACCGTGATCGAGGCCTCACTCCCCCGGGCGCCGCCGCTGAGGTGCTCCAGGCCGGCCATGATCGTGTCCCGCAGCGCGATCGCGTCGTGGCGGGTGTACAGCGCGTAGCTGTGCTTGTCGGCCCCGGTGACCCCGTAGTACGCCGCCGCAACACCGGTGCCCAGGACCAGGTAGTCGTAGCGGAGCTTCTCGCCATCAGCCAGCGTGACTGCCTCGGCGGCCGCGTCGATCCCCGCGACCTCGCCGTGGATGAAGCGGGCCCCGTACTTGTGCGCGAACCCCCGGAGCGGATAGGCGACGTCGCTCGGGTTCAGGCCCCCGGTCGCCACCTGGTAGAGCAGCGGCTGGAAGGTGCTGTAGATGTTGCGGTCGACCAGCGTGACCCGCATCCGCGCCCGGGTCAGCCCGCGCACGGTCGCCAGCCCGGCAAAGCCCATCCCGACGACGACGACCCGCGGTCCCGTGAGCCGCGGGCGCCGCACCTTCCGCCACAATCTGGCCATATCGTCTGCCTACCCGGTGCGGCCGCTGCGAAGCGCCCGGGCGGCGTCAGCCTCCGCGGATAAGGGTGCCGGTCGCGCTGTTGCCCGGGTCGGTGGCGTCCCGCCAGGACATCCTGGCCGTTCCCGCCTCGGCGCCGGCCAGGCTGATGCTGATGACCCCGGATGTGGCGCAGTTCCCGGACGGGTTCGCGTTGACCGTCTCGCTCAGCAGGATCCTGACCCTGGTCACCGACGTGACCGTGACGGTCGCCCAGCACGGGATCGTGGGGATCGAGAACGTGCCCTTGGTAGCACCCTCCGGCAGCACCAGGGTCGCCGCCCACTGTGTGATCACGCCTTTTCGCTGCCGGGCCTCGCCGCTCCAGGTCCCGGCGAACCTGGCCGGGATCGCGGTCGCCAGGGCGGGAACCGTCGACGCCGACGGCGGGTGGGTGTGCCTGGCGGCGCCGGCCGTGCCCGGCGGAGGTTTCTGGGGCGGGGCCGACGGTGACGGACCGCCGATCAGCCGCGGCACGAGCAGACCGCCCAGAACGCACAGCACCGCCAGCCCTGCGATCGCCGCGGCCCATCCGGCGACCGCGCGGCCGCGGCGGGCCTCATCCGGCGCGGGCATCGCCTCGGTGGCCGCAAGCCGCGCGTACGGGCCGGGCGCCTGCGCGTAGGAACCGGGTGCCTCCACGTACGGGCCGGGCTCGTAGCCGTAAGCGCCGGGTTCCTGCGTGTACTGATCGGTCATGGGAGCGGTCTGCAGCGCAGGCTGCAGAAACACCGGCGGCAGCGTGGCCCCCTCGTCCGGCTGCGAGTACTGCATCAGCCGCATGAGCACGTCGACCGCCGTCGGCCGTGCGGCGGGATCCCTTACCACGCACTCGGCGACGATCTCGCGCAGATGCCCGGAAAGCACGCCCAGGTCTGGCTCGCCGTTGGTGAGCTCGTAGATGGTCGCGGCCATGTTCGGCCCGTGGAACGGCGGGTTCCCGGTCGCGGCGAACGTCATCGTCGCCGCCCACGCGAACACGTCGGCCGGCGGGCCGGCCGGCTCGCCGCGCACCACCTCGGGCGCCATGTACCCGGGCGTGCCGAACAGCTGGCTGGTCAGCGTCGCCGACGCGTCATCCGATCGGGCGATGCCGAAGTCGATGACGCGCACGCCGTCCGGGCCGAGGAGCACGTTGCCGGGCTTGAGGTCGCGGTGGATCACGCCCGCCTGGTGAATCGCTGACAGCGCGGTCGCGGTCGCCACCGCGAGCCGGTCGAGCGCCGACCCGGTGAGCGGCCCGTGCCGCGCGACCACGGCCTGCAGGGGTGGCCCGTCGATGAACTCGCTGACGACGAACGGCTGGTCGCCGTCGACGTAGGCGTCGAGGATTCGGGCCGTGCAGAACGGGGCGACCTTCCCCACCGCGGCGACCTCGCGGGCGAAACGCGCCCGGGCGACCGGGTCCCTGGTCCACTCGGCGCGCAGCAGCTTGACCGCGACCGGCGGGCCGGACGGCGGCTGGCCGAGGTAGACCGTTCCCTGACCGCCCTCGCCGAGCCGGCCGAGCAGCCGGTAGCCGCCCAGCCACTGAGGGTCGCCGGGCAGCAACGGGAAGACGGCCACGTTCGCCATGACACCATCGTGGCATGCAGCAGAGCGGCCAGCCGGACACTCGCGATGGCGACACCCGGCGAACTAACTGGGCAGGCAACGTCACGTTCGGCGCCGAGCGCTTCCATGCGCCATCGTCAGTAGCGGAGCTGCAGGAGCTGGTGGCCCGCTCCCGACGGCTGCGGGCGCTGGGCACCGGCCACTCATTCAACGCGCTCGCCGATACGCCCGGCGACCTCGTTTCCCTGGCGGGACTGCCGCCGCAGATCGACGTCGACACCGCGAACGCGTCCGTCACCGTCGGCGCTGGCCTGGCCTACGGCGAGCTGGCCGTCGCGCTGAACGCGGCAGGCCGGGCCCTGCACAACCTGGGGTCGCTGCCGCACATATCGGTCGCCGGGGCGTGTGCCACCGGCACGCACGGCTCCGGCGAGCGCAACGGCAACCTCGCCACCGCGGTGTCGGCCGTCGAGATGGTCACCGCCGACGGCGACCTGGTGACCGTGAGCCGTGACAAGGACCCGGGCCGGTTCCCCGGCGTCGTGGTCGGCCTCGGCGCCCTCGGCATCGTCACCCGGATGACGCTGGACACCCTTCCCGCGTTCGAGGTCCGGCAGTACGTCTACGACGACCTGCCGCTGGACCAGGTGACGGCGCACTTCGACGAGATCGCCGCGAGCGCGTACAGCGTGAGCCTGTTCACCGACTGGCGCGGCCCCCGCTTGCGCCAGGCCTGGCTGAAGCGCAGGACAGACGCCCTGGACGCGCCGGGGCCCGGGCAGCGGTGGATGGGCGGCCGGCTCGCCGACGGCCCCCGGCATCCGGTGCCCGGAATGGACCCGGCCCACTGCACTCAGCAGATGGGCGTGCCGGGGCCCTGGCACGAGCGGCTGCCCCACTTCCGGCTGGAGTTCACCCCGAGCTCCGGTGATGAGCTGCAGACCGAGTACCTGCTGCCGCGCGAGTGCGCGGTCGAGGGGCTGCAGGCGCTGCGGCCGCTCGCCGGCCGGATGGCTCCGGTGCTGCGGATCTGCGAGATCCGCACGATCGCCGCTGACGAGCTGTGGCTGAGCCCGAGCTACCGGCGGGACTCGGTCGCGTTCCACTTCACCTGGCTCAAGGACTGGGCCGCGGTCAGGCCGGTCCTCGGCGAGATCGAAGAACGCCTGGCGCCGATGCATGCCAGGCCGCATTGGGGGAAGCTGTTCCGCACCGATCCGGAGGCCATGCCCGGGCTGTACCCGCGGCTCGGCGACTTCCGGCAGCTGATGAGCTCATACGATCCGGCCGGCAAGCTCCGCAACGACCTGCTCGACCGTTACTTTGTGCCGTGTGAGTTAGCGAGAGGAACTCCCGTGACCGAGATCACGCTCCAGGTTGGGGTGCTCGACGACTACCAGAACGCCGCGCGCGAGTTCGGGCCGTGGGGCGAGCTCGGCGACGGTGCAGGGGTCACGGTCTTCACCAGCCACGTGGCGGACCTCGACCCGCTCGTCGAGCGCCTGGCCCCGTTCGACGTGCTGGTGGCGATGCGCGAGCGGACCCGCTTCCCGCGCGAACTCCTGGAGCGGCTGCCCCGGCTGCGGCTGCTGGTCAGCACCGGCATGAGCACCACCCACATCGACGTCGCAGCCGCCAAGGACCTCGGCATCACCGTGTCCGGCACCGGCGGCCGGCCTCAGCCGGCCGCGGAGCTGACCTGGGCGCTGATCCTAGGCCTGGCGCGGCATGTGGCGGCCGAGGACGCCGGGATCCGCACCGGGCTGTGGGGGCGGACGGTCGGCATGGACCTGGCCGGCGCCGTCCTCGGCGTGATCGGTCTCGGGAACCTCGGCAAGCGCGTGGCAACGGTCGGCCAGGCATTCGGCATGCGCGTGATCGCGTGGAGCCAGAACCTCGACCCCGCCGCGGCGGCCGCGGCCGGCGTCGAGGCGGTGGACAAGCAGACCCTGCTCCGCAGCGCCGACGTGGTGACGATCCACCTCCGGCTCAGCGAGCGCACCAGGGGCCTGATCGGCGCCGCCGACCTCGCGCTGCTCAAGCCGACCGCCTTTCTCGTCAACACCTCGAGGGGACCGATCATCGACGAGAACGCCCTGATCGAGGCGCTGCGCGCGGGGAGCATCGCCGGGGCCGGCCTTGACGTGTTCGACGTCGAGCCGCTGCCGGCCGACCACCCGCTGCGGACCGCGCCGAGAACCCTGCTCACGCCGCACATCGGCTACGTCACCGCAGGCAGCTACCAGGCCTTCTACTCGGGCACGGTCGAGGCCATCCTCGCCTTCCTCGACGGGCACCCGGTCCGCCTGCTGACCGCCTGACCGGCCTCGCAGCCCGCCAGCGTCAGCCCCGCCGCCCCACCATTCTCAGGGTTCGCTCAGATTTTCTGGAGCACCCTCGGACAGGGATTGAGCATCTTCTTATACCTGACGTGCCTGAATCGATCCTGATGCACAAGGTGGACAGATGCGACAAACGGCGGGGCGCCGGCCGCTGCGCGCGGCGTGGATCGCCGGCTCGCTGTCGGTCGCCCTCGCGTTCGCTGTCGCGGCATGGTCGGTCATCCCCGCGCGCGCGACCGCGACGCTGCCCGCCTCGGTGACCGCCAGCCCGTTCGCCGGGACCCCGGCGGTCGGAGCGCTGTTCACGATCAGCAACGGCCGCCTCGGCACGCATTTCTGCACCGCGAGCGTGGTGCACAGCCCGGAAGGGAACCTCATCCTGACCGCCGCGCACTGCCTGGCGGGCTATTCGGACGCCAGCCCGGCCAGCATCGCGTTCGTGCCCGGCTATGTCGACGGCGCAACCCCGGAAGGGATCTGGCCGGTCACCCGGATCTTCGTGGACCAGGCCTGGGCGGCCTCGGCCGACCCCGACGACGACTTCGCGTTCCTCACCGTGGCCCAGCCCGGCAGCAGCACCCCGATCGAGTACGTCACCGGCGCCGAGCGGCTGGGAATCGGCGATCCGGCAGCCGCGGTCACGCGGGTGGTTGGCTACCCGGACACCCGGGCCCAGCCGATCGTCTGCCAGAACCGCACCAGCATGTTCAGCGCCACCCAGATGCAGTTCGACTGCGGCGGCTTCACGGTCGGCACCAGCGGCAGCCCGTTCCTGATCGATCCCGCCGGGCCCGGCGGGGGCGTCACCGTGATCGGGGTCATCGGCGGGTACCAGCAGGGCGGGGACTCCCCCAGCATCTCCTACTCCGCCGCGTTCGGCGCGAACATGCAGGCGCTGTACAACGTCGCCGTCGCCGCCGGCTGACCTCAGCCAAAGACCACGGTGCGCGCGCCGACCAGTAGCACCCGGTCCTCCACGTAGAGGCGCACGGCCCGGGCGAGCACCAGCCGCTCCACGTCGCGGCCGATCGCCACGAGCTGCTCGGGGGTGTGGCCGTGCCCCACCCTGGCGACGTCCTGCTCGATGATCGGCCCCTCGTCCAGGTCCGGGGTGACGAAGTGGGCGGTGGCCCCGATGAGCTTCACGCCGCGTTCGTAGGCCTGATGGTAGGGCCGTGAGCCCTTGAACCCCGGCAGGAAGGAGTGGTGGATGTTGATCGCCCGTCCTTCCAGCTTCCGGCATGCCTCATCGGAGAGCACCTGCATGTACCTGGCCAGCACGACCACGTCGATCTCATGCTCGGCGACCAGGTCGAGCAGCCGCCGCTCGGCCTCGGGCTTGGTCGCCGCGCTGACCGGTATGTGGTGGTACGGAAGGCCGTACCGCTCCGCGAGCGGCCGGCAGGTCTCGTGGTTGGACACGATCAGCTGCAGGTCCGCCGGCAGCTCCCCGATGTCCCAGCGGTACAGCAGGTCACGCACGCAGTGGTCGAACCGGGAGGCCATCACCAGCACCCGTCGGCGGATCGATTCGCGACGGAGGGTCAGCGTCGGCTGGAATCGGTGCACGGCACCAGCCACCAGGCTCCGGATGGCGTCGGTGTCGTCCTCGGGACTCTCGAACGACGTCCGCATGCAGAACAGGCCGGTCGGCGGGTCGGAGAACTGAGCGCTCTCGGTGATGTTGCCCTTGGCCTGGACGATCCCTTCGGCGAGGGACCGGACGATCCCCGGCTGGTCCGCGCAGCGCAGCGTCAGGATGTAGTGCTCCATAGGTCACCAGCGTCACATATTCGCGAAGGCCCCGCATGCGGCAGAATCCACGAAGGATTCAGACAGGAGATGTGGCACATGGACATCCGGCGCTGGCTGAGCAGCGGCGTTGACGCGGTCGAGGACTGGCAGGCCACGTTCGGGCCGTTCCAGCAGGACGCTTCGCTGCGGATCAGCGATGAGCAGTTCGCGACGGCCTTCGCCGCCTTCACCGGCCGATTGCGGGAGAACTACCCGTTCTTCCACCCGTCTTACGCCGGGCAGATGCTCAAGCCACCGCATCCGGCCGCGATCGTCGGATATCTGACCGCGATGCTGGTCAACCCCAACAACCACGCGCTCGACGGGGGCCCGGCGACCGCGCGGATGGAGAAGGAGGCGGTGGCGCAGCTTGCCCAGATGTTCGGCCTGGGAACGCACCTGGGTCACCTGACGACGAGCGGCACCGTCGCGAACCTGGAGGCGCTGTACGTCGCGCGTGAGCTGCATCCCGGCCGCGGCATCGCCTACAGCGCCGAGGCGCACTACACGCACTCCCGGATGTGCGGCGTCCTCGGGATGCCGGGAACCGCCGTGGCCGTGGACGGCGCCGGGCGTATGGACCTCGGCGCGCTGGACGGGCTGCTGGCCGGGGGAGACATCGGGACCGTGGTCGCGACCGCGGGAACGACCGGCCTCGGCGCGATTGACCCGGTGCACGAGGTGCTCGCGATCGCCCGGGCCCACGGGGTCCGGGTGCACGTGGACGCGGCCTACGGCGGCTTCTTCACCCTGCTCGCCGGGCGCGGCGACCTTGGCATCGGCGCCGAGCCGTGGCAGGCCATCGCGCAATGCGACTCCGTGGTGGTCGACCCGCACAAGCACGGGCTGCAGCCCTACGGCTGCGGCGCGGTGCTGTTCGCCGATCCGGACGTGGGCCGCTTCTACCTGCACGACTCGCCGTACACGTACTTCACGTCCGACGAGCTGCACCTCGGCGAGATCAGCCTGGAGTGCTCGCGGGCCGGCGCGGCCGCCGCCGCGCTGTGGCTGACGTTCCAGCTACTGCCGCCGACGCCGGACGGGCTCGGCCAGGTGCTTGCCGCCGGGCGCCGGGCCGCGCTCGACCTGGCGCGGCTGCTGTCGGAATCCGCGGTGCTGGAGCTCTACCAGCAGCCGGAGCTGGACATCGTCACCTATTTCCCCGCCGTGCCGGCCCTGTCCGCGATCGACGAGGCCAGCGCGCGGATGCTGGCCGCCGGGATGGCCGACGCGGAGCGGCCGGTGTACCTCAGCACGCTCCGGGTGAACGCCGGCGCGTTCGCGCGCCGCGACCCGGGCGTGACCGAAGACCGGGACGGGGCGAGGATCCTGCGCAGCGTGCTGATGAAACCCGAGAGCGAGAGCTTTGTCGCCGAACTGCACGCCCGCCTCGAGCAGCTGGCCGGCGGCTGAACCCGGAAAGGCTGACCATGAACGGAACGGCTGGGTGGCTGGACGGCCAGGTGGCGGTCATCACCGGTGCGGGGACGGGGATCGGCGCGGCAGTGGCCGCGCGGTTCGTCGCCGAGGGCGCCGCGGTCGTGCTGGCCGGGCGGCGGCCGGAGCCGCTGCGCCAGGTGGCGGCGGCGCTCGGCGACCGGGCCGTGGCCGTCCCGGCCGACGCCGCCGCGGACACCGACATGGCCGCGGTGGCGCAGGCGGCCATCGCCCGGTTCGGCGGCATCGACATCCTGGTGGCAAACGCCGGCACGGCCGGGCCAGGGACCGCCGCCGACGTCACCGACGACGCGTGGTCGCAGCACATCCGTGCGAACCTCACCACCTGCCTGGTCTCAGCGCGCGCGTGCCTGCCGCAGCTCGTCGAGCGGCGTGGCTGCGTGGTCGTGGTTTCGTCGGTGGCCGGCCTCTTCGCCACGCCGGAGTCCGTGGGCTACGCGACGGCCAAGCACGGGGTGATCGGCCTGGCCCGGTCGATGACCCGCGACTTCGGGCCGCGCGGCGTGCGCGTCAACACCGTGTGCCCCGGATGGGTGCGCACCCCCATGGCCGACGTGGAGATGGACGAGCTCGCCGCACAGCACGGCCTGCCGGACCGGGATGCCGCGTACCTGCTGGCCACGGCGCAGGTGCCGCTGCGCAAACCCGCCGAGCCGGAAGAGGTCGCCGCGGTCGTGGCGTTTCTGGCCAGCGGGCACGCATCGGCCGTGAGCGGCGCCGTGCTCACCGTCGACGGCGGCGGGGCCGCGGTCGACTTGCCGTCGATAGCGTTCGACTCCCTATGACCGCGGGCGCCCGGTGATCTCGCGGGCACCCACCTGGTCACGGCACGTACGATCTCGGTATGCCCCCTCGACTAGCGGCTGGCAGCGCCAGCGACCTGGTTCAGGCCGAGCGGGACATCCGGGGCCGGATCGGCGATCAGCACCTCGACTTCGCCGCGATGGCCGCGGTGTCCAACATCTACCGCGCGGCCAACGTGATCCGGCACCACATGGAGCAGAAGGTCCTGGCCGACGAGGACCTGTCCTGG
>Ga0335073_10008752_pt1 | contig 14201 bp, 10 predicted proteins | sample Lox_Sample_22_FD_207093 | JGI IMG/M metagenome (GOLD analysis project Ga0335073, IMG submission 207093) | Soil microbial communities from Loxahatchee National Wildlife Refuge, Florida, United States - Lox_Sample_2.2 | ecosystem: Environmental > Terrestrial > Soil > Wetlands | place: USA... | reverse complement strand
CACCTATAGTTCCTGCAGTACCGCCATGAAGATGCTACGTCGAGGTGGATCAGCTGTCGAAGCAGTTGAGGCCGCCATCATGCTACTTGAAGATCGCGAGGTCACAAACGCTGGCTACGGAAGCAATCTTTCAATGGACGGTGTTGTTGAATGCGATGCATCAATTGTCGATCATTACGGTCGGAGTGGAGGTGTTGGAGCAGTCGCCCGTTAGTTCAAAATACTCAGTGCAAGTGTGCGTCTTGCACAGGTTGTCGTCTAACATGGCTTATAGAAGTCAAAAATCCCATCTCACTTGCTAGGTCTCTTCTCGAGCACAGCCAGGAAGAGCTCACTCTACGCCGCGTCCCTCCAAACTTGCTTGTCGGTCAAGGTGCAACAGACTTCGCCTTCGAACGCGGATTCACCGTACTCCCTCACGATTCTCTCGTCTCTCCTGCTGCTAAAGATCGGTGGAATAGATGGAAGCGCGATTTACATTCGGCCGATAAGAAGCTTCGCAAGGAAAATAAAATCGCCCGAACACCAATGCTGAAGACCACCTACTCAAACCCACTGGTCGTCGAGGCTAAGATCAATCGAGAGCGGGAGCAACACATGGAATCTTTGCTCTCTACTTCGCCAAAGCACCCTTCATCATCTTCATCTCCTCCTTACGATTCTTCAGCTAGATCCAACTCGGCCTCTCCTACATCCGATTCATACGACTCCCAAGTCTACGTTGATCCCACCGGACCTCCTCACTCCATTCACGAGTCGTCAATTAACGCATTCATCAATAGCTCGGCAAGCATTCCTACGCTTGCTGACATGGCCTCACACGTTTCTCCAGCGAAATCAGATACCATCGTCCATGGTGTCGAGAATGATGTCGAAATGTCCGATGTGATGGGCGATCCTATCATAGCAGCAATCCGTACCTCTGGCCAGCCAGTACCTGTTCAAACGCACGATGGTTCCGAGGGTGGTGGTAGCGAAGATGTCCAGCTCTCCTCTTGCTCCGAAGCTTCGGCTCCGAAGCTTCCTTCGTTGACGCCATCTCCCCAATCTCCTACCGGAACTGCCGGTGACGCTACTTTGACAGGTGGCGCTGCTTTGACTGGTGACTCTGCTTTGACTGGTGATACTGCTTTACCCGATGGCAGTTTCAAACTCGACACTTCAATCACTCCAATTGAACACCAAGCCGCCACGATTGGTCTTTCTGCGACCGCTGACGATCAAGATGAGGGGAAGAGCCAGAATTCTAAAGACGATAGCGAAGAGAGGGAGGACGGAATCACGGATACAGTTGGTGCGATTGCAATTGACAGCTGGGGTAACATCGCCTGCGGCGCCTCTTCTGGAGGCATAGGTATGAAATATCGCGGACGAGTGGGTCCTGCAGCGCTGCTCGGTATCGGTACGGCAGTCATCCCCGTCCTGGAAGAGGACAGGATGAAGACTTGCGTCTCAACAGTGACCAGTGGAACCGGCGAGCACATGGGTACCACAATGGCTGCTCATACGGCTGCCGAGCGCCTACACCATGGAGTGCACCGCACGAAATCTGGAACTTGGGATTACGGCAACGATGATGAAATACTGAAACACTTCATCGAGCGCGAGTTCATGGCCCATCCCAGCGTCAAGTACAGCTCGTCCGTAGGCGCCATTGGCCTCTTAGGCGTCAAGAGAAACGCCCAGGGCATTCAGTTCTACTACGCACACAACACCGACTCCTTCGCCGTCGCGTCTATGCACTCTGACGAGAGTCATCCGGTCTGCACTATGTCGCGGATCCGGAAGCATGGCAGCATCGCGTATGGCGGACGACTTGTTCGCGCCAATCGGAGACCGAACGGTCATTAAGGCTATTCTATACTCCCCTCGACGAACACTCGCGGAAGAAATAGGAGCCCACTGATCGATGCGGACTTCCAATCACGTGTTGTTCCGTCGGCCTCTGCTCATTTTCAGTTATCTCAACACTTTAATTCAACTTGCCGCTGGATCTGAATCCGGTGGTATGACTAGTTCGTCCCTGTTGCATTTCGTTGGCGCCTACACGGCCAGAGCGTTCTTGAGCGTTAATATGAGTGGGCGGTGTAGCTATTTGCATTGCAGGAGTATGGAATAGGCGCAGACTAGCTCAATGGATGCGTATCAAACGGAGGTGGAGACTTGCTGGACCCCAATGGAGAATGGTATGGCTTTGGAGCGGGCGTTTTCAACCGACCATGATGACTTGCGGAGACTACTGTACCCTAGATGTCCTAAATAGCTTCGCATTTTCCCATCTCGACCTGACCTAGTACATGCTCAATCAATATTTGACCATGCCAACGCTTACGTCCAGTTTGTCTCGCATAACAGAAAACAGGCCAAACTAGAACATCGTACGGATCGGCTGAAGTCTTTGAGACGAACATCTATCGCATTGTGCTGCTGTGGGAAATGCCGGTAGCTAACAAATATACACGCAGCGCGAGTCCGACAATCCAAGTTCAAATAGGACAAAAACGCCATACCCCACGTATTTCTCCGCCCATGCAGAACTACAGGTCGCTTCACGCGCGAGACTTTTCTTTCTTTCTCTTCCTCTCCCAGTTAAACAGCAGCGGGTCTGCCTGGCCTAACACATTGTGTTCTGTCGTCCGGATGGGATATCTGATTGGATAATGTTCCTCAGTACACCTTTTTCTTCTCATCAACGGAAAATTGGCCAGGCCCCATGTTGACGAGGAGGAGCAGGCCACCGACAATGGAGAGAATCTGGAAGAAGTCGTACTTGGCGAAGTCCTTGTGAGGATGGTGGGGATGGAGCTGGAAGCGAAGTCAGTCAGCAGCAGAAAATCGACGCGAGGAAAACGAAAACCTACCGTCCACCAGTTGTTGACGAGCACATTGAAGATGCTGAGGATGAGCACGAGCAGCACGGCGCTGAACTTCGCCTTGAACCCAACAACCACCATGACGCAGGCAACAAAGCCAAACAAGCTAACAAGCACCCTCCACACGCTCCACTCGCCGGCGAAGACAAACCCGCCAAAGAGGAAGATGAGCAACACGCGGCCGGCCAGCTGGACGTACATCTTGCGGTCCTTCTCGTCGAGCTGGGGCAGGCCGGCGGGCGCGAAGGTCTTGCGTACCCACGAGTCGCTCAGCACCATCAACAGGCCGCCCACCACCGACAGGTTGCGCAGGAAGAAGTTGAGGTCGAAGATCAGGCCGTAGCCCAGCGCCTGCGTCACCACCACGCCCATCAGCCCGCCCACCGCGTAGTTCGTGTGCCGCCGCATGATGATCAGTACCGAGGATGCCGTCATCGCGATCACGTTCGCGATCAGGAACAGGTGCGTGATGCCGCGCGGGACTGTGTGTGCGTGCGAGGCGCCGGTCAGCGTGTGCTGCTTCTAATGCTCTCCGCCCCGTGGAGGAGGGAGGTGGGAACTTGCGCCGGTTTGCGCAGAAGAGGACTTACTGTGGCGGTAGTCATGCAGGTAGATCAACTGGTCGCTCCATTGGGTTATTATTCGTAGCGCGTCTTCGAGGAACGTCACGACGATAAGGAAGCGGCCGAGGGCTGGCAGATAGCTGTTTGTGCACACACGTCAGCAAGCTATCCGAATGTTTGACGGGAGTCTGAAGTAGCTAGGAAGAGGCAGCAACGGGTCCAATTCAAGCTGTAGACTCGCTGCCGGAATGAGGAAGAGTTAGACGTACGGTTTTATCGGCTCGGATAATGTGTCTAGATAGTCTTCAATCTTGCTGGTTTGCTCTCGAATTGCATCGAGAGGGCTTGGATCGTTGGTGGCATCGTTGTTGGACGGGCTGCCAAAGGCTCCCTGGGTGCCCAAATGGTAGCCCGCAGTTCCTCTTATCTGAGCCATTGTGTGGAAATTGGAGAAGGGCAGTGGGATTCGAGTTCAGAATTAAGTGGGTTGAGAGTGGTGTGTATAGGGTACGGAGGAGTATCAGCTTTAGGGCCGGCGAGTGAAAAGGTGCAAGCTGGCCTCACCTCATACAGCTACAGACATTCAAAATTAGCCAACGGCAGCGCCGCTAGCGTACAATCAGCACAGCGTCCAAACCTTTTTGTGGCAGGGCTGCGCCTGGCCAATATACAAAGTCTGACACCGAAACCTCGCTGGAATCACTCAGCGTCACAGGCTTTGGGTCAAGTGGTCTATTGGTGAGCCGTCCATTTCGTGTTCCCAGACCCAGTGTTGTTCTACTTCTTGCCACGAAACACATAGGCCAGCTTACATATGTCTGAATTTTAGAGGGAGAAAAAACGTACTCTACGTTCGTTCCAGCAGCCAAAGAAGATCGGCGCTGCCGGTTGATGGGTGGTGCCTTAACCATTTGCATACGGTATGCATGGAACTTATCTAACACACCAGCCTCTCTATCTTTAGCATTTAATCCTCCGTACAAGTAGCAGAACGAATTGAAACGTTTAGTGGTGCATGGTCACTTTAGAATCCCCGATCTGACGCCAGCCACAAACGCCATGTAAGATCTGGCAGTTCAAGATCTGGGCACAGTCAACAAGTCATACGGAGATCCTAATAAGTTTCCCCACAATCTTATCCTCAAACTCAGCCTCAAAAAGCGCGGCTTGGTACGTTGGGAAATCGATAATGGTGCCCGCTTCCGTTGAACTACCTCCCAAATTCACCACCGCACAACTAAAGACACGGGAAATAGCACCAATCAATCGTCAATTTTTTCGACTCTAGCATACATTTGGGAGATGAAATCTCCATTTCTCTTTAGCTAAACCTGTCCATTCTGCCTCCGTAACCCATAGTGACGACGATGATGATAAAGAAGGTGGCTGCTCAATCATATCATCTGTGCTGCCCCCAAAAGAGCTGTAGCGCTCATCTCAAGATGATACTTTTGCGCTTTTGATAGGAGACCAGGTGGTCCTAGGCCTCTGTGTACTGCTGCTTAGGGTGTGTGTAGATGAATACCGGCACGCTTTTGGTCCTTTCAACTCCGCAATATAAGAATTTGACAAGTATCGTAACAAAGAAAAGAATTGCGATAACCTCAAGCTCAACATGGCCACGCTGAAGCTGCCATGGCACTGGGTGAGTCGAGAAATTTAAGATTTTGGGTGGCACGCTAGCCGTTGGCAATGAGATCGAGAAGGTACTGCAATGCCGAAGAAATCCGATAGAGTTTGGTATCTTTGGCTCATGGCGGCATGAGCGCAAACGGCCGTCAATATGTTGAAGCCTCGTCCTGAGGGCTCATACCTAACGCCGGTAGAATACATGAAAACCTAATGCCTGAAACTCCTCCAAATCATGCAGAAACGCAAGACGAAGTGTGGACCTAAAATATGGCCGTGAAATATTTCGATGTGGAAGCAACGAGACTATGCCACTTGCCATTCGAGATCTATCACCATGTTAGCTTGGAGACCGGAGTACTAAGGTCCTGTCGGATGATGGATTTACCATCTTGTGGCCTTTGGACGGCCAGACTGCCTTTGGTGTCCGTTTCGCTGTACTCCGTTTCGGTAGTATCGGCACCGGGCTTCTCAACTTGCTTCTTTTTGCCACGTTTTCCACCCACGGGGACGGTGTGCCAAGCAGATTCATCCTGCTCCATGATCCTCCTCATCTGCTCGTCTTCGTCAGGCAAGCCTGCCTCCCAATGCACGTCTCCGGTTGAGTTCGAGGCGGCGCTGTGAGGAACATTGCTGGAGCCCGTGGACACGTTGTCCGACGTAAAGGTGTCAAGAAGCGGGCCGGTTGAGATGGGAGTTCGGACGGCGCCGGCATGTTTGACTCCGTTCCAAGGATTCGAAGGAGACGCACTTGAAGACATGACGCCATTTTTGGCTGGCTCACCGCGAGCCACACGAGCAGTTCGACGCTGAGCTTCCTCCATCTTCTTTCGCTGCTGCTCAAGGTCCTGTTGTGCCGCTTGCTTCTCTTCCTTCTTCTTGCGGTTCTGACGTTGCTTCTTGGTCTCCTGGACGTCTTCTTGCTTTGGCTGTGGCTTTGGCTTTTCGCGTTCGGGCTTCTGTGCTGGTTTGATGCTCAAAATAGTCGGTGCTGGGCGACCTGGCTCAAGCATGTCAGAGACATCAACGCCGTTGGGCAGCTCACCGCCTTTGGTAGCATTCAGTGCGGGTGATATGACTGGGGAGAGGTCATCATCAGCCTCAGCGCCAGTTGTAGACGAGTTAGCAGAAGGGTCACTCCGTTTGTTCACATCCGCTTGCTTCACGGTCTTCTGGCGCGAGTCCTGACGACTTGAAGAAACGAAGGTGGTGCCTTTCCGGCTCTTCTGTAGTGCTTCAGCGAATTCCACGTCGTCGCCTTCTTCTTCCGGTTCATTCGTCTCGAGCACTTCGAAGCGAGAGCCGCTGCTCTTAGCTGGCTTGGGCTTCTTCACCCGGCCATTGGCGCTGCCACCGTCACTGGAAGGAACGTCTGAGGTATCTCTTTTATCTTCACGCCGACGGGCTCGTGATAGTCGTACAGTGTTCGATTCGGAGACGGATGAAGGAGCACGACTGGAAGGGCCACGGAATGCACGTCTATTGCTGTTCGCGGTTTGGTAGTAATAGTAAGCCCATCCGCCAGCGCTAATGACCACAATCCAGCCGAGAGCTGTGTAAACGGCTTGGTCCGACATGGTGCTGGGTGAGCTCGAAGAGTGTGGCGCAGGTTATTGAGACGTGGCCGGTAATTGTCAACGGCCTCGAAGCGGGATTGGTGTGAGGATGTTGTAACTGGAGAAAGAGCGGTAGAGATGTGGTGTGCGAGTAAGCTGTGAATCGCGCTTGGTAGCGGTAAGCAGGGTGTTGGGTCTGGTGGATCTATTCTTTGTTGAGTATGCAAGCAAGCAGTCGGACGCAAGGAGGTGACGCCGCAGGGTTGCAGAGTGGCAATTTGGTTCAATTAAGGTCCAGGTGCGATCTGCAATGCGAGCAGCCGTCAAATTGGTGGAGAGAGGGCTCTTGAAGGGTGGAGAGGCGTGCAGGAAAGCGTGCAGAGATGTGGTGTCGTAGTCTCATTCAAGCAGGTCAAGCCAGGGTGCATTCGTCGGGCCAGGAACGGCCGCTTAAAATGAAACAGGAGCGAGATTGGCCGGTCGGAGATTTGCGTGTGTATGTGTGCAGTGTGTTTTTGGCTTTGCTTTTCCCTTGAAGCCGTGTGTTTGTAGCAGCGGGCGGGCTCGAAGGTAAGTAGCGAGCGGAAAGGAAGGGCCAGGTGGTGTACGGAAGGGTTGCGCGAAGAATGAACGGGATGGGATGGATGGGATGGGTGGCTTTTACGCCCGCGAGCCACCGATCTGGCCAGCTAGACCGTGTTTGAGGGTCTGGTCGATATTTTTGCTGCAGCGGCTGGCGTTCGACAATCCTGGGGTAGAAATAAACGAGTCGCTGCAGGGCAAGGGTTGCATCCATTATTTTTGGTATGACATTTATTGGAATTTTTTGACGGAGCCTTGTTGGACAGACTGATAGTCACGAGCGACGCGAGCCATGGACACGGAAGTGCCGCTATTCTCTTCAGCTGTAAGACTCGTTTCCATTGCTCCACCGTTCGATGCGCTGCTGCAGTGTGCGGATACCGTATTACATATGTGGCCTTGTCCATTCAAGCTCTGGGTGCATGCAGCATGCAACTCCCTTTGGGCTGCGAACTTGCACGCGTTTATCAGATGGGGACCCAGCATGCATGCTCCAACCTGCTTCTAGAAGCCCAGTATTCCCGAGCAGGGAGTCCTACTGTCTGCCATTTCCATTGAGCCTTGTTTGGCACCGATGCTAAGACCGCTCACTGATTATCCACTCGACGAAATTGAGCCCTTCAAACACCGTCCTTCTCTAACCGTATCTCTTCAAACTTTCAAATTAAAACCCACCACCTATAGGCTATACCACGCTGAGCTGCCGCAATCACCGCTAATGGCACAAACTGCGCACTGGCGAGTGGCGGGCCCGGCAGTAGCTCCAGCTCCAGCTCCACTTCCAAGAAACCTCATATTAGGAACTCCTGGCTTCTTTCGTTAAGCGCTCTGGCGCCCAGTTCTGTTCACACTCGCGAAATTTGTGGCAGTACGCGTAATGAAGGCAAGCTCGGGTTTCGGCATGGCTTAAGAGAGCCGATCTTTATTGCTTTTCTCACCTGACGAATTGTCACATTGCGCACATTATGTCTAACTGCATTAGATTACCGATTTTCCAATTCTGTGTCCGTTTTACGTTGGGAATGTGGAACCGAAAATGTTCATCATCATCGACCCCTTTTGGCCAAGTGTCTCCATTATGATCTGAAGTACAGCGTACGCTTTGAAACAATGTCACGAAGGAAACCAAAAGACGAGAGACATGCGCATGTCTTGACGTCTTGTCTTCTCTAGCTTATGCAGAGCCAAGGGACAATGCAATGCATCAATTTTCATGCGTGAACAACCCGGAACTATCTTTAATGGGTAAAGTTGTTGATACGAAATTCCCCTATAATTCAGGTGGCACCCACTTCGGCCGTGCTAACAACTAAATAAAGCCGCAAAAGAACGTCGCAGGAAGTAAAACGATTGTCATTACTACATTAACGTTCATGGATGAGCCGTTTGCAACAGACCTGTCTAGTGGAAACTTGGTATCGGAATGGTTTCCAATGGCTTCCACTTTTTCTCGTCAAAGCGAATTTTCCGATGATTGTCTTTGCCTCGAATCATCAAGACTTCGATTGCCTCATTTTCCTCCCGCTTCCGGGTTGCTAAGAATACCTGAAGTGTACTCGAATCCAGCACTACGCATTCGACATGACCATTTGAGTCTGAAGAGCCTCCGATTTCGCTCCAAGAACCCCATCGATCAGTTGAATTCCAGCTGAGATGATAGACAAGGCCACCCGTTCCGATAACATGGAGATCGAGCTTCTCAGCTTCACGGGCTACAGCGGAAACCTGGGAACCGGCCTTGAATCCTCCCTCGAGACACCGCCAGCCCCGCACGTTTCCTGACCACAGATTCTTGCGGAAGATTGACCAACTGGTGTAGACCTTTCCATCTGTACCGCAGGCAAAGAGATCGATTTGGTCCTCATGCCTAGATACAGCTGTGATGAAGCCGCCGGGCACTAGGGGGGATTTTCCGAGCGATGTCCACTCTTCATCCCAACCAGGTCCTTTTGTCCACTTCTTGTAACGAACGTGACCGGCATCGCCGCAAAAAAAAATCTCGAGTGTTTCCGGCTCTCTGGATAGAGCTGCAACGTTCGCAGCGGACGCAGATTTCTGATGCTCCGCTCCACCAAGATCTCGCCACTTCGTAAGGGAAGAACCTCGTGGGCCTGTCCATAGCCTAGCTTCTTTGCTCCACCAGCAGGTGTAAATGTTTCCATTTCCAGCACTGGCGAATACGTCAAGATGTTCTGGATTCCGGGCGACGGCAGAGATTCTGGTTCCTGGGAGAAAGTCACCGCCAATGTCGCGCCATTTGTAGTGCCAGCCACTGTCGGTGTTCCACCATGTCGTGTAAACATGCCCATCGTTGCCGCAGATAAAGAGATCTAGCTGACTTGGTTTACGAGAGAGCGCGGCCACTGGCGCTCCTGGGGGAAATGTTTTGTCTGGCGGAGTAGGGAGGCAAAGCCACCCTTTGAGATCGGCCGACGCAAAGTAACTTTCTGAGGAGCGTGCTGCGTATACTTGACCATCATCTGCGCAAATAAAAATGTCTAGGTGCATTCCTCGTAGTCTCCGGTGTACTACTGACATTGAAACGCCGCCCTTCGGCTTCTGGAGAACTGATTCGATCTCGTCTTTGAGCTCATTGTTGTGGTACTGTCCGGGAAGACCAATTAAAGAGAGCAAAACTTCAATAAATGACCTTCCGTCTGGTGCTTTTGCCGAAGCCATCATAAGAATTAGACTTGACCACTGCCCATCTGCGATAAACTTGTCTTGTCTGGCTGCACTGCCCAAATGTTAGCATTGTTTCCGCTCAGCGACTATATACTTGACAGTAATATTTTGAGCAAAGATTGAACATTCAGGGTTTGTAAGTGACATGAGAGGGATTAAATTTAACTGACTTGAGCATAGTCCGAATTCCCATGAGTAGTTCGATGTCACTCCTCAGAGTAAGCAGGCTTCGGTCAAACCCAGACTTCCCCCACGCAGCTTCGACGCTCTGCTTGAATCCCAGAACTGACCGACCTTGCGAGTTGGAAAAAGATCCGAGCCTCTTCGTGATGTCTTTTATGACATCGTTGCATCTTCCTATGGAAACGTCTAGAACGTCGGCCTCGGCTGGGTTTAACTGTCGATCCTTCTCGACGAACTTGAGGACACTCTCGAGGGTTTTTAACTCAGCTTTTAAATTGGCTATGTTCTCGCCTGCTCCTCTCACATCCCCAATAACTCTCCATGCTTTTTCAATTAATGCTAATCCGAGTTGGGCTGCGCCGATTGGGTCAACCATACTGGCAATATTCAGCTTTTGTTACGGAGTTGGCAAGGATCTTTAAATCGAACTTGTGAAGTCACAATGCGAAGGGAAATCTTCCCTTGAGATCACGTGAGGATAGCCAAGGCACTACAGGATGATATTACATGTATCTCGCAAACCAGACGCCTCTGCGAGGTGTGGATAGGGATCTAGGATCGAATTCAACCTAATTAATTGAAGCCCATTCAGCTGCTTGGCAGGCGTTTGAGGGAGCACTTGTCATCGCATTGGAGTTAACCATCGTCATCTTGATTATCAATGTTGAGATATGCAATCGCTCAGAGGTATTGCTGCTTTGAGTCCGGCGACGCAGTCATTTCGGCCATGCGCTCCGCAATTGCCTTAGCCCACAACCCATCATGTCCTGATTCCTTCAGCAAGAAAGCCTGACTCTCATCAGCCGGAGGAACATGCGTCCTATAGTACAGCTTATCAATCACACACTCGACGCTTTGCCCAACCTTCACCACGCCGTCTTTACCATCCGACTTCCCATCCTGGACGACCTTCCCATCGACATCAGCCAGCTCGTCGTACGCCCTGCACATGGTGCTCAGCGGCGTGAGGTACTCCTGGGGCCACATCTGGGCCAGGCGGCCGGGGATGATGGGAGTGGCGACGAAAGCCGGCATGATACAGTTGACGGCGATGTTCTCGTGGCGCAGCAGGGGGTCGCCGACGGAGCGCGCGAGGCCCACGCACGCGTGTTTGCTCGCCGCGTACTGCGGTGCGATCGAAAACGGATATTGCCCCACGCACGACGCCGTGATCACCATCTTGGGGTTGAACGGCGGCTGCTGCGTTGGCGCGGCGCCCTTCGCCGAGTCGGACTGCGCCAGCTCGCGCTTCGTTTTGCGCGCGTAGTGCACGAACAGCTTCAGCCCGTACAGCACCGCTGTGATGTTGACGTCCATGCAGAGCGTGTTCGGCTTCTGCGGCTCCTCATCCAGGTCGAAGGGCTGCAGCACGTGCTCCTTGTCGCCTGTCCCAGCGTTGGCGGCAAAGAAATCGATGCGGTGTTGTGGGAAGCCTTCGGTCTCCCAGTTGTAGGCTTCCTTGAAGAGGTGTGCGTCGTCTTCCCACACCGCCACGTCCGTCTTGATAAACTTGACTCGGTTGGCGTCGAGCGATGACTTGACTTCCTCCCAGGCTTCCGGTCGGATATCGGCCAGCACCACCCGCCATTCAACGTCAGATTTGGCAAGTAAGTGCTTTGTCAGTGCCAGTCCTATTCCTGAACATGCTCCTGTGATAATAGCAGTTTTTCTTGTCTTCGCTGCCATTGTTTTTGAGTGACTTTAGGTGCGGTCGTCGCGGCGGAGTTTTTAAGCTGAATTGGGAGTCGAGTGATCTAATTGATCTAAATGGATTTCCTGTCAATGCTATTCGCGATCTGCAAGCAATTCTCTCATTCCCTGTCAGTGAATGTAGCTACCGACCAGGACATATGGCTTTCATCCTCGTGAGAGTCAAATGCGGGGGTGCGAATGTAACGCGGAGCTACGTTTTCCGTGTACCGAAGGAAGGATCATATTGTGGAGAACAACTACAGCTTTGCCGCAGTTAAACGCAGGATCCGAAAACGGTAAGTGACTATGTCTGAGGTATATGAAAATATTGAACATTGCGCAATTAAGCACCGCCATGGATTAGAAATTAGTATTGGAAACGAGTGAGCGATTCTACTGTCTATGACAATGATGCGGCTATCAGCTGAGCAACGCCTTGTTCAAATATAGTCTCGTTTCTGTAGTCGGACCACTGATGATTGAGAATACCTGAACCGCAGTTAGCCGAACTCTTCACGACTAGCAATATCATGATCGAACGATACTCACCATAAGTTTCGTCACTGTCCTGGACGCCAGACCGGATATAGTAACTTCCAGCAACCGTCCACACCATCCATCCTGCTTGTTGACTGGGCAGATAGCTCTTCAGACATGTCGCGTAAATGCTGTCTACATCGGATTGGTCTTGCGCATATCCGAATTCTGTCATAACTACAGGCATCACATTGACAACAGCAGAATCGTCAGCATTCAGCGCATTGAAGCCAGACTCATACAAATATAGTTCGAGAACGTCGCAGGAAAACGTCGAACTCATGTAGTTGTGCAATTCAAGCACCAGCTTGTCTGCATATGCGAAGTCGGACTTGATAAATTTGACTCCGTCACCGAGGTCAGAACCAGTGGGAATGGGATAGATGGTAATATCCGAGTCCAAACCGGCGAAGAAGATCAAGAGATTGGGATTCGCCGCGTTCACTGTGTTGGCCGCCAAGACCATATTCGTGTACCAAGTGTTCCAGTTGTACGTAAGAGTGACTAGCACACTGTCGAAGGGAAAACGAGGCTCATTGCGAAGACCGATACTGACGAGGTTGGGCCAACTGGATGCCTATGAAATGAATCAGTATGGATTCGCGCCAGGTTTGCGACTCAGACAAACATACATGAGTGACCATATATGAGTGGCCTCGTGTCCAATTGCTGACACTGAAGTATGTGTCTCCGAACCATCCATTCCCATCGGTGAAAGAACAGCACCATTCGCCTGTGGACATGTGGTTGTCCAGATGAACGTAAATTCCCTGGCTCGCGCATTCCTCAGCTACGGCGTCGAAAACCTGGAATTATGAGTGTCGTCATCTCTAAGATTCATTTGCATGACTAAGGACTCACTTGCAATCGAGTGGTATTCTCATTGAACGACGGATTATTTGCCAGAACGCTGTTGAAAACAGTAGTCCCATTTTCGGATCCAAGCGCATTGACGAAGGCTGTACTAATGAGAATATCTGAACCTTCGTTCTCATAGATCTGATCAATCATTTCAGTGGCATAAGTAAGTCTTATGATGTTGAAGCCCGAGCTCTTGATTTTAGACACAATGCTAGAAACAGATTGATACTGCAGTCCTTCGGGAAGCATGGTGTCTGCGGCTCCAGGCCAATTTATTCCTGCATAGGTGAACGTAGCTCCAGTGGAATCTTTGATCCAGCGTCCATCGGTGTAAAATGGGGTGTTGGGGAAAGCCGATACAGTGAAGGGAACAAACAACAAGCCCAAAGCAGCCGTCAGTAGGCTAGGCAAGGCCATGATTACGTGCACGCTGTTGGGAGGGTTGATTTTTCCTCCTACTCGACACCACAGGACTCCAAGTTGCAGTTAAATATCAAACTTAGGGGCATCGTCAGTGGCAGTCAGGCGGCGGTATCATTGCCGACTTCAATATGATCAGCTGCGCGTAGCAGAGCACAGATTTGATCCTCGTGGCCCAAACGCGACCTCCCAGAGGGGTGTTGACACCCTCCGGAAGCTTTTAAGGGGCAACTGCTGGTTTAAGGCACATTTCCACATCATTTTGAACGGAGGATTTCGATCCGAACTGTAGCAGCAGAGATTGGTGAGTGGAAAACCCACAGGAAGGTGGAGGGAAGGTGTGGCTTAAGCTCATACCAGGCGCTTCGCCAATCAGAGTTCTGTGTGCTCGGTTCTGCATCCACGTTGCAAATCTCTGGTGGCCTGAAATGAGTTCTGTTCCAATGGCGCAAAGTGGGTATGTAATTCTGTATCACTTTGGAAGGAGATACCGAACCTAATAACGCTGTAATCTATAAGTTTAGCCGTTGCCTTGAAGTGCCACATCGCGGGCAGAGCGATCAGGCCCATTGTGCAACCCCGGAAAAAAAGTCGACGTCGTGAAAATTGTGGAGCTCCCT
>Ga0335073_10008751_pt1 | contig 14201 bp, 13 predicted proteins | sample Lox_Sample_22_FD_207093 | JGI IMG/M metagenome (GOLD analysis project Ga0335073, IMG submission 207093) | Soil microbial communities from Loxahatchee National Wildlife Refuge, Florida, United States - Lox_Sample_2.2 | ecosystem: Environmental > Terrestrial > Soil > Wetlands | place: USA... | reverse complement strand
TGCGGGGATCGTGGAGCACTTTGGCCTCTACGCCGGAAGCTATGGTCTGGCGCTGGAGCGGCTGTTGCTGGATCCGATACAGATTGTGATTGTGGGTTCGGGACCGGAGGCGGACCGTCTGGAGGCGACCGCAGTTTCAGGGTTCGCGATCAACAAGACGGTCGTGCGCCTTGAGCCCGATCAGCTTGCAACGGGAAAGCTGCCTCCCGTGTTTGAAGAGACCGTGCTGCAGGCGCCGAAGCCGCAGGGCGCGGCCGCGTGGGCGCTGGTTTGCAAGGGACGCACCTGCCTGCCGCCGATCGCCGATGTCGATGAGTTGCTGCGGTCGATGCAGTGACAGGGCGTTTCAGCCCACTCCGGTCAACCTACGATCTGATCAGCCGCTGAAGGGATTGCTCTCCTGCGGCTTGAGTGTCGTGGGGTCGTGCGCCGGCGCCGGTTCAGGGGCGTTGGCAACAGAAGAGCCGGCGGTGCCAGGCGGAATACTGTGGCGTCCGGTGACGCGATCGATGAAGGAGTTGAATACGCGGTTCGGGTCGCCGGGCAGCAGGTGATTTTCCTCGAGCGCGACGCGGACGCGACGCTGGAACTCGCGCATGGGAGCGTACTGCTGCGTGGCCTTGGTTCGGAAGACGACTGGAAAGATGAGCTGGGAGCCGCGGATGGAGTCTACGCCGAGGATCTTGGGGTCGGCTTCGAAGACATTGCGGAACTGATCGCTGTTGCGAATGTCCATGGCGATGCCGTTGAGGAGAGCCAGCACCTTGTCGGGATTGGCGGAGAAGTCGACGCTGACGTTGATGGTGGCGATCGAGTAGTCCATGGACTGGTTGGCGACGGTAGTGATCTGCGAGTTGGGGACGACGTAGAGTGTGCCGTCGGCGCCGCGGACGGTGGTTTTGCGCAGAGTCATGGTTTCGACGGTGCCCGTGAGTCCGGCGAGGGTGACGACGTCGCCCACGTTGAACTGGTCTTCGACGAGGATGATCATGCCGTTGAGCATGTCTTTGACCAGGCTTTGGGCGGCCAGGCCGATGGCAACGCCAGCGATTCCCGCGGAGGCCAGGAGGGGAGCGAGGTCGACGCCGAGGGCGTCGAGAAACTGAAGGCCGACGATCGCGCCAATGATGGCGAGGCCCGAGGTCCGGATGACGCCGGCAAGAGTCTTGACCTGGGCCACGCGGCTTTTGGCGGCTGCGTGCTGCTCGGCGATGTAGGTCATGCGCGCCGTGATGAGGCGCAGCAACCGATACAGAACAAAGGCGATAACTGCGACCATGATGAGATGCGGCAGCTTGACGCGGACGAACTCCTGGGTGTCGGTGACCCACTCGTCAAGAACCTTGCCGAAGAAGGGTCTCTGGGTAAGCGGGACGATCCCGGCCGCGAAGGAAAAAGGGTGCATACGAACTCTCCTCTTTCTATCTATACTGTGCGCATGCGGGGGCGGGAACCAGCGCGACAGCGCATAGACGAGTTTTAAGGTTCTGTTCCGCATACATGGAAACTGCTGCAGTCAGGAGGTCCTTATGCAGGTCAGTCCAGATCAAGCTACTTCGAAATCACTATCTTCGACCAGAGTCCTGGGGCGTTCGAGAATCTCGATCGTGGCAGGATGCGCGATGCTCGGGACGGTTGTTTTGTTGGCCGGGGCCGTGGAGCCGGTCTCGCAAAACGGGCCCGATCCGGACAAGTCAATTATTCTGCCGGCGGCGAATCGGTTGCCCGACAAGAACGACCAGATGCTCATGCAGGAGAAGCAGGCGAAGGAGCAGAGCTTCGAGGCGGTGAATGCCGAACGGAAGAAGGAACTCTCGCAAGAGAGCGATATGCTGCTGACGCTGGCCATGTCACTCAAGGCCGAGGTCGACAAGACCGACAAGGACACGCTTTCTCTTTCGGTGATTCGCAAAGCCGATGAGATCGAGAAACTGGCCCACAGCGTGAAGGAAAAGATGAAGCTCACGGTCGGGGGAAGCTAGGGCATTCGGGGCGGGTGGCTGGTTCCGGCGAATTGAGCCAGCCAGCCGCAGGAGTCTTCCAAGGGAACGAGGGAGAAGGTGGTTCGGCAGATGACACACTTCCTCATGCATCGGGATTGGCAGGCAGGGTGGTCCAGGCGGATTTGGCCCTGTGCTGGATGGCGCCGTGGTCTGGAGGTCGTCTGCGCGATGGTCATCGTTGGGGGCGCCGTCAACGCCGGTGAAGGCCAGAACTCCATCTCATTGCCTTCGCGGCCGAAGATCACGCTGCTGTCACCGGAGGCGAATAATCCTCCTGACGCGAATGCGCAGATGCTGATGCGGCAGAATCAGTGGAAGAAAGAGGACTTTGAGGCAATCAACACCCTGCGGAAGAAGGAGATGGGCGACGATTCGACGAAGCTGCTGATCCTGGCTGCGGACCTGAATGCGAAGCTGGCGAAACTTGGAAAGAATCCCGTGCCGAAAAACTTGCTGCGGGAGGCCGAGGTGATCGAATTGTTGGCGCACGACGTGCACGCGAAGATGATTCTCACCATCGGAGGGAACTGAGCTGCAAGGTCCGCGACCGGGCGTGCGTGAAGCGAATGAAGGCTCGTTACCCAGGCGGGATGGCCGCCGGAGAGTGCGGCGCCAAGAAGGGAGAGATTGAGTCGATGAGGTTCAAGCGGCACTCGCGCACGGGCATGGTTCAGAGGGTGGGGGTAGTTCTTGCCTTTGCGCTGGCCGCCGCGCCATGCGTGGCGCCAGCCGGTCAGCAGGATTCGACGAATCGCTGGACCCAGCGTTCACCGAATGGGAATCCATTTGATGAAGACAGTCCCACCGACCCCGTTCTTGCGGCCCGGCAGATACGCGCGTTGAATGCCGAGCGGCAGAAGTCGCTGGTTTCCGACACGAACAAGCTGCTTGCGCTGGCCAAAGAATTGCGTGCGGAGATCGAGGACCCGAAGGCCGAAGCACCGACTCCCGTGCAGATGCGCAAGGTGGCGGAGATTGAGAAGTTGGCGCGTAACGTCAAGCAGAAGATGAGTTTCAGCGTCGAGGGAACGCCTTCGTACCACGCGCCGACACTGCAACCTATCCGATGAATGGGTGTTGAAACCCGATTGCACGGCACTGGAAAGGGCAAAGGAGGGATGGGAAAGCGGCTCCCCGATTGGTACAATCTGAGGGGTTCGAGGTTCGATCGAAAGCGGCAAGGGAGTGAAGGGAATGGGACTTGCGGTTTCCACCGCTCGCGTGGCAGAAACGATTGGATCCACCGGCAGCCTTACTCCGCAGCACCTGATCGATATCTACAAGCTCATGTTTCTCTCCCGTCACATCGATGACCGGGAGATCCTGCTCAAACGCCAGCAAAAGACCTTCTTTCAAATCTCCTGCGCAGGCCACGAAGCGCTGCAGGTGGGCGCAGCGCTGGCCTTGCGGCCGGGGTATGACTGGTTCTTCCCCTACTATCGCGATCGCGCCTTGTGCCTGGCGCTGGGAGTTTCGCCGGAAGAGATGTTCCTGCAGTCGGTAGGAGCAGCCACGGACCCGGCGAGCGGAGGCAGGCAGATGCCGACGCACTGGAGCAGTCATCCGCTCCATATCGTGAGCACGTCGTCTTCAACGGCGACGCAGTTGCTGCATGCGGTGGGGTGCTCCGAGGCGGGGGGCTACTTCAGCCGGCATCCGGAGACCGCAGCGCGGGTCGAGGGCGACTACCGCGCGTTTCGCGATGTCGAGTTCCACGGAGATGAGGTCGTTCTGGCCTGCGTGGGCGAAGGCTCCACTTCGCAGGGCGAGTTCTGGGAAGCAATCAGCGCTGCGTCGAACAAGAAGCTGCCCGTGATCTTCTGCGTCGAAGACAACGGCTACGCGATCAGCGTACCGGTGGAAGTGAACACGCCGGGCGGCAATATCTCGAGGCTGGTGGCGAACTTTCCAAACTTCCACTTTGACGAGATAGACGGTACAGATGCAGAGGCCTCTCTGCGGGCGTTTCAAAAGGCGGCGGAGCACTGCCGGGCCGGCAAGGGACCTGCGCTGGTGCATGGGCACTGCATCCGGTCGTATTCGCACTCGCTTTCAGATGACGATAAGCTCTATCGTTCGGATGCGGAACGGCAGGCCGATGCGCTGCGGGACCCGCTGGCGAAGATGCAGATGCGGCTGCTGCGTGAGGGGATCCTGTCTGCCGAGGAGATCAACGCTCTCGAGCAGCGGCTTGACCGCGAAGTGGCCGAAGCGGCCGAGCGCGCGCTGCAGGCGCCACTGCCCGAGGTTTCGGGAATCTTGCGTCATGTATATTCCGAGGACCTGGACCCGACAAGCACGGCCCTCGCGACGGAGCCGGCCAAGCCGGCGAACGGCAAGGCAACACCGCGCACGATGGCGGACCTGATCAATGCTTGCCTGCATGACGAGATGCGGCGCGACCCACGGGTTGTGGTTTACGGCGAAGACGTTGCCGACGCCAGCCGTGAGACGGCGCTGGCCGAAGTCAAGGGCAAGGGTGGCGTCTTCAAGCTGACGGCCGGGCTGCAAAGGGAGTTTGGATCGGAGCGGGTGTCGAACTCGCCGCTGGCCGAAGCCAACATTGTGGGCCGTGCGGTGGGTTACGCGGTGCGCGGGATGAAGCCGGTGGTCGAGATCCAGTTTTTCGACTACATCTGGCCGGCGATGCACCAGATGCGGAATGAGCTGGCGCTAATGCGCTGGCGGTCGAATGGAGAGTGGGCGGCCCCGTGTGTGATTCGCGTGCCGATTGGCGGCTATCTGACCGGTGGCGCTATCTATCACTCGCAATCGGGCGAGAGTATCTTCACGCATATTCCAGGACTGCGCGTGGTCTTCCCATCGAACGCCCTGGATGCGAATGGGCTGCTGCGGACGGCGATTCGCTGCGATGATCCGGTGCTTTTTCTGGAGCACAAGCGGCTGTATCGGGAGGCGTACGGAAGAGCGCCCTATCCGGGGCCGGAGTTTGCGATTCCGTTTGGCAGGGCGAAGGTGGTGCGGCCGGGCAAGGACATCACTCTTGTGACGTACGGGGCTTTGGTTCCGCGCGCATTGCAGGCTGCAGAGAAGGCCCATCGGGAACACGGCATCGATGTGGAGATTCTGGACCTGCGCACGCTGAGCCCTTACGACTGGGAAGCGATCGCGACATCGGTGCGCAAGACGAGCCGGGTGATTGTGGCGCATGAGGACACGCTAAGCTGGGGGTATGGCGCCGAGATTGCCGCGCGCATCGCCGACGAGCTCTTCGATGATTTGGATGCGCCGGTTCGACGCATCGGCGCGATGGACACGTTCGTGGCCTACCAGCCGATACTCGAAGACGCGATTCTGCCGCAGCCGGAGACGATTCTGAAAGCGATTCGCGAGTTGCGGGCGCACTGATCGCGATTTCGGGCTCATCGCTCCGGAAGCAGCCAATCGACAGCATCCAGTAGAGACGGGAAGCGCCAGTCTGCGAGTTGGCCGGCCTGGTTTGCGCCGGATTTCTGACGCGTGGGGTCGCCGTCGATGAAGATGGTGCGCATGCCAAGGCGGCGGCCGAACTCAACATCCGACAGTGAATCACCGATCATGAGGCTGGTGGCTGCGTCGATGCCGGGGAAGTCATGCTGGGCCTGGTGAAACATGCCGGGCAGGGGCTTGCGGCAGTCACACTCGCCTTTGTTGTGAGGGCAGAAGTAGAAGCCGTCAATATGAGCGCCGTCTGCCTTCAGCGCGTCCTGGAGTCTGGCATGGATTGCCTCGACGCTCTCCGAGGAGTAAAGCCCCTTGGCGACGCCGCGCTGGTTGGAGACGACGATGACGCGGATACGGGCGCGATTGAGCAGGGCGATGGCTTGAGGGACGCCGGGCAGAAGACGAAACTCTTCCCAGCGTGTGACGTAGCTGCCTTCCGGCATCTTCTCGTTCACCACGCCGTCGCGGTCGAGGAAAATGGTAACGAGTGTGCCTGCAAAAGCACTGTCTGTTGGCTTATTCACCCCGCTATGATAGCAACAACGATCTGCGCATCTGTGGCTGGTTAAGGATTGTGCGCGTATCGGGCAATGGAGCGGCGTTGTGATCGGACAATTGCACCAGGTCATCCACGAGATCGAACATCACTGGGCGGGCAAGCGGCTGCTGGTTGTGGGCGATGTGATGCTCGACAAGTACATCTGGGGTGAGGTGGGCCGCATCTCGCCGGAAGCGCCAGTACCCGTGGTGCGGCGGACACAGCATGAAGAGAAGCCGGGCGGCGCCGCCAACGTGGCCATGAATATCGCGCGGCTTGGCGCCAAGACCGTGGTGGCCGGGATCACAGGCGGCGATGAGGATGAGTGGCTGCTGGCCACAAGGTTGCGTGCCGCCGGCGTGACGCCGCATCTCATTGCCGCCGACGGGTATCCGACGATCAGCAAAACGCGGATCCTGGGCGGCCGCCAGCAGATGTTGCGGCTGGACTTTGAGCAGCTCGGTTCAGTTCCGCAGACGGCGATTGATCGGCTTCGCGAGACGGCGCTTGCGCTTCTGCCCGGCTCGCATGCGCTGGTCCTGTCGGACTATGCCAAGGGCGCGATTACGCCGGAGATTTCCGGGTCGCTGATCCGCGAGGCGCGGAAGTTGGGGATTCCCATACTCGTGGACCCGAAGGGTGTGGATTACTCGCACTATAAGGGCGCAACGACGATCAGTCCGAACCGAGGCGAGCTGGCGCGGGCCACGCGCATGGAGGCTGACGATCTGGATGCATTGCTGACCGCAGCCGAGGCGATGGTGTCGGATCTTGAACTGGAGTTCATGACGGCAACGCTGAGCGAGAAGGGTATCGCGCTGGTGCGGCCGGGGAATCGCGTGATTGCGCCGGCGCTGGCGCGGCAGGTATTCGACGTTTCCGGCGCAGGCGACACGGTGATTGCGGTGCTCGCATTGTGCATGGCCTCGGGATTGAAGCCGGAGACCGCAGTGCAACTGGCCAACGTGGCGGCCGGAATTGTGGTGGGCAAGGTGGGCACCGTGCCGGTAGAAAAACATGAACTGCTGGCGGCACTCAGTCCGCAGATTGCGTTGCACGCCGAGGACAGGGTACTGACCCGGGGCGACCTGACGAGCCGCGTGGATTTGTGGAAGGCGAATGGGGAGACCGTGGTCTTTACGAACGGGTGCTATGACCTTCTGCACGTCGGGCATATCACGCTTCTCGAGAAGGCGAGACGACTGGGCGACCGGCTGATCGTGGCCATCAACAGCGATGAGTCGGTACGCTGCCTGAAAGGGCCGACGCGGCCGATTGTGAGCGAGCGGGAACGCGCGCGGGTGCTGGCTGCTTTGGCTGCGGTGGACGCCGTCGTGATCTTTGGCGAAGAGACGCCGATCGAGGTGATTCTGGCGGTGAAGCCCGACGTTCTGGTGAAAGGCGGCGACTACAAGGCGGACGATGTGGTTGGCGCAAAGGAAGTTCGCAGTTGGGGCGGCAGGGTGGAGATTGTGCCTCTCGTGGAGGGATACTCCACGACCCGGCTGATCGAGAAGGGTGCGGGCCGCTGAGAGAGCCTCGGGAGCACTTGCCCGGATACAATACGAGGATGGAGTTTCGACCCTACACCGGGCACAGACCCGGGCCCGGAAGACGGCAGGCGGACCGGCAGGCATGACGCGTTTTCTGCGCCTCCTTCGCTATGGGCTGCCGTACAGTTTTCAGTGGCTGACGGGCGTGATCCTGCTGGCCGCAGTGGGCATCCTCGACACGTTTCGCGTGCTTCTGCTGCAGCCGATCTTCGACCAGGTGCTGCGGCCGGATGCGCCGGAAGGGCCCATCCTGCTTGGGTTGCCCAACAGTCACTGGCACTTCGACCTTAGAATTCTGATACCCCGCTTCATGCATATGCACAATGCGTGGGTTGTGGTGGCGTTTGCGCTGGTAATGGCGACGCTGCTGAAAGGGATCTTCGACTATTCCGGAACCTATTTGGTGAACTATGCCGGCTTCGGCACGATTACCGATCTGCGGAATCACCTTTATGAGACGACTCTGAGACGCTCGTCGAGTTTCTTCCATCGCCATGCAACCGGGACGATTCTGTCGACGCTGATCAACGATGTAGATCGCGTGCAGAACGCAATGAGTTCGGTGATCGGCGAGTTTCTGCAACAGTTTTTCACGTTTGTCGTCGGGCTGTTCTTTGTGATCCGGCTGGGCGGGTACCTGAGCTGGGCGCTGGTGCTGTTCATCCCAGTGGTTGTGACGTCGGCGCGGAAGATCGGCAGCGAGGTGCGGACGCGCACACGAACGGGCCAAGACAAGCTGGCGGAGATCCAGAACATTCTTCACGAAACGGTGACCGGCAACCGGATTGTCAAGGCCTTCAACACCGAGCGATGGGAGATTCTTCGCTTCAAGAACGCCGCGCGCCGGCTGTTGCGCGCCAATCTGCGCAGCGTGCGGGTTCAGTCGATCAGTTCGCCGCTGATGGACACGATTGGGGCGATTGCGATCGCAATGTTCCTGTTCATCGGGCGCAACGAGATCCTGCATGGCCAGATGACGATGGGGCTCTTTGGCGCGTTCATCATTCTGCTCTTCAAGCTTTATGACCCGGTGCGCAAGTTTGCCTATTTTTACAATGCATTTCAGCAATCCATGGGTGCTTCGGCATCGATCTTTGGCTTTTTTGACGCGAAGGACGATGTGAAAGAGCGTGCGCATGCGGCGGCGTTGAAGGGATTCAGTCAGTCGATCCGGTTTGAGGACGTGGGATTCTTTTATTCGACTGAGGAGGGCGAGAGCCAGATTCTGCACAACGTTGAGCTGGATGTGCGTGCAGGCGAAGTGCTGGCGCTGGTCGGGCCAAGCGGTGCGGGAAAGTCGACCATGGTAAATCTGATACCGCGGTTCTATGACGTGAGTTCGGGGCGCATCCTGATTGACGGCAAGGATGTGCGCGAGCTGACGCTGGCATCGTTGCGGCGCCAGATTGCCCAGGTGACGCAGGAGACGATTCTATTTAACGACACGGTGCGCAACAACATTGCGTATGGACAGCCGGACATGAAGCACTCGCTTGTGGAGCAGGCGGCGCGCAACGCGCTGGCACACGACTTTATCTTGCGCATGCCGCAGGGCTACGACACGGTGATTGGCGAGAAGGGGTTTCGCCTCTCGGGTGGAGAGCGACAGCGGATCGCGATTGCGCGTGCAATTTTGAAGGATGCGCCGATTCTGATTCTCGATGAGGCGACGTCTGCGCTGGATGCCGAGAGCGAATCGCTTGTGCAAGCGGCGCTGGCCAATTTGATGAAGGATCGTACGGTAGTGGTGATTGCGCATCGCCTGGGGACGATCCGGCGGGCGAATCGCATTGCAGTGCTGGAAGACGGCCGCATTACGGCGATCGGGCCGCACGAGGAGCTGTTGCAGACTTCGCCGACATACCAGAGGCTGTATCAACTGCAGTTCATTGAGACGCCGGAGGAACCGGTGAACGACCCGTCTGCGCCCGACCCGACGTTGACGTCGCAGTACCCGTTGTTGTTTGAACAGGCGTTTTCTGCAAAGGCAGGGGAATAGCACGCATGGCGATTTACTCGATGACCGGATTTGCCCGTACCCAGGTGCGCGTGCCGATTCGCGGAGAGGAACAGCTTGTATACACGCTGACGCTGAAGAGCGTGAACCACCGGTTTCTCGACATTCAGCTGCGGTTGCCCTCAGGACTGGACGCACTGGAGATGGATCTGCGCCGCGCCTTCAAGGAAGCGCTCATCCGCGGTCACGTGGAACTGGCGCTTTCGGTCGATCGATCGACGCAGTCGAAGGCGGGCTACAATCGCGATCTTGTTGCAGGGTATCTTGAGGCATTCACTGCGGCGCGAGCGGAGTTTGGCGTAACCGGCGAGCCGGATCTGAACATGGCATTACGGCTGCCCGGAGCGCTGCAGGGAGAGAGCCGCGGCAACGGCGATGAAGATCTTGCGGTGTTGGCGGAGAGTGTGAAGCAGCAGATCGGCCCGTTGCTTGAGGAGTTGAAGACGATGCGAGCACGCGAAGGAGAGGCGCTGGAAGGCATTCTGCGGGCATCGCTGGACAGGCTGGCGGAGGCGACCGCAGGAGTGGCGGCGCTGCGGCCTGAAGTCGAGCAACGCTACCAGGAGCGGCTGACGCAGCGGCTGACCGCGGCGACGGGCAACGAATTCAATCGGCAGCGGCTGCTGGAAGAAGTGGCGATCCTGGTGGATCGGAGCGACGTAGCGGAAGAGCTGGCGCGCATGACGACGCACATCGGGCACTTCAGGGAACTGCTGACAGCGGGAGGCGAAGTCGGGAAGAAGCTGGATTTTCTTTTGCAGGAGATGAACCGCGAGGCCAATACGCTGCTCTCGAAGACCGGCGGTGTAGGCGGCAAGGGGACGCGGATTACAGAACTCGGGTTGGCAATGAAGGCGGAGATCGAAAAGGCTCGGGAACAGATTCAGAACGTGGAATAGACGGATTGAGCAACGATCTTTAAAACGCAGAAGGGGATGACGGGAAAGTGGCAGGAATTCTTTTTTATATTTCGGCGCCATCGGGTTCGGGGAAAAGCACACTGGTGAGTGAGCTGCGAAAACAGGTGAGCGGCGTCGATTTTTCAATCTCGTGGACGACGCGCCCTCCGCGGGGCTCAGAAGAGAATGGCCGCGAGTATCACTTCACCACGCACGAGGAGTTTGAGCGCATGGTCGCGGAAGGGAAGTTCCTTGAGCACGCTCAGGTCTTCGGCAACCACTACTACGGCACCTCGCGCATGTCGCTCGAGGAAGCGCGACGATTGGGGCACGATCTGCTGCTCGACATCGATGTCCAGGGCGCTGCACAGGTACGCAAAGCGATGCCCGAGGCAGTAAGCATCTTTGTCTTGCCACCCACGCCGAAGGTTCTGCGCACCCGCCTGCGCAACCGCATGCGCGCGGAAGGCAATGTGAACGAGTCGGAGCTCTATCTCCGCCTCAGCGAGGCCAGCAAGGAAATTGAGAATTATCGCGAATACGGATATATTCTGGTCAACGACATTCTTGACCGGGCGGTAGCGCAACTTGAGGCCATCGTGCTGGCCGAGCGGTACTATCGCAATGGCGAGCCGATTGCCTACCGTTCGAGCAGGGTGTTGGAGGTCGCAGCCGCGTGCCGGCAAGAAAACTCGCGGGAGCGGCTTAAACCGGTGCTGGAAGCCTTTGGGATCGAAGGGGCGTCCGGCCAACAACAGCTTCCCTTTGGAGATGATCCCGATGACGATTGAGACCCAGTTCGATTCGAACTACCGCAAGGTTCTGGTAGCGGCACGCCGCGCGCGCCAACTGCAGAACGGTTCCACGGCGCTCGTCCCGAGCCACTCCACCAAGGCCTGCAAGATTGCGCAGGATGAGATTGAAGCGGGGAAGATCTCGTATGTAAAGAAGGAAGTGCCAGTGGTGAAACCGCTGGTTGAGGATCGCGGTATACCGATCTTGTCGTAGGGCAGGATCCTGCGCGTTGCGCCGTGTTGAACGTGGTCTTGCACTGGCAGAGCGTCTCTGCGGATCAGGTGTGGATCGCGTTGAGGCATGGCCTCCTCAAATCGAGACGGGAAATTCAGACTACAATTTGCTTATGCGAGTGACGGTGGGCGTCTCCGGCGGCATCGCCGCCTACAAAGCGGCGGAGTTGGTGCGCGCGCTGCAACGGCAGGCACTGGAAGTGCACGTGGTAATGACCAAGGCCGCGACGCATTTCATTCAGCCGCTTACCTTTGCCGCACTGACCGGCCACAAGGTCATCACCAACCTGTGGGAGGAAGCCGGTACGGCGGAAGGAGCGTACGACTCGTCGATCGAGCATATTGGCGAGGCGCAGTGGACCGACGCGCTGGTGGTAGCGCCGGCCACGGCAAATATTCTTGCGAAGTTTGCGCATGGGATTGCGGACGACTTTCTGACAACGATGTTTCTGGCGACGCGGGCGCCCGTGCTGGTGGCTCCGGCGATGAATGTGAACATGTGGGAGCACACGGCAACACAGGCAAACATGGAGATCCTGCGGCAGCGCGGCGTGCGTGTGATTGAGCCGAGCACGGGTGACCTGGCTTGCGGCATGGTGGGCACGGGGCGTATGGCCGAGCCGGCGTCGATTGCCGATGCGGTGCTGGACGCCATGGGCCGGCGGCACGATATGGCCGGCGAGGTCGTGCTGGTGACGGCAGGCGGCACGCGGGAGGCGCTGGATCCGGTGCGGTTCCTGGGCAACCGTTCGAGCGGCAAGATGGGTTTCGCGCTGGCCGACGCGGCGCAGAGCCGCGGGGCCAAGGTGATTCTGATTTCGGGGCCATCGTCGCTGCATCCGCCAGCGCACTGCGAGGTGGTGAAGGTGACGACAGCGGATGAGATGCGGACGGCGGTGCTGGACCGCATGAACGACGTCACGATGGTGATCAAGGCCGCAGCGGTGGCGGATTATCGGCCGGTAAACCGGAGCGACCACAAACTGAAGCGGACCGGGCCGTTGACCCTGGAGCTTGCGCCGACTGAGGACATCCTGGCGGAGGTGGTGCGCCGGCGCAGGCCGGGACAGCTGATTGTGGGCTTTGCCGCGGAGACCGAGAATCGGATGGAAAACGGGCGCGCGAAGCTGCTGCGCAAGGGCGCGGACGCGATTGTGGTGAACGATGTCTCGGGCGAGGGCACGGGTATCGATGCGGACAATAATGCGGCCACCTTTCTGACGAGTTCGACGGCGATCGAGCTGCACGAGATGCCGAAGCGGAAGCTCGCCGATCGCATTCTGGATGAAGTGCTGGCGTTGCGGCGGCCGCGGGCGCTGGTGGTGGAGACCGACGGACCGACGCCACAGGAACAGGTGCTGAGCCAATCGGATGCGGCGCAGGCGCCGCGCCGGCAGTTGATTGTGGAGTAAGCGCGTGACGCCACCGCTCGATCAAGTAACCAAGCAGGCAATTGCGGCGCGGCTGCGGTTTTACCGCGAGCTGGGGCTGACCGAGTTGTATCGGCGGCCGGTCGATCCCGCACAGTTTCACGGTCTCACAGCTTCACAGGACGATGTTGTTGAGGGACCGGGGGAGGCTGAGGCGCCGACGCCGGTTCCTGCGATCGAATCTTCACAGGAGAGTGCTCCTATTTCACCGCGCAAGAGTGTACAGGCTCCGCCGCCGGCGGCAGCGCCGGTTGCAGACGGCGACCGCGTAGCTGCACTGCAACTGATTCGCGAAGACATTGGCGACTGCACCCGGTGCGCGCTGCACAAAGGCCGGAACAAGATCGTGTTCGCCGACGGCGACGCCAACGCGCGGCTGATGTTTGTGGGCGAAGGGCCGGGCGCCGATGAGGACGCGCAGGGGCTGCCGTTTGTGGGCCGTGCCGGACAGCTGCTGAACAACATGATCTCGGCGATGGGGCTGAAGCGCGAAGAGGTGTACATCGCCAACGTGGTGAAGTGCCGTCCGCCGGGAAACCGGACGCCGGAGCCGGATGAAGCGAACACATGCTCTCCATTTCTCTTCCGGCAGATCGACGTAGTGCGGCCAGAGGTGCTGGTGGCGCTGGGTGCGACGGCGGCCACGTATCTGCTGGGCCAGCGGCAACCGCTGGCAGGGCTGCGCGGGCGTGTGCACTCAGTGCGCGGGTGCAGGCTGATTGTGACGTACCACCCGGCGTACCTGCTGCGCGATCCGCGGCAGAAGAAAGAGGCCTGGGCCGATCTGCAGATTGCCATGCGGGAGCTGGGACTCAAGGCTCCAGCGAAGTGATCGGTGTGTAGGGACGCCAAATAAAAGCACCGCGCAAGCGACGGGCCCGTGGGACATGAGGCCAGAGGCCCTTCGACTTCCCACCCCACAAACGAAGACCTGCCGGCGGGGCCCCCGACTGCGCTCAGGGCAGGCTCCGGGAAATAGGGACGTAGGGACGTAAGTGAATCACAGGTTCGCAGGTTCACAGGCTCACAGCGCGATATAGCGGGGACCGGCGGTCCAGGCGTTGGCGCTTCGCGCAGGTTCACAGGTTCACAGTTGCACGGGTTCACAGTTGCACAGGTTCACGGCGCACGTAAGCGGAGTTAGAAAGGCGGTGCGACGTCGAGGGTCCACAGTTTCACAGCGGGATTCTCTATTGTGCAGGTGGGCGGGGCGATGGTGGATGCGCAAGCGATTGCGGCATGGTTCTCTATTGGATTTAAGAGAAGAAAGAGCGAAGACAGAGGGGGGA
>Ga0335073_10008749_pt1 | contig 14203 bp, 12 predicted proteins | sample Lox_Sample_22_FD_207093 | JGI IMG/M metagenome (GOLD analysis project Ga0335073, IMG submission 207093) | Soil microbial communities from Loxahatchee National Wildlife Refuge, Florida, United States - Lox_Sample_2.2 | ecosystem: Environmental > Terrestrial > Soil > Wetlands | place: USA... | reverse complement strand
TTACGGCATCGTGAGGACCTGGCGCGTCCAGAATTTCGCGCAGGGAGCCAACGCGCGCCGCCTGAGGAAAGCGCTCCGGGCGCGCGAGATGAGCGCGGCCGTCGGCGACGGAGATGTGCCAGCCCAGTTGCGAGGCGAAGGCCACGAGCGGCTGGGCGTCGTCGCCGGCTCCGAAGACGAAGAGCGCGGGCGGAGGCTCGACCAGCTCAGCAAAGAAATTTGCCTGATGCTGCGAAGCCCGCGACGCCAGGGCCGCGTGCGCCAGGGTCTGCGCTTCGGTATTGGGCTCGCGCGAGCAGAGCGTCTCGCCGGCTTCGTTCGCGATCAGCTCGGTTCCGGGATGCGCGGGGTCGAGCCTGGAGACAATGACCGAGGTTGTGCGCTCGTGAACGCTGCGTTCGAGGGCTTCGAGGACGCGTTCGACCGCTGGGCCGCGCTCGAGCAGGACCACAATAGCGCCTCCGCAGCCCAGGCCGTAGGGCATATCGCCGTCGTCATCGAAGAAGCTGCTGTAGCGCTGGAGGGATGGGCCCTGGGCCGTGAGCCACCAGGCCTTCTTGATCACTTCGGCTTCGAGGCATCCGCCGCTGATGGTGCCGGCGCGGTGTCCGGCTGAGGTGATCAGCATGCGAGCGCCGGGGCGGCGGTAGGACGAGCCCTCGACGGCGACCACGGTGGCGAGGCAAATCTCTTCACCGGCGGCGCGGGCGCGCGTTGCCAGATCGAGGATATGCCTCAGCTCGATCATTCAGATCACTTTCGCCGTTTCGCTGCCGAGAACGTCCTCGACGCGGAAGGGCAGCCTGCGCACCCGCACGCCGGTGGCGTGATGGATGGCGTTGATGAGCGCGGGGGCGACGCCGGCCAGGCCAATCTCGCCGATGCCGCGAGCGCCGTACTCGTTCAAATGATAATCCGGGTACTCGACGAAGACACACTCGAGTTCGGGAACGTCAGCGTTGGTAGCCACGAGGTAATCGGCAAAATTGTTGTTGAGCGGCTTGGCGTTGCGGGGGTCATAGATGGTTTCTTCAAACATGGCCATGCCGATGCCCATGACCACCGCGCCGAGGATCTGATTCGTCCCGGCTTTGCGATTGATGATGCTGCCGGCGTCGATGACGGTGAGCGCGCGGGTAACGCGAAGATGGGCGATGCCGGGGTCGAACGCGACCTCCATGAACTGCGCGCCGAAGGAGTGGGACGAATACTTGTGTTCGTCGGCAGGATCGGGAGCGGTCCGGGCCTCGCCGTCGAGAGCGGCGATGCGCCGGGCGGTGAGAATCTGCTCGAAGGGCACGCCGCTCTGGGGCGGCTGATCGGCGATGTGAACGCGGCCGTTGGTCATGGCCAGTTTGGGCGCGCTGGAGGCATCCTGCGCAAAGAAGGGCGAACCCGGCGTTCTGGTGGCGGCATCCAGCACTAGGTTGACTGCCGCTTCAGTAGCTCTGGCGATGGCCGGCAGAACCGTGGCCGTGACTGTGGATCCGCCGGAGGTGGGACCGTTGGGCAGCGAGCTGTCGCCGAGGACGACCTGGATTCGGTCGATCGGAATGCCCGTCTTCTGCGAGACGACCTGGGCAAAGATGGTGTAGGTTCCCGTTCCGATGTCCTGGGTGGCGCAGCTGGCGCGCGCGGTTCCATCGGCGTTCAGACGCACGCGAACGGTCGCCGAGCCGCGGCCGGCATGCCAGGTGGACGAGGACATACCCCAGCCGAGAATCTCGTTGCCACGCTGCATGGAGCCCACTTTCGGGTTGCGCCTCGACCAGCCGAAGCGCTCCGCGCCGGTCTGATAGCACTCGCGCAGGTGCTTGCTCGACCAGGGACGCGGGGGCGAATAGCTTTCATCCTGATCGGCATAATTTTTCAGGCGCAGATCGATGGGGTCCATGTTGAGCTTGATCGCCAGCTCGTCCATCGCGGATTCCAGTGGGAAAAGCCCGGGCACGATGCCGGGGCCGCGCATGGGCGTGGGCGTGCCGATGTTGAGGCGGACGAGATCCTGGCTGGCGGAGACATTGGCGCAGTCGTACATCATGGTGGTGACGCCGGTGCACCCTTCAACGTAGACGTCGACCATGGAGGTCGGCTGCAGCACGTCATGCTGGATGGCGACGAGCTTGCCGTCCTGGGTTGCGCCGAGGCGCATGCGCTGTTGGGTGAGCGGGCGATGACCGACAGTGGTGAACATGAGGCTGCGCGGCACCTGCACCGCGACGGGCCGGCGCACGCGGCGCGCGGCGACGGCGGCCAGCATGGACTGCGGCCACGGGAAGAGCTTGCCGCCAAAGCCCGATCCGCAAAACGGCGAAATCACGGTGATGTCTTCAAGCGGCGTGCCCAGGACTTCGGAGAGCACCTTCTGATAATTCACAACGCCCTGGGTGCTCGCGTAGAGGGTGAGCTTGTCGCCCTGCCACGAGGCGATGGTCGCGTGCATCTCCATGGGGTTGTGCGTTTCGGTGGGAATCACGTACGTCTCGTCGATTTTGACCGGCGCGCTCTCGAGGGCCTGATCCGCATCGCCGCGGCTGTAATGAATGCGCGGAGGGCCCTGCGGCGGCGGAGCATCGCTGAGGAGCACCGCGGGCTTGCTGACGTCGTAGTGAACCTGGACGCGGGAGGCGGCATCGTGCGCCTGCTCGAAGGTACTGGCCACGACCAGCGCGACGAATTGGCCGTAGTAGTAGACCTGATCGTCCTCGAAAGGTGGACGGATCTCGCCCGCACGGCTGTGTTCCAGCTGTTCGGCGGGGCGGAAGAGCGGCTCGGTATTGCCGTGGTGCAGGATCGCCAGCACACCGGGCATGCGCTCGGCGGCGGAGGTATCGATGCTCGCGATGCGCGCGTTGCCGACGGTGCTCGGAACGGCGACGCCGTAAGCCACGTTGTCGAGGGGATGATCGAGCGCGTATTGCGCCTTGCCGCTGACCTTCGCCGGTGCGTCGATGCGCGAGACGGCGGCGCCGATGATGGAATTGCCAGGTGTGCTCATGCGCGAGGCTCCTCAGGCGGTTTGCGTGGTGGTTTCGAGGGTGCGCACCAGGGCGCGTTTGGCGAGCTCGATTTTGAAGCCGTTGTAGCGGAGCGGCTTCGCATCGGCCATGGCGGCGTCTGCGGCGCGGCGGAAGTTTTCCGTGGTGGCGTCGCGGCCCTCCAGCGCGCGTTCCGCTTCGGGCGAGCGCCAGGGTTTGGTGCCCACACCTCCAAAGGCGACCCGCACGCGCTCGATGCGGCGACCGTGGAGGCGCACGACGACGGCGGCCGATGCCAGCGCGAACTCATACTGAGCTCGATCGCGGAGCTTGAGGTAATGCGAGCGCGTTCCGGCTGCTAATGCGGGCAACGTCACGTGCGTGATCAGCTCGCCGGGGAGCAGGACGTTCTCCTTGTCCGGAGTCGTGCCAGGCACAAGATAAAACTGATCCAGCGCGATGGAGCGTTCGCCCTGCGAACTCTGAGTGTGCACTGTCGCTTCCAGCGCCATCATGGCCACGGCCATATCGGACGGGTGGGTGGCGACGCAATCCGAGCTGCCGCCGAGCACAGCGTGGATACGGTTGTAGCCGTCGATGGCGGAACATCCTGAGCCGGGCTGGCGCTTGTTGCAGGGGTAATTCGTGTCGCGGTAGTAGTAGCAGCGCGTCTTCTGCAGCAGATTGCCGCCGGTGGTGGCCATGTTGCGCAGCTGCGGCGACGCTCCGGAGAGCAGCGCCTGAGAGAGCACCGCGTACTGCTCGCGCACGGTGGCGTGGTTGGCGAGGTCGCTGTTGCGGACCATGGCGCCAATGCGCAGCCCTCCGCCGGGCAGGGCTTCGACCTGCGCCAGCGGCAGAGGATTGATATCGACCACGGCGGACGGCTGCAGCACGTTGAGCTTCATCAGATCGACGAGGGTGGTGCCGCCCGCGAGGAAGGTTCCACCGGAGCGCACAGCGCCCTCAACAGAGCGGGCCTGAGAGTAGCGAAAAGTCTGCATCGGCGAGCTCCTTAGACTGCGCTGGGGTTGCGGTTGCCGCGCGCCTGCTGCACCGCGGCCACAATATTGTTGTAGGCGCCGCAGCGGCAGATATTGCCGCTCATGGCCGCGCGCACTTCGTCATCGGAGGGTCCGATGGGCTCGGCGAGCAGCGCCGACGCCGACATAATCTGGCCCGGCGTGCAGTAGCCGCACTGGAATCCGTCGTGGTCGACGAAGGCCTGCTGCACCACGCTGAGCTGGCCGTGCTGCGCGAGGCCTTCGATGGTGGTGATGCGGTCGCCCTGGTGCATGACGGCGAAGCTGAGGCAGGAGTTCACGCGGCGGCCGTTGACATGCACCGTGCAGGCGCCGCACTGTCCGTGGTCGCAACCTTTCTTGGTACCGAAGAGCTGGAGACGGTCGCGCAGCGCGTCGAGCAGGGTGACGCGCGGCTCGATTCTGAGCTGGTACTCCCGGCCGTTCACGGTCAGCGTGACGGGCACAGCGCCGGGTGCGGCGGCCTGATCCTGGGTTTCGGGAGTTTCGATCTGCGCTGCAGCCGCCAGCGGAGTTGCCGTGGCCGCGACACCCGCGGCTCCCAGTTGCGCAAGGAAAGCGCGGCGCGAGAAGCGGCCGTGAGCGGGTTCGGGTTTGGCGAGCGGTTCTGAGTCAGTGGAGGAATTAGCCGGGTCCTGGAACTGGGGATTCTCAGGTTTATCCATGAACGCTCCTGCTGGGTTGGATGAGTTCCCTGTTTTGGACGATGCGCAATGTGCGGCGGAGAGCCAGGAACCTGCTCATCCTGCCGGCAGGCCGACTGGAATCACGATTGCGCGGCGTTATGAGCGGCGGGTGCCGCGGCTTTTTTGCGCCGGCTCAGCACCAGTTCGTTGTCGGTGCGGCGCCTGGTTGCGGTCGCCTTGTCGATCTTGCGCCAGAAGGCCACAAAGTAATCGACGGCCGAAAGGATAGAGACGCCCGCCATGTAGTAGATACCAACCACGGCGATGAGGTGAACGGGGACGATGAACCAGCCGAAGTGCCAGACCAGCCAGCCGCGGTCGAGGGTCGCCGCTACGACCGAAACAATCTGAATGACAGTCTTCAGCTTGCCGACGTCGCTGGCCTCGATGGTGAAGCCTTCGGTGGAGGCGATGGAGCGCAGGCCGCTGACCAGAAATTCGCGGCCGACCACGACGACGACGATCCACGGCTTGACGACGTGGGGATTGAACTCGACCAGCGCCACGTAGGCCGAAGTGATCAGCAGCTTGTCGGCGATGGGATCGAGGAGCATGCCCATGGTGGTGATCTGGCCGCGGCTGCGCGCCAGATATCCGTCGATCCCGTCGGAGATGGAGACGAGGATGAAGAAGAGCGAGGCGATCACTTCCTGCTCGCCATGCCAGCCGCTGTGCGGGAAATGCGGCGAAAGCATCCAGATGAGGACCGGAACGCAAAAGATGCGGCCCATCGTGATGGAATTGGGCAGGTTCACGGCGGACGGTCGGCCCCTGCAGCCATTATGCACCAGCACAGGCCATAAAGAGGCAGGGATCGCCGCCATGGCAAGCGAAGGAGATTCACGGAATTTTAAGATCGGAGAGATGGCCGGGAACAGGCGAAAACGCGGGACAGGCGAGAGCGGCGAGGGCGCGGATCGGCGTGCCGCGGCGAGGCGGTTGCGCAGGATGTATCAGCATCTGGTGGAGCGCTTCGGCCCGCAGCAGTGGTGGCCGGCAAAGAGCGCGTTTGAGGTGGTGGTGGGCGCGTATCTGACACAAAATACGGCGTGGACCAGCGTCCAGCGATCCATCGAAAATCTCAAAGCGCGCGGGGCGCTGTCGGTCGCGGGGCTGCGCGCAATCGGCGAAGAGGAACTGCGCGTTTTGATCCGGCCCTCCGGCTTCATGATGCGGAAGGCCGCGGCGCTCAAGGCGTTCGTCGCCTTTCTGAATGCGAATTCGGGCGGCGAGATGGATGCCCTGCGGCGCGAAGCGGAGCAGGACGCTGCGCGGGTGCGCGAGAAACTGATGGCTCTGCCCGGCGTTGGCCCGGAGACGGCAGACGCGATCCTGCTCTACGCGCTGGGCGCTCCGGCGATGGTGGTGGACGAATATCTGCGCCGGTTGACGACGCGGCACGGGCTCGTCCCGGAAAAGGCGAAGTATACGGAGGTGCAGGAGCTGGCGGAAGCAGCGTTCGCGCCCAACCGGGAACGAGAGAGCCGCGAGGAGCTGGCGCGGCACTACAACGAGTTTCACGCGCTGGTGGTGCAGATCGGGAAGCTGCACTGCGGGCGGGTGGCGCGATGCGAGGAGTGTCCGCTCGAGTGGGATCTGAAACGGCACGGAGGGTCTAGCGCAGGCGCTCTTGAACCTCGGGGCGCACGAGGTAAAAGAAGAGCAGCAGGTTGACGATGATCATGAAGAGGAGCGGGAACTGGTGGTAGCGGAAGAATCCCCAGATGCCGTAGAGCGCGGAGAGGAAGACGGTGGCGAGGGTGAGCGCCCATCCCCAGCGGCGCAACATCAGCAGGCCCTGTCCGCCGGCGGCGAAGGCGATGCAGAGCAGCAGCACCACGTGGGGCAGCTTGTGGGTGCTGACGCCGAGCAGGCCCATCAGGCAGAGAAAGAACATCCACAGGCCGACAGCGGCCATGCCAGGCAGCAATTTGGATTTCTCGTCAGGACTCATCGATCAAACGGCGCGCGCGGTGCGAGGACGCCAAACCGATCATAGCGTGTGCAGATAGGCGAGCAGGTCCTGGAGCTGCTGCGGACTGATCTGACTCGCGTAGCCGGGCATGATGCCGTGCCCGTTCATGATGGTGGCGGAGACGCGGTCGTCGTTGGCGGGCGCGCCGCTGGGCAGATATTGTTTCCGGTACATGGCGAAGAGAGCCGGCCCGTGCAGATCGCCGGTGTGGTTGGCGTAATGGCAGCTGGCGCAATCCTGCTGATAGACAGCGTAGCCGCTGCGCTCCTGCGGCGAGAGCTGGGCGATCGGCTTCGACGGCGCATAGGATGGCCCGCAGCCGGCGAGCAGCGCGCCCAGGCCGATGGCGGAGAGAATCGCGAGTTTGTGGATCACTTCCCTGCTCCCTCGACCCTTCACGCTACACCTCGACCTCAGTTTGCCGCTGCGATGGCCGTCACAATTTTGTCCATGGCATTGCGCGCGGCGGGGCCGGAGGGCTGGCGGTCGTTGACCAGAATGGAAAACACCAGGGTCTTGCCGCTGGCCGCGGTCAGGTAGCCGCTGAGAGCGTTCACCTCGGCGAGCGTGCCGGTCTTGGCGAAGACTTTGCCGCGCAGAGGTCCTGTGGTGAAGCGGTCGTCGAGGGTGCCGTCGATGCCGCCGATGGGCAAACTCGACCGATAGAGCGCTCCCCATGGCTGGCGCGCGGCGTACGCGAGCAGCGTGGTCGCCGCGCGCGGGGTGATGAGATCGTTGGGCGAGAGGCCGGAGCCATCGAAGAAGAGGAAATCGTTCGGATCGACGCCCGCCTGGATGAGGAACTGGCGCACCACGCGCGATCCCTGGGCGATGGAGCCGTCGTCGCCCTCGAGGCGGCCGAGCAGGCGCAGATAGAGCTCCGCGTGGAGATTCTGGCTGACCTTGAGGGTGACGGTGATGTCCTCGGCCAGCGGCGTCGAGACGTGGGTGGCGAGAACGCGCATCGCGTTGTCGGGGGGCTGCAGGGTGCTGAGCGCGATGGGGTGCAGGACCACCGGCTGATCGACTTCAGCGCGATAGCCCTGCGTGTCGATATCGACGCGGTGCTGCGGCATCGCCTGACCGGTAATGGTGACGCCGCGGGCGAGCAGCATCTGACGCAAAGCCAGAGCCGCATACTTCGCCGGATCCTGAATGGCCAGGCCTTCATGCAGGCCATTCTGGTTGATGGTGCCGTAGAGGCGGATGGTCTGGCTGCCGGGGCCGCGATCGATGCCGTAACGCGCAGGCTGATTACCGGGCACAGCGACCAGGGAATTTTCGAGCGTGTAGTAGGGAACGTCCGGGTTCCAGCTCACGTTGGTGGCGATGAGCGGCGCGGAGGGCGGCGGCTCCTGTCCAGGCGCCGGCGGCGGAACAGCGGCGACCGGCTGCGGCACGATGTTCAGCTCGACCACGTTGTCATTGATGGTCAGCGCGGAAACCGGCGCGCCGTAATCCCACTGGAGATCGTCGAAGGCCCAGTCGCCGCCATAAGGCTGCCAGGGAAACCACTCGTCGTCGCCGATGATGTCGCCGTCGATGCGGCGCACGCCGGCGGCAACAATCTGGTCCGCCATATTCGCCAGCGCCTGGAGCGGCGGATTGGGAGTCTCCGATTTGGCGTCGTAAGGATACTGGCGGCCGGACATGGTGGGATCGCCCGCGCCCAGCAGCACCAGGTTCCCGGTCAGCGTGCCGTCTGCGCTCAACGTGCCCGAGGTCACGGCAGATGTCGTCCAGGTGGTGTTGGCGGGCAGCAGCGCAAGGGTCGCGGCGGTGGTGAAGAGCTTGGCGTTGGAAGCAGGCTCGAAGTACTGGCCGTCGTTCAGCGCGTAGACCGGGCGGCCCTCTGGCGTGATGACGGAGATGCCCCAGTGCGCGCGGGAGACGGCGGGATCGGCGAGGATGGCGCCGATCTCGTTATCGAGCGAAACGCGATGGCCGCCGTGTTTGTGACGGCCCGAGGCGCCGGCCGGGGCAACGGCGAGAGCGAGCAGCACAGAGCAGAGGCAGGAACGTCGCACAGTTTGTGCAAAAGCCGCAGCAAAACTGCGACGGAAAGCAGCCGGGGATCGCATTTTCATTGGAGTGTAGCATCGCCAGTATGGCTTTTTCTGCGCGTGTGCGGGCTCCATGGAAAATCCGCAACCGCACGCTCGCGCTGGGCGAGCGCACTCTGGTGATGGGCATTCTGAACGTGACGCCCGACTCGTTTTCGGACGGCGGCGCGTATCGGGACACCGGGGCCGCGGTTCGCCACGCGCTGACGATGCTGGAGGAAGGCGCGGACCTGATCGACATTGGAGGCGAGTCGACGCGGCCAGGGTCTCAGCCGGTCGCTGCGGAGGAAGAAATGGACCGGGTGCTGCCGGCGATCGAGGCAGTGCGGCGGGAGCGGCCGGATTGCGTGATCTCGGTCGACACGTGGCACGCGAAGACGGCGCGCGCTGCGGTCGAGGCAGGTGCGGAGATCGTGAATGACGTGAGCGGGTTCACGTGGGATCCGGAGATGGCCGCGGCCTGCGCGGAACTGGGCTGCGGCGTGGTGCTGATGCACACACGCGGACGGCCCGCGGAATGGAAGACGCTTCCGCGCCTCGCGCCGGAAGAGATTGTTCCGCTGGTGAAGGACGGTTTGGCGCAGTCGCTGGCGAAGGCGATCGGGGCGGGGGTCGATCGCGAGCGCATCGTGCTCGATCCAGGCTTGGGCTTTGGCAAGGCCGGCGATGCAAATTACGCGCTGCTGGCGCACCTGGACGAGCTGCTCACCCTGGGGCAGCCGTTGCTGGCGGGCGTCTCTCGAAAATCGTTCCTGGGGCAGACCATCGCGCGGAGCGGAACCGCCGCTCCGGTAGAGCTGCGCGGCAATGCTACGCTGGCGGCGACGGCGGCGGCGATTCTGGCAGGAGCGAGTATGGTGCGCGTGCATGAGGTGCGGCCGGCGGTCGAGGCGGTGCGGATCGCGGATGCGATTCTCGAAAACGTACAGGGCCGATCGCCGAGTCATGCCGTGGCGCGAAAGGATCCGCGCGGGTTGCCGTCGTCCTGAGGGGATTCGGTGTCCCACTGGGAGAATTTCTGAGGAGTTTCCTGCGCTTCTTCGGGCTCAGCCGCGGGCTGCTCCTCTTCGGATTCGGGCGGTTGAATCTCCTCCACAAACTTGCGGCGGCGCTTCGCGGAGTTCTGCCACGCCGGATTTGCGTCCCGTCCCACGCCGCCCATCTGCGAGATGCGATCCACTTCCATGGCTGCAGCCTCCGCCTGATGGTGAATTCGGCGGGGAAACAGGGGGACTTTAGGCGAGGCCGCGCAAGCGGAGGACCACTCGCGCCACGCGTCTGAATCCAGGTCATGCTGCGGCGCTTTCGTACGGGTATTCTGAAGCGAGCATGGGGCGCATCCACGTTCTTTCCGACCAGGTTGCCAACCAGATCGCCGCCGGCGAGGTGGTGGATCGGCCCGCGTCGGTGGTGAAGGAGTTGCTGGAGAACGCGCTGGATGCCGGCGCCACGCGGGTTCGCATCGAGGTCGAGGCGGGGGGACGGAAGCTGATCCGCGTGGCCGACGACGGCTCCGGCATGTCCCGCGACGATGCGATGCTGGCCTTCGAGCGCCACGCCACTTCGAAGATCCGCTCCAGCGACGATCTGCTCTCCATTGCGACGCTGGGGTTTCGCGGCGAAGCGCTGCCTTCCATCGCGTCGATCTCGCGCCTGGAGCTGGTGACGCGCCCGGCGGACGACGCTGCCGGTACGCGGCTGGAGATTGCGGGCGGGAAAATTCTGGCCGTCGAGGATGCGGGCGGGCCGCAGGGCACCACCATCACGGTGCGCGATCTCTTCTACAACACGCCGGCGCGGCGGAAATTCCTGCGCGCCGAGACGACGGAACTGTCGCATGTGACGGCGCTGGCCACGCACTACGCGCTGGCGCACCCGGAAATGCATTTCGAGCTGCACTCCGCCACGCACGCTCTGCTGACGGCGCCGCCGGTGCGGGAGCCGGCGGAGCGCATTTATCAGATCTTCGGCCGCGAGACGCTGGACCAGCTGCTGCCGGTGGCTGCGGAGCGGCGCTTCGAGCATGCGGGGCTGCCCGAGCCGCCGCCGTGGCGGCGCGATGCCAACTACCGGCCGCCCGATCCGGGCTTCCTGCGCCTGACCGGATTTACGTCGCGGCCGGCACTCCAGAAGCTGAATCGCAACTCGATCTACATCTTCGTGAACCAGCGGCTCATTCGCGACCGGCTGATCCTCCACGCGATCACCGAGGCGTATCGCAACATCATCCCGCCGACGTCGTTCCCGGTGCTGCTGCTTTTTCTGGAAATGCCGGCGCACGAGGTGGATGTGAATGTGCACCCGGCCAAGACCGAGGTGCGCTTCCGTCAGCAGGCGCTGGTGCACGACTTCGTGCGCGAGAGCCTGCGCACCACCCTGATGAAGGCGCGGCCGGCGGCAAGCTTTGTAGAGGCGCTGACGGCAAGCCCGCGCGCCTCGTCGTCGCTGGTGGTGGAAGCGGAACCGGAAGAGAGCGCGCTGCCGCAATCCGAGGCTCCCCCGGCGCCGGAGGACGCGGAAGGCTTTGCGCTGAGCGCCCCGCAACCGCAACCGGAGGAAGTGCGGCTGCCGTTTGCGGCGCCGGCGACCGTTGATGTTTCTGCGGCTGGGTCCGGTGCGGATACGGCAGGGATGGCTGCGCGGGTGTCGGCGAACAACGGCCACGCCTGCGGGCAGCAGACGCTGCCGGAGAGAGCCGAAACCGCCCCGTCGCTCGCCTCGCTGGCGTCGCTGAAGCCGCTGGGGCAGCTGCGCGAGTCGTTCATTCTGGCCGTGAACGACGAAGGCCTGTGGATCGTCGACCAGCATGTCGCCCACGAGCGGGTGCTCTTCGAGAAGATCCTGCGCGAGCGGCAGACGGAGCGGGTGGAGCGGCAGCGCCTGTTGATGCCGATGCTCATCGACCTGCTGCCGCAGCAGATGGCGATCTTTTCGACTCTGGCCGAGGAGCTGGAGCGCAACGGGTGCGAAGCGGAACCGTTCGGGCCGCACACCATCGCCATCAAGGCGGCGCCGGCGGGGCTGGCCGGAGGCGAGCTGGAGCGCATGATCTTCGAGGTGCTGGAGCAGCCCGCCTCCGCGTCGCAGTCGGAGAACCTGGAGACGGCGCGCACGCGCATCGCAGCGTCCATCGCGTGTCACGCGGCCATCAAGGTCAATATGCCGCTCGATCCGGCGCGGATGGAGTGGCTGCTGGCGGAGCTGGCGGGCACCGAACACCCGATGAGCTGCCCGCACGGCCGCCCCATTGCTTTACGATATTCATGGAAGGACATTCAGCGGGCATTTCAGCGGATTTAGGGCATTTTTTCTGAGAATGCGTTGCGGCCGTCCGGCCCTCAGGTTATCAATTTGGATCAAAAACAGTTACAAATCGCACGGGCGGCAGTGTGGCGGCAGACCGCCAACCCGGTGCTGACGCTGGACGACGCGGCGGCGTGGATCGAGGAGACCGGGCTGTGCCTGTTTCTTCCGCGCCATGCGCAGCTGCCCGCGCCGGCGCCTTCGCTGGTGGAGGCGTGCGCCGGAGAAGCGCGTGCAGTTTTCGCGGCGCCGGCGATTGACGCGGCGATGGAGCTGGCCGCGCGCCTGGTGGCCGATGGCCGCGCCGTCCCGCTGAATCTGATGGGGAATTTCTCGGAGCAGCCGGATTATCTCTCCAGTCCGGAGACCTTCCGCTGGATCGCTGCGGTGCGCGGCGACCGCAACTGGAAGGCAGCTCCCGGAGGACGAACGGCTCCGCTGGTGGCGCGCACGTGGGAAGCGCTGAGCACCGGCGAAAAGACGGTGGCCGAGATTCAGGAGCTGCTGGGGCGCGAACTGACCGAGGGAGCGATTCTGCGCGCGCTCGTCGAATTGTGGACCACGCTGCGCGCCTTTCCGCGCTATGAGCCCGGACAGCCGACGCGCTGGGCGCTGGCGAAGGACCGTTTTCCGAGCCAACTGGGCGCGGCCGCCGGGACCGCACAGGCCACGGGGCTCTCGGCGCTGGTTTCGCTCTACCTAGGCTCGGCGGTGGCGGCGACGGCCGAGGAGACAGAGATCTTTCTCTCGCCGCTGACGGCGCGCTCGCGTGTGCGCGAGGTGCTGCACGGGATGATGGCGGCGCGCCAGCTGGGCACCATGGCGCTGGGCGTGAACACGCTGCTGTTTGTGGAAGGCTCGCTGCCGGAAATGGCGCCCGAGCCTGAGATGGAGCAGGCAGGTGCGGTGGAAGAGCCGAGGCGGGCTCCACGAGCCGTCGAGCGGCCGCATGACAATCGCCGCGAAACGCGTGGAGCGGGTCCGGCACGGGACAGGCGTGGAAAGCCGCACGGCGGAGAAAGACGCGAGCGCCCTGGCTTCGGACGCGGGAAGAAGCCGCCGTTTCGCCCGGGACAAAAACGGGAATTTGGACCGGCTCGGGGCAAGCCGTGGGAGAAGAGACGCCCCGGCGAGTTCGCGGCCGGCGAAGGCCGGGGGCAACCCGAACGCGGATCTCAGCGCGAAGGCGGTTGGAAGGAGCAAAAGCCCCGGCAGGAGAGCGGCGCAGGCGAGAATCGGCCGTTCGCGCGAGAGGGTCGTCCGCCCGCAGACAGGGGCAAGCGCTTCGAGGGTCGCCCATCGGGAGACAGGGGCAAGCGCCTTGAGAATCGCCCGCCGCGGGAGAAGCGTGAAGGCTTTCAGGGACGGCCGCAGTCGCGGAAGCCGTGGGAGAAACGCGGGCCACGCGAGGCGAGGAAGTTCGGCGAGCGTCCATCGGGCAAAAAACCATTCGGCGCGAAGGAATCGGTTCCGAAGCCGTTCGGCGAGAAGTCATCGGGCAAAAAACCATTCGGCGAGAAGAAATTCGGCCCGAAAAAGTTTGGCAAGCCCGGGTTCGGTCCGAAGAAATTCGGTTCGGAGAAATTTGGCCCGAAGAAATTCGGTCCGAAAAAGTTTGGCAAGCCTGGGTTCGGCGCGAAGAAGTTCGGTCCCAGGCGCGAGTTTGGCGGTCGCGCAGAGGCCGGAAGCGAAAATCGAGGTCCGAAGGAAGAACGGCCGCCGTTTCGAGGCAGAGCTCAAAGCTCGGGCAAGCCGTTTCGTCAGGGTCCGCCAAAATCGCAGAGCCGGCCTGACCGGAAAGCCGGCCGTTTCGGCAAACCGCAGGGCAAGAGCTTTCGCAAGCCGGGAGCGCCCGCTGGACGAAAGCCGCGAAAAGCCGGCGAGGGTAAGGAAGAAGCGTGACGCGCGGACCCATCATCGCGATCGATGGCCCGGCAGGAGCGGGCAAGAGCACGGTGGCGCGGCACCTGGCGCACCATTTTGGGCTGCTGAACCTTGAAACCGGCGCGATGTATCGCGCCTTCGCGCTCAAGGCGATCCTCAACGACCAGGACTTCGACGATGCGGTGGCGCTCGAACGGCTCGCCGCGGAGACGTCGGTGACCCTCCGGCCCGAACGCGGCGGCAACCGGGTGCTCCTGGACGGCGCGGACGT
>Ga0335073_10008748_pt1 | contig 14204 bp, 24 predicted proteins | sample Lox_Sample_22_FD_207093 | JGI IMG/M metagenome (GOLD analysis project Ga0335073, IMG submission 207093) | Soil microbial communities from Loxahatchee National Wildlife Refuge, Florida, United States - Lox_Sample_2.2 | ecosystem: Environmental > Terrestrial > Soil > Wetlands | place: USA... | reverse complement strand
ATCTTCACGCGTCTAATCACTCCATTTGAGCCAGAATCATCATCACCATGTCAGGCGTCAACAAAGAAGCTCCCGTCACAGTCGATGAACCCGCACCCGCTCCCGCAACTGCCACCCAGTCGAAAGACGCAAAAACTGAGTCCGCGGGCCCAACTGAAGTCGATGCCGCAACTCCTCTTGAAGCAGTAAAAGACGCAGCTTCAAGCGCTGCAAACACCGTGTCTGACAAGGCCACCAAGATCTTTGGCTCTTTTACCTCGTCTCTCTCTGACACTGGCACCAAGAAGGAAGAGTCTAGCAGCACGAGCGGAACCCCCTCGAAGCCCCTTTTCGGAGGATTTATGGCTGGGACGAGTAGCGCTAGTGCGTGGTCTGCTCCGACTATTGCTGGTGGATTTGGCTCTGGGTCGTCCTTTTCCCCGAAACCTGCGGAGGAACAGGAAGATAAGGAAGAGGTTCTTATACGACGAGTTGTTCAAGATGTGCTTATATGCTAGGAAGCCGCTGGAGATGAAGCTCCCGAGTCACCTGATGTGCATTTCGAGCCGTTGGTCAAACTCGAAGAAATCGCTGTAACAACCAACGAGGAAGACGAGAGTGTTGAGTTCAAGATGTATTCGCCTTGATGTGACGAAATTAACAGACAGCCGCGCGAAATTATTCCGATTTGCAAAGGAGTCGAATGAATGGAAAGAACGAGGAACGGGCGATGTCAAGTTCTTGAAACACAAACAGACAAACAAGACCCGTATAGTCATGAGACGTGACCAAACTTTGAAAGTCTGCGCCAATCATTACAGTACTCTATTCACCCCGTATAGTTTTGCTGATATAGTCACCCCTGACATGAAACTCAAGGAGAACATTGGGAGTGATCGAAGCTGGGTATACACTGCCACTGCAGACGTCAGCGAGGGTGCTCCCAGCGTTGAAACTCTTGCTATCCGATTTGGAAATTCTGAGAGTAACTCCATATCATTTGGGTCAGTGTGAGTCTGACATTGTAGATGCCAATCTATTCAAAAAGCATTTCGAAGAAGCACAGGCGGAGAACGAGAAGATTTTTTCTCAAAAGTCGTAAGTGGATGGGGTTTTGTTGTCGGGGAGGAGGTTTGTCTTTACACATAGGCATGTTTGCATTGTTCATGTTTCGATTTGGATGTATTTGGACGAGAAAGAGAAAGTTTAACTAGATAGGATAGTCATGTACCCACCTGCAAGTCATGTAATAAAGAAAGTCATATAGTTATACCAGTTGTGGCTCGTAGACTGAACAGTTCCTTGCCGTGGTTCGAACTCCAGGTACAATTTAGGAACCAATCACGCCCGACCCGAATCTGAATCACGTCGATCTGACTACGCGAGAGACCAGGAACCATTAGCCTCGCCGCCAGGCTGATCGTAGTCGTATGATTTCTAGGATAGGCGCGGATCGACGTTCCTGACAGGCTGGATACCGGGGAGATAGGGGAATCAAACCTGACGAACAGTCGAAATCACACCCCTCTCTCGCAGCCTGCAAAAGGTCCAACTCGGCCCACACACCCTGCGTACGCTTGGCCAGTACTACGCCTCAAAAAAGGAGATCCCGTTTTGTAGTTGTTGACAAACTTATGAGTCGAACGCGCGCATCAGCCGATCATATCATCCGGAAATGGGAGAATAACATTCAATTGTGACCGTTTCTATGTACTTGAACAGCTAGATTAGGTAGTGAAAGTAGCACATGGACACGTAGAATGGACTCACAATAAACTCGACGTAGCATCATTTTCTGTGGATTGGTTTCACCATGCCCACATTTACGTTCTCTTTGAGTACTCCATGCAATGTGCAAGGGCTCCAACGCCAATAACTAATGGTTTAACGGCAGCTAAACAGAGGATGGACCTGTAGTGAAACCAAGGGAAAATGTTTCTCGCTAGAAACAGTATGATCCATGGGACCTCCTCTCTTAGGAACCAAGGTGCACAAGCTTCTTGATGGTGAGATACAACCTTCTATCAATCCAAACTTCATTTCGCAGGTTTACCCATGGCAGACTGGTAAGTTTACTAGACGTGCTAATAATCCAATCCATCATATCGACCCAAATCTTTTTAAATTCTTGTTCGTTCGGGAATATCGCAACCAATTTCGACCGTTCGAGTGTCCCAATTTCCTCCTCCAAGTGTTTACAGAACACAGGTCCAAATTTGTCAAGCAAAGAAATGACCCTTTCCCCATTATAGAGAGACGGATTCTTCTTGACTTGTTCAAAGTAGCTTTCCATGGCTTCAATGTCGTCATGAAACGATTGGTGTTGTTCAACGTTAATGCCCATTGAACCAGGCACGAGTTTCTCGCATTCTGGGAACAAGAATTTCTCCTCCTGCCTGTTAGAAAATTCAACCATTCTAACCATACAGCGGCATGATGGTGATGGGTGAACTCACACCAGCAGAGCACATATCCAGCAAAACTTGTCTTCTCGGCATCCGTTTTAGGTACATTGGCTTGTGCATGAATCGAATTGAGCCCCCGAATCATGAAATTCTAAAGTAAGGATCCAATGTAAGAAAGCGAGATACATGGGCCATGCACATCCCAATACGTGCTCGGTAGTACACATCGTCAATATCCCCTCCCTCCGGAAATTCGATTAGCGGCGCGAATAGCGTGGTCGAAGTTTTCGAGTTCGTGATACTCGTCGCAGTACTCATTTTCGACTTTTGTGGAATAGGAATGGTAGGAAGGCGAACGTTGCGAGGGTTTTATATTGAAACACATGTTTGCTCCGCATCGCTCCCAAATCCGCAGTTCTACCCGTCGTCCTCCCCGGAGTACGTTATAATATTTGCGCACGCACCTCTGTGACACGCACCATTCCGCGATGATCCACTACCATAGGATGGATAAGACACGGGACGACGCGGTGCGTCTTAATATTTTAAGTGTTAAAACCAGAAGTTCAAATTTTTGTGGTGGCGCTCGGCGGCGCTGATTTGGCGAGAGTGAGGATCTTAGCCTACACCACCTGTGGAATTCTAAGCGCCGAACGGGGTAAATAATGGGATCAAGCCTTTTTGAGGTCCGAACATCGATGAGCGATTTGCGCGATAAATTCTGCGACTTGGCCAACCATCTGCCATACGTAAAGGGTGTTTTGACCCACAGAACGCTTTTTACTTATCCGCCATCGACCAGAGCTGCCTTCCCGAGCTTTTACGATGGAGGTAATCAAGCTCTCCTCTTCAATCACTCCGGAAGTGGATTTCCGCCATATGTACTTTGCAGAGGGCGTCATATTACCACCCCATCGAAACGATCAAAGACAAATTGGCCTTTGTCATTACCTCAAAAGGCGCACCTGCGTAAAACAATCACTTTTTACCACCCACGTCAGGTGTCTGCTTTCTCGACCGGTGAATGGCAAAGTATGATTGTTTTACTGTAGCCGAACAGATTCGGTTCGAAAAACCAGTTACTACAAACGCCCGCCCAAGCATTCAGTTATTATTGGAAGTTTCTAGTTGTACGCCAATTGCAAATTTTGTCGTCGCCTTCTGATTCCTGGAGTTGGTGATACCACTGGCAGAACGAAACTTTGGAGATGATTGACCTAGGAAGAAGGATGGCCGTCTAGGTAGGAATCGGGAGACCGAGCAAGAGTTCTCGTTTCTCGAAGAAAATGGTGAAGAACTGGGCAATGATAACATCAGCTCTTGGTCTCGTTATATGTCTTTCGTAACGTTCGGTATCGTTTCAGATAGTACAGAGCTTCAATTTCTAGAATGTCAAAACGTTACCTCCCTGACGTCTACCTCTCTTGACGTGTTCTCCAAGTTTTAGACACTTTTCAATTTCCTCGTCGGAAGTCAGGTCACTATTTTTTTTAAACGCGGTATGCAGCCGAGGACGAAAGTATTCAGTATATCCCAGAGGATAGTCTCTTCCGAGATACAGAAGCTATTTCATTAGGCGAATGCGAAAGCTCGAGTACCTCTTTATACAGATATTTTACTTTGTATCGAAGGTGTGGATTTGACATCGATGACGATCGGCCGAGTGGCTTTGCGCAAGCGGAGATCTTCGGACCACCGGCGGCAGAATTAAGGGGTAAATACGAAATCAACCCATCTCAATTATCGAATAAAATATGCAAGTCTAATACTGGTACAATTCCCCAAGTCTATTTTGCCCCCAATACCTAACTCCCCCATTTGACACTAAAACCTCATTTCTGAAACATACTTTTCCAATTCCCGTTCTTTTCACTCGTCTTCCCTGCCGGAGAAGCCGCCCTCGGCGGCATAACAACACCCTGTTCCTGGTATCCTGCCGTCGCCGCCGTCAACTCGGTTGGATTAAGTGGGGTATCGACCCGAACCGAGTATCCCGTCTTCGGATCCGGAGGGACAAATTGATTTACCGGCACAAGGTATACTCCTTGAGGCGGATAAGCGTTGTAATAATTGCGTTTTTCTCGGCGACGACCACAGCAAAACATGCGTCCTCGACCACAGCAAAAGTACAGGCCTGCCAGGGGGAGAATACAGAACACGACGATGACGACGATCATTCTATTAAATGAATGTTAGTCGTGTTTTGTAGATGAGGGAGGGACGTACTGTGTTGTGGAAGAAGTTGTTGGTTGGTCGGTGACGGAGCCATCTATCTGGCCCGACGAAGGTGTCACCGGCGTTGGCGTAGCAGTAGAGATCGTACTATTTGGTAAAGCTAATGCGGTGCTTGTTGTCTCTGGCGCAGGAAGTCCACAAACAACCCCCAATACGGCCCCCAACAAAATCAGACTGGTAACAACATATCGTCCCATCTTTAAAATCACGACTTTGCCTTGATGGAGGAAAATGGGGACTAACGGCCCTGGGGCTCAATATATATAATTCACACATCAACATAGTAGGAACCTTGGTTTGCTCAGGTGGCTACATCCGAAACATCGATCAATGGGGATGGCGGCGCAATTAGTTTGGTCAGACAAAGCTATTGACGAATGGGAGGATAAGCTCGCGCCATCCGACGGGCCCGAGCGCACTTATCACGGAGGAAATGATTTCATTTCGGACAAAGCAACTTTGCCCCACTATTGCTTTGTAGGGAAACTTTGTCCAAAAATTGGGGTCAAATACAAGGATTCTGAGTTATGCGCCTGGCTATATTGGGTAATAGTGTTGGCGCCTTAATTTAGACCCGTTGAAAGGTATGGTCGGCGCTAGTCAAAGGATATGTTACCTCAGCCACGGAACACAAAATCTGAAACAGGCACATGTGGAGTTTGATTCAGTTGGAAGGGTCTGAGGAGGCTGGGAAATATGAACGAACGGTACGAAGTCTAACTTTGAGTTCTTGAATTCCGTCTTCTATTGATATGGTTATACTAGTCTCGGATGCCCGCCTTCTAAATCTTCTATATCTCAAAAGGTATGTTATAATCGTGCTGCTCTCACGGTTATTTGAGGACGCAACAACGCGTCTTGACTCCTGACCAACCTCAACTCTGCCGCCCTCATATTCTGTACGTGTCTTTCTCTTTCACTCTGACTCTGAACGTCTCGATATTTTGCTTCCTCTCGATCCATGTATAATTTTGTATTCTTCAATACACCTTGCATTGATGCGATAACCCATTCAAGAGCCTTCGCCAGGGGGACATCCTCCGCCGGGATATGATCGTGCGGTACCAATCTATCGCGATACCGATGCAACTGAATAAGAAGCAGTGCTGCAAAGAGATCGCCTGTGCCAACAAAAGGCCCATCAATTATGGGAGCCGCCAAGAAAAAAGCGCGTGGCCGGAGACAAGACGTTGCAGTGGATCCACAGCAGAAAATAAAATCAGGATGGGATCCGAGACGAACTGAAGAAATGACGATATGTGCGACTCGATAAATCTGATGCAGTCTTTCCAGACACTTTGAAACGCTTTCAAGGGAATCGATAGTGCAACTTGAGAGAAGTTCCGCTTCAAATTGGTTTGGAAGAATGATGTCCGCGGAGGGAATAATCGACTTGTAAATGGGCACGACCTCGGCTGCGACGTACAACTCACCGTCATCACCCATGACTGGATCGAGTACTGGACTGTCAGATTCATATAGGTAAAGGGACTAGTACTCCATATTATTCCCGGATCTTTAGCCTTTAGTTTCTTGGCGATGGTGCCAACTGCGGCCACTGTTTCCGCGTTGGGAAGATATCCCGTGAGGAGATACTGAAAATTATCGAGCCCTGACTGCTGTAGTCCCTCAAACAAGTCTTGAATTTCGTCAGCGGTTGTCTTCATTCCCGTCCATTGCAAATATCCTGAACCTCTCAGCAATTCGAAGCAAGTCTTTTGTACCCGTATGGTTTGAGAACTGCACAGTGTGGATCGTGTCGACTTCCTAGGAATTAGTTTTGCTTGATCTTTGGAGATAAAGTAGTACGAATCCATGTAGTTGTAGAGGGAATACAGCCGACCGTCCTCCTGCATACCCGTGGACCACTGTGGACTGAATTGACAAGACTCTCTTATCCGTCTCCGTCATGATCGGTCCAAAGGGTCAGGGAAGAAGATGTTTTCCGTGGGTTGCCGATCACAAAATATTTGTATTCGTGTTGATTGCCATTTTGACTTTCGAGGCGATGTCGTCCCCCAGGGAAGGACGAGGACAAGAGTCGTCGTTCCGACTCGAAATCCCCCTCGTCTCGTCCGGCTCCCGTCTGTCCATCGAGGAGGACTACTTCACTCGCTCTAAAATCCCCACCTCTCCCTCACCAGATGACTCTCCAGCTCGTCCCGCAAGCACAGACCTGCCGGCTTCACTCGCCCTGCCTCTCACCCGTTCTCGCTCTTCAACGCCAAACACGGCGACCCCCTTGCGTGCCGGGCCATCCATATCCGTTGACGATGACAGTGCTTCGGTCCGCAGTTTTGTGCCTACCGTTTCTGCGGGGGATGACTTGGAGGCCATGCTGAGTGAAATGCTCGGGAGCGATACGCGTTGGCGGATGGAAGAGGATGAGGATATTGATGTTTGGGAGGGTGAAAGTGAGGGGGACAGTGATTCTGACTTGGACATGGAGGACGAACCTGAGGATGATGGTATTTTCTCCCTTGATGTGCGGGAAGCGAGGCTGATGGTCAGAGGATAAGATGATTCGGTGGCGGTCTCGACGGAAGCATTTCTTTGTTTTATCGTCCGCTGGGAAGCCAATTTATTCACGATACGGTGATGATAGTGTGATCTCTGGATATATGGGCGTCATACAGACAATTATTAGCTTTTTCGAGGATAACGGCGATACTCTGCGGTAGTCTCCATCTGAAGCTCCGATTAAACGCGCAGAAGCTTTGCAACACGAACCCACAGATTCGTTGTAATTAAAGAAGGACCGTTATTTCTCGTCGCAATCTCTTCGCTGGGAGAATCAGAATCGCAAGTATATCTTCATTCCCTCTATTCTGACACATAGCTTCGCACTCAACTAGATTTCCTCTACGCTCAGATCTTGTCAACAGTGACCCTCTCATCTCTGAACCGTGCATTCTCTGCTCGCTCAAACTTTGATCTCCGCAATCTCCTCGGCGGAACAGAAATCTTTCTTGACGCTTTAGCCGACGCAATGATCAAATCTGACCCTGGAATCCTCCTCGGCGCTCTCGAAGTCTCCAAACTCCGAAAAACTACCCGTGAAAAGATCGACACTGCTCTTCTCGACGCCCGACACGAAGACTTATTGTATGGGATGATTGTCGCAGAAGGACGTCTCGTAAGTGTGATTCGTCCTCGACGACATAGTCTCCATCCTCCTGGTATCAACCTTGGCTAAAGCAAACATTGATCGGGGCGGCGTTTAGATATGCAACTGTTGTTCTCCATGGTGTTTAATTCGACTTCCTTCTTGAATGGTAATGAACATTGGATTCCACTGTGTCTGCCTAAATTCAATGCAAAGGGGTTTCTCCACGCCTACATTTGGGCAGAAGACAGTGTTGCCATGATTCTCATCAGTGCGGACAAAAATGCCTTTTTTAATATGCGACAAGTCAAAGAAAAAGTACATAATGAACTCACCCGCAACGGTATATGGGACAAAGTCCTATCTTCTGTCCGTCGAGGACGTTACATGATGTGTACGCAACCTTCTCCACACATCTCTCTCCCCACAGAGCTAAGTGAAGCGGACGTGGGTGTTCCTGGCTTGTTGCATTTCATGTACAAGTCTCGGCTACAAGTACAGTTTACGATGCCAAGTTTACCTGCGAATGACCGACAGAGTAACCGATTACTTGCATTATATCGACATTTGCATACGGTTGTTCATGCGAGGAGAACGCATATCAAGATTTTTCATTATACGAGTCGACGATTTAGCGCCTTAGTTTGGGTGGGAAGCGGGTTCGAATGTTATACCGTTGCAGAGGGGCGAGTCGGGAGGGGAGTGCTGGCGAGGGGCGCAAGGGGGATAGTCAGATGGGTTCGAACAGAAGAGGCAAGACTATTTGTTAGTGGTGGTGTTGTATTTTGAGTCGGGATATCCGTTTTGCGAGGCATCGAAAAGGATCATTTTGGGGTCTGGCAATTATAATTATTGAAGAGAGTGTACAGTTGATATCTGTTTACTTTCCTATAAGTGCATGTCCAACACCGTTATGCTAAAAGAATTTCCAACGTGTCGTTTCTAGAATGACAAATAGGCAGTGATGCAGGTTCAACCTCGATGCATCTCGGGCCCCACAGTTTTCGTGCATTGTATTGCCCCCAATTATCCACAAAGAGAATAAAGTCTTCCCGTATAAACCCCGTTTGAGACATCTCTCCGAGGACCGAGACTTCAGGTTGATCCCACGCCTCGTGGGTCCCGCAATAAAGCCATGGGCGGACTCGGTCAGCTAGTTTCTCCGGAAGATCCTAAAATTTCTGCTCCTATCTTTTGTGGATGCTGAATTGATCAACGACGATAGGAGTTGACAATGTCCCCAAAGTCCGAAATAGATTAAATGACAAGAGCTATACCGATATTCCAAAATTGAAAAGCCAAAGTCCAAATTAGTGCAACGGAAAGAACAGACACAGGCAGAGAAACTCCACCCGAAACTCAAAGAAGCACTTTCTCTCCCATACTTTGAGCTAATCAATCAGGAACGACTAAACCAACATCTTTGCAACTCTTGAAAACAAACGGGAATATGATGAAACCATCATCAAAGATCCACAAGACCCAGATTTACTCTCCGACCTTGCGAACGACGAGTTTGCCTCTTTCTTCGCCCCTGCCTCTGCCACACCCAAACTCCTCATAACCACCTCCCATCATCGCTCCCTCTCGGGCCCAGCTCGCACCTTTGCCGCCGATCTCCTCAATGTCTTCCCAGGTCCGACTCTCAGACCCCATGTGCCTACCTATCTCACCCTCGAAAAACTCGCTTCTGGCGTAGCAGAACGAGGACTCACCGACATTCTCGTAATCAACGAGGAAAAAGCTCGCAAGAAGATCGACGCGATTACTCTGATACTACATCTGCCTTCCGGACCCTCCTGTCGGTTCCGAGTGTCGAGTGCGAGACTTGTCAGAACATCAGTGACCATGAAAATGCGATGACGCATTCCTCGGAGTTGATTTTGAACAACTTTACGACGACATTGGGGGTGCAGGCCGCCCAATTTTTCGGGTATCTTTTGCCGAAACAACCAGAGTTTCATGGCAAACAGGTCGTGACTCGACATAATCAGAGAGACTTCATCGTCTTTCGGCGGCATCGGTACATCTTCAAGGATTGTAACCTTCCCAGGATTGCATGCCCACTCCCTGGGATCAGGGCTAAGTTTTTTGGTGGAAAAGGTCCGACTTCAGGAGCTAGGGCCAAGATTTACGATGAAGCTTTTATGGATTAAACAGGGTATTGCAGGAAGTGGAGGCCAAAGCAAGGTCACAGTTGAGGGCGAAGGTGACGGTCAAGTTGAATGGGCGTGGCATCCGGATTTGGAGATGACCAAACGGAAATTCTTTCTATAAAGCATCTCAGGCGTCAGCTCGAAGATTTGATCTATCCCGAACAGAGGAAGGTATTCAATATCGGAAATCTCCATAATACTGATTTGAATTGTTTTGAAAGTTTTCAAGAATAATAACAGTATGTCGAATACAGCCCGACAAATCCTAGGACGATTTACAACGGCTCCCAGTATCAGAAGGGGAAAAAATGCTTTCAAAGCGACCGAGTCGTCCAGACTTTTGAAATGAGGATATCCAGCCCAAAATACATGCCCTGCACAAGAAAATAATTTACCCAACCAATCAATACTCGTACAATCCCTCCTCGTGAAAGAGTTCAACTCTTCTCTTTCAATCCTCCCGATGTCGACACATCCACATCCTCAAACCCTTCATACGGTGGTGGAGAGGTGACATATGCAGCCCCACTCTCGCCAACCTGGACAACAACCACCCGACTGACTCGTTGTCCAGGTTGTCCCGGATGCGACGGAGTAAGATCCTCTTCCGGAAACGTTATTCGAATCTCTGGTATGGGGAGGCCGGTTGGTGACCGTGGTGGTGATTTTCTGAACGAATCGTTAAAAGGACATCGCAGGACAGTGGATCGTGGTTGACTTTGGACGTTGGCGATGGGAAGAAGGGCTCCTTTCCCCCGATATCGTTCAGCTGCTCTTTTGCTTATGATGCGTTGAATATATTTCGTGGTGAGGAACAGACAGAAGGAGGTAACAAGGAGGGCAAGGAGAACAATCAGGAGGACCGTTAATGTGGACGTGATGAACATTGTGTCGAACAGGAACGAACGAAAAATATGCGAAAATAGGGGACGAAAAGATTGACGAAATGTTAAAACAAGGAACGTTGATCGGGCAGAAGGAGTGGATGCCTAGTCAACAGGAAATATAATCGCACGTCAAGTGCCGAAACGGATATAGGGAGAGTGTGTATGCGGAGGGAAGAAAAATAGGACCGCCCGTCGAGAGGGGCATATACATCATCGGGTAAAATCATCACCCCCTGAAGGCGCTTGGATCTCTTTGACGTTAAATAATAGCCAATTTCCGTGTCACTCCTGATTGGTGCCGGTCAAAATTCTACTACCGCTGTCCCCACCCTCACTAATCGTCACCCACACGGAATAAATAAATAATAGCAATATTTACATTTTCGCAAGATTGATCACCAACTTGGCCATGACTCGCGTTGGAGTGTTTGGTCGCACTCTTCTTACTGCTCTGTTGAATGTCGTACTCTCAGCTGGTATTTTCCTGTGGCTCACGCCAATGCTGGCGCCGACATTGAGTGTCGTCAGCCGTCCCGCCGAGTCGTTTCCTTGGTGGGCGCCCGCGGCGGTCAAACTTTTCGAATCAATACTCTTGTCAACAACGACTTTGTCCAATGGTATCCATCAATCATAACTTGAATAAACTCGTAGGATGGGACGCAGCGCTGGTTGGGATGACCGGACGAGCGCCGTTCCTTCAACTGCTCTATGCTTCTTACTCGATTCCATGGTACACGGTCATCACATATTCCTTGGTCGACATTGCGGCTCTGGTGATCCCACAATACTTCCTCGCCTCTTCTGTCCCACCCCATACACCGTACGACGACTTGAAACTTACCTCGTACACGTCCCTACTTAGCGCGACGTTCCTCTCTCTGCCTTTATACTATCTCTCGTCAAAGTTCCTCCCCATGACATTGGTCACGTACTTTGATGCGGCGACTTCAGTCAAGACATTGCCTCTACCTACACTCATTGCGATGAATCTACCGACTGGATATGCTCTGCAAACACTATTAACACGGTATGGGGTAAAGGGCGCTTTCACGGCTTTGGCAAATGTTCTGGTGATGGGAAGTGGATTGATGTATTATGGCGTTGCAGGCGCAGAGCTCAAGGGTATTCAAATAATCGACGCGATATGGGTAGTAAGTGTTGCGGTATCGATTTTGGCGACATATTTATTCGTTCTACGCAAATAGAGGTCTTGGAGGATTTGGTGGAGGTGTAGTTATTATTTATCGTCACGGTATATGTTAGTTGAGCAAATATACATAACGACTCTTTCCCTGCTATGACAAAGATTGGAGTATTTATTCCCCCTTCCCTTTATACTTGGTGTTTGCAATATGGATACTTTTCTTTCTTTCCACCCACTTGGCCTACTCTTCGAACTGTATTTGCGTCGACTCCAACTGATTCCCGCACTGATTGTCGCGTATCTTAAGGATCTTCGGCTTAAGTTTGCAAAACTTCCGGCTTTACTTGTTGTCTAGAGAGACACAGCAAATTTGCTCCTTTCGAATAAATATTCTGCTCCAAGGAGCGAGGAGTCGGATTCTTTTTGTGAATCAAGTGAAATATCAGATAGGACAAATGAAAGTCAAGAATAGAGGAAACCGAACATAACATTATTACCTACGAACATCAATGCAGAAAAGTCAATCCAACTTGCAACACGCATCTCACATCCATTTCTATGACTATTCAAGAGTAAATGAACAACTTCCAGCCGAACTATAAATATCCACCTTGCATTTATTCTCCCAATCATCCCCCTTGACACCCTTTTCATATCGATTGGGTCCGAACTCACCCCTTGACTCTACAATCTCGAGTCCCTCACCACTTAATCTCAGCGACCCCGCCGACGTTTTCGCCTCCACGACACCCTCCCATTCCTGAGGATAGACAAGCGTCATACTCCCCGCAGACGATCGATGTTGTGCCGTAATCTGGTTTCGATGTTTGAGTGGGGAAAGGAGATTGACTTGTGTTGACCCGGCGCTGGAACGGGTGAGCAATCGGGCTTTGGGGGAGGAGATGTTGGTGTTGACGAGCACGTCGACGTCGATGCCTCCGGCGGTGGATGTCAGGGAGAGTTTTTCGCCGAGAGTGTAGCGGCCTCTGATTGTGCCGGCGCGGGTGGAGATAGAGGCCATGTTTGTGAGTAAAGAGGAGTGGGATACTATGGTCCCGGCGAAGGTGGAAATGTCGATATAGTGTATTTCTGCCGTCATGGACTCCATGAAGTGCACTTCCGACTGAACCAACGAGAGATTGAGGGACGGCATGATGACCTTGGAGGGAATTTGGATTGATATATCAAGTTCGACGCAATCATGTGGTCCGGCATACTGGTCGTCATAGTCCTAAAATCAGTGTCAAGAGATGTGGGGTCAAACGTCTATGATAAGTTCATTCCCGTGTAGAGACATCTCAATAGCACTAGCCACAAGATTTGACGTCGCTTTCACACCCACGGTGACCGCTATTTTGTTGTCAGAAGTCCCTTCGATATTGACATGCTCCTTATGCGTGACTCGAGAACCCTTCCCATGACGACGATGAGTTACGGCAACTCCCCCATGCGGTGGCAAACTCCAAGATCCAGTGTGAGTGACCCACGGGCCATGACAGTGTCGCCATCCGATACTGTTTCTGTTAGTACGCTATTATCAGAAATGACATAAGGGCGATTATACCGAAACCCAACTGTATGCATGCCAAGATCCAGTCAGGAGCACAAAGCAAAGAGCAACTGCGAGGAAGAACCGCAGTCGGGATAAGCCTGGACGACGTTGAGGTGTTGGAGCGTACGCCATGAGCGGCTCGGTCTCTCCACTGTATGACATTGTCGTTCAAGGGGCGATTAGGGTGGTTACTGACGGGTGTTCGATATATATCGCAGATTAGCTCGCGAGTGAATCATAGCTTGTAGGGTGGTAAGCGAGGATTGCGAGATCGGCGGCCGCCGGCATCAACTTATGCGGACGACACTGTGTCATGACATGAAGAATCAACGTATTGTAATCCTGGGTCTAAGGAAATGCCGTCGATGCTATGCGATGGATTCTATTCCCTGTGTAATTCTGACCTCCTGATATCAAGCTGGATACCGTCCTGACAGATCTACAAGTTCCCACTGATTTCCACTTCGACTTTATCTAGTCGATCTCTGTAACATCATCATCTTCAAACCCCTCACTCGACACTGCCTCTTCGGTTGGCATCTCAGAGCTTATCTCCATCACCTCCCCGGTTGATTCCTGTTTTTACCGCCAACCCCCTGTCCAACCGGCTTTCCGACGCCCCACACGATTAACCTGAGCGGTCGACTAAAGAATACGTTCATACACAATCCTAAAACAGGCCAGACTGAAGACCGCTAAACCGCCATATGGTGACCATCAATCCCACTTGTCCGCCCTTT
>Ga0335073_10008747_pt1 | contig 14206 bp, 12 predicted proteins | sample Lox_Sample_22_FD_207093 | JGI IMG/M metagenome (GOLD analysis project Ga0335073, IMG submission 207093) | Soil microbial communities from Loxahatchee National Wildlife Refuge, Florida, United States - Lox_Sample_2.2 | ecosystem: Environmental > Terrestrial > Soil > Wetlands | place: USA... | reverse complement strand
GCCCAGCGGCTGGCCAGCGTGGCGATCGGCCACCTGCGCGCCGGCGCGGTCGCCCTGATCCTGATCGGGGGCCTGCCAGGGACCGGCAAGTCGACGCTAGCCGCGACGATGGCCGGTGAGCTCGGGCTGACCGTGCTGAACAGTGACCGGATCCGCAAGGAACTGGCCGGCCTGCCGCCGGAGCAGCCCGCCCCCGCGGCCTACGGCACCGGGATCTACACCTCGTCCTGGAGCGAGCGCACCTATACCGAGCTGCTGCGGCGCGCAGCGGAGCTGCTCGCGATGGGCGAATCGGTGATCGCCGACGCGTCCTGGACCGCTGCCGAGCACCGGCTCGCCGCGGCCGAGATGGCCGAGCGGGCATCGGCCGACCTCGTGCAACTGCACTGCACCGCGCCGGCCGGGCTAGCTGCGCGGCGGATGAGCGCCAGGACCGGCGGTGCCTCCGATGCCGACGGCGGCATCGCCGCACAGATGGCGGCGGCCCAGGCGCCATGGCTCGACGCGGTCACCATCGACACCGACGGCCACCAGACCCGCCTGTCCGGCGAGCCGGCCCAGCGGGCGCTGGCCGCTATCCGCCCGCACGGGCTTCACCACACCTGGCGGCCGGTCCGTCCCTACATGCCGCCGGACTGAACCTGAACCGCCGGGATCCATCAACTCCCTCCCTTAACGGTTTAACTTGATCTTGGGAAAGCGCCGGGATAAACCGGCATGGAGGAGGAGATGGAAGAGTTCTGCGCCGAAGGGGTAGCATCCCACGGCGGCCCCGAGTCATGCGTCGACGACCCGCGAGGGCGTGGCGAAGCGTTGACAGGGGCACGTGCAGGCCGGGCTATTGAGCCGCGAAATCAAATACTCCAGGGTGCCGACGCTGTCCAAGAGGCGGAAGGCAACATCCCCGGCGGCGTTATGCGCGAGCTGACGGGGGACCCTGCGCGGTCATGGGAACCAGGGCATGTACGGAACCTTCATGCGCGAGAACCGGGAGATCCCGCGCCCGCCCGTCCGCCTGATCAGCGGGCGGGCCGCTCAGGGAACGCCGAGGCGGTAAGCCTGAGATGAACGGGCACGGGAAGTCGGATCGCTTCGTAGTACCTGCGAACCTGCCGAACAAGGCTGCGGCTGCGAAGGCAGGGGAGGGAAGGGAGCGAGCCGAGGGGAACGCGGACGGCAAAACACGCCCCGGACGCAGCGCCGGGGCCAGGTGTGTCAAGTGCGCTGGACCGCGTGCGGCAAGTAGCACAGCAGGATAAGGAAGCGCGGTTCACCGCGCTGCTGCACCACGTGACGGTGCACCGGCTGATGCTGGCGTCCGGCGACCTGAAGAAGGACGCGGCGCCGGGGGCGGACGGTGTGACGTGGCGGGAGGACGAGCAGGACCTGGCGGCTAATCTGCGGGACCTGCACGGGCGGGTGCAGTCAGGGCGCTACCGGGCGTCGCCGGTGCGGCGGGTGTATATCCCGAAGGCGGACGGGCGGCAGCGGCCGCTCGGCATCGCCACGCTGGAGGACAAGATTGTCCAGCGGGCCGTCGTCGAGGTGCTGAACGCCGTTTACGAGGCGGATTTCCGGGGCTTTTCTTACGGGTTCAGGCCAGGGCGCAAGCCGCATGATGCGCTGGGCGCGCTGACGGCCGGGATCTCCCGGAAGAAGGTGAATTGGGTGCTGGATGCGGACATCCGCGACTTCTTCGGCCAGCTTGATCGGGACTGGCTCGAGAAGTTTCTCCGGCACCGTATCGCGGACGAAAGGATCCTGCGGCTGGTCGGCAAGTGGCTGGCCGCGGGAGCCATCGAGGACGGGACCTGGGCAGAAAGTGACCGGGGAACACAGCAGGGAGCCTCGGCGTCGCCGCTGCTCGCGAACGTGTACCTGCACTATGCCCTGGACCTGTGGGCCGACTGGTGGAGGAACCGGCATGCCCACGGTGATGTGATCATCGTGCGCTGGGCTGATGACTTCATCGTCGGGTTCGAGTACCGGGAAGACGCTGAGATGTTCCTGACCGGGCTGCCCGAGCGGTTCGCGAGGTTCGGGCTGGAACTGCACCCCGGCAAGACCAGGCTGATCGAGTTCGGGCGGCACCCCGCCCGCAACCGGGCTGCCAGGGAAGAGGGAAGACCGGAAACGTTCAGCTTCCTGGGCTTCACGCACATCTGCGCGACGTCCAGGAGCGGGCGGTTCTGGGTAAGGCGGATCACGATCTCGAAACGGATGCGGGCCAAGCTCAAGGAGGTATCCCTCCAGATGAAGCGACACCGGCATCTGCCCATCCCGGTGCAGGGCCGCTGGCTGGCCAGCGTAGTGCGCGGGCACATGGCCTACTACGCCGTGCCCGGCAACAGCCAGGCAGTAGCGGCTTTCCGCACCCAGCTGACCAGCCGATGGCATAAGGCGCTGCGGTGCCGCAGCCAGAAGGGCCGGAACCTGAGCTGGGCGCAGATGAACCGGATCCAGAGACGGTGGCTGCCGCCCGCCCGCATTATGCACCCCTACCCCGAAGTGCGCTTTTCCGCCACTCACCCCTGGTAGGAGCCCAGTGCGGTAATCCCGCACGCTGGGATCTGTGCGGGGGGCCGCCCGCAAGGGCGGTCCCTACCGCGACTTGTTCTGGGATGATGCCGATGCAGGCCGCGTGAGGGGCCACCGTCCACAAGCATCCGTTCTCCCCGCCAACTGGCGGTGGATGCGATCGTCCGGGAGATCTTCCGGGCTGGCGTGCTGATCGCCGTCCTGGCAGTCATGGTCGCGGTCTCCGCTGACGCCAGGCCGGTCTCCGGCGTCGGGATTGCGGCCTTGGCGCTGGTCCGGTCGGCCGCTGCTGTGCTGGCCGAGGTATGGCTGGGTGGTCATGCCGTGGCCGGGATGGCCTATCAGGTTCCATCGAGTCGAATGCGATGGCCCGGCGGTGGAAGAAGTCGCTGCGGGTGGTGCGCCGGGCCACGACGATCAATGGGACGCCGAGTGCCATGGCTACCAGCACCGAGGCCGACGCGGCCGCGCCCGACTGTTTGATCACTTCGTAACCCACCCAGAAGCAGAAGGCCCCCGAGAGGAACGGGAGCAGCACGCCGATGAGGAAAAACCGGGCGTTGGCAAGCATCACCTTCCGGTAAGACCATGCGCAGGCGACGCCCGTCGCGCCGTAGTAGAAGGCAACGAGGACGCCGATGTCTTCAATGAGGTTTCCGTATCCCGTATTGATGGCCGAGGAGACCGTACGGAGGAGAATTCCGAACAGGCACAGGCCGGCCAGGATCAGCGTTCCGAGCAGCGGCGTCTGGAATCTGCCATGAACCTTCCTGAATGCCGGGGGGAACACCCCATCGCGTGCCATGGACAGGGTGAGCCGGGAGGCGGGCAAGAGGGTGGTCTGGGTGTCGGCCACCGTCGAGGAAAGCACCGCGAAGATCATCAGGTAGCCCAGCCACCGGCCACCGGCTTGTTCGGTGAAGTAAAACAGCAGGTTAGTACCCTGGCCTGCGAGTTGCTTGGCCGGAATCAGCATCTGTGCCGCCACGATGTTCAAGCAGAAGAGGAGCATCAGCAGGAACATCGAGATGATGCATGCTTCGCCCGGCGTCCTCGTCGATCCTTTCGACTCCTCGTTCAAGTTGACCGACGTGTCCCAGCCCCAGTACAAGAACAGGCCCACAACCATTCCTGCCGCCAGGCCCTGATAGCCGTGGATCGAGAGTGGACTGAGCCAGGACCAGCGGAACCGTGTCGATCCAGGTGGATGCTGCGTCGCGACCTTCGCGATTCCCCATATGGACGCACCTACTAGCACCGGGTACTGGATGATCAGGAAGACCCACTGGGCGTTGGCTGTCCACCGCACCCCGTAGACGGTGATGAAGGTGATGCCCGCAAGCCAGAGTGCCGCGATCCCGGACGTCAGCCACATCTCGCCTGCTGTGGCGGCGCTGATCCAGCCGACGGAATGGAAGAACTGGAGCGTGTAGCTGCCGGCCAGCAAGGGCGCGGCCACGCAGAACAAGACGCTCGCGGTGAGCTGGACCCATCCGTTGAACCAGCCGACATCAGGCCCGACCAGCCTGGAGATCCACGCATAGCTTGCGCCGCAATTCGGATCTTTCTGGTTTAGATAGAAGTATGCGGTGGCAATAAAGAGCATCGGGACAAAACTGACGATAAGAACCGCCGGTCCGGCATAGGCGACAGCCGCGAACAGAAGACCGAGGGTCGCCGCCAGCGAATAAGCCGGGCCGACAGAAGAGACGGCCACGACCGTCTCGTCGAAGAGGTTCAGTTCCCCTGCCCGGAGGCCCGGCGCTGCCGTACCGGCCGATCCGCCACCCCCATTACCGGATGCCGAAGCCTTAGACGTTCTCACGCCCAGTTACCGCCCATCAGCATGGGCCAGTGCCGGATCCGCGCCTGAGACGAAAGTCAGCTACCAGCCTGTCCCAGGCCACCTCCACGGGCACGCTGGTCGTGGCCTGCGCGTTCACCCGGACCGGCACGTTCGCAAGAGCTGTCATGCCGTGCTCCTTCCCTAGTGGGGCCACGGCGCTCGTTCCCTAGTGGGGCCACGGCGCTCGGCCTGGCCGGGTGGGTGTCAGGGGCGCCTGCCGGAATGCAGATCCTGTCCTGTTCTTCCCCATCACGCTGGAAGGCCTCGATCTGGTGCAGATTATCGACGCCAAGGCTGTATCCCCGCGCTGCCACGCGTTCTGCGGTCGCGCAATGCATCTGCGGGCCAGGGGCGGTGGGTGAAAGGTCGCTTGCTCTCGCCATGATCTCGCGGGCGTGAGCAGCCCGTCGAGCGCGCGGACAGGGCCGCGCTCATAGCCAAGCGGAAAGACGATCATGCTGCCTGTTCATCCCCGCCGCGGAGCGTGTCGGGCCTGTCCGGCGCCGGCAGGGCTTGCGCCGGCTCGCTCTTGTACCGATGCAGGCTCCAGGCGACGAGTACCTCGCCGACGGCGACGGCAACTCCGAAGATGGCCAGCAGCGGGCCGGTGTAACTCCACAGGACCGGAGAGCCCGGGGTCCACAGGAACAAGATCAGCGAGGACAGCACCGATGCCGTGGCCAGGATGACGCACACCCAGAGCCCGATTAGCCCGCCGGGAACCCGGAACGGCCGGTTCATCATCGGGTCGGACCGCCGCAGCCGGAGGATCGCCGGGTACATCAGCAGGTAGGGCAGGATGAACACCGCCGAGGAGGACGCGAACAGCGCGTAGAACAGGTTGTTCTCGGTCTTGATGAAGATCCCGGCACCCAGCAGCACCGCGGTGGCGACTAGGCCCATCAGCAGGTACGCCCACCCGGGGGTGTCCCAGCGGGTCTCCTTGCCGAACACCTTGGGCAGCTCACCGTCGCGTGCGGCCTCGGCCGCGGCCCGGTTGGCGCCCAGCGTCCACGGCAGGATCCCGCAGAAATAGGTGAACACAGTGATGATACCCAGCACCCACCAGATCACCGGGCTGGTGCTGTTGAAGATCGCCTTGTACATGTCGACCATGCCGGTGGTCAGGCCGAGCACCTTCAGCGGGATGACCACCAGCAGTGCGACCGTGGCGGCAATCTGAATGATCGTCAGGCTGATGCCGGCGACCGGGATGGACCACATCATGTCGCGGCGCGGATGCTTGGCCTCGCCGGCCAGGGTGGCCACCAGTTCCATGCCCAGGAACCCGTACACCAGGGTTGGCAGGTAGACCTTGGCGGCGCTGAAGTTCGGCAGCATCGTGTGCAGCGTGAAATGGTTGGCCGATACACCTCGGTGAGCGAACAGGGCGAACGCGCCGATGGTCACCACGATCAAGATGACGACGACCGCGATCGAGCTGGCGTCGGTGACCAGCTTGCCCAGCTTGAGCCGGGCGATACCCAGCCCGACGGTGATCCACACCAGCGCGGTGCAGACCAGCGTCTGCTGGAACAGCGTCACGTGCGCCCAGCCCAGGGCCTGCAGCGCGCCGGTGAACAGTAGGTACGCCGAGGGCATCCACAGCGCGACGTTCACCCAATACCAGTAGGTGGTCCGGGCAGCCCAGTGCCGGCCGAACGCGCGGTGCACCCAGTCGTAGATGCCGCCCTGGTAGGGGTAGGCGGTGGACAGCTCGGCGATGATCAGCGAGCTGGGCAGCAAGAAGAGGATCGCAGCGAGGATCCACCAGCTCACCACCGACGTGCCTACCGCGGCGTACACGGTGACGTTGACGCTGACCATCGACAAAAAGATGAACAGGACAATATCCCCGCGGCCCATCTCCTTCTTGCGCGGCCTGCTGGCCAGCTTCTTGTGCATCGCGCTGCTCTTGCCCTTCGGAGATGTCATCTCCGCAACCCCTCTGTGAGCGGAGCCCGCATGCACAGAGCTAGCAGCGCTCCGTGTCGTCAACGCTGGTATCCGCAGCGACGGCAGCGGAAGGGGCGAAGGTCATATGCCTGGCTGACCTCCGGCCTGGTGAGCCTAGGATCTGGCGGCAGAGCGCCGCCCTACCCTGGGCCGTCGCAAAACAGCACGTTGTAGCTGCGCTCGGCGCCCGCGGCCGCGAGAACCAATCTCAGGCCGGGTCCGGGCGGCAGAACTCGAGGTCCCGGCGGTGCAGGATAGAAGTCCTGCGGCAGGACAGGACCACGGCTAGCGGACAGATCGCTTGCGCCGCGCCCACGACCCGTTCGGCCGCGCCGGCCTGCCCGGCCCTAGTGACCAGTTCGGCGACGAACCAGTCCAGCAGGATGAGCTGGACGGTGACGGCGGCGAAACAAGGCGCCCGGCCGCAAGTCCCACGGCACCGAGGGGCCGCGGTGCCACGCGCCGGCCGGCCACGCGGCCAGTCCAGCGAAGCCCAGCATCGCCCACACCGCGTGCGCGAGCGAGCCCCCGGCGTGCTCCGGGCTCGCCGCCACCAGCATGCCGGCGACCGCGCCCCCGATCAGGATCAGCCGGCCAGCCGGGCGTAGCGCCGGCGCGGTGACGGCGTCGCAGATGCCAACCGTCACGAAGACCAGCGTCATGACCACCGGTCGGTCGCGCCGATCGCCGCGAGCGCACTCACGGTGTCCGTCACGGGGTTGAAGGACGGCGGCTGGAGCGCGGCGGCAAGCGTCCACCCTCCGATCAGCAAGACCGGGGACGCGGCCGACGAGACCACTCCCGGCCACGGCACAGCCCGCAGCGCTACCACGCTGGGCGGAGCCTCGCCGGGTTACCTGGTAGCAACCGTCACGGGTCCACCGTTACCGGGGTCACGGCGGGGGTGATAGGGGCGAAGATCCCCGGGCCGAACGGGACGCCTGCGGCCACCCGCCTGGTGCGGCCTTCGTCACCGGAGACCTCCCACCCCCGTTGGAGGTGTCGCGGCTCGGCCGTCTGGCGCGCCGGCCGCCTCACAGGCACGTTCAGCCTCGTTTCTATCGCGGGATGCTGCGCAGAGGCGAAGGTCCTGGTCATCTGGGCCTGAGGTAAGTCCGGCATGTGGCGCGCATCGTCCTGTTAGCCAGCGTTGGCGTCGCTCTCGCGTGCCGCAGAATCGTTCGCGGGAGTAGCGGGGCGCGGTATGGCCGGCGGCTGGGTTCGTCCGCTGCCGACGGCGCCTGCCTCGCGGCTGAGGAAGGCTCGGAGTGTCGGGCAACTGGATGTCCTTCAGCGCCACGAGCGGTGGCTTCCCCTCCCGGCGTCGGGTGTGCCACGTGGCAGCACCTCGTTCTGGAGGGGCGGCGACTTCCTCTGTGAGGTCGATGTCCACCGGGCGCCATACGATGCAGCGGCAGCATCCGACGCCGAACTGGTCGTGCCAGCTGCCGAGCTTGTGCGTGAGCCACTGCCGGTACCTGCTGAGGGGATGGAGCGGGCTGGCTCGCCGTGCAGGTACGAAAAGCCGGGATCAGAGCATAAATCCCTAGCTGCTAAAGATCTCTAAAGATCTCTAATTGTGGGGGTTACCTCAACTCCCCAGTTATCAGCTGATGACGCGGCGGGTGAAGTGGCGGGTTGCCTGCCAGAGCAGAAGGCCGGTCGCGGCGGCCTGGACGGGGTAGACGACCAGGAGGCTGAGGTGGGGCTGGCTGGTGACGGCGGCGCGGAGTCCTTCGCTGGCGTAGGTGAGGGGGTCGGCGAGAGCGAGGCCCTGGACCCAGGGGATGGCGTGCAGGGCGCTCCACGGGAAGAGCGCGCAGCCGAGCCACATGAGCGGGGTGATCAGGACGGCGAACAGGGCCATGGTTAGCCGGGGGTCGAGGGCGGTGCCAAGGAAGAGCCCGAGGCTGGCGCACATGAGGGCGGCTAGCGGGGCGAGGGTGAGCAGCACCGCCCAGTGGATGTGCAGGGCCGGTGGTGCGGCCGGGATGATCATAGCCAGGGGGAAGATGACGAGGGCGGCGAGCAGGCCCTGGATGGTCCCGAGCGCTATCTTCTCCAGGGCCACCGCACGGGCGGGCAGCGGGGCGAGGAGCCGGTCGTCAATTTCGCGGGTGTAGCCGAGGTCGGCCACGAGGGGCAGGGCCACGGCGAACAGGCCCTGGAAGAGAATCACGATCGCGAGCATCCCGGCGAGCAGGGTAGTGGCCGCCTGGGTGGCGCTGCCTGCCGTGGGCTGCCCGATCCGCGGGGCGATGTAGCCGAGGACGAAGACGAACAGCACGGGCTGGACGATGGTACGGGTGAGGAAATCGGCGGGCTGCTTGCGCAGCACGGTCAGGTCGCGGGCGAGCAGTGCGCCGAAGGCGGCCAGGGCCGCGGCGGCCGGGGAGCGCGGGGGGGCAGGCGCGGGAAGTGTCATGAGTCTCGGAGTTCCTTGCCGGTCAGCTGGATGAAGACGGTTTCCAGGGTCGGGGGGTCGGCGCGGACCTCGCGCAGCCGGGCATGGCAGGCTTCGGCGGCGGCCAGCACGGCGGGCAGGACCGGATGGCTGTCATCGACGGTGAGCAGGACGGCGTCGCCGAGCGGGCGGGCGTCGCGGGCGCCGGGCACGCTGGCGGCCAGCGCGGCGGCGAGCTGCGCCGGGCCGGTGCCGTCGGCGGTGACGGTGACGGTGGTGCCGCCGCGGACTGACCGCTTGAGGGCGGCCGGGGTGTCGAGGGCGAGCAGCCGGCCGTGGTCGATGATGGCGACCCGGCCGGCCAGGACGTCGGCCTCGGTCATGTCGTGGGTGATGAGCAGGATCGTCTGCCCGGCGGCCTGCAGGCTGGTGATGATGTCGTGGACGGCCAGGCGGCTTTGCGGGTCCAGGCCGGTGGTGGGCTCGTCGAGGAACAGCACGTCGGGCCGGTGCATGATGGCCCGGGCGATCATCAGCCGCTGCGCCATCCCGCCGGACAGCTCATCGACCCGCTTGCCGGCGGCGTCCGACAGGCTCACCTGCGCCAGCAGCCGGGCGGCGGCGGCACGGGCGGCGGCGGGCCGCATCCCGAAGTACCGGCCGTGGAAGATGAGGTTGTCGCGGACGTTCAGGCGGCGGTCCAGGGTGTTGCGCTGCGGCACTACGCCGATGTGCTGGTGCACGCGGGCCGGGGCCGCGGCGACGTCGAGGCCGGCGACCCAGGCCCGGCCGGCGGTCGGTCGCACGGTGGTGGTCAGCATCCCGGCGGTGGTCGACTTGCCGGCGCCGTTCGGGCCCAGCAGGGCGAACACCTCCCCGCGGCGCACCTCCAGATCCAGGCCGGCTACCGCGACCGTCCCGCCGGGATAGGTCTTGCCCAGGCTCTCGGTGAGCACCGCCGCGTCGGCCGCGGCGGCCGGGGGAATCGCGGGGCCGGGTGCGGCCGCCGTGACCCGGGTCATGGCCGGCCCCGCTCAAGTGCCTGCCTGGCCCGGGCGGCCAGGCAGGCCTGGTCCACGCCGGCCAGCGCCAGCGCCCGGGGCACGGTGCCGGCCTGCGCGCCGAGCACGCCCAGCAGCAGGTGCCCGGGCCGGATCTGCCGCTGCCCGGCGGCGGCCTTCACTGCCCGTTCCAGCACCACCTTTCCCGACGCCGCCAGGTGCGCCTGCCTCGCCGGATCACCGCTGGCCCGCGGCAGCCCGCCAGCGGGCAGCGTGACCCCGGCTGCAGACAGGCTCTGCCGGAACTCACGGTCCAGGGCCGCGCGGAGCCCATCCCGGTCCAGGCCGGCCGAGGCGAGCACGTCCCGCGCCTCGCTTCCGTGCTCGCCGGTCATCGCCAGCAGCAGGTGCTCGGCCTCGATCACCGGCGACCCCGCTTCTTCCGCCTCCTGCTCCGCCTGCCGGACAATCGCACGGGCGTGCTCAGCGAACCGTAGGACCATCACCGCCTCCTCAGCGTGACGCCCGCGGCGATCAGCCGCCGGGCGTGCTTCTTGTGGACCGCCTGCCGGGTGACGCCGAGCGCCTCGGCGACCTGCGGCCAGCCCCAGCCGGCCCGCATCGCCCGCTCCACCGCCACGTCCTCCAGCTGGTCGGCCAGCCGCCGCAGCGCCGCGACCGCGGCGAGCGCGTCGGCCGGGTCGGCGTCCGGCCGGATCTCCATCACGTCCATACAAGCAACTCTAGTTGACAAAATTGATTAGTCAACTCAAGTTGCTACGAGTGGCCGCGGAGGCTTGCCACCCCGGGTCACGCTGCTCAAGTCCGGCTGATCTCTGCCTGCAAGAAGGGTGCGAGGTCGAGGACGGTGCTGGTGAGGAAGCCGCTGAGGAGGCTGGGCCGGTACTGCATCCGCTTGAGCCTGGTCTTGACCAGGGCGGTGAGCTGGGCGAGGTTGCGTTTGGCCATGTTGGCCAGGGATCTTTTCATGTGCGACCAGAGCGGCTCGACCGGGTTGAGCTCGTGCGCGTACGGCGGGAGCTGGTAGACCGTCAGCCAGTCCCGGGCGGCGATCAGATCGGTCATCGCGGCGCTGACGTGGGCATTCAGGTTGTCCCACACGAGCACGAGCGGGCCGGTGAGTTGCTGATGCGCGGCGTCCAGCAGCCGGGCGAAATCGGTTTCGGTAAAGCCCTTGCTCCCGTCACCGCCGCGCCTTGGGCCGTGATGGACCCGGTAGATCAGCCGGGCCCGGCAGCCGGGTTGACTGCAATCAGCGCGGCCAGCGAGATGCGCTTGCTGGCCGAGCCGGTGACCTTCACCACCGGTGTGTGGCCGCGCCGTCCCCAGGTGCGTCCTTTGGGCGGCCTTAAGCCCTGGCCGGATTCGTCGCTGGGTAGGCCCGGGGCGCGGTGCCGGGATTGCTCCTGGTCCGTTTCCCCCGGGGGTGCGATCCCCCGGGCCACCCGACCTAGGCCCACGTTGGCGCGCGGCAGCCCAAGATCACAGGGACGTAAGTCCTCGACGCGGCCTGCGAAGGTCACGTAGCGGCGGCTCCCGCGGTCAGACGCTGCCTAGGTGGGGGTCCAAGTCGGTGGCGGGCGAGCTAACCGAGGGGCTCAGCGGGAACTGCCAGGAGAACTGGATGCCGCCCGGTGTCGTCTGGATGTCTATGCGGACCCCGGCCTGAGTCGCCCGGTCAAGCAGGGCAGAGAGGTCCCGCTCGGGGCTGGTTTCTTCGGCGGGCTGCCCTCGGGCTGCGGCGTCGATCACGACCAGGCACGAACTGGCATCGGCTGTGATCTCGACGGAGCCCGGTATGGAATCTGGCCCTATCAGGCGGAGGATATCGCGCAGCAGCTCATGGAACTGATTCTGCGCCTTCCCGGACAGGGCCGTGTCGACCTGCCCGCTGAAGCTGATCTCGGGCACCGGCGACAACTCGCTGCACAGGCCGAGGACCTGCTGCCGCAGCCCACCGCGTCGCGGGTGGTGCTCGAGACCGAAGACGGCCTCTCTGAGCATCCGGATCACCTCGTCGAGCTCCTCGACCGAGATCCCGATGCGGCGGCGCGCCTCCGCCTCGGCAGTTAGCTCCATGGCGCCCTGCAGGGTCAGCCCGGCGGCGAAGATGCGCTGAATGACGTTGCCGCGAAGCTCAGTGGCGATGCGGTCTCTGTCCTCCATGACACTGAGCTCGAGAAGCTGGTCCCGGAGCAGCTCCCGCTCGGCCTGCGAACGGCTAATCTTGTCCCTGAGGCTGTGCGTCGCCACGGAGATCAGCGTGCCGAGCAACGCCCACAGCAGCACCCGGCGGACGATCACCGAGTCCGCGGCGGCCACGGGCGTCAGCGAGATGGTCACTTCCACGGCCACGACCGCGGCCACGACGCACCCGGACTCCCACCGCCGGTGAAACAGGGCGGTCCACACCAGCGGGATCAGGATCACGATGCCCACGCCCGAGGTGGTTCCGGCGGCCAGGATGAGGGCCAGGGCCGAGCCGGTGTACAGCAGTGGCACGACCACAGTCGCCCACCCGGGCAGGCGCGGCCATGGGAGCAGGAACGCCGCAGGCACCGCTAGCAGCAGCAGGACGCTGACGAGGGCGGCCGGAACTGACTTCGGGCCAGGGGGAAGCGCCAGACTTGCCTCCGCCAGGGCGGCGACCACGGCAAACGGAGCGACCCTGGTTAGCACGCCCGGTCCACGGAACGGGTAGCCCACGAGAGCGCCGGGAGTTGAGGATGAAGTAACTTGCGCTGCTGATCCGGCCTCTGATCCCATCGGCCGTCTCCTCCGATGCCGCGCCAGTTCGCTGCCGGACTGGGTGTGCCCGACTACAAACCCCTCTCACCAGCATCGTACGCAGGCATCAGACCGCCCGGATAGATGCCCAGCGCCTGGCGTGATCCGTGGGCCAGCCGGAGATGCCCCCGCCACAACGGCGGGGCACGCTGCCCTCTACCCCGAAGCTATGCGTTCAGGCCGGCGTCTCGGAGGGCAGTGCCGCTCCGCTGGCCGGCGCCCGGTGAATGACCTTGGTGTACGGCCCGGGGAAGAACAGCGCGATGTGCCCGTCACTCAGCCACTTGACGACGTACGGCGGCGAACCGTCCGCATTCCGCAGGCCAATGATCACGCCCGCGCGCCGCTGCTCGCCGTCTGGCAGCAGGCGGTCACCCACACGAGCCTTCATAACCGCTTCCCAACTCCTCGACACAGCCGGCCGGCTGGATTGCCGGCCACTACCCACACCGTGCCCCGCCAGTCACGCCGGTGCTCAGGGCCGAAGGTCGGCAAGGGCGAGGTCGTCCGCCCCGCACTGGTCCGCCTGTGGCAGGAAAAAGGTCCCGTGACCAGGGCCGTTGGCCTCTGCCAGGCGGAGCTGGGGCGCCGTGGACTGGAACTGGAGGGGGACGAGATGGAAGGGGGCAGTGATGGACAGCATCACTGAGCATGGCGGGACGGACCTAGGCCGGCGGATCCTGCAATATCGCTACCGGGCCGGGATGACGACCCGGGTTGAGGCCGCCGCCCGGGCCGGGATGGCACCGTCGTACCTGAAGTACCTGGAGACCAGCCCGGCACCGAATCCGACACCGTCGGCGCTGGGCCGGCTCGCGGACGCGCTCGGGGTCGGCACCGGCACGCTGGCCGGCGCCGCGCTGCAGTTGCCGCCCGGCGCCGAGGCCCCGGTCCAAGGCCCGGTATCCGAGCCGCTGACCCCGCCGCAGTGCCGCGGCTACCTCGGCACCGGTGGCGTGGGCCGGATGGTTTTTGCCGGGCCGCGAGGGCCCGAAGCGATCCCGGTGAACTACGCGATGCTGGACGGCGACATCGTCCTGCGCACCGGCGGGCACACTGTCCTCGCCGGCCATGCCGAGCGGACACCGGTGTCCTTTGAGGTCGACCGCCTCGACGAGGCGCTGGCCGAAGGGTGGAGCATCCTGGCGCGCGGCGTGGCCCAGACGGTGACCGCGCCCGCGGAACTGGAAACGGTGCGCTCGCTGGGCCTCGAGCCGTGGGCCGGGGGCGACAAAGACATGTACCTGCGGATCACGGTCACCGACATGACCGGTCGGCGCATCCGCGCCGGCAGGTGAGACCGCTGGCGCGCACGGAGCGATGAAGTGGAGGTCGCCATGACCGGCAGAACCGGCGGGATACTGGCCGGATACGACGGATCATCTGGCAGCGAGCACGCGCTGAACTGGGCTGCCAGGGAGGCCCGATCGCGCGGGATCGCGCTCACGGTGTGTCATGCCTGGGCACCGGGCTTCGCAGTTTTGCCCAGTGAGGCTGGCGTCGCCGCTCTGGCGCGGCATGGCGGTGAACGGGTCATCGCTGACGGGCTGCGGCAGGCCAGGGACCTCATGGGGCGAGGGGAGGTACGGCCGCTGCTGATCAGCGGGCAGGCCACGGCGGTGCTCTGCGAGCACAGCCGCGATGCCGACATGA
>Ga0335073_10008744_pt1 | contig 14210 bp, 9 predicted proteins | sample Lox_Sample_22_FD_207093 | JGI IMG/M metagenome (GOLD analysis project Ga0335073, IMG submission 207093) | Soil microbial communities from Loxahatchee National Wildlife Refuge, Florida, United States - Lox_Sample_2.2 | ecosystem: Environmental > Terrestrial > Soil > Wetlands | place: USA: Florida... | reverse complement strand
GTACGACTTCGTCGGACGGCATTGAGCGCAGCACAGCTTCGACGGCCATGTCAGCGCCAATCGAGTCGGCCTTGACCAGGCCGAGCAGGAAGTCCATGGCGGCGCTCTGCCGTGTCAATGCGATTGCAGAAAGCAGCACGGAGCGGAGCCAAGGATCGTGCGTCTTTTCCCATTGCGCCTTCAGGAGTTCGAAGGCTTCGATGGTATGCGTAGCGGCGATGGCCAGGGCAGCTTCGCCGGCTGCGTCGTCTCCCGCGGCGAGGAATCGGCTGGCCCATGGCAGTGCCGAGGTCCCTTCGATACGCAGCACCGCTGCATAGCAGGCACCGAGGTTCTCGGGCTCGTCGCCTCCAACCTGCGCCCGCAGGCGGAGAAGCAGAGAGCATGCGGGCGAGCCCAGCTGCTCAAGTGCGCGTATGGCGTCGCCGCGCGCGGATTTGTCTGCATCAACGAGCAAGTCGACGAGGAGGCGCAGCAACTCGATCTCAGGAACGACACGGCATTGCACCAGCGCCAGCGCGCATGTCCCGCGTAGTGTGCCTGCGGTGTCGGAGCGGCCGCCCCATGTGGCTTCAAGTTGCACATGTTTTAGCCCACGGAGAAACGGCGCGGGCTCCTGATATTCGAGCGCGGCAAGTGCGCGGCTGAGCGAGTTTTTTGCCCAGCATTGCGGGTCGCGTTTCTCCGCTTCGTCGAAAAAGCGATCAAAGGCGTCAAGAAGGTCAGGTAAGAGATTTTCGAGGCGGCGCTGCGCGACCTGGTCGGCGGCTTTGGCGATGATGTAGTTGTTCTGGTGCTTCAGCGCAGCGCGCAGGGGACTAATGGAGGCTTCGTCGGGTTGTGTCCGAAGCTGCTCAAGGGCCGCAAGCTGTGCGTCGAAATTCTTCTTTCCGGACATGGCGAAGCACCATTTTATCCGCGGCTAGTTTCTGGTGAGCACAGCGGCAAAGAAGCCATCGCAGTTGTGGATTCCGGGAATCGTGCGGAGAAATCCGCCCTCGATGGCGGAAGCGGCGAAGTTCGTTGAAGATGCGTGAGTGAGGACGCCGGTGGCCGCAAGCCTTTCGACTTCACCGATAAGTGAGCGAGAAGTGAATTCAGGATTCGCGCCGAGACACTCGGCGACCACCGCCTCGTTCTCCTCTGGTTCGAGTGAGCAGGTGGAGTAGAGGAGGCGGCCGTCCGGGACGAGCCCCGCAAGCGCGGAAGAGAGGATCCTGACCTGGCGGGCATGCTGCCGGGCGATCTCCTGTTCTGTGACGCGAAAGCGGATCTCCGGATTGCGGCCGATGGTGCCGGTGCCAGTACAGGGTACGTCGCAGAGGATCAGGTCATACTCTGGTCGCAAATTCGCCTCGGTCGCATCGCGCACTTCCAGCTTGATGCGATCGCCTGACGACGAGAGAGTCTGGCGCATTGCTTCGAGCCTTCGCTTACTGATATCCCATGCGGTGATCGAGCCTTCGGGATTTCTCTCGGCGAGGATTGCGGTCTTTCCACCGGGTGCGGCGCAGGTGTCGAGGATTCTATTGCCGATGCCGGCGAGTTCGGCGACGAGCTGCGAGGCTTCGTCCTGGATGCGCATGCGGCCTTCAAGGAAAGGCTTGCTGCGAACGATGTCGCCGGAGATAACCCGGCGCGCAGCGGTGAGAAATTCTCCGGGCTGGAGCTGGATGCCTTCGGCAATCAGCTCCCGCTCGACATTGGGATCGAGGAGGCGGATCGATGTCGTGGCCGGCTGCTGGTGGAAACGGCAGATGGCCTCTGCGATGTTCACGCCGTAGAACCGGGACCAGCGATCGACCATCCAGAGCGGATGCGCGAATACGTCGGCGATCTGCTGCGCGGTTTGCTGTTGAGATGATTCAGCGGCGCGAGGCAACCTGGCGACCTTGCGCAGAACGGCGTTGACCATGCGGGCGGCAGGGGCGTCGCCGGATTGCTTGGCGAGCTCCACGCTGTCGCTGATTGCCGCATAGGCGGGGATGCGATCGAGATAGAGAAGCTGGAATGCGCCGAGACGCAGCGTAGTTTCGACGACGGTGGAGAGCCTTGTATCCGGACGCGACAGCAAGGGACGGATGAGCGTGTCGAGCTTCATCTGCCAGCGAAGTGTGCCGAGTACAAGCGTTGTAACCAGGGCGCGGTCCTGTGCAGAGAGGGTGTCCATGCGGCGCGCCCGCAACAGTTCGTCACTATGGGCATCGGTCGAGGCCACGGTTCGCAGAATCTGAAAAGCAATATTCCGCGCGGGGGCGATCTTCATCAGACGCCGAGCCTGTCGCCGGTCTTGAGCGAGTGGCCTCTGAGAAAATCTGCGGCAGGCATGCGCTTCTTCCCTTCGATCTGTAGCTCCACGAACTCGAGCCAGGTACGGTCGCCGCAACGGGCGTAGAAGCGGCCCTCTTCGATGTGGACTTCACCGGGGTCTGTGGGGCCAGCCGACAACGCGCTTGGCTCAAGAGGCATGAGCCGGTGGGCGGTGAGCTTTTTGCCGCCGAGTGTCGTCCATGCGCCGGGCCAGGGCTGGAAGCCGCGCCAGCGGTTGTAAATCCACATGGCGGGATGGGAGAAGTCCATGCGGCCGTCTTCGCGCGTGAGGATAGGCGCCAGTGTGGCGAGAGAGTCGTCCTGCTTTTGCGGGGTGATTGTGTTGGAGGCGAGGGCGTCCAGGGTTTCGACCATCAGGGCTGCGCCCATCTCGGCGAGGAGAGGATAAAAGGCCTGGGAGGTCTGATCGGGAGCGATGGCCAGCTCGCGCTGCATGAGGATGTCGCCAGTGTCGAGGCCTTCGTCGAGGCGCATGGTAGTAACGCCGGTCGTCGGTTCGCCATTTGCCACCGCCCACTGAATCGGCGCAGCTCCGCGGTATTTGGGGAGGAGAGAGCCATGCAGATTGAGATTGCCGAAGCGGGGCAGATCGAGCATCCACTTGGGGATGATGCGGCCGTAGGCGACGACGAGAATCGCATCCGGACTGATGTGCTCGAGCTGACCGCGAAATTCAGTATTGCTTTTGATTTTTTCCGGCTGGACGAAGGGGATACCCGCATCCAGTGCGGTCTGCTTGACAGGCGGCACAACGGTCTTGAGGCCGCGTCCGCCGGGGCGGTCGGGCTGCATGACCGCGAGCGCGACTTCGTGGCCGGCACGCAAAACGGCCTTCAAAGTGGGAACAGCAAAGGACGGGGTCCCGCAAAAGACGAGTTTCATCGCGACGCTACCACTCGCCGGCCTTCTGCATCTTGCGAATCCTGCGCAGTATGAGATCGCGCTTGAGTGCACTCACGCGGCGGAAGAAGAGGATGCCGTCGAGGTGGTCGATCTCGTGCTGGAAAGCGCGCGCAAGCAACTCGGTACCGTCCATTTCAAACCAGTTTCCATCGAGATCCTGAGCACGCACTGTCACCTTCGCAGCTCGCGAGACCTTCTCGCGGATTTCAGGCAGGCTGAGGCAGCCTTCCTCTTCATACTGCTTGCCCTCGCGCAGGATGATTTCAGGATTGATGAGGACGATCTTGTCTTCCGGGCGCTCTTTGAAGCTGAGATCGATGACGGTGAGTCGCTTTGACACGCCGACCTGAGGAGCTGCGAGGCCGATGCCCTTGGCGGCATACATCGACTCGAACATATCGTCGACAAACTTGCGCAGCTCGTCGTTGAATTCGGTGACGGGCTCGGTGGGACGTTCGAGTACAGGATCCGGGTATTTGACGATCTCTAGGGGCATCTGTTCAATAAGCGCCTATCTGCTCCACGTAACCATCATAGTTACGTTTTAGTTCGCGCAGGGAATCTCCGCCAAATTTTTCAAGGACAAGCCGTGCAAAAGCAAGCGCCACCATGGCCTCGGCCGCCACGCCTGCGGCGGGAACTACACAGACGTCACTACGCTCGTAGGCGGCCTTGGTGACTTCGCGTGTGTCGAAGCGTACGGAGGCCAGGGGACGCCGGAGTGTGGAAATCGGCTTGAGGTAGCCGCGAACCACGATCTCTTCTCCATTGGAGATACCGCCCTCGATGCCACCCGCGTTGTTGTGTTCGCGCGTAAATCGTGTATGGGCGCCGTTTTCGCGGGCTTGGGCGTAGCCAATGGGGTCGTGGACCTCCGAGCCAAGCGATTCGGCCGCCGTGACGCCTCGGCCGATCTCGACTGCCTTGACCGCCTGCAGTGACATGACAGCCTGAGCAAGAAGTCCGTCGAGCCGCTCGTCCCAGTTCGCGTAAGTACCGATGCCGGCGGGCGCGCCATGAATGACCACTTCGAAGACGCCGCCTATAGAGTCGCCGGTGCGGAGGGCCAGGTCCACTTCCGCCTTCATGCGCGCTTCAGACTCTTCGTCGACGCAGCTCAAGAGCACTTCGTCTCTGTCCCGGAGCCCGCTGATTTCCGGCCAGGATGCATCGCGCGAGAGATCGGCACGGCCCACCCGGATGACGTGGCTAGCGATGTCGATACCCAGTTCCAGCAAGAGAGATTTAGCAACGGCTCCGGCGGCGACACGGGCCGTCGATTCGCGGGCCGAGGCGCGTTCAAGCACGTAGCGGGCGTCGGGAAAGTCGTATTTAAGTGCGCCGGCAAGGTCGGCGTGCCCCGGACGCGGAGACGCCACGGCCTTGTGTTTTGCGGGGTCGCCCGCGGCGACGGGAAGCGATTCTGTCCAATTCTTCCAGTCGCGATTCTCGATCTCGATGGCGATGGGCGAGCCGATGGTCTTGCCATGACGCACGCCGGAGAGGAAATGCGCCGTATCCTGCTCGATGCGCATGCGGCCGCCGCGCCCGTAGCCCTGCTGGCGGCGCCAGAGTTCGCGGTTGACACGATCATTGTCGATGGGGATACCGGCGGGTAGTCCGGAAACGAGCGCGATGAGGCTCTCGCCGTGCGACTCTCCTGCGGTAGAAAAACGTAACATGCGTGCTGACCAGCCCTCAATCCGGCTTTGATTCCAACTATTAATTCTAGATCAATCGCCGGTGAGCCATGCGTGCTGCGGCTCGGTCAGGGGAACGACCGAGAGGCGTCCCTGACTGACGAGTGGAGAGTCGGCAAAGAGCTTGTTGGCTTTGATCTCGGCCAGCGTGTGCGGGTGCTTCACAGGCTTACCCGCCTTGATGCGGACCAGAGGTGTGCTGGGATTGGTCGCATCGACACTCAGGACTTTGGCTGTTCCGACTGCCGTCTTTTCGTCACCGGTGTGGTAGATAACCAATTGGTCGCCGGGCTTCATGCCGCGGAGAAATTTCACTGCCGCGGGATTGGTGACTCCGTCCCAGATGGTTTCGCCTTCGCGTTCAAGGTCAGCAAAGGAATACACGCTAGATTCGGTCTTCAACAGATACGCCACTGCCTGCCTCCTGTTTTACTTCTGCTCGCTGCTCTTTGTCTGCTCAAGAAACGGCGCGGTGTCGAGCAGGGGGCGCTCGAGCGATCGCACCCAATCAGTCACCTCGCCGGGATCGCGGCCGGCCGTCACGCTGCGGGCAAATTCATTCTGCAACGTCTGCATCTTCGCGTCCATGTCGTCGAGGTAATGCAAGAGGACGGCTTCAGGAGTCATCGGAAGCTTTGGCGATCCGAACTCGTATTTGCCGTGATGGCTGAGGACGAGATGCTGCACCAGTGCCCGGAGCGCGGGAGGAAAATCGGGCAGTGCGGCGATCTTGCGGTCGATCAGCACCACGCCGAGGGTGATGTGGCCGAGCAGCTGGCCTTCGATGGTGTAGTCGAAGCTCGTACCCCAACGCAGTTCCTCGAGCTTGCCAATATCGTGCAGGATCACGCCGGTAAGCAGCAGGTCGCGGTGGACGCGGTAGTGCGCGGCAGCGAGGTCGGAGATGTTCAGCAGCGAGACAATATGCTCGAGCAGGCCACCGATCCAGGCATGGTGCATGCTTTTGGCGGCGGGAGCTTCGCGAAGGGCGGCCGCGATCTCGGCATCATCGAGGAACGAACGCAGCAGGGCTTTGAGGTGCGAATCCGTAAAGCTTTCGACGTAGGCATTCAGCTCGGCCCAAAGCTCGTCGATGCTGCGTTCGGTGTGCGGGACGTAGTCACTCAGGTCAAACTCGGCGGGTTCGGCTTTGCGAATGCGTTCGACGTTGAGCTGGAGAAATTCCTTGTAGCGGCAGACCTGGCCGCGCACCTTGACGATGTCTCCGGCGGCGAACTCGCCCGCCTCGGCGGTCTCCCACATACGCGCTTCCATCTGCCCGGTGCGATCAGAGAATGTAAGGGCAAAGTAGCGCGAACCGTCGCGCTTGCTGCGGTCGTGTCGCGATGTAACAGCGAAAAATCCGGTAATGACCTGGTTTTCGAATCGCGCCAAGTCTGCGATATAGGGTTCTTTCATCTTGCCTGCAGCTACTGGTTTGAAGTTGCGGGAGGTGCAGGCGAAGTGGGAGCCGGCGCAGGCGACGCAGAGCCGGTGTCGCTGGCCGGTGCGGGCGTCTGCTCGGCCGGCGGAGTCGTAGTCGCGGGCTTCTCCTCGTTCTTCTTCTCGTCAGTCATACGGCGCTTCGGACCAGTCTTGGCCGGATTGGGCTTTTTGATCTTGGAGGTGTCGCCGTTCAGACCCAGGGCTTTGCCCTGCTGCTGCTGGTCGGCAACCTCTTCCTTGGTGGCCGGAGAAGGCGCGAAGGGATCAACCTTGGGCCCTTTAGCCTTCTTCTCTTTCGGCTCCTTGGCACGGTCCTGGAGGCGCGTCTTTTTCTTAGGAGCCTCGGTTTCATCGGGCGTGGCAATAGAGCCGTCGGGGTTCACCGTGTGCATGCTGGAGGGGACATTGCCGGAAGGAACATTTGTGGCCACCTGGGTGCCTCCGGTGGCGCCGGCATCTTCGGTCTTGGTCTCCGCTGACGGCAGAGTCTCACGCGGAGCCTGACCGAAACGGATCTTCTCCTTCTTGCCCGGCTTCATCGTCTTATTGCTCGCAACCTGCGAATCGGCAGGAGCTGAAGAGGCGGCGGGCTTAGTTGCAGCGGGCGCGGCCGCCGACTCGGCGGCGGGAGCTGTCGCGCTTCCCTGCGGCACATCGGCAAGAGTAGGAACTCCTGCCGGCGGCGGTGCTGCTTCGGGAGCAGTGGTTTGGGCAGCCTGCACAGGAGCTGCCTTACCGGCGTTGCGACCACGCTCCCTGAAACGGGTGCGCTCTACATGCTTTTTCTTCTTCGGCGTAGGCGGCGCGTATGCGCTGTAGACCGGCTTCATTTCATTCGGGCTGGCACCCGAGTCCTCGTAGCCGCTCTTGATCTCGATGTAGGCATCTTCGCGCAGCTTGGTGAGATATTCGCGGAGTGCCGGGTTCATCTTGGCCATGCCCACGGCGTCTTCGACCTGATTCTCCACGTCCTTGAGTGGCGGTACGCCACCGGGCGTATGCTCGGTCACCTTGAGGATTACGAAACCCTGCTTGGTGCGGATGGGCTGCGTGTACTGGCCGGGTTGGAGATCGAAGGTCTGGTCTTCGAGTACCTTGGCGAGCTGTCCACGTTTGAACTGGCCCAGGTCACCTCCGTCTGCAGCAGTGGGACCACCGGAGGAGCTCTTGGCCAAGGCAGCGAAATCGCCACCGGCCTTCAGCTTTGCCTCAACTTCTTCGGCCTTGGACTTGGCGGTTGCAACCTGTGAAGCATCGTCAGGATTCGCTGTCGGAACCAGAATTTCGCTTAACCTCACCTGCTCGGGCTGCTCGAATTCCTGCTTATGGTCGGTGTAATACTTCTGAATTTCGGTGGGAGTGATGTTGACGTGCCGCCCTACCTCATCGCGGATCACTTCCTGCGTGATGATGCGATTGCGAATGCTCGCCCTGAAGTCCTCCCATGAGACGCCCTGAGCCTCGGCGGCCTTCTGCAGGTCTTCCATCGAGTCGAGATGGTTCTGCTTGCGCATCTCGTCGAGGCGCTTGACGGTCTCGGTCTCGCCGGTGATGTCCAGATCCTTGCCCTTGGAGAGCAGGAGCTGCTGGTCGATGAGGTCGCGAAGCAGATCGTGCTTCTGCTCGTAGAGCTGCTGCTGGGTCCACTGCTGCTGCTTGGCCTGGGCTTCGAGATCCTGCTCGGCGCGATCATAGTCCGACCGGCTGATGACCTGGTCGTTTACCCGCGCAACGATGTCCTCGACGACCGTTCCTTGGTAAGGCGATTGTTGCTCGGCAGCAGCTGGCCTGGAAGACTGGCCAAAAGAGGTGGGGACGATCGCTATCGTCAGGCTGGCAGCGAGAGCGGCACGGTTCAGCAGAATTCGAAGGGTCATCTGGGTATACGTCTCAATAGCGCAGCCGGAAGCCGGTTTCGGCGTCTTCCCTGGCGTAATCGCGAATGGGCGGAGGCGGCGCTGCTGCCATTCTAATCACTCACGCGGAGCGAATACCAGCGAACCCGGCTTCTCTGCAACTCTCGTCGAGTCCAGCCGTTATCGCAAGCACTTATGTTGAGACTGGCGACAACTGTCCGACGGGAGCATGGCGAGCGGGAAAATCGTCCACAGACCCCCGCCGGAGAGCCGTCGAGTGGATGGCGGAAATCCGGTCTCGGACGGACCTGGACTATCCATCGCGATGCTATACTCGTCTAACATCATGCTCCCGGAAGGTCCTGTCCCGGCAAGCGGGAGCCGAAGGATTTCTCCAGCATGTCATCACGCGTCCGCCGCACCCTCTTCTCACTTGTTATCTTCTTTGCCGCCTGTGGCTTGGCGGGCATGTTCATCAGCCAGAAGGTGGGAGCGCAATCGTCGACGGACGAATCGCAGTTTCGGGACAGCCTGAAGTCGTTCACGAGTGTCTATCAGGTCGTCGCAGATAACTACGCCGAGCCACTGACCGGCGACAAGCCCGACACGGTCATTTACGACGGCGCGATTCCCGGCATGCTGCGTGTGCTCGATCCGCACTCGAACTTCTACGATCCCAAGGCCTACGCCAAGATGCGCGAGGACCAGCACGGCAAATACTACGGCGTGGGCATGGTCATCCAACCGCAAAACAACAAGATTGTCGTGGTCTATCCCTATGAGGGAACGCCTTCGTTCAGGGCCGGCCTGCGACCGGGTGACGTGATCGTCTCGGTCGACGGCAAGGCAACGGACAACATGACTTCAGAAGATGTGGCGAACATGCTGAAGGGTCCAAAGGGCACGCATGTTCACCTGACCGTCTCTCGTGAAGGGGCTGCGGCTCCGCTCACCTTCGATCTGATGCGCGACGAGATTCCGCATCCTTCGATCGACCTCAAGTTTGAAATTCGTCCGGGCATCGGCTACATCCACATCACTCAGTTCCAGGAAACGACGGGCCGGGAGTTTATCGACGCACTGGATGGATTCGGCAACCTGAAGGGGCTGGTGCTCGACCTGCGCGGCAATCCGGGCGGCCTGCTGACCGAAGCCGTCACCGTCTGCGACAAGCTGCTAAGCCGGGGACAGGTGATTGTCTCGCAGCGCGGCCGCGCCTATCCCGAGCAGATCTATCGCGCGACACACGGCAATGGCGGCGCTGACTTCCCGGTGGTGGTTCTGGTGAATCACGGGACGGCTTCGGCGGCCGAGATCGTCTCCGGCGCACTGCAGGATCATGACCGCGCCCTGGTGGTGGGTGAAATCACGTTTGGCAAGGGGCTCGTGCAGACCGTCTATCAGCTGTCGGATAACACCGGCCTCGCTCTCACGACCTATCACTATTACACGCCCAGCGGACGGCTCATCCAACGCAATTACAGCGGCATTTCACTTTACAACTACTACTACAACCACGATCAGCCGCAGGACACGAAGGATCGCGAAGTCAAACTGACGGATTCGGGACGCACGGTCTACGGTGGCGGCGGTATCACACCCGATTACAAGATTGAGACGCCCAAGTCCAATCACTTCCAGGATGTGCTGGCTGCGCACAACGCGTTTTTCAACTTCACCAAGCACTACCTGGCGAACCGCACCGTCGGCAAGGATTTCCAGGTGGATGACGCCGTGCTCACCGATTTCAAGCAGTTCCTTACTGCTCAGAGCATCCCCTACACGGAACAAGACTTCGCCAATCCAACGGTCATGGACTGGCTGAAGACCAGTATCAAGGCGGATGTAATGACCAGCCAGTTCGGCCAGTTGCAGGGCCTGCGCATTCGCGCAGACTGGGATCCAATGATCGCCCAGGCTCTTACCTACCTGCCGCAAGCTGCATCGCTTGAGCAGACTGCGGAGAAGGCAGCCGCCGAGAAGCAGACTGCACATAATACGGCACCTGCCCGGTAACTCTTTTGTTCGATCGCAATTAAACGGCGGCCATATCGGCCGCCGTTTTTGTATCGGTCCAGCCACCGCCAGCCTCAAGTTAACAATTGACGATGTCACCGTTTGCGCGGAACAGTAGACAAGGCTCCCCGAGGTGACCTTGCGCGGGGAGCCTTGATTGACTGCCAGCTTCTTTTGCTGCTCTATCTGTCGTGGTCGCCATCTTCGGGGGCCAGGGCAACGCCGCGGAACGCTTCGCCGGCACGGGCCGAGCGAATCGTGACAAACCTGTCGAGATAGCCGCTCGTTACTGGCTGGGTGGAGCTGACGCGATCGGTAACCTTTACCAGCTTGTTGGGGTCGGCGCCATTGTCACCGTTTTGGCTGATCGTGGACGTAATGGCGTAAATGGTGGCGGTGCCGTCGTGATTGACGACGCCGATGATATTGCGGCATCCACCGGTCGCGGGCTCGATCGAACTGGGATAGTTGCGGACGCTATAGGGCACGCCCAGATTGAGTCCATTCTGGATAACGTACTCCCGCACCCAGGTTTGGCCGCTGGCCGTAGTGGTGAGGACCCACTTTTGAAGGCCGGCAGTCGCCAGCGTACCGGCGTCAGCAACATTCATCTGTCCGTTGATCACCTGATTCGGTGTGTAGATCAGGTCGCCCTCGTCACAGACGTACAACGTAGTAGCATTCGCGAACCAGATCCCAAAAGGATAGTCGCCACCCGGGCTGTTTGCGCTGGCACTGGTGTTGGGAAATCCGGGAAGGATGGTGTACGGCTCATTGACGGTACCGCCCGAAGGCGCGTTCGATGGGGTGGGCAGAACGCCCGGCGTACCCAGCTGGTAGACGGTATTGATCCCGTTACCGCCGCTGCCCTTTGTGACATACAGAGTATTGTTAAAGATCGTCATTCCGCGGAAGTTGGTATCCTTGCCGGGTTTGTCTCCCGAGAACACAAAATAGGAGATCATGTTGTTGTCCGGCGGAACGAGGGGTGGCGCGCCGGGAACGAATAATTCGGCGCCCGTCGAGTGCGAGAGGTTGAAGCCGAGCGTTGTTATCGGCACCTGCTTTTTCGAGAGTCCGCCATTGTTGTCATTTCCGACGGAGTAATACAGCCAGTTGTCCCCCTTCATCACAGCACGAGAGTTGTCGCCACTGTAGGCGTCGCTATCCGTGTAGTAAATGTGACCCCGAGCATCCACTTCCGCGACAGAACGGTAGTAAGCAGTCGGATTCCTCGCACCGGCATAGCTCGCGACCGCGGAATTGGTCGGGTCACAGAGGCCCGGCGTGCTGGAGGCGGAAACGTCGAGCAGGTTCGGCGCGGTCGGCGAAGTGGGACCCACATTCGTGCCCTGTGTGAGGATATTCGTCGTCGGGTCCAGAGTCAGTGTTGGGCAGCCGGGACCGCCGCGGTAGCCCATGAAGGTCAGGCTCCTGCCATCCAACGAGCGATTCAAAGCCAGCTCAGATTTGGAACTGAAGCTGGTCACGATCTCGTTACTGGGAACCTGCAACGCACCAAGAAAATCGCCATCCGTGCTGAGGTTCCAGAGAACGATAGGCGAGGAGACGCCAAAGTTCGGATCGGTGTTCGCGTTATTCCAGACGTTGTGGTTGTCGTGGAGATTTGGGGCTTCGCCATTGTCGCTCGCATAGCCGCAGGTTACCGTCACGGCCGTTGTCTTCGTGGACGGCGTCTGGTCGGCGGGAAGGAGCGGAACATTGACGGTGGCAGGGTTAGGGTTGGTGGCCGGTCCTGTGTTCAGACAGCCATGCGGTAAGACTTCGCCGGGTATCACAGTCTCAGCCTTGCCCACATAAACTGTCCCGCTCAAAACAATGCTGCCGCGTGCAAAACCGCGGAAGTCGTGATCGTGGTCGTGATCGAAATCTTGTTGGTGGTCCTGCTGTTGGGCATTTACGTCGACGGTAAATCCTATTGCCAACGCCCCCGCGAGAGCTGCGGCAAACACTGTCCCTCTTCGAAATGCTCGCCTGCCATTCTGACTCCTACTCAGTACCATCATGCTGGAAATCTCCTGACTCGAAAATTGCGCTCGTGGACGCGACCCGAAGCTAGCACCGTGGTATTAAAGATTGGTTACGAACTGCAGGTTCGGCGGGCTGTCCACGCTGTGTGGTGCGGAAGGCACAAGCGAAAGAAAACAAGGAGATTACACTCACGTAATTCACGCAGAATTGATCTGCTCGCAACCCCTCCTGTTGCAATCGCCTGATACACACATTGGCCTAGGAGGTTAACTATGAAAGCAATAGCTGCGTTGCTGGTCTGCCTGACCGCCGTCGCAACAGCCGGCGCCCAGGACACCAAAGGCGATTGGGACCATTCACAGGTTCGCCACGTACTGCTCATCAGCATCGATGGATTTCACGCTGTCGATTATCTGAACTGCTCGAAAGGCATCGCCGGAGTCAACAATGGTGCTCCCTACTGTCCCAATCTGACTGCTCTGGGTACAACCGGAGTGAACTATGTTGCGGCCAGCACGTCGAAGCCTTCCGACTCTTTTCCCGGGCTCATGACCATCGTCACCGGGGCAACCCCACGCACGATGGGCGTGTACTACGACGTCGCCTATGATCGCTTCTTCGCTCCTCCAACCAAGACGACCGGGAATGGCGTTGCTGGGGGCAATTGCACGCCCGGAGTTTTCCCCGGAACGACCACCGAATACGAAGAAGGCATCGACATCGACCAGACGAAGCTTAACGGTGGAGCACCCGGCGCGAGCCTGACCGACGGCGGCATCGCTTCCATCGACAGCAAGAGGCTTATACGCAACCCGGCCAACGGCTGCCTGCCGATTTATCCGAATGAGTTCGTTCGCACCAACACGATCTTCGGTGTTATTCACAGTGCGGGGGGCTATGTCGCCTGGTCGGACAAGCACCCGGCGTATTCTTCTGTAGCCGGCCCGCGCTCAGTTCTCGACGACTATTACTCGCCAGAAATCAACTCCAACGTAGTGAATCTGCCTGGAGTTACGACACCTACCGGAATCGACTGCAGCACCGTACCCGATCCCAATTCAGACGTGACTGCATGGACCAACAGCTTCCAGAACATTCAGTGCTACGACACCCTGAAGGTCAATGCGGTTCTAAACGAGATTGACGGTAAAACTCATAACGGCAAGCCCGCCAAGGTGCCAGTCGTCTTTGGGATGAATTTCCAGGCGGTCAGTGTCGGCCAGAAGCTCATCGAGAAGAGCGCCTCTCTCACCGGCGGCTATCTCGACGCGGCGGGTACGCCAACAAAGTCCCTCTATGAAGAAATCGTCTTCGTTGACGACGCAATTGGCGAATGGGTTCAGGAACTGAAGGACCGGGGGCTTTATGAGTCAACCCTGGTGATCATCACGGCCAAGCACGGGCAGTCGCCCATCGATCCTAATCTTTACCAGGCTCACCCTGGAAAGACGAACAACGGCACGTCGCCGGCAACCATTCTCGCAAGTCTGCTGCCCGATTCCGAATCGCCCGCAAATCCTAACGGCATTGGCCCGACGGAAGACGACGTATCGCTCCTCTGGTTCAAGCCAGGCACCAACGTAAAGAGCGCTGTCGACACCCTTGAACAAAATGCAAAAGGCATAGGGCTGGGCCAAATATTCTACGGTCCGAGCCTGTCGCTCAACTATGGCGTGCCGGGTTTACCACCCAACGATTCACGTACGCCTGACGTTATCGTTGCTCCCAATGTGGGCGTGACTTACACCGGCAGCGCCGCCAAGCTCGCCGAGCATGGCGGTTTCGCGCATGACGATACCAATGTCATGCTGCTGGTATCCAATCCTGCATTTGAGCCACGCACCGTGTACTCGGAAGTCGGTACACTGCAGATCGCACCCACAATTTTGAAGGTGCTAGGACTCAATCCCAACCTCCTGGATGGTGTTCGTCTCGACGGTACAGGGGTCCTTCCGTCGATCGATTT
>Ga0335073_10008742_pt1 | contig 14211 bp, 11 predicted proteins | sample Lox_Sample_22_FD_207093 | JGI IMG/M metagenome (GOLD analysis project Ga0335073, IMG submission 207093) | Soil microbial communities from Loxahatchee National Wildlife Refuge, Florida, United States - Lox_Sample_2.2 | ecosystem: Environmental > Terrestrial > Soil > Wetlands | place: USA... | reverse complement strand
TTCCCGTTCGCTGGCGCGATCGCGAAACTCGAATGCTTTGCCGTAGTAGTCGCGGGCCCGTCCATACTCGGCGATATCGGCGTAATTGCCTCCCACCGCCCAATAGGCCAGAGCAAACTTCGGATCCAGTTCGATAGCCCGCAAACCATGCGGCAACGCGGCCGCCGAGCCCTTCTCGCGCATCGCTTTATATTGCAGGCTGTATTCCTTGAGCGCCTCCAGCGACGATGTGGTGGCTTGCTCCAGCGGCACATCGAACTTCTGCACCGTAGCCAGCGATTCGCCTAATGCGCGCCGCAACCTCGTCGCCGCGCCCCCCAGTGCGCCAAGAACCTTTTCTTTCGAAGAAGCGGTCACCTGCTGTTGCGCGAGAATGTCGCCGCTCTGGCAATTCACGGCCTTGAGGCCGATCACGTAATCGGTGCCCAGACTCGCGATCGCGCCTGCGATGTAAGCCCTGCTGCCCGAGCGCTGACAAATCTCCCGCGCCACAGCCGGTGTCAGCGACGTGTCCGCCGGACGCGTCATCTCTTTGAGTGTCACAGTCACCTGGTCATCGGACAGAATATTCAGGAACGGCGATTGCAGCAGTGTGATGCTGAGGGCCTGCTTGAGCGTGTCATCAAACACCGCGTCTCCGGTTGAGTTGGCAAATCCGGCAAGCACAACCGTGTCTTTCACCGTCAAGGCAGGGGTTCGATGTAGGCGGTAGTGAATCGCACCCGCGACCAAAACGATCAAGACCGTACCCGCGACAAAGATTTCTCGCCCGAACCGCCGCTTCGCCCGGCCGCTTGTTTGTCCCGGAGCGTGTATGGGCGATGAGAGCGTGGGAGCCGCAACCGGTTGCACGGGAGCTGTCGGAGCAGCCGTCGCTTGCCCCGACGGAGGCCGTCGCTGAGCGGTCGATCCCGGCGCCGCGCCCGGATCTGTAGCCGCGCTCACCACGTGACCGGAAACCGTGTCACGCCGGAGCCGCTGCAGATCGGCCCGCATTTCCGCCGCGCTCTGGTAGCGCAGCTCGCGGTCCTTCTCCAGCGCCTTGTTGATGATGCGTTCCAACTCCGCCGGCAGCCGCGGATTCAGTTGCACCGGCGCAACCGGTGCGCCGTGCAGGATGCCATCGAAAATCGCCGCCGACGTGGTTCCCGAAAATGCCGCCCGTCCCGTCGCCATCTCGTAGAGCACCACGCCGAAGCTGAACAGATCGGTGCGGGCATCCAGTTGTTTTCCCAGAGCCTGCTCTGGGGACATATACGCCACCGTGCCTACCGCGTTGCCCGCGCCCGTCAAATCGCCGCGATCATCACTTTGCGTGGGCACAGACTCGCCCACGCTCTCGTGTGCGACCACTTTCGCCAGCCCGAAATCGAGAACTTTGGCGTGGCCGCGCCGCGTGAGGAAAATATTTCCCGGCTTGATGTCACGATGAATGATGCCGGCCGTGTGCGCGGCATCGAGCGCATCGGCGATTTCCACCGCCATCCGCAGCAGCTCGTCGGTTTCCAGCGGCTGCCCCCCGATGCGGTGGCGCAACGCCAGGCCGTCGAGCAGCTCCATCACGATGAAGGCTCGTCCCTCGTGCTCCCCAATCTCGTGGATGGTGCAGATGTTGGGATGGTTCAGCGCCGACGCCGCCCGCGCCTCGCGCCGAAAACGCTCCAGCGCCACGGAACTGTGGGCCAGGTGCTCGGAAAGGAATTTCAGCGCCACGTGGCGGCCGAGCGCAGTGTCCTCCGCCTCGTAGACCACCCCCATGCCCCCGCCTCCGAGCCTCTGCACCACCCGGTAGTGCGAGATCGTCCGCCCGATCATTCCAAGATGTTAGGCACCCGCCTTCGCCGCGTCAACGCCGGTTGGCGAAGGAAGCATCCATGATTCAGAGGGTGCAGTTTATCCCGTTATCCAGCGATGCGCTTCCGCCAGAACCATCAGTGCCCCACCGTCGACGCGACTTGAGTTCTGTATCCCGCCGGTCCCGGCCTCTCTGACCGTGATGACGAACCACATATTCGATACACAGGTGGCCGGCATCAACATAGGGGTCGGGAACGTAACCGTAAGAGGCAACGGTCTCGCCTACTCTCTCGGTTCCGCAATCGAGTTCAATTGCACGACGGGCGATACGGTAACCGGTAACACCATCAACGATGCCAAGATAGGACTCGACAAGGTTCCAGCGAGTTTTATTGGCGGTAACACATTTCATAATGCGGGGACGAGAACCACCGGCGGCTGCTAGAGCGCCCATGCCACTGCGATCGCCCCGCAGAAACATTCACGGGCCGCCTTTCGGCGGCCCGTCTGCTGAAGGCTAACAGCTAGTCTCCCGCCACCGGCTCAGGCATCTCCGGCTTCGGAGCCGCCGGCTTTGCCAGCGCCCCCAGCGGGATGAATCCATCCTGCGACTGCGCCGGCTTCTCCTTCAGCACCACCTCACGATACAAAGACGCCATGCGCGCGTTGTAAGCGGCATCATCCTTCTGCGGACCGCGATGCTGCGCCGATACCGGCAGAAGCGCCGTCGCGGGAGCCGCAAGCCCGGAGCCCGAAGCCGCTTTCGCATCCCGCGCCCGCTTCTTCTCTTCACGCGCGTTCTTCGCAATCCCCAGCTTATCGAGATCGTGCTGCAGCTCGTTGGTCACGATCTCTTCCCGCAGCCGCAGATAATCCACATGCTCCTCTTCCATCTTCACTCTCTTGCCGCCGGCGAAAATCTCATGCCTCCCGTGCTCCTCATACCACTTGGTGAGCGTGGCCGTCATGTGCATCTTCTCGATGATGTTCCGCCAGCCCACGCCCGTGTTGTAGGCGCAGAACGAAATCTCGCCTTCCTGCGTCGCGTAAGGAATAATGCACTGCTCGGTCCGCCGGAAGTCATAGTTGAACAGATCCTGGAACCACATCCCGGCGATAAACAAGAAATTCCAGCGATCGGCGGTCCGGCGCTTCATCACGTCATCGATCGTCCTGTCCGGACCGACTTTTCCGTAGTTCGTTCCCGTCACATTGTAGTTCTTATCGAACTTCTTCAGCAGATCCATCAGCTTGAAGTGCGTCGGCGACTGGAACGGATCGTAGTTCTTCATCAGGCACAGCGCCATGCCAAACGCAGTCAGAAACTTCCCGCGAGCTGCGTCGTTCACCCTGGCAATATCTTTCGCCAGCTGATCGCCATGCAGAAACGCCGTCACCGGCACCGCTTCTTTCGTTTCTTTGTCGATCATCACCGCCATGCCCGTCCCACAATTAGGGTGACAACCGCAGCTGAGTTGGCCCCAGTCATTGTTTTTATCCTGAGCGTGCATGAGGTCGGCCCAGTCGCTGAAGGTCCCCATGAAGGAAATCGGGAACCAGTCGCGGGCGGGCACGCCCAATCCCGTCTGGCCTTTCACGTCGTGCGCCAGATGCGACAGCGTGTATCGCTGCGCCTGGCGGCGCTCATCGGTGACGGCTTCGTCGCGGCCCGTGAAGCTCACGGGCTGGAACGACAGAAAGCTGATCGTCTTGGGATTATCCAGCGCGAACTTGATGATGCGGCCCACCTGCTCGTTGTTGATGCCGTTGACGATCGTCACCACCGGCACGATTTCGCATCCCGCCTTGTGCAGGTTCTCGATCGCCTTCAGCTTCACATCGAACAGATTGCCGACCATGCGGTGCGCATTGGCCGCGTTGCCGATTCCGTCAAACTGCAAATACGCATAGCGCAAGCCGGCTTCTACTGCCTGCTGTGCGAACTCAAAACTCTTGGCAAACTCAATTCCGTTGGTTGCCGCCTGCACCGAGTTGTATCCCACTTTTCTCGAGTAGCGAATTGCATCGAGAAAATACGGCGACAGCGTCGGCTCGCCGCCGGAAAATTGCACGCTCATCTGGCGCCGCGGCTTGATGGTGATGGCGTTGTCGAGCATCTGCTTGATTTCTTCCCATGTCAGCTCGTGGACGAAGCCAACCTGGTTGGCGTCCATGAAGCAGGGATCGCACATCATATTGCAGCGGTTGGTCAGGTCGATTGTCAGCACCGAACCACGGCCGTATTTCACGGTTGAAGACCCGTGGTTGTGCAGCTTCTCATCGTTGTGCGCGCGGATGTCGCGGCCGGGGAAAACATCTTCCAGGTGCTTGGTGAATTCCGTATCGATCGACATCACATCTTCAAAGAGGCCGTGCTTGGGACACTCTTTCACCATCATGATCTTGCCGTCGCGCTCGATGATGGTGGCCTTGATCTCGCCGACTTTTTCGTTGAGCAGAATGTCATGGGGCAGGTGGCCGTCGAGAATCTGCTGGCGAATTTCCGGCACGCACTTGGGGCACAGCGAATCGGTAGAGCGCGGCCAGCCCAGTGGCGGCTTCGACTTCTCGTAGCTCTTGAGCAGCGGCTTGTCAGACCACTTGGGAGTGGGCGAGGGGTTGGGCTTGATCCGATTGAGGCCATCAAACACCACCCACGTCGCCTTGGCAGCGGCGACCGCAGCAGCTTCTACGTACTTGATCGGCTTATGCATTTAGCTTCTGGCTCCTGACCGCAGTTCTCAATATCAGCTTCGAGCTTCGGGCTGCGAGCTCCGCGTGCTCGGTACTCGATACTCGCAACTCGGTACTCTCTTTTAAGAATCCCTGAAGTGTGCACGTATCCCTGAGAGTTGTGGCTGAAATTATCCTATGGCAATAGTGGCAATTCGGGCATCCGTAACCCACTGGACGGGTTAAAATCGGGGTTTAGCGGTGTATTGCGGGATTGGATGGAGGTAAGTTATTGATAGGAAAGCAGTACCCAGTTGCCGGTTGCCGGTTCCCGGTTGCCCCTCGGTCCGCGAGCCAGGAGTACAGGTGTAGAATTTCGCTATGGCACAAATGAGTCCGCAAGCCACGGAGCTGTTGGAAAAGGCGCTCGCGCTTTCCACGCAAGAGCGCGGGATTCTGATCAACCGCCTGATCGAGAGCCTCGATGATGAACGTGCGGAAGAGGGCGTCGAGACCGCGTGGGATGAAGAAATCGCCAAACGCGTTGAAGACGTTCGTTCGGGGCGGGTAAAGCTGATACCGGGAAAACAGGTGTTTGCTCGCATACGGGCACGAAGACGGAATGCGGGAAGCTAGTCGCTATCGTTTCCACCCCGAGGCAAGCGAAGAATTCGAAGCAGCGGAAGATTGGTATGACTCGCGCAGCGTTGATGCCAGTACAGAGTTCGTCTCCGATGTGGAAACGGCGATCGAGTCAATCACTGATGCACCACTCCGCTGGCCAAAATACCTCTATGGGACCCGGCGTTTTGTCCTACAACGTTTCCCTTTCTCGATTGTGTATCTGGATGAAGGTGACTCCTTAGTCGTAGTTGCAATTCCACATGGCAAGCGTAAGCCGGGATATTGGAAGAGCCGGTTGTAGGGTGTGACGCGGGGATCGCACCCGCGCCCTTAGAATTAATTGGTAAGTGGCAATCGACTGGCAACTTGTAGAACAGTTCCAAGTGAGGCGGCTCTTGTCCACCGAATCTTCTCTCCAAGCGTCAATGGTAGTTCTGCATGATCTGTTCGACGTCTGCAAAATTGGGGACGGACCACAGGTGGGCTACCTTATTGTTGTTGAGTTCATCACGACAGAGGATGCCGCACCCTAAATACGTTAAAGATCCGGCGCTAAGAATTAATGCCTGTATTTTCCCCACCCTTTCGCACAGAACGCGGATTGATTGGATAAGAGCGAAGGATCGATTGAACCCGGTAGTCTTGTTTTGAGGACAAAGATGCTGGGCAGAAAGGAGCCTTCGCTCTTATCCAATCAGTCCCTGCGACGGCGCTCAGGGCTGTTGCGCTGGGTTGCGAGATTGGGGGATGACATTGGCAGGACTGAAGTCGTGCCCTTCCCGGTTGTGTTTTGGGCGAGATGAGGCGCGCGGCTGAAAGCCGCGCCCGTTCAAAGCGCTACGCCCCGATCGCTACTGGTTCACCCAGATCACTTCGGCTTTCCTGGCGGCCTCGTGTTCTTTGCGGAACTCGCGGGCAACGTCGCCGAGAGGGGTAACGCGCTTGTCAGTGGGAAATTGCCAAAGCGGCTGCTCGCCCTGGGCGAAGATGTAGGGAGAATTCGCGGCAAACAGAGTTTGCTCCGGAGCCATATCATGCTGCTCGGCATGCAGGGGATGATCGGTCATGGTCAAGACCACGGGTTGACTGGGAAGTACCGGAGCAGCCTGCTGTCCAAACGCGGACACGGCGCAGAAGAGCAAGAACACAGCGATCAGAGTAGTTTTCATGGCAAAGGTCCGAATCTGGAGGAGTGGCGGCGCGTGGGCGCGGCTCGTAGCCTAGCAGGTGCAAACCCCATGCCAAACCAGTGCGGAATTCGCTCGGTTTACGGGTCCGCCAAAGCGGAATACGGGCAACTTTTTGCACAATTGTGGAAGAAGCGCAGGTGATGCGGATTTCGACCGCCTGGATCTTACGTTCGGGCGGATCTAAGGACCTGAAAAGCCGCGATTTACGCGGGATTGGCCGATTCGTGCAGGTTCCCGGCAGACTAGACCGTTCGGACGAATGTCGATACCGATCCTGGGACTTGACACGAATCCAGAATATGTTCTACTTCGACCATGGCCCGTGAGAAGAATCCAACGAAAGATGTGATTCTGTGGATCGTGGCAATCATTCTGGTTGTGATTGCCATCTTCTGGTACCGCCGCTAGAAGCGGCGGAGCCCCAGTTCGCCTCGCCGAGCCAGCGGGGCAACACGGCATCTGGAAGCCAAAGCACGTTACGATCTCATGCCTGCGATTGGGACGCATCACCCCCTGCCCGATTAACTTGCAGAAATTTTCACAGTTGACACAGAGAAACAAGGCGCAGACAATCAACGCGGCTTTGCCGTCCTTCCTGGGCTCTGTGGGGTTCAGGAACGCAATCGTCCTGCCAATATCCGACGATCTTCTTCAATTAAGGGCTGCCAAGGAGAATCCGTTTCAATGAAGCAAAGATCGGGTGTACTCATCCTCGCGGTTGTATTTGGAGTTGCGGTCTGCTTAGCCATTTCTGCACTTGCCCAGGATGATGCGCAACTGCTGCCCACCTTGACGCATCACGTGCGAGAAGCAACTCTTAACGGACAGGCGCGGCTGGTTGGGCGCCTGCCGGCGACACGATCGATGCGTCTCGTTTTCGTTCTTCCGTTGCGGAATCAGGCAGAGTTGGATAGCGTGCTGCGGGAGCTCTACGATCCTTTCAGCCCGTCGTATCGCCAGTTCCTTACGGTGGAGGAATTTACCAGCCGGTTTGGCCCGACTCAGCAGGATTATGAATCGGTGATCAGTTTCGCGAGGGCCAATGGGCTGGCGGTGGTGGGAATATCGCGCAATCGCCTGAATGTGGATGTCGAAGGCACGGTGGCAAACATCGAAAAGGCATTGCACGTAACGATGGGGCTGTACCAGCACCCGACGGAAAACCGTACCTTCTACGCACCCGACCGCGAGCCTACGCTGGCGCTGCAGGTGCCACTGTGGCACATCGCGGGACTGGACAATTATTCCATTCCGCATCCATTGGTGGTCCGCAGAGATCAGGCGCTGAGGGTAAAATCCAACGCCACCACTGGGTCGTGCCCGCAGAAATCTTTTTGCGGAAGCGATATGAGGGCAGCTTATTACGGGGGAACGGCGCTCACCGGCAGCGGCCAGTCGCTCGGCTTGCTGGAGTATTACGGGACCGACCTCACGGACCTGAATACCTATTACAGCAACGCAAAACAGACGCTGACGGTGCCGATCACGCTCCGCTCAGTGGACGGAACCAGTACCAGCTGCCTGGCAAGACAGGGATGTGACGACACGGAGCAAACGCTGGATATGACGCAGGCGCTCGGCATGGCGCCGGGCCTGTCGAGCCTGGTGATGTACGTCGGCTCCTCGGATGCGGCCATTTTTAACGCGATGGCAACCGCGAGTCCGCTGGATGCACAGCTGAGTTCATCGTGGGGGTGGAGTCCGGCGGATCCAAAAACGGACAATCCATACTTCGAGGAGTTCTCCGCGCAGGGGCAAAACCTGTTTGATGCCTCCGGTGACGACGGGCGGTGGGGTGGCAACACACCGTATGTCTGGCCGGCGGATGCTCAGTATCTCGTGTCGGTGGGCGGAACCGACCTGACCACCAATGGCGCGGGAGGGCCATGGGCCACGGAAACCGCGTGGGTGGATGGTGGCGGCGGAGTTTCGCCGCACAAGTACGCCATTCCCTCATGGCAGGTAGCGACGGCGGCGGTTTGCTCCGAATGTTCGCAAAACTATCGCAACGGGCCGGACGTTTCGGCCAACGCGAATTTCACCTTTTACGTTTGCGCAGACCAGGCAGCGTGCACGGCAAACGGATACGGTGGTACCAGCTTTGCCGCGCCCATGTGGGCGGGGTTTCTGGCGCTGGTCAACCAACAAGCCGTACAGAACGGTCAATCTACGCTGGGCTTCATCGATCCGGCTCTGTACACGATCGGTTTAAGTTCAGGCTACGACTCCGATTTCCACGACATCATCAGTGGTAGCAACGGGTACAACGCCGTCACCGGGTTTGACCTTGCCACCGGGTGGGGAAGCCCGAATGGGGTTGACCTGATTAATGCCCTTACCGAAACCGTGACAATGCCCGATTTCACGATTGGGGTGAGTCCTTCGGCCATTACCATCAAACGCGGAAACACCGGCAGCACGACCCTTACGACCACTATCTCCGGGGGCTTCAACGCAGCGATCGCGCTCTCAGCCTCCATCAATGTCGTGACTTTCACGCCCAGTTCCATAGCGGCGCCGGGCGCAGGAACGTCACAGCTGCAGGTGAGAGTCGGGCCGAACGTCGTACTTGGCGATCACACGCTCACCATTACAGGAAAAGGGGGAGGCATCACCCATACGACCACTATCACGGTCGATGTAACCAATTGATTTGAATACGAGGAGCCCGGACGCTCGGCGTCCGGGCTTTTTGTTGCAACCATTTCCTGTTCCTGAGGAGAGTGGGGCGAAAGCCGTTCTGCTCAGGGGTTGCAGAAATTTTCACAATTGACACGGCAGGACAAGACGCACACAATCGTCCCCGCGACTTTTGCTCCCCTTTTGCGCTCTGTAGGGTTCCGGAACGCAATCCCCCTGCGAACCTTCAGCCATGTTCTTTCATTAAGACCGCCAAGGAGACCCCTGTCAATGAAGCAAGGATTCGCTGCATTCGGCCTCATAGCTGCGCTGCTGCTGGCTGTCATGGCCAGCGCCGCTTTTGCCCAGGACGCCCAGGACACAATGCCGGCCCATCCCCTCTACGCGCGGCTTCAGCCTCGCCTTCATGCGAACATAGGAACACTGGCAACTCCGCTGACCACCTGGAATGGATCGTTCGTATATAAGAAGCACACCTACAAATACAACATGGTGGGAACGGCGCCTTCGAGCGGAACCTCGACCACGATTCGGGTGTTCATCATTCCCGTCGCACTGTCGTACACCACGAACGGCAAGACGGTAACGTTCAATCCGCTGTCGAAGCTCTCGAACGGACTAACGGCGGTGCAGAGCACTGCGCAATCACCCCTCTTCCAGACGATGGACTGGGTCACGCCGGACGGAACGGACCTGGGCACCACGCAGTATGAAGATGCATTCCAACGGGCAAATTTCTGGAGCCAGGTATCATCAGCGCCGGGCTACCACGTATTGCTGGGCCAGCCAAGAGTGGCGCCGCTGCAGAAGGTGTCGGTCCCTGCCGCCGACGGCATGGTGGGGAACGAGTTTGGCATCAGAGTGGGACTCGCCGACATCGACTGGTTCGACTTGCAACTCGAGTCAATCCTCACGAAGTACGAATCGAAGATCACGCCGGGCACGCTGCCGATCTTCATTACCTTCAACTCCTACCTGACCCAGGGAGTCTGCTGCATTGGTGGATATCACAGCTCATACGGCGCCGCCTCGGCGCCGCAGGCCTATATAGAATTCAGCTATATCAGCACGCCGGGGGTCTTCGCGCAGGATGTCTCGGCTTTGTCGCATGAGGCAGGCGAGTGGCTGGATGATCCCCTGGTCGTCAACACGAACGGCAACGCCGTGGCCTGCGGAGTTCTGGAAGTGGGCGATCCGGAAGAACGTTTCACCAACTACGGAGCGTTCCCTTACACGTTGAACGGGTCAACTTACAATCTTCAGGACTTGGTCTACCTGGAATACTTCGGCGCCCCAACCACCACATCGGTGGATAGTGGCGCGTTGTCGTTCCACGACAATCCTTTCCACCTCGGCATCTGCAGCAACGGCGGCTAGTCGTCAGACGAATCGCGAGCAGGCACATCAGAGACCCGCTCCGCAAGGGGCGGGCTTTTTATTCCTCGACGCTTTGTCGGAGAAGAGGCAGAAGCGCCGGTGACCTAGATCAGAAAAGCGGAATCAGTCTCCCGCAACCGTTTGTGCACCGCCATATTTTCTGAACACCGAATCGCGGGACACTACCCCCAGGAGGCGGTGCGAGTCTGCACGATGAACCACGGGTACGAGCGGAAAATTGTTGACATAGCGCAGAGCCGCGTCGAGAGGAAGATCAGGATAAAGACTGGGCAAATTCTGGGTGGAGAGAAGCGAGCCCAGAGTGTGTTCTCCCTTGCCCTCCTGGAAGAGACGGAGAAGCTGGTCGCCACTGATGGCGCTCCAGCCGCTGGGATGGAGGCGAACCAGAAAAGCGCCCTCGGCCGAGTCCTGCACGCGGCGCGCACTGGCGTCGATATAATCCTGCGCGTTCAGAATCGTCTTGGGGACCGGAAGCATGGCATCTTCGACGCGAAGGATAGTCTCCTCTCGCTCCTCTTCCAGGGAAGGGAGAATCAGGCCATCCTGACGGGTGAGGAGATCGAAGATGGGAATGGGCTGCAAGCTGCGCGAGACAACATATGCGCAGGTGTTGGCGACGATGACCGGAACGATAATTTCATAGTTGCCGCTGACCTCCAGGACCATGAAGACGGAAGTCATGGGAACGCGGAGAAACCCGGCAAAGAGCACGCCCATGCCGACCAAAACATAGGTCGCGGTCGATCCGGCAAGGTGCGGAACAAAGAGGCGTTCGACGCCGCCGACCGCGCCGCCCAGCATGGCGCCCACGAACAGGGCCGGCGCGAACATACCGCCGGGAGTTCCGCTGACGAAAGAAACTGTGGTGGCGAGAATCTTAAGAAGCGCGAGAATGGCGAGCAGCTTCCAGGCATACTGGCCGTGCATGGCCTGATCCATGGAGTCGTAACCGGCGCCGAGCACCTCAGGAGCGCCAAAAAAGGCGATCAGGCCGACGATGAGGCCTGCGACGGCAGGCTGGAAATACTGTGTCCAGCGGGGCATGGCTTTCAACCGCGGACGCAGGTAGCCCACCGCTTTGGAAAAAATGACGGCAGCAAAGCCGCCAACAATTCCCAGAATTGCGTAGGCGATCAGCTCCGAGGGCCGCTTGAAGGTTGTAATCGGAATGCGGAACAGGGGTTCACTCCCCAGAAACCAGCGTACGATCACGACGCTGGAGACAGCCGCGAGCACGACCGAGCCGAGAATGCCGGCGCTCCAGCGACCGATGACTTCTTCGATTACGAATAGAACCGCTGAGATCGGCGCGTTGAACGCGGCAGCCAACCCCGCGGCAGCGCCGACCGGTCCCATGAGGCGAAGCTTTTCGCGCGAGATTTTCAGCTGTCGGCCGAGCGCAGAGGCAATGCTGGCGCCGATCTGCAGCGAGGGATCTTCAGGTCCAAGCGACTGCCCGGAGCCGATGGCCAGGGCCGAGCAGATGAACTTGCCAACCGCCGTGCGGAAAGGGATGTAACCGTTGAAGATGTAAAGCGCAGCTTTGGTCTGATTGACCCCGCTGCCCCGAACTCCCGGAAAGAGCCACATCACAAGCAGGGCCACGACCAGGCCAACACCTGCCGGCACGACGATAATATGCCAGTTGTGAAAATGAGTTATTGGCCCGAGCAGAGCAAGATGGGTCCAATCGATAGCCAGGCGAAAGCAGACCACTGCGAGCCCGGAAAAAATTCCGATAAAAACGGAGAGGATGAGGAAAAAGACTTCTTCGTCGAAGACGCTCTCCAACCCGGCAAACAGGCGGCGAGGAACGGCATAGGAAACGCGGGCGGGCTCGCTCGTGGACGAGGGCGGGATTTGGATACCGTCACTCATTGCCCGGCGGCCTCGCGTTTCTGGGAGATCAGGAGCAAGGCCAGGTCGTAGCCCTGAGGAGCGCCGCACTGGCTGGCGGTTTGTTGCTCGATCTGAAATACCAGGTCCATGATGGAATCGGGGAGATCGGTCTCCGCGGCGGAGCGTATATGAGGAAGCTGCGGCTTCATCGCCAGCCAGCTCGCCTGCAGGGCCAGTAAGGGAGAGGCTGGCGGTTGATTGGCGGTGGATGCCGTCACAGGCGCGGAAATGGCCCTGGGGAGAATGACACTCCGGCTCTGGGCACACTCGGCCAGGCGTCGCTCCGCCTGGGTGAAGGCAGCGATAATGCGCCGGTTGCGTTCGGCATCGGAAATATGGGTGCGGTACGGGTTCACGCGGAGGACAAGTTCAGCAGTAGCCAGGAGCTGACGGGAGTGGGCATCCTGCGGATTGGCCCCGACCGCCCGCTGCAGATAACGCTGGGCCGAAGCGTAATCGCCCAGATTGTAGAATGCCTGGCCCAATCCCGCGAGAGCAATGGCGTTGGAGGATTCGTGATGCAGAACCTCCTCATACTGACTGCGTGCGCCGGAGTAGTCGTGTGCCTGCTCGAAGAGTTGCGCCGTCTGCAGATGGAGCGCGGGGTCGGCGGGAAGGTTGCTGGCCAGGGCAATGAGCTCGGATTCGGCCCGGTCAGTGGCTTTTTCCTTCAGCAGAAACTGAATGAGCTCGATTCGGGCATCGCGGCGGTTGACGTCAGAATCGGAGTTCCAGACACCGTACATCGCATTGTGATAGTAACGGGTGGCGTCGGCGACTGAGCCACGGCGCGCCGCCACGCGGGCCAGAGCAAGATTCACGGCTGCATCCTGGGGGGCGCTTTGCCATAGGGTAAGCAGGTAAGATTCGGCCTCGTCGAGCAAAAGAGGATCGCCGCTGTCGCGGAGGGCGCGAGCCAAGCTGAGCTCATACTGGGAATTCGAGGGATCGCAGGTGAGGGCGGCCCGGAAAGCGTCAACGGCATCGTCGTAACGATGGGCGTTAACATCCTCCAGGCCGGCCGCATAAAGCTTGCGGCCGCGGGACTGCTGATTTGCATTAAAGCGGGCGACAAGATGGCTGACCGCGGCAAAGCCCGCCACCGCCGCCAGCGTTAGAAGAAGCAGGACTATGGGTGCGGAGCGCGGGACCAGATAGGAAAGGCGCGCAACAAAATCTCGTCTCACGATACGATCCGTCTCAAGATACTATCCTAAGACATGGGATGGGATTTCGTCTTTCATGAAAGTATCAGGGATCATATTTTGCAACCGTCCACGTTCGCGCGGCTATCTCGCGTCGGCGACGACGTAAACGTAACGAAGCATGGTAGAACCGGTGTTCTTGACGTCATGCTCGGTTTGGGGCGGACAATACAGAGCGGTGTGGGCCTTCAACCGGAGGTGCGCACCGTCCTGAAACAGCATTTCGCCCTGGCCCTCCAGCACGATCAGGATTTCTTCGTGGTTCAACGTGCTGTGTTTGCCGACGGAGTGACCCGGCGCCAGAACCACGAACCCCGACTTCATGCTTACGGTTTCAGGCGGTCCAGCGAGAATAGGAACAATGCCGGCGTTCGACTTCTCGAGAGCGACCACTTTGGGTCGCAGCTTGGGTACTTGACCTGCCGCATGAGGGACAGCGATCAAGGCAATCGGGAATAGCGCCAAAATGTTGCAGACGAACCAGGTGCGGCTTGACATAACGAACTCCCGGCGTTGCGATCCGACCTACAGTCGACTGGTAGCATGATACAGCCCAAAGGGCAGCGGGTCGGGTCGTTCACAATGCCGTCAGTAGGCCCCCGCGGCAAGATCGGATAAGATACTTCGGCTGCGTCGACTGCGGAGCCGCTCGATCCTCACGATGAATCGCGAATATCACAAAGGATACAGCCAAGAATTGCACCGCGACATGGAAGCGCTGGTGTTTGGACATGCCGGCGCGCCGTTGCTGGTATTTCCAACTTCCATGGGAAAGTTTTTTGAAT
>Ga0335073_10008739_pt1 | contig 14214 bp, 11 predicted proteins | sample Lox_Sample_22_FD_207093 | JGI IMG/M metagenome (GOLD analysis project Ga0335073, IMG submission 207093) | Soil microbial communities from Loxahatchee National Wildlife Refuge, Florida, United States - Lox_Sample_2.2 | ecosystem: Environmental > Terrestrial > Soil > Wetlands | place: USA... | reverse complement strand
CCGCAAGCACTAGCTGGATTTGGAGGGTTACTTGAGCTGAGACGTTTATCACCTGTCTCTGGCCTGATCTCTCCTGCTGTTCTTGGTTTCTGCTCTCTACCAATTTACGAAAATGACTCTCAATTGGACTCCCTCCTCGGACACAACAGTGGACTTTTTAAACAGTCTGCTAAATGACAACTTGGCCACTTCTGATGTGGGTCAAAAGTCTCTCCATAGTACAACCAGCTTTTCATCACAACCGACCACTGTCGCGTCGTCTCAGTCAAATCCACAAGCTCTGACTTTCTCGAATCCTTCCGACTTTGGATTAGACAATTCTGTTCAGCCTGGTGTCTATTTTGATGACAATTTCTTTGGCGATGACCAGTATTTGTTGAGCAATCGCGAAGTCTTCAGTTCATTGGATCCCATTGACGGCACAACGCTTGACTCTCCTCTAGAGCTTCAGCCCACAGTTCAGTCCAATAGTTCGATGTCCATGTTGCAACGGACAGGCATGAGCAGATCTACATCGGCGATGACTGGTACGGGGTCATCAAAATCCTCTCCAACCCAGACCTCTCTTCGACTGTCGAATTCAAGATCACCTAGCAGTGATATCGCTCCGCTGGATTCGAAGGATTTAGACGTGAATGTAGAGAATTTCCTGGACGATCTCACATTCCTCAAATCTCCTTTGCCAAGCGCTTCATCCAATGGTACACCACTTGAGACTGTTGCAGAGGAGATCGACGTAACGACTGAACCAACGAAGCGACCACGCGGCAACAGAGCAGACTTTTTAACTGCTTGTTGGACCTCGCCACTATGTCCAAACAACAATAAAGAAGGCACTCCGCCGGATCCGGCCACTTGTGGTGCCGCCTGTGGTCCATTCCTATTTAGTGACCCGATGCTACCAGACTCTATCGACTCGTCCCTCTTGCCACAAGATACAGAAACTTGGGAAAGCATCGAACCGATCCCCGACACTCCGCGACCGAATCTGAAACGAAGTGGAAGCGAAGCGAATAGAGTTACAGGTCGGAAAACGTCAACGAAGAGTATAAACTCCACGAAGATGACGACCATAAAGACGGAAAGTAGATCATCGACAGAAGCACAACCAGACGAAACCAATGACGGAGCAAAAGGTGCCAATGAAACCAAGGGGAGGAAGCGCCAACCACACAACCAAATCGAGCGCAAGTACCGCGAGAGCCTCAACACTCAGTTGGAATCGTTGAGAAGAGTTGTTCCGGCTCTTCAGCAAAACCGCACGTCGCCTTGTGATGGCGCCGACATCGAAGACCTTCCCGCTCCATCAAAACCAAGCAAAGCTTTAATTCTAGCGACCGCAACGGCATACATAAAGCAGATTGAGAAGGAAAAGAAGCAAGTGGCAGACGAGAACGCCGTTTTACGAGCGCGTGTCAGAGCACTTCAGAGTTTGGTGAAGTAAGTTTGGCAATGTGTTGGTACATGGTTAATTTTGCTGACTCGAATTCACAGGTGTGAAGATTGCTCTTTGGTGCAATATGTTATGGATATGAAGCTTCATCCTCGTCCTTTGCCGGGTTCATGATTATGTACCTAATAGAATACATACAACCCATCTGATAAAGATTCAATGCAAGAATTAATCGTGGGTCACAAAGGCTGGATCCTGGCTTGCGCATATCATTGCACCTCTGCTCTCGCTAACTTTTTCCTGTCCGCAATGTACGACTCGTGTGGCGTCAACCGTCTCGACTGGAAGTTGTTTCTTTCTTGCAGAGCTGTACTATGAATGTCAGCATCAGCTGATGCAGTAAATTCTCCATTGCCGGCCTCGTTGATAATTTGTTCCCATAGGTCCTTTGCGATCGTTGAGGATTGAATGACTTTGATTTTACCCTCTCCAGATATGAGGAATGTACCGTAGGAGATGCGTGACACCACAACACCAGGATGATCCAAGCTTAGAGCGATGTGCTGTTTGAGGTAGGCAGAGAGAGCAGCGGTCAGAGATCCAGTGATTGCGCCTGACTTCGATGAGATACCTTGCTGCTCCCATAGTCGCTGGCCGCGATCGAGAAATTCAGACAGGTCGTCTTTGTTGATGGATATATCGATACTTTTCAGAGATGGTGAAACTGATGGAAAAGATAACTGCAATTGCAAACTTTTGAGCGACCGTTCTTGTGACACTTCGTCGGTTTCGCGATCGGCGTCGAGAATTCTCTCAAGTGACTTGGCAAGAAAGCTCGAACGCAGCTTCATAGGAGATACGTGACAGTCGAAAGTAGTCGTCAAATATTTGAAGAAGATTTCCCGAACCGGTACAGGCATACAGACAAGAAGAAGTGGCAGATTGGTGAATCCTGGAACGGATGTCTTCTTATCCGGCTTGCCGAGTAGTAAAGCAGACTGTTTTGCCTTGTCATATTCGAGCTCGATTTGAATGCCTCTAGCGTCCTGTGATGAGACCTCGCCAACCATTGAAATCTCGTCATCCTCAGCTTCGTCCACATGTGCACTCTGCCATTGAGCTTCATCACCGAGAAGTTCCCAGGTACAGCTTTTTAAGGTTCCAAAACCGTGATCATGATTGGAAGTCAGTGGGGCGGCAAGACCCAGATCGAGTGATGATTGTCCAGTCAATGCGCCTTTCAATCTTCTAGCATGAAGATGGAGGTTTTCGAGGATTGGAGACGATCCATTATAGAGTGGTGAAAGACGGAAGAGTTGGAGATTGGAGTCGTACAGCGGATATGTAGGCATGGCATATGCGATTGATTGAGAGATATTTTCTCTGATTGGCGTTGACCTGATCTTGGATTTAAGTGTTTATCTGTGTGTACGTTAATTACTCGAGTCCGTTGACATCTTCCGCGCGACGCGTCGAGACGTAGATCACGTGTATGATACGATAAGGCATAGATTAATTAGCCTCAGGCAAGATGTACAGCCTTGAGGCCTTGACGTGGTTCCTGCTAGAGCTTTCTCGAATTTTTGCTGCGACCAAATTCAACTTCCAACCCATTCCAATCAACCTCCTTCTTCCACTTTCACCTCTACTGTTGTCACAAACTCTCTTAGAGTCTGCCAACTGCATCTACTTACTTCTACTTCCCCGTAAACACTCTAAACTCGGCACTTTCCGTTCTCTGCCTGCCTTAGCCTTCCAACCTTATCGCAAACGGAACAACCACCATGTCCGTAGTCGGCTGTGATTTTGGTACTCTCAATACCGTCATTGCCGTCGCGAGGAATCGCGGCGTCGACGTGGTAAGTCTCACTGTCTAACAAAGAAGCCAACGCATACAGAAAGGAGCGGCGCGAAGTTGGCAACCTTTGATGTTGTCGTTTCTGAGTTGTTTTCCAAGCATGTCGTTGCTTGAATGTTGGACTTGTTGATTCTGTAATCCGATTTGGGCAAGACTGACTATTTGTATAGATCACAAATGAAGTTTCCAACCGCGCAACACCGTCCCTCGTGGCCTTTGGCTCCAAAAGCCGCTACCTAGGCGAAGCCGCGAAGACGCAAGAAATCTCAAATCTCAAGAATACTGTCAGCTCCCTTACTCGACTGGCTGGACGAACACTCAAGGATCCGGACGTTCAAATAGAGCAGGAATATGTCTCGGCGCCGCTTGTCGACGTCGATGGCCAGGTCGGCGTCGAAGTCACATATATGGGCCAGAAAACGCAGTTCACAGCGACGGCACTAATTGCCATGTTTCTAGGCAGAGTCAAGACGACAGCTTCCGCTGAGCTCAAGCTTCCAGTCTCCGATATTGTAATCAGCTGTCCGCCATGGTACACAGATTCGCAGCGGAGAAGTCTGCTTGACGCAGCAGAAATCGCTGGATTGAAAATGCTTCGACTCATGAATGACGCAACTGCTGTTGCTCTCGGCTACGGCATCACCAAACTAGACCTTCCGGAGGATAAGCCAAGACGCGTTGCCTTTGTCGATATCGGCCATAGCAACTACACTTGCTCCGTTGTCGAATTCGTAAAGGGTCAACTAACGGTCAAGAGCACTGCCTGCGACCGGCACTTTGGCGGTCGAAACTTCGACAAAGCACTCGTCGACCACTTTGCTAAAGAATTCAAAGAGAAGTTCAAAATTGATATCAACACAAATGCGAAGGCTAAGTTCAGGGTTCTGCAACAATGCGAGCGTCTCAAGAAAGTGTTGTCTGCAAATGCCTTCACTACCATTAGTATTGAGTCACTAATGAATGATGTGGATGTTAAAGGCTCAATGAAACGTGAAGAGATGGAAGAGCTCGTTCGACCATTGCTTGAGCGCGCGACTATTCCCATCGAACAAGCTTTGGCAGATGCTAAGCTCAAGATTGAAGACATCGACGCCATCGAGATGGTTGGTGGCTGTACTCGTGTTCCGGCGCTCAAGAACGCTATTCAACAATACTTCGGCCGTCCACTATCGTACACGCTCAACCAAGATGAGGCTGTAGCTCGAGGTTGTGCTTTCAGCTGCGCCATTTTGTCTCCTATCTTTCGTGTCCGCGACTTCTCCGTGCACGATATTATCAACTATGCCATCGAGTTCACATGGGAAAAGTCACCTGATATTCCAGACGAAGACACTTCTCTGACTGTTTTCAACAAAGGCAACGTCATGCCTTCTACGAAGATTCTCACCTTCTTCAGAAAACAGCCATTCGATCTTGAAGCTCGCTATGCAAAGCCTGAATCACTTCCTGGCAAGATCAATCCATGGATTGGTCGATTCTCTGTCAAGGGAGTCAAGGCTGATTCAAAAGACGACTTTATGATCTGCAAACTGAAAGCCAGAGTCAATCTCCACGGAATTCTTAATCTTGAACAAGGCTATTATGTCGAAGATGTGGAGGTGGAAGAAGAGGTTCCCGAACCAAAGGAAGAAGAGAAAAAGAAGGATGAAAAGAAAGATCCTGATGTAAGTGTTTTTTCCGTTTCTAATTTTGAGATTGAGTCGAAGGCTCCAAAGCGAAGGCGCAACAGTGTTGCCTCGGCTCTGAGTTCAAACACACGATTCAAATTTTCCAGCACCTACGATTCACCGACAGTTAAAGATTTTGATTTGACGAATGGAGAGCTGACAATCATTCAGGCTATGGATACGGATCAGGCGAACGGCGAAGCAACAAAGCCAAAGAAGGTCAAGAAGCGAAAGCAGGTCCGCAAGGGCGAACTACCGCTGTCTGCAGGAACTTCGTCGATGGACCAGCAAAGCAAGGACCAGGCCACGGAGCGGGAAAACCAAATGATCATGGAAGACAAGCTCGTCGCAGATACTGAAGACAAGAAGAATGAACTGGAATCGTTCATTTATGAAATGCGTGACAATATTGAGGGAAAATACGCGGAGTTTGCCAGCGAGAGCGAGGCGGATAAGATCAGGGCCAAGTGCACGACGGTTGAGGTAAGTCTAGAGAACCACTTTCATTTTTCGCGCTATATATTGACGCTTGATTATAGGACTGGCTTTACGACGAAGGTGATGATGCTACAAAGGCCGTATATCAGTCGAAGATTGAAGAGATTCGATCTGTCGCTGGACCAGTTATCCAGCGCTACCAGGACAAGATTGAAGCCGAGCGGCAAGCCGAACTGAAGAAGCAAGAAGAAGAATTGGCCAAGAAACGAGCTGAAGAAGAAGCCAGACGAAAAGTGGAAGAAGAAAAGAAGAAGGCCGAAGAGGAGGCGAAGAAGGCGCAGGAGCCCAAGGATGAGGAGATGAAAGATGCTCCATCGGGTACCGACACTCCTGTAGAGATTGAAGAGGCCTAAAGCTCTGGAGTTTTGTAGCAGCGCATTCACAGGGTGACTCGGTAATGGCTGGCATGGCTTGCAAGTCTGCAATGAAATCTATGGCTCTACGCTTCGAAGAGCCATCGGTTATGAAGATATGATAGACTACTTACCTACATAGATGATTCCTCTTTTCTGATTGCTAAAGGAGGTGTTGAATGGCATTCCGGCAGTTTTCGATTCTGCTCTATTGCACTTGAGTGTTTTTGATTTCCAACGTGATTCGTGGTGTTATTTCCGCGATTAAACCGCGACGTCGAAAGAGAGGTTGGAAGTATTGTTACGAAGTATTTGGAGAAAATGAAGCCGGAAAGATTTCGGTGGCTTGCATGGCGTTACAACCGTTTGCCATGCAGTCACTTAGGCCGACTAATTACCGTATTGCCGTCCATGAATACCGTGTTGTCTCTGCTGAGTGGTTGGTTGGCCCGGCGAACGAACCAGCCGAGGCTTAATCGACATCACGGCAAATCGCTTTCACTAATCTTGCTCCACGTCCTTACTCCATCTTTTCTCCAATTTCTCCATTGCTTCCAATTTCTTTTGTCTAAAAGTTAATTTCACAATTTATCGAAATGGCTACCGAACGGTTGCGATCTTTCGCTCAACACCTCATTCCAGGAAGCAGAAGTGGCGTGGATGTGATGTAGGTCCAAACTACCCCACTTAAAACGAAAAGATGAACATGAGATGCTGATTGCGAGCATTGTAGAACTCAGAAGCACCCGGACGATGTGGTTATCACTCTTGCCATTAGAACGCCGCTGACAAAGGCTCACAAGGGCGGGTTTAAAGACACCACACTCGATGGCATTGTCTACAAGCTGTTGAAAGAGGTGCACACGCGGTTGAACATCGATCCGGCGCTGGTAGAGGACATTTGCCTAGGCAATTTAAGTCTTCCTTAATACTCCTCTTCGGAGCATGGAGTAGGAATTTCGTACTGACAACCTGCAGGTGTCCGATGCGAAAGCGGCGTACTATATCCGCGCCGCCTCTCTGGCAGCTGGTTTCCCGAATACCGCCGGTGCATCTTCGGTCAATCGGTTCTGCTCATCAGGTCTCAAAGCCATCCAAGATATTGCGAACCAGATATCTATGGGCAGTATCAACTGCGGCTTGGCTGTGGGTGCTGAGTCGATGACACAAGGTGGAGACAGACTAGCACGACCATTCGTCGACGAGATCCTCGAAGGCAGTCAGGATGCAAGAGACTGCATGCAACCTATGGGTCAGACATCCGAGAATGTTGGCAAGGACTTCAATATCACACGCGAAATGCAAGATCGATATGCGTACGAGTCATTCAAGCGTGCCGAGATTGCGCAAAAGGAGGGCTGGTTCGACGATGAAATCGTCCCCATCACGACCAAGGTCAAGGATCCAAAGACAAGTGAGGAGAAGACGGTGACTCTCACAAAAGATGAAGGTCCACGCTGGGGAACTACCTATGAGGGTCTCTCCAAGATCCGTCCCGCTTTTCTGCCTCACGGTGACCGCTCCACGGGTGGCAACTCTTCACAGGTAACAGACGGCGCTGCTGCGGTCCTACTCATGAAGCGCAGCATGGCTGAATCACTTGGCCAGCCCATCCTCGGTAAGTTTGTAGGTGCCACAGTCGCTGGTCTCCCTCCGAGAATTATGGGAATTGGTCCATCCATCGCGATACCCAAGCTTCTCGCCAAGTACAACCTCAGTATCGACGATATCGACGTTATCGAACTGAACGAGGCCTTTGCATCTATGGCCGTGTACTGTCTCAACAAGCTCAAGATCGATCATAGCAAGATGAATGTTCGTGGCGGTGCCATCGCTTTGGGTCATCCACTAGGCACAACTGGCGCTCGGCAAGTTGTAACGGGATTGAGTGAGTGCCGAAGGCAAAAGAAGAAGATTCTCCTGACATCGTAAGTTATAACTTCCACTGTTAGCACGTGATATAATAGACTAACGAATCGAATAGAATGTGCATAGGTATGTTAGAACGAGGTCCAGACTTGATTACACAATAGGTCTTATTGCTTTCATCGATCATGTAGATTCTAACGGACTGCCATTACGATGATGGTCCAGCTAGAATCTTTGGGAGTTGAAAGCGATAGACCTGCCCCTTGATAGACTATATCTCGCTTTTCTTTTCCCTTTTCATTAGTATTCTGAACCTACGCTAACATTAACTCCTCTAACGTTAGGCACTGGACAGGGCATGGCTGGCTTGTTTGTTAATGAACAGAATGTTTAAATAGTGGAGGAATTCATAAGTCGTGGTGTAGTATTGCAATGTACTCTGTTGCTCTGGAAGGAAGCGAACTATGTTCCTTTGGCTCTGGAATAATCTCTTCCACAGCGCTTCCGCTGGCTTTTTACTAAGTACGCTGCAAATAAAATCATCATATTGGCTTTGGAACCCTTTAGATCGCTATCCAAGAGAATTCTACTGCATCCCCAAGAAGCTCAGACGTCGAGTAAGACGGATTATATTCAGCTGATTTGATTTACAATACTGCCTACATATGCTCATTCACCTCGTGTGGTGTCCTGAAGTCAGGGAGCTTTTCGCCATTGATCTCGACAGGCTCGGCTTCTAGTAAAATGAATACAACTCTTGCCCACTCAGTTTCACTGTTGTTCTTCCAGGCATGATTTGTGCCTCGCTGGATGACGATGTCACCTTTCTTCATCAATTTCGCCTCGACGGAGTCCAGAGTCAACGTAACCTCTCCTTCCGTAACAATGCCGTAGTCGATAGAGATGGTACGGTGCATGAACGGTTTCTTCTCACCGGAGCCTGGCCCAAAATCCACGATTCTGAGAACGGATCCTCCAGGAATGACCAAATCTGGAGATTTGGCAAGATATCCTTCGTAATTTTTGATATCCTCGTCATCACTTGAACGACACAGGGAATTTGCTCGTGGTGTAACATAGAGAGAAGTTTGCCTGACCCTTGAGAATTTCCTTCCATGGCTGGGCCTCGTCAAGCTTGTCCGAGAATATGGCAAGTCCTTTGTCATCGTGACCCGTAATAAAGCGTTTGCTTTTCGGAAGGCCGTTTTCGCAAGTACCTAGAGACATTGTTTTACAAGGAATTGATATTGAGGAGAGATTTAAGCTGCAATGATTTTGAGGTGTTTCAGCAATTCCAGTAACGCACAAGGGAATACTTCACTCGAAATACTTTTCAACATATGGTTCACATCCGAACAGCTTCCGCGGCAATGGAGTTGTTCACAGATGCCGTACCAATCGATCAATTGAAAACCATACCCCACATATTTCCGATTTGCGGGGTGCAAAACTGCCAAAATCTAGAGTACCCATAGTTTTCTGTTTCTAGTTGTGGACTCGAGTCTCAAATGATTGTTCAGACGAACTCTGAAAGGCTTTACATGAGCTAAGAGTTGTCAGGACTTTCGATATCGGAATCTTGGCGTACGTTAAAAAGTATTGATGTTGTAGATGGGAGCAAGTATTGTTGAGATTCTAGCAGACATCTATATACAGCAAAGGCTGATAGAAACTCGAACCGCGCGACTAGAGCCGTATCTGTACAATTGCAACACAATTCCTATCTTTTTCGAGCAGCATTCCTCACGAAACATTGCGGCTCATATCATTGCGTACGCGATTGTAATCTAAAAGCCCCTCGATCTGGCCAACGGCGGAAATGGCGATGTCCTTGTCCCAAAGCCTTTCATTCGCGAAGCGTACTACATCCTTTACTCTGATGGCACCGACCATCTGCTCAACTTCCCACGGGCTTAGTCTTCGTCCTGTGGTAATGATCTGCCTTCCAATGTCTTCCGCTACGGCTGTGGTACCATCAAGGGAAAGGAGGATTGAAGCTTTAAGCTGAGCTTTCGCGCGTTCGACTTCGGCTTCGGATACGGCCTGTGAGAGGCGAGACCATTCGCGAAGTGTGAAGTGGACGAGATCATCGATCTTGGTGATGGCTTCGGTGACCAAGTAAATTCCCCATAAACTGTGATATGTCAGAACGAGCTTATTATTGTCAAAACTGCATTTCTTACCCGGTGTCGCTGTAACTTGTGGAGAAGCTCATGAAGCTGTTGGCAAGCTCATTCTGGTGTACGAATGTACTCAGTTTGCTACCAAGGTATGGCGAATTGCCCATTGCGCGATCCCAGTTACCGACGATGGCTTGCGTGACGAGTGCCGTGAAGTAATCAGGGTCCTTCCAGCTCACACCTTGTACAGCGATGGCAATGTTCGCTGTAGGGATGGTATCATCTCGCATGCGGACTTCAGAGCCGATGAAGTCTGGCTTCTCTTTCTGTTTAATCGAAGTTGTTGAAGAAGACGGAACCTTGGCGAAGTACTTCTCGGCGAGCTCGACAAGTTGTTGATGTGGTACACCACCAGCTCCAACAAGGACCATTCGATCAGCCGTGTAATTTGTCTCGATATACTTGACCAGGTCATCACGATTGATGCTGCGGATGTTTTCAGTAGGCCCAAGTATAGTACGACCGAGCGGTTGGCCTTGGAATGCGGTGGCATGAAGATGGTCGAAGACGACTTCTTCCAGTTGCTTATCAACTTCCTCTTGTTCGCGCAAGATAACATCTCGTTCACGTTCGATGGCTTGAGGATCTAGTTTGGAGTTTTGAAGAATATCGGCGAGAATATCCACAGTTGCGGCAACGTCGGAATTAAAGGACTTCGCATAATAGACGGTATTTTCACGCTGAGAACCGTCAGTAGAAAGCTTTCAATATTGTTCTGAATCAACTCACCGATGTGTATGCATTGAGATGACCACCCATGTTCTCTATCTCTAATTCAAGTTGTTGCTGCGTCCTCTTTTGTGTGCCCTAGAAGTAGTATGAGCGACTAGACTGATACGACAATAGTTGTAGATCGTACCTTGAAAGCAAGATGTTCGAGGAAATGCGCTGTTCCATTTGTCTTGTCGTCTTCTGCGCGACTGCCGGCATCAATCCATACGCCAACTGTTGAGGTCTGGGCCCACGGCGAGTGATCGGTAGCAATCTGTAGTATCACGTCAGATATAAATGCTTCATAGCTGTGAGATTTGACATACCGTGAACCCATTGCTCAGAGTAGTGGACTCGGTGGTTGCTCCAAGGTTTGCCGGAGTAGCAAAAGCCCTTCGTAGTGGCTCGACTGACCTCGTCAAGGTGGCACGATTGCGTAAACCTTGTGCAAGGTTTCGGGCTATGAGCCGCGAAGCCATTGCGACGGGTAAGATGGAGATTTAAGGAGAATGGAAGGGAATTGAAGATGAAGATAGGAGCTTCGATTGTATGTTCGAAGAAGTTCGAGGTTTTGATTGCTTGAAGCTGTGTTGCTGTGCTGAAATCTACTCATACTCGGACTCACAATTTCCCCGACTTCTCCCACTCCTCGGCTTCGGATGGAACAATCACGACACTCAGTCAAGCTTCTCTACTTGTCAAACTCCATCCCACCCTGCAAACCATTAGATTGTCTCTGCTGCACACTCCAATTGCAGAGATGGCATCAATTGTACGCACGGGTCTGATTCGGCAGACATTGGCCACCTCTCCGTTCAAGTCGAGCTTATCCTCTCTCACCACCAAAACCCAGAAGCAACTCGCACTTCAAACCGCTTTACGGCCATGGAGAATAGCAGCTTTTCATACAAGTCAATCTCGAGCACTTCTACCTCCTCTACCGCAGAAGATTGAAGGTACCGTCAACGATCCACAACCCCTTCCGCACGTTTCACCAATGCATGGCAGTTACCACTGGACATTTGAGAGGTATGATCGCTTTCGATGTTGAACATCATCAATACTTACTTGTAGAATAGGATAATGTCTGGAGCACTTGTTCCACTTACTCTCGCTCCCTTTATCGGAGGCGCATACAACCCAGTCATGGATTCAGTGTTTTGCGCTGCCATACTCATTCACACTCATATTGGCTTTCAGTCTGTCATCATTGATTACATACCCATAAAGAGATTGCCATCTATCCGAAGATTGTTCATGTGGGGTCTGAATTTGGCCACAGTCTTGGTTGGCATTGGTCTCTATGAGTTTGAAACGAGTAAGATGAGCTTTTGTCGAGATGTAAAATCAGAAGCTAACACGTTCATAGACGATATCGGAGTATCAGCTACAGTAGCAAAGATTTGGAAAGCATGATTGTGTTTATATAGTGGCATATAGCCTCAAAAAAGCTGTACATTATTTAGTAATGCAGCAATTTGTGAATCTCTTTCAGCCACTCATTTTGATTATGATATCGAACGTCAGTCTTGAACTGATAGAACGAATCAACATTCGAAATCGCATTTGAAGATAGCATCTACTGGTTATTGTCAATTGACCTTGATGCATATATGTTCGCCATAATGATCACTTTGTATTTCCACCGCTGAAGATTTAGCAACAAAATGGGTCGTGGGAGAAGAGTAGCATAGCATTCGACAATTACAAGTTAAAATTGATCGACTGTTAAAATTGACATGTGTACGGAGTAAAAGCTCCCATGACCCGACTTATAGAGTCGAATCTTAGGATCATCTCAAAACTGTACAGTATGAGTAGAGTCATGGGTGCCACCGATGTGACAAAGTTGTAGCGAACATAACTGCTTTATGCATTCTAGATCAACAAAATGCTTTGGTATTGTACAAAACTGGAAAAGGAGGGTAGTGTATAGAGCTACGGGGTTGATAACTGCTCAACTTTCGATGGAGATGTGGTGAAGTGGCACGTGGAGAAGCTGTATCATCACTTATGTTCGTCTCCAATAGTTAGCAGAAAGCCTGAATTACTCATGTACCTAGTCATTTCATTACCGGTAGTTACTGTAACGGAGCAAAGGTGAGATATTTTTTTTTCTTATAGGGGGTAGCCACACGTAGTTTGTCGCCTCCAGTACAGGGGAAACAAACAAGCATCCGACTCAGAGTTGAGCTGAATACGAGGTCTCAGTGGGTGAATTTAGTGGGAAGTAGTCCGAATCAGGGGGTAATCTGTATTGGACAAGGGCGTTGGCGCTGCTAGATGTGCTAATTCGGGCTGTGCAGTTCTCGAATCACTACCAGTCACATCAGTCAGCCCATCTGCACGTCAAACTCCACAGCCTCCAGCAGTCGTCACCCATTCCGCTGTACTCCACACTTTCTTCATCTCTTGCACAATCACAATATTCCTCTACTCGCTTCTTTTTCACTTCATCATCTACATGTTCATCATGCCTGGATTCATTCGTTTGTAATCTATAATTCTTTGGAACATTCTCATTCCCCGTATGACCTTCAGTAATGCATTCGCTACACCCAATATCCATTCTCTCCATTGCCTTGCAACTGGGCGTGGCTGTAGGCCAAACTACGTATAAAGATAATTCTCCAACCTGCCAATGTTATTATATCAACTCCAACAAGAATCCTACCTACTACGTCAATCACCTGTTTTACGACTTTCGCAGTGCGGCAACCTCTCCTACTCAGTACATCACCCAGGCGCCACTCGTTAATGAAACACAATCCGATGGCAATCAGGAGACACCGGATCAACAATTTCTGAACAGTACATCCTGGAACAATGACTGGGGTATTCAAAACTGGGGCTCGAGTTCCAGCGAAGACGCACCGATCGTGATGCAAAATTCACCCGCTAATGTCTACATCGGTACGAATACACTTTTCAGCCGTTGTATCTGGTGCTGACAGTATTAGTGCAAACCGATGAGTCGGATCTAGGCACATCTAATTCCTCCCAAACCACCTATCTGACCCTCCGAACTGAGCGACTACCAACCTTCCAATCCACCGCCGAGATCGAGAATGAACAGAAGAACCTTATGTACGCGTCGATTCGCATGTATGCGCGCGTGATTGGCGCACGCGGCGCCGTAGCCGGTTTTTTTACCTACTACGACGACGATAACGAGTCGGACATTGAGATCCTCACCGATGACAACTACACAACCTGGCGCTTCAGTAACCAGCCCAGCGTCAACAAGAAAGGAGATGACATTCCACAGAGCAGTTTGGCACCAGGAAATCTGCCGCCATGGGATGAATGGCATGAACACAGGATCGACTGGACTCCTGGCATGGTACGCTGGTTCATTGACGGTCAATACGCCGCCCAGAATTCGTATTCAGTCCCGCGCGAACCAAGTGGCTTGGTCCTGAACATGTGGAGTAATGGTAACGACTGGAGTGGTAACATGACTGTTGGTGATTCGGCAGAACTACAAATTCAATGGGTGCAACTCGTCTTCAACACATCTGGCCCAAGAGAGGGTACTGCAGGAGGAAATAAAAAGCTAAAGAGGTATACTGATGAATGGCGAGAGCACTTGTGGGCCAAAAGGAAGGGTAATGGATGTAAAACTGTATGTGTGGTCGATGGCGTACAAACTGTTGGTTATCCACAAGTTGTTTACGTTGCTGCT
>Ga0335073_10008738_pt1 | contig 14216 bp, 14 predicted proteins | sample Lox_Sample_22_FD_207093 | JGI IMG/M metagenome (GOLD analysis project Ga0335073, IMG submission 207093) | Soil microbial communities from Loxahatchee National Wildlife Refuge, Florida, United States - Lox_Sample_2.2 | ecosystem: Environmental > Terrestrial > Soil > Wetlands | place: USA... | reverse complement strand
GCGGCAGGCGCGCCCTGCCGCTCAGGTCAGCGTCATCCACAAAGCGGCGATCCAGGCGATCGCCAGCAGCACCGCGCTTTGCCGGTCCAAGCCTTTGTCCTTCATGCCCGCCTCCATCCCTCGATTGAGAGGGAGATTAGCCCAAGAACAAATCATGAACAAGTTATTTCTGCGCCGTGTCTGCTCGCCCCTTCATTCGCCGGCCGTCAGCGGCGGCAGGTCCGAGGGCGCCTGCGCCCAGGCGATGGCCTGTTCGAGCCGGTCATTTCCCCAGAAGAGCTCATCGCCGACGAGGAAGCTTGGGGCGCCGAAGATGCCGTGCCGGATCGCCGCCTCGCCCGAGGCCTTGAGACGCGCCTTGTTCGCCGGGCTGGCGGCGCGCGCGAGCAGCGCGGCGGCGTCATGGCCGAGCGCGGCGATGAGCGCGCCGATCACCTCGGGCGCGGCGATATCGCGATCCTCGGCGAAATTGGCGTGGAAGGCGGCGCGGGTGAAGGCTGGCCCCCAGCCCTCGTCGATCGCGATCAAGGCGACCCGGGCGGCGAGGAGGCCGTTTCGCGGATAGGCGGAGGGCAGCCGCAGCGGCAGGCCGGCCGCGGCGCAGAGCCGCTGCACGTCGCGCCAGCGGTAGCGGCGCTGCGCCGGGCTCGGATTCTGGAAAGGCGAGGGGTCGTGCGCCCGCGTCTTGAAGATCGGCCCGAGCAGGAAAGGCTGCCAGTCGATCGCGAGGCGCGTGTCCGCCGCGAGACCTTCGATACGGCCCGCGGCGAGATAGGAATAAGGGCTGGCGAACTCGTACCAGAACTCGATCGCCGCCGGCTGGGTGCTCGCTTCGTCCATGGCAAGACCTTATCTTAGGCGCGCCATGAGAACCATGCTCCAGGACCGCTTCTGGCCCGCTACCGGGCCGGGCGGCGATCTGCGTCTCGAGCGGCATTTCGACGGCCGCGCCTTCCGCTGCTTCAGCGAGCGGCCGGCGACGGTCGATGCGCTCTTCCGCGCCTGCGCTGCGCGCCGGGGCGGCGAGGAAGCCTTGATCGCCGGCGAGCAGCGCCTCCGCTATGCCGAGCTCGACCGCCTGGTCGACGCGATGGCCGGCAATCTTGCGGCGCGCGGCATCGGGCCGGGCGAGCGCGTCGCCATGCTGCTCGGCAATTGCCCGGAGTTTCTCGTCGTCGTCCTCGCTTGCGCGCGGCTCGGCGCGATCTCGATGCCGATCGGCACGCGCCAGAAAGCTCCTGAGCTCGAATACCTGCTCAACGACAGCGGCGCCGCGGCGCTGATCTTCGACCGCGAGTTCGCCGCGAACCTCCCGGAGCCCTCTGCCGTCCCGGCGCTGCGACTGCGCATCGTCCTCGGCGCGCCGATCGCCGGTGCCGAGCCGGCTGCCGCTTTCCTCGCACCGGCGGCGCCAGTACCCGATATCCGCACCGGCGAAGAGGATACCGCCACCATCCTCTACACCTCGGGCACGACCGGAAAGCCCAAAGGCGCGATGCTGAGCCATCTCAACATCGTCCACTCGGCCATCCATTTCACCCGCTGCATGGGGCTCGTGCCGGGCGATCGTTTGATGCTGGCGGTGCCGGCCGCGCATGTGACGGGGACCGTCGCGATCTTCATCACGGCGCTCGCGTGCGGCGGCGCCACCGTGATCCTGCGCAGCTTCACGGCGCGCGGATTTCTCGAGCTCGCCGCGCGCGAGCGCATCACCTTCACCTGCATGGTGCCGGCGATGTACATCCTCTGCCTGATGGACCCGGCGTTCGAGCGCTTCGATCTCTCCGCCTGGCGCGTCGGCTCCTTCGGCGGCGCGCCGATGCCCGAGGCGACGATCGCCGGCCTCGCCGCGAAACTGCCTCGGCTCTCGCTCAGCAACGCCTATGGCGCCACCGAGACGACATCGCCGACGACGCTGATGCCGCTCGGCGAGACCGCGGCGCATCCTGACAGTGTCGGTCAAGTGGTGCCCTGTGGCGAGGTGCGGATCGTCGACGAAGCCGGCCGCGACCTGCCACCCGGTGCGCCGGGCGAGATCTGGATCCGCGGACCGATGGTGGTGAAGGGCTATTGGGGGAAGCCCGAGGCCAACGCGGCGAGCTTTACCGATGGCTTCTGGCATTCCGGCGATATCGGCGCGCTCGACACCGAGGGCTTCCTGCGCGTCTTCGACCGGGTGAAGGACATGATCAACCGCGGCGGCTACAAGATCTACAGCGCCGAGGTCGAGAATGCGCTCGCCTATCACCCCGCGATCGCCGAATGCGCCGTGGTCGGCCGGCCCGATCCGGTGCTGGGCGAGCGCGTCTGTGCCTTCGTGCTGCCGAAAAGCGAAGGCGTCACCGCCGAAGATATTCGCCGCTTCTGCGCCGAGCGCATGGCCGATTACAAGGTGCCGGAGCTGGTCACGCTGGTCGCGAAGCCGCTGCCGCGCAACGCCAACGGCAAGGTGCAGAAGGCGGTGTTGCGCGAATGGGCGCTCGAGGCGCCGGGACCTCTATTGCGCCGCTAGGGACTGGCCGACGGCGTACACCTTGCAATCTGTCGCCCGGTTTAAGCACGCATCGAGGGCCGCCTGCCGCGCTTCGTCGGCGGAGCGCGCGCCGATGCGGAAGCCGCAATGCCCCTCGGGATTGATGGCGAAGGCTTTGGCCTCGAGGCGTGCCGCGACGTAAGCGCGAAAGCTGAGGGCACATCCGCGATTGAGCCCCGCCGGCTCCGGCAAGGGTGGCGGCGGGGGCAGCGCAATCGTGACCTTTGTCGGCAGACCGAGCGAGGCGAGAAACGCCTCGACCGGCGGCCCGATCACCTCATCCGGCGCCATCTGCAGCGCCGCGTGGCCATCGGCGCCGATCGCCGGCAGCATGATCAAGCGGACCGGCGCACCTCCCGCGGTGTAGGCCGCGAGCATGCGCCGCGCCAACGCCGGCCCGAAGAAATGGTCGTTCTCGGCATAGACCCACAGCGCCGGGACGCGCGCCGTCGCGCCGAACGCTTTGACATCCGACACCAGGCTATCCTCGCTGCAGACATGATCGGACGCGTCCGAGCCGCGACCGCCGGCGATATCGAGAATGCCGACGACGCCGGGCGGGTTCGTTGCGGCGGCGGCGGTGACCGCGAAGCCACCCGTGGAATGGCCGAGCAAGACGACCTTGGCGGGATCGACCCAGGGCTCGCGCCGCAACGCGGCGACCGCGCCGATGACGTCCTCGGCGGAAATTCGCCCGACTTCCAGATAGTCGCGGTTGTTGCAGGTACCCCAATAGCGCTCGGCGTAAGGGCCGCTCGAGCGTCCGAAGCCGCGGCGGAGGATCGAGACCACGGCGTAGCCGCGGGTCGCGAACGCCACGGCGACACCGATATAGGCTTCCGGCGACATGTGTTCGATGCCCTCCAAGCGGCGGGGCGTGCCATGAACCAGAAGCACGAGGGGAAATCGCCCCGCCCCGTGCGGGCGGAGGATTGCTGCCTCCAATCGCGCCTCGCTTCCGTCCGGCAGCGTGATCGGCACGAAGGCCGCCGCGTGGACGAGGCCCGGAAGCAGGTTTGCGTCAGCGTAGGCGCGTCCGGAGATCAGCGCGAGCAAGCACACGGCAGGCAGCAAGCGTCGCATCCGTCCGTCCCCTCAATGTGCTCGCGGCGTCGCGATCCGGGTCAGATGATCCCGTCGCGTTTTAACGCCTCGATCTCTTCCGTGGGAAGCCCGAGCCAGCCGCCATAGATCTCGTCATTGTGCTGGCCGAGGCGCGGCGAGGGGGTCGTCTCGACCTTGTCGGTGCCGTGGAAGCGCAGCGGGCTGGTCGGCACGACGATATCGCCGAGATCCGGATGGTCGATGCGCTCGAGCATGCCGCGCTCATGCATATGCGGATCGTTCATCACCTCGCGCAGATCGCGCACCGGCGCCGAGGGAATGCGATGGCGCCGCGCCGTGGCGAAGATCTCGTCGCGCGAGCGCTCCCGGGTCCAGGCCTCGACCAGGGCATCGGTCGCCGCCAGGTTCTCGACGCGCTTGGCATTGTCGGTAAAGCGCGGATCGGCAGCGAGGTCCTCGCGCCCCATCGCGGCGAGCAGATTCTTCCAATGTGCCTCGACCACGCAGATGATGGCGACGTGGCCGTCCTTCGCGGAATAGACGTTGTAAGGCGCAATCGCGAGCCCGCCATGACGATTGCCGGTGCGCGGCGGCACGATGCCGTCGCTGTTATAGAGAAAGCCCAGATTGGAGGCGAGCGTCGGATAGACGGTCTCCTGCATCGCCACCTCGACGAGCCGTCCCTTGCCGGTGCGCGCGCGCTCGACCAGCGCCGTCATCACCGCGGCGTAGAGATGGATGCCGCTCAGGAAATCGACGAAGGCGGCGCCCGCTTTGACCGGCGGCCCTTCGGGAAAGCCGGTGATGCTCATCACCCCGGAGACCGCTTGCACGGTGAGATCCATGGCCAGGCTGTCGCGGTCCGGCCCGCTCAAGCCGAAGCCCGTACCCGAGGCATAGACAAGGCGCGGATTGATCGCGCTCAGGACGCTCCAGCCGATGCCGAGCCGGTCGAGCACGCCCGGCGCGAAATTCTCCAGCAGCACGTCGGCGCGCTTCACCATCTCGACGAGGAGCGCGCGGCCGCGTTCCTCCTTGAGGTTGAGCGTCACCGCGCGCTTGTTCGAGTTGAGCATGGCGAAGGGGAAGGAGGCGCCGCGCCCGACGGCGATACGATGGCGCAGCGGCTCACCGGTGAGCGGCTCGACCTTGACGACGTTGGCGCCCGCCTTGGCCATCAGCAAAGTCGCGTAGGGACCCTGATAGACCTGGCCGAGATCGACGATGGTGATGCCGGCGAGCGGCAGGTTTGCGTCGCTCAATGGAAGGACCCTCCGAGCAGGTCGCGGGCCATGATGAGGCGCTGCACCTCGCTCGGCCCTTCGCCGACGCGGCGGATGCGCATCTCGCGGTACCAGCGCTCGAGCGGCAGATCCTTGGTCATGCCGTAGCCGCCATGGATCTGCATGGCGCGGTCGACGACGCGGCCGCCGGCCTCGCTCGCCACCAGCTTCGCCATCGCCGCGTCGGTGCGGAAGGGCTCGCCGCGCTCCGCCTTCTGCGCCGCGGCCAGGGTGAGCCAGAGGCTCGTCCTGATGTCGATCTCGTTGTCGACGATCATCCACTGGATCGCCTGGCGGGTGGCGAGCTTGGCGCCGAAGGTGTCGCGCAGCTTGGCGTAATCGATCGCCATCTCCTGCGCCTTGACGGCGATGCCGATGCAGGCCGCGGCATAGGGAATGCGCTGGCGGCTGAGCCGATCGTTGGCGATGGCAAAGCCGCGGTTGACCTCGCCCAAAACATTGGCGTGCGGGACGCGCAGATCCTCGAATTGCAGCTCCGTCGCGTAGTTGGTCGAGCGCAGCGTGTGGACGATGCGGCGGACATGGAAGCCCGGCATGTCGGTATCGACGATGAAGCAGGTGACGCCGTCGCGCCCCTTGCCGGCATCGGTGCGGGCGAAGACAAGGCCGTACTGAGCCCGGTCCGCGCCGGAGATGAAGACCTTGCTGCCGTTCAGCACCCAGTCGCTGCCATCCCGGACGGCGCGCGTCTGGATGGCGCGTGCGGGATCGCTGCCGCCCGAGGGCTCGGTCAGGCCGAAGAAGCCGCGCTTCTCGCCGCGCAGGGTCGGATAGAGATAGCGCTGCTTCTGATCCTCGCTGGCCTCGTAGAGCTGGGCGAGGCCGGCGCCGCCGAAGATGCCGTAGCAGGGCGCGTAGAGCCCGGCGCGATGCTGCGCCATCTCGATCGCCATCAAGGTGCGGGTGACGAGATCGATGCCCGGGCCGCCATATTCCGCGGGGATGTCGAGCCCCCAAAAGCCCATCTCTTTCACCTTGGCGCTGAGCCGGGCGAAATCCTCCGGCAGCAGCTCGCTCGCGTCGGGATCGAGCTTCGCCTCGAGCGGCAGGATCTCCTCGCGCACCAGGCGCCGCACCTGCGCCACGATCAGCTTCTGCTCGTCACTGAGTTCGAGGTCCATGTTGCTACCCCCCACCCCAACCCTCCCCCTCAAGGGGGGAGCGGGTTTTCTTGGTGTTGCAGGCAAAGTTCGCCCCTCCCCCCTTGAGGGGGAAGGTTGGGAGGGGGGTGACGCAAGAGAGCATCAGAGTGGACTCAACCGCCCAAGCTTGATCGGCTCGCCGCGATTGCCCGGCGGCAGCGTGCCGTGATCGGCGACATGCAGCATCAGCAATTCGCGATAGCGCGTCTGATACTGCATGGTGATCTCGACGCGAAACCGCCGCGCCTCGGGCTGACGCTGCCGCGCTTCCTCGACGGCGCTGCGCAGGCCGAAGAGCGAGCGCCCGCCGGCATAACCGATCTCGAGGATGCGGCCTTCGCCATCGGCGAGCTGGAAGACGCCGAGCTGGCCCGGCAAGCGCTGCACCGCCTCGGCGCCGAGCGGAGTCCAGGGCTTGTCGAGGCGGATCGCCATCAGCGGCCCTCAAAGCGCGGCGGGCGTTTCTCGAGCCGCGCCGCCATGCCTTCCTTGGCGTCGGCGCTCTGCCGGACATCGGCGAGCAGGCGGTCGATATCCTCATGCGCGATGCCGTCGCGGAACCGCATCTCGCGCAACAGCAGCTGTTTCATCGCCTTCAGCGACAGCGGCGCATTGGCGACGAGCCGTGCGAGCAGCTCCGCCGCGCGCGCCTCGAGCCGCTCGGGCTCGGTCACCTCGGCGATGATGCCGAGCTCGTAGAGCCGGCTGGCCGGCAGCGGGTCGCCCAGGAACAGGATCTTCCGCGTCGTCACCGGCCCGGCCACCTCGAGCAGCTTCTTGGCGAGGAACCAGCTCGGCACCAGCCCGATCTGCGCCAGCGACATGCCGAAGCGCGCGGCGCTGCTGGCGAGAACGAGATCGCAATGGAGCGCCAGCTCATTGCCGCCAGCGATCGCGTCGCCCTGCACCACGGCGAGGACGGGCAGGGGATAGGTTTCGACCTGGTGCAGCATGCGCTCGATCGGGCTCGCCCCCATCTCGCTGCGCGCCCTGAGGTCGAGCCCGGCGCAGAACACGGTGCCGGCGGCGCGGATCACGGCCGCCCGCTCCTCCGGCCGCGGCGGCTCGCTGAAGGCGGCGGCGAGCAGCTCCAGCATTTCCGCATCGAGCGCGTTGCGCTTTTCCGGCCGGTTGAGGAGGACGCGCCGTACCGCGCCGTCGATCTGCCATTCGACCTTGGCCATGCCGCTCACCCCTTGATGACGTCGCCGAAAAGTACCCAATGCGTGCCGTCGAAGCGCTGCAGCCGCACCTGCTTGATCGGGCGGAAATCGTCCGGCGCGGTGGTGATGCGGATGCCCGGCAGCAGCATCGGCAGCTCGAGATCGAGATGGGCTGCCTGCTTCATCACATTGGCGCGCGAGAGATCATCGCCGCAGCGGCGAAACACCTCGACGAGGAGCTGCCCCAGCGAATAGCCCCAGACGTTGAAGCTGTCGCTGAGGTCGCCCTCGGGATACCAGCGCTTCATGAAGGCGAGCCAGTCCTGATAACCCTTGTCGTTCTGCCATTGCGGATCGGTCGGATCCTTGACGAAGGCGATGGAGATGATGCCTTTGGCCTTCTCCGGCCCCGCCGGCTTCAGCACCGCGCCGATCGAGGTCGAGACGCTGGCGAGGAATTGCTGGGGATGCCAGCCGATGTCATAGGCTTTGCGGATCGCCTGCGCGCCGAATTTGGGCGTGCCGCCATTGAAGAAGATGTCGGCGCCGCTGCTTTGCAGGCTGACCACCTGGCTGTCCACGGTCGGATCGCTGGTCTCGTAGCTCGCCGTGGCGACGATCATCTTCTCGGCCGCTTCGCCGAGGCCGTCGCGCAGCCCCTTCAGGTAGTCCTTGCCGTAATCATCGTCCTGGTAGAGCACGGCGATCCGGGCGTTCGGCATGTGCTCCAGGATGTATTTGGCATAGACATGCGCCTCGGTCTGGTAATTCGGCTGCCAACCCATCGTCCAGGGGAAATGCGCATAGTTGCCCCATTCGGTGGCGCCCGAGGCGACGAAGAGCTGCGGCACGCCGGCGTTGTTGAGGTATTTGTGCACCGACATGCTGGTCGGCGTGCCGAGCGTGCTGAACATCAGCAGCACCTGGTTTTGCTCGACCAGCCGCCGCGTCTGCTCGACCGTCTTGGGCGGGCTGAGGGCATCGTCGAGGGTCAGCAGCGTGATCTTGCGCCCGTTGACGCCGCCCGCGGCGTTGATCATCGCGAAATAGGCGAGCTCCGAGCGCCCGATCGTGCCGTAGGCCGAGGCCGGCCCGCTATAGGGCATGGTCTCGCCGATCTTGATCTCATGGTCGCTGACGCCGGGTGGGGAGGTTTTCTGTGCCTCGGCCGTGCCGGACGCCAGCGCCAGCAGCAATGCCGATACCCCCACGAGCTTCCGCCTCATCCGGTTCTCCTCCCCCAAAGGCCCGCGCCTCTCCTGGCGCTGCGGCGCGGTTTTATCGAATGCTAGGGCAGGGACGCTGCGGCCAGCTATGAAAAAAGGCTTGCGGGGCCTTGACGGTCCGGTATAACACCCAACCTAATCAGTACCGCGACGGTCCGAATTAACTCTAAGCGCCTGAGCCGATTGGCGAACCAATGATTATCCTGAGCAAACTGGCGGATTACGCCGTCATCATCGCCACCCATCTGGCGGTCGGTACCGAGCGCCAGATGACCGCAGCCGCGCTGGCGCAGGAGGCGAAATTGCCACGCGCCACCGTCGCCAAGGTGCTGAAGGCGCTCGCTCATGCCGGCCTGGTGGCGGGCGCGCGCGGCGCCGCGGGCGGCTACCGCCTGGCGCGGCCGCCGGGGACGATCTCGATCGCCGAGCTGGTGGCGGCGATCGACGGAGCCATGGGCCTCACCCAATGCACCAGCCACGTGCCGTCCTGCGAGCGCAGCAATTTCTGCCCGACGCGGCCGCATTGGCACCGCATCAACCATGCGGTGGCGACGGCGCTGGGCGCGGTGACGCTCGCCGATATGTTGCCTTTCGCCAGTTTCGCCCCGCAGCCGCCCGCCGCATCCCGAGAGACCGTTACCCCATGAGCAGTCCTGCTACCGTCAAGAATGCCGAGACGCTGCGCGAGGTCGCCGGCGAGGGTTACAAATACGGCTTCGTCACCGATATCGAGAGCGAGAGCGCGCCGCCTGGCCTCAACGAGGACATCATCGCCTTCATCTCGGCGAAGAAGCACGAGCCTTCCTGGCTGCTCGACTGGCGGATCAGCGCGTTCAAGCACTGGCAGCGCATGGAAGAGCCGCATTGGGCGAAGCTCCGCGTCGCGCCGATCGACTACCAGGGGGCGACCTATTATTCCGCGCCCAAGCGCCAGAACGCGCCGAAATCGCTCGACGAGGTCGATCCGGAGCTGCTCCGCACTTACGAGAAGCTCGGCATTCCCCTGAACGAGCGCGCGGCGCTGGCCGGCGTTGCCGTCGATGCCGTCTTCGACAGCGTCTCGGTCGCCACCACCTTCAAGGCGAAGCTCGGCGAGCTCGGCATCATCTTCTGCTCCTTCGGCGAAGCGGTGCGCGAGCATGGCGAACTGGTGCGGCGCTATCTCGGCTCGGTCGTGCCGCAGGGCGACAATTTCTTCGCCGCGCTCAACTCCGCGGTTTTCAGCGACGGCTCCTTCGTCTATGTGCCGCCGGGCGTGCGCTGCCCGATGGAGCTGTCGACCTATTTCCGCATCAATGCCGCCAAGACCGGCCAGTTCGAGCGCACGCTCATCATCGCCGACAAGGGCAGCTATGTGAGCTATCTCGAAGGCTGCACCGCGCCGCAGCGTGACGAGAACCAGCTCCACGCCGCGGTGGTCGAGCTGGTGGCGCTCGAAGGCGCGGAGATCAAATACTCGACGGTGCAGAACTGGTATCCCGGCGACGCCGAGGGACGGGGCGGCATCTACAATTTCGTCACCAAGCGCGGCGCCTGCCGCGGCGCCGATTCCAAGATCTCCTGGACGCAGGTCGAGACCGGCTCGGCGATCACCTGGAAATACCCGAGCTGCATCCTCGAAGGCGACAATTCGGTGGGCGAGTTCTATTCGGTCGCGATCACCAACAATCTGCAGCAGGCCGACACCGGCACCAAGATGATCCATCTCGGCCGCAACACGCGCTCGACCATCGTCTCCAAGGGCATCTCGGCCGGGCGCGGGCAGAACACCTATCGCGGCCTGGTGCGCATCCAGCCCAAGGCGGAGAACGCGCGCAACTACACGCAATGCGATTCCTTGCTGATCGGCCATAAATGCGGCGCGCATACCGTGCCTTACATCGAGGTGCGCAATCCCTCCGCGCGGGTCGAGCACGAGGCGACGACCTCGAAGATCAGCGAGGATCAGATGTTCTATTGCCAGCAACGCGGCCTCTCGCAGGAAGACGCGCTGTCGCTCATCGTCAACGGCTTCTGCAAGGAAGTGCTGAAGGAGCTGCCGATGGAGTTCGCCGTCGAGGCGCAGAAGCTGCTGGCGGTGAGTCTCGAGGGCAGCGTCGGCTGAGCACCGCTTCAATCAGGGAGACGAGCAAGGTGTCGATGCTCGAGATCAGAAATTTGCACGCCCGCATCGCCGATGGACGCGAGATCCTGAACGGCGTCGAGTTGGTCGTCGGCGCTGGCGAGGTGCATGCGATCATGGGGCCGAACGGCTCCGGCAAGAGCACGCTGGCGGGCGTGCTTTCGGGCCGGCCGGGCTATGAAGTGACGGAAGGCAGCGTCCTCTATCAGGGCCAGGACCTGCTGGCGCTCAGCCCCGACGAGCGGGCGCGCGCGGGCGTCTTCCTCGCCTTCCAATATCCGGTCGAGATTCCCGGCGTCAACAACATGTATTTCCTGCGCGCCGCGCTCAATTCGCTGCGCCGGGCGCGCGGCGAGAACGAGCTCGATGCCGGCCAGTTCCTGAAAGCGGTGCGCGCCAAGCTGAAGCTGCTCGAGATCGGCGACGATCTGCTGCAGCGCGCGGTCAATGCCGGCTTCTCCGGCGGCGAGAAGAAGCGCAACGAGATCTTCCAGATGGCGATGCTCGAGCCGAAGCTCGCCATTCTGGACGAGACCGATAGCGGCCTCGACATCGACGCGCTGAAGCTGGTTGCCGGCGGCATCAACAAGCTGCGCGCCCCGGACCGCGCCATGGTGCTGATCACCCATTACCAGCGCCTGCTTGACTATGTCGTGCCCGATCGCGTCCATGTCCTGAGCGGCGGCCGTATCGTCAAATCCGGCGACAAGACGCTCGCGGCGGAGCTCGAGCGGCATGGCTATGCCGCTTACGAGGCGGCGTGAGGCGCGCGATGATCGTCAAAGCCGAGACCGCGCCTTACGTCGAGGCCTTCGCCCAGCGCGACGGCGCGGGCGAGCCGCATTGGCTCGCGGCGCGCCGCGCCGCGGCGCTCGCCAATTTCGGCGACAAGGGCTTCCCGACGCGCCGCCAGGAAGCGTGGCGCTTCACCGACCTCAGGCCCTTGCAGCGCACGGCCTTTCCGCCGGCGAGCGGCGGCGGCTCGGTATCCGCTGCGCTCGAGGCCTATCGCTGCGCCTTTGCCACGCACCGGCTGGTGCTGATCGACGGCAAAGTCGCGCCCGCGCTGTCCGATCTCGGCGCGCTGCCCCAAGGCGCCTTTCTCGCGTCGACGACCGAGACGCTCGCCGACGCGCCCGATCTCGTCGCGGCCGCGCTCGAGGAGAGTGATGCGCAAGGCAATCAGCCCTTCGCCTCGCTCAACGCCGCCTTCTTCACCGATGGCTTCGTGTTGGCGCTGGAGCCGGAAACGGTGCTCGATCGCCCGGTCGAGATACTGCATGTCGCCTCGGCAGGCGCGCCACCACGCTCGCACCATCTGCGCAACTTCGTGCGCCTCGGCGCCAACAGCCGCGCCGTGCTTCTCGAGACTTATGCCGGCGCCGGCGCGCATTGGTCCAACACCGTGACCGCGCTCCATCTGCGCGACGGCGCCGCGCTGCATCACGCACGGCTCCAGGACGAGAGCGCCGAAGCCCTGCATTTCGCGGTGAGCCGCGCCCGTCTCGGCCGGCAAGCTCACTATCGCAGCTTCGTCCTCACCCTGGGTGGGCGGCTCTCGCGGCAGGATCTGCTCGTGCGGCTCGACGGCGAGGGCGCCGAGCTCGGGCTCGATGGCGCTTATCTCCTGCGCGGCGAGCAGGAGGCGACGAACGCCACTTTCGTCGATCACGCGGCGCCGGGCTGCACCACGCGCGAGCTGTTCAAGGGCGTCGTCGCCGACCGCGCCCATGGCGTCTTTCTCGGCTCGATCGGGGTCCGCCCCGAGGCGCAGAAGACCGATGCGAATCAGCTCAACAAGAACCTGCTGCTGAGCCGCCGCGCCACCGTCGACACCAAGCCCGAGCTCGAGATTCTCGCCGACGATGTCAAATGCAGCCATGGCGCCACGGTGGGCGATCTCGACGAAGCCGCACTCTTCTATCTCCGCACCCGCGGCATCGCCGAGGGTGAGGCGCGGCGGATGCTGATCGAGGCTTTCGCCGCCGATGCGCTGGAGCGGGTCGAGCCGGCGGCGCTTCGAGCTTATCTTGCGCACCATCTGCAATCCTGGCTTGGCCGGGGCGAGGAGGGCGGTCGATGACGCACATCTCTCCCTTGCGCACGCCCGCTGCGGCATCGTTCGATCCGCGCGCGGTGAAGCGCGACTTTCCGATTTTCGAGCGCCATCCCCGCCTCGTCTTCCTCGACAGCGGAGCCAGCGCGCAGAAGCCGGCGGTGGTGATCGATGGCATCGCCGAGTTCTATCGCAGCGACTACGCCAACATCCATCGCGGGGTCTATCACCTGTCGGCGCGCTCGACCGAGCTCTACGAGGCGGCGCGCGAGCGCGCGCGGCGCTTCCTCAACGCGGGCGATGCGGCCGAGATCGTTTTCGTGCGCGGCGCCACCGAGGCGATCAATCTCGTTGCCAACAGCTGGGGCGCCAGCTTTCTGGCGCCGGGCGATGAGGTAGTGATCACCGAGCTCGAGCACCACGCCAATATCGTGCCCTGGCAGCTCTTGCGCGACCGCGTCGGCTTCACCCTCAAAGTGGCGCCGGTGGACGCGACCGGCGGGCTCGACCTCGCTGCCTTCGAGGCGCTTCTCGGCCGGCGCACGAAGCTGGTCGCGGTCACCCATCTCGCCAATGCCACGGGCGCGTTGCTGCCGGTGGCGGCGATCGTGCGGCTCGCCCATGCCAAGGGCGCCAAGGTACTGATCGATGGCTGCCAGGCGGCGCCGCGTATGCCCGTCGATGTCCGTGCGCTCGATTGCGATTTCTATACCTTCTCCGGCCACAAGACCTATGGGCCGACCGGCATCGGCGTGCTCTATGCCCGGAAGGCGATCCTCGACACGATGCCGCCCTGGCAGGGTGGCGGTGACATGATCCTCAACGTCACCTTCGAGCAGACGACGTTCCAGGATCCGCCGGCGCGGTTCGAAGCCGGCACGCCCGATATTTCCGGCGCGATCGGCCTTGCCGTCGCCCTCGACTATATCGACGGGCTCGGGCGCGAGGCGATCCTCGCGCATGAGATGGCGCTGACGGCCTATGGCGTCGACCGGCTGTCGCGGCTGCCGGGTGTCCATATCGTCGGCGCCGGGCAGCAGCGCTACGCCATCCTGTCCCTCAACGTCGACGGCATCCATCCGCACGACCTTGCCACCATTCTCGATCAGCACCATATCGCCGTACGCGCCGGCCATCATTGCGCACAGCCGCTCGTCGACAAGATCGGGTTCGGCGCCACGACGCGCGCCTCGCTCGGCATCTACAATGACGAAAGCGACATCGACGCGCTTGCCGAGGCCATCGTGGCGGCGCAGAAGATGTTCAAACGGTAAGCCCCATGGATCTTCGCGACCTCTATCAGGACATCATCCTCGATCACGGGCAGCATCCGCGGAATTTCCGCAAGCAGGAGCAGCCGAGCCACTTCGCCAACGGCCATAATCCGCTCTGCGGCGACCGGGTCACGGTCTATGTGACGCTCGACGGCGACCGCATCCGCGATGTGAGCTTTCAGGGCCGCGGCTGCGCCATCTCCCAGGCCTCGGCCTCGCTGATGACCGAGATCCTCAAGGGGAAGACCCTGGCGGAGGCGGAAGCGCTTTTCGCCGGCTTTCGTGCCAAGGTCACCGGCGGCGAGGCGCCGCCGACACCGGCGCCGCTCGA
>Ga0335073_10008737_pt1 | contig 14220 bp, 12 predicted proteins | sample Lox_Sample_22_FD_207093 | JGI IMG/M metagenome (GOLD analysis project Ga0335073, IMG submission 207093) | Soil microbial communities from Loxahatchee National Wildlife Refuge, Florida, United States - Lox_Sample_2.2 | ecosystem: Environmental > Terrestrial > Soil > Wetlands | place: USA... | reverse complement strand
GGCTATCCCCCGTGCGGCACGGGCTAGTTGGGGGTCGCCGGGGACCAGGCGATGATTCGGAACCCAGTCCAAATCACTGATAGGCCTCCGCGCAAGGCCCGCACTGGGGTCGATCCGAATTTCGATCATGTCGCTTCCTTCCGTAAACGAACCCCGGAAGCCCCGCACGTCTGCCACGAAAACGAGGCGACCGCGGACGCCGGAGCCCGGTATGGCCGGGGAGGGAATACGCCGTTAGCGCGTCGGTGGCGCTCACCGGGGGGTGGGCTTTGGTCAGCGCCGCCAGCAACGGCGGGGGTCAGGTGAAGAACGGGACGAGGTGAGCGTTGACCTCCTCGGCGTGGGTCCAGCACAGGCCGTGGCCTGCGCCGTCGATAGGGATGTAGTCGTTTTCCTTTATCAGCTCGTGGGTACGGGCACCGCAGGCGTCGATGGGCAGGATGCGGTCCTCGCTGCCGTGCAGGACCAGCACTGGGATGTCGATCTTGGCTAGGTCAGGGCGGAAGTCGGTGTACCAGGTCGCCACGCAGGCGATCGTCCCGGCAGATGAGGCGCTCACCGCGGTGGTCCAGGCGTCCCGGACCACCTCCTCGCTGATCCGGTTGCCGAGCGTCTGGTCCAGGTTAAAGAAGTTCTTGTTCCACTGGGTGAAGTAGGCGAACCGGTCGGCGGTCAACGCTCCGGCTATCTGGTCGAAGACCTCCTGGGGAAGGCCCTGCGGCGTCTCGTCCGTCTGGAGAAGGTAGGGGGGCACCCCGGATACGATGGCGGCCCGCCGGACCCGGGCGGACCCGTAGGCGCCCAGATAGCGGGCGATCTCCCCGCCACCCATCGAATGCCCGGCCACGTCGAACTGGCGCAGGTCCAGGGCGCTAACCAGCTTTTCCAGGTCGGCGGCGAAGGTGTCATAGTCGTATCCGCTGGCCGGCCGGCTGGATTTGCCGAAACCGCGCCGGTCGTAGGTGATGACTCGGTGTCCGCTGGCGATCAGCGCCCGTTCCTGGCGTTCCCAGGCCCGGCCGTTGAGCGGGAACCCGTGGATGAGCACGACCGGGCGTCCGGCACCGTGGTCCTCGTAATAGAGATCGATCGCCGCGGAGTTCTCCTTGCCGACGGTGATATACGGCATAGTCGTTTCCTTTCTATTGTGTCCTGTGGGTGGGCGGCGCAGCGATGGTCACGCCGGTACGACGTAGGGGAAGCGCGAGTTCCGCTGCTGCTCGGCGATGGCCGGTTTGAGGCCTGAAGGCACCGCGGTGTTGGCGACGAGGGACAGCATCGCCTCTGGGGCGTTATCCGCCAGGGTCCGACCGTTGCGACCGGCGAAGCCGTAAGTGGCGGCTGTGCCAACCACATACGACAGGACGTCTGGGGAAAGCTCCCTGGCGACGGTCTGCCCGTAGCCACGCGGGTCTTCGGAGGTCCCGCTGGCTGCCACCACCGCGGCGACCTGGTCGGCGAGGTCCTTGCCGACGGCGTCGAAATCTTCGGATGGGTGCCTGGTGTTGGCGGGGTTGGAGAAGTCGGTGTCAGTGGGCCAGAAGATCGGCCACATCATCGGGTGGCCGGCGCGGTTGATCTGCCGCCAGCCGCCTGCATCGGTGGCCAGTTTCGTGGCGCACCACACCGCGGTCCGGGCCCCCGGTCGCAGCTGCGGGTGCTGGTGGGATACTTCCAGCACGATCGACTCGACGATCGTTCCGGCAAAGCTGTTGCGTGCCTTCTCGGGTTGCCAGCCAGAAAGGTCTAGGGCGGTCCCCTTGGCCACCGCATCGTCGACTATGCCCAGCAGCGACAGGTCGATGTAAAACGGATCGACACACCGCCCGGTCCACACCTGGACGCCTCCCCCGCTGGCGGTCTCGCCGGTGCGGCCCTCCAATACCAGCTCACCCTCGGCGGAATCCGAGCGAGCCTTGTCGCCGGTCAGGGCATGCAACTGGTACGGCTGCCGCCCAGTCGCGTCCGGCTGGCCGAACGACACCCGGTAGGTCAACGTTTCGAAGTCGGCACCATCAAAGTGCACCTTGAACTCGTACCGTGCCTCAGGGTGGAAGCCCGGCTCGGCGTAGGCACCGTTGATGTTGGAGTTGACGTCCATGACGAGCACCGTGCTGCTCTCGCCGGGGAACAGGTAGAGGTCGTCGATGTACAGCTGGCCGTTCTGGCCGGCGAGCGGCGTGTCCAAATGATGGGACATGTCGGGATCCCTTCTCTCTTCTTTCCTCCCGGCGTCTGCTTTTGCGCCGCTGCGCCTACCTTCGCGCCGAACGGGGAGTGGCGGCCCCGGCAGAGACCCTGGCCTGATACCGGGTGGTGCCCCTGGCGGCCCCTGCGACCCCGGGCCCAAGTTGGCTTCGCGTTGGCGCGAAGGAGGCGGGCACCCGCCTCCAGACCTCGACCGCTTCGATCCTACGTCGACGGGTCGGGTTGCCCGTAGTTCACCGCCGTCTGTCGCAGCTCACGGCGTGAACTGATTCCGAGTTTGGTGAACACATTGCCGAGGTGCCATTCAACCGTGCGGGCGCTGAGAAACAACTGGGAGCCGATCTCGCGATTGGTCTGCCCGTCCCGCGCCAGGCGGACGATATAGGCCTCTTGGGCCGTGAGCGCGGTGGGCGTCTCGGTTGAGCGTATGCCCACCGCCTCGCCCGCGGCCGCCAATTCGAGCCGGGCACGCTCAGCGAACGCTTCGGCACCCATCGTGGACAGCATCTCGTAGGCGGTTCGCAGTTCCGTGCGGGCATCCTTGGGCCGGCCCCCGCGGCGCAGCCATTCACCGTAGAGCAGACGGGACCGGGCGAGTTCCACGCGAAGGCGGGTACGGCTTAGCCGGTCGATCGACTGGCGGTAAAGGACGTCGGCGGCCTCGCGGTCACTGAGCAGCGCCCGGCAACGAGCCTCGATGCCAAGGCCGGAGTCGGTTCCGCCGGCCTGGGTGGTATCCGTCAACCGCTTCAGCGTCTCGCTGGCGGTTTGGGTGTCCCCACAGCGCGCCGCGGCCTCGATCAGCTCGGGCAGCGCCCACATCGAGACATAGAGGGTGTCCTTGTCCGCTTCCTGGGCCGCGGCCAGCGCATCGGCGTAGCGGCCGAGGCCGTTGTAGAGGACGGCGGCCATGCAGTGCGCCAGGCTCACTGCGTGGCCCCGACCCCCGGCTGTGCCTTCGGCGATGGTGGACTCGAACAGCGGGGTGGCCTGGGCTTCCCTGCCGGACAGACCGGCGAGAAATAAGGCCCCGAATCGCGGGTAGTGGATTCTGGTCGCCTCCGCGACCACATCAGCCTGGGCGATGAGCGAGGCCGCCGTCGCCAGGTCGCCGCTGCGTGTCAGAGTCGCTGCCTGAGAGGACAGGTCGACCGGCAACTGATCGAGCGCGCCGATGTCGCGCGCGAGCTGAGTTTGGCGGACAGCCATGGCGTGCCAGCCGTCCTCGTCCCAGAGGACGATAGCGGCCACCTGCGCCAGCCAGCCCCACCGCAGACCTTCCTCTGTGGGGATCTCTCCGCGGATGAAGGTGCCTGCGGCCTGGCGCAGTATCGGTGCGGCGCTGGACCGGCTGTCGGCGACCAGCCGCGTCAGGCCATCCAGTAGCAGGTCAGCCAGGCGCGGCGGATGCGCGGGTAGAGGCAGTGCGCGGACGGCGCGGGAGACCTCGGCCAGGTCATCCGGGCCCGCCAGGTATCCGGCGAACATGGCCGCGATCCACGCGCTCAGGTAGGTCTCGCGCGCCAGGTCCGGATCGAGCGGCTCGAGCCGTTTGGCCGCCTTGAGCAGCAGTGGCGGAGCGTCGCTACCCAGCCCAGCGGCGAAGGTGATCTGCCCGCGCAGGAGCTCGGCCCGGGCGCTGGCCAGCTCATCCAGCGGCCCAGCCTCCACCATGCCGAGCAGTTCCAGAGCCTTACCGAACGCCCCGGCCTGCATGCTGGCCTGCGCCGCGGCCAGGCCCCGCTCCGCCTGCCGGAGCGGATCAGGGGTCAGCAGTACCGACCGCTCCAGGAACGCCGCTGCCGCGGCCAGCCCGCCCCGGGCCTGGGCCCGGCCCGCCGAACGTTGCAGCTCCGCCGCCACCTCCTCGTCCGGCCAGGTCGTGGACTGAGCCTGGTGCCAGGCCCGGCGGTCCGGATCAGCCTGGGGGTCGGTGATCCCTGCCAGGGTCCGGTGCGCCTCTTGCCTCTCAGGCAACGACGCCAAGCGGTACGCCGCGGAACGCACCAGCGGATGCCAGAACCGTACCCGGGAGCCGAACTCCACCAGCCCCGCCTCCACCGCAGGCGCCGCCGCCTGAATCGGGATGCCCAACAGCCCCGCGGCTCGCCACACCAGCGACGGATCGCCGGACGGATCGGCAGCCGCCACCGCCAGGAGTAGCCGTGTCTGGTCCGGCAGGGCCTTCAGCCTCCGCCCGAAGCTGTCCTCGATCCGCCCCGTCAAGGGCACCGCGCCGGGCAGCCCGAACCCGCCCGCCAGTTCCGCGGGTGTCAGCCCGCGCGGCAGCTCCAGTAGCGCCAGCGGGTTTCCTCGCGTCTCGGCGACGATGAGGTCCAGGACCCGCGCGTCGAGGGGCCCGGCCAGCACAGACTCGAGCAGCGCCCGCGCATCGCTACCGCGCAGTCCCCCCACTTCGAGCTCGGGTAGTCCGGCCAGCTCCTCGCTCGGTACCCGAGCGGCGAAGACCAAGCCCACCGGGTCGGCGGCCAGCCGCCGCGCCGCGAATCCCAGCGCCTGCGCCGAAGCGTGGTCGAGCCACTGCTCGTCATCGATCACGCAAACGAGCGGCCGCTTCCCAGCCGTCTCCGCCAGCAGGCTCAGTACGGCCAGCCCCACCAGGAATCGGTCCGGCGGCGGTCCTACACTCAGGCCGAACGCCGTCCGCAAGGCCTCACGCTGCGGCGCGGCCAGGTGATCGAGCCGGTCCAGCATCGGCGCGCACAGCAGATGCGGCCCCGCGAAAGCCAGCTCCATCTCCGACTGCACGCCTGCGACGCGCACCACCTTGCACTGCGACGCGTACTGGGCCAGGTAGTTCAGCAGCGCCGTCTTGCCCACCCCCGGGTCGCCACGCACTATCAGCACCCGGCTCTCCCCCGCTTGGACGGCGTCGACGAGCCGGTCGAGCACTCCGCGTTCGCTGCTCCGGTCGGTCAGCGCCGGGGAGTTGCCCGGATGACCGTACTGTACGGCCATCTGCCCGGAGCTATGCCGAGTCCGTCACGGCGGCCGCCGCAATGAGCGCCTCGGTGGCACGCCCGTAATCGGGCGCCGCCTCTGGCCGGCCCGACCGAGCATAAGCGTTCATCACCCCTCCAGCTCGTTGGATCGCCTGCCTATTAAGGCCAAGACCCGGTCCCCGTAGCATATCAGTGCACCCGGCGCGCCGGGTAAGTGCCGTCACCAACGGCCCGGACCTCAGCGGCTCGATCTCGGCGCCAGCAGGAATGCCGCGAGACTGTCCCCCCACCAGGTGTCGCTCGAGCAAGCCTTCATGGAGTTCACCCACGACAGCGTCCAGTGCCGCACCAATAGCCAGGCCTTGTCCGCCGCCGCACTCGAAGAAAGCACAGCCCGACGATGACCGACATCCCGCCCGTTCGTTTCCCCGCCGCAACTCAGGGTAGCCGCCAGCCGCCGGTCCTAACCAACCTGCTCCGCTCCGAGTGGGCCAAACTCGCCAGCGTGCGCTCCACCTACTGGAGCCTCCTCGTGGCCGCCGCCGCCTTGATCCCCATCGGTATCGGGGCCGCCATCGGCATAGCCACCTCGCACACCCACAACGCCGGCTTCGACGCCGTATCGAACAATCTGAGCGGAGTAGTCGTCGCCCAGCTGGCCATCGCCGTTCTCTGGGCGCTGGCCGTGACCAGCGAATACTCCAGCGGGATGATCCGCACCACCTTCACCGCCGCTCCACAACGCGAAATGGTCATAACCACCAAAGCCGCCGTCTTCGCGGCCGCCGTCTTCGGCATCGGCACCACCACCGGCTTCGCCACCTCCCTTGTCGGCCAGGCCATCCTCTGCCACCGATGGTCAGCCTGGCCGCCTCCGGCGCCCTGCGAGCAATCATCGGGCTCGGCCTGTACCTAGGTCTGCTCGGCGTTCTCGCCGCCGGTCTCGGCACCTTCATCCGCCGAGCTGCCGGCGCCATCGCTGTCCTCCTTGGACTGCTCCTCGTCATCCCCCGTATTCGCCCCCCTGCTGCCCACGTCGCTACAGGACTCGGTCGGCAAGTACCTCCCCAACATCGCCGGACAAGCCATCCTCAAGACCACCCGGGACAGCACGACACTCTCCCCGTGGGCCGGATCGGCCTGTTCGCCTTCTACGCCGGCGCCCCCGCAATCGGCATCATTGTCGTCCGACGCCTGACTCTTTGGCGGAGACGCACCTATTCCCGAGGCGGTCGGTCTGGTCGCTATCAGCTCACGGCCGGTAAAACACCTCAGGGACAGGCGTCCCCTACTGCGCGGCCATATCCAACTGCGACATGCCTCCAATGTGCCGTTACACGGAAGGGCGCTTACCGCTGCAAGCGCACTTGAGCGGCCAGATGACTGATGCTCATCCGCCGGCGACGAAGGCCACGACGACATACGCGGCGTGTTTGTCGAGATCTTGGCGTCTCCGCTATGGGGCAGTCGGGTAGACGGTCGTGGTCCTCGGATCAGCGTGGCGGGCAGCGATCTGCACGTCCCGCAGCGGCACTCCAGCATCCAGGGCGACGGCCATGATGAACGCGGCTCGCAGCATGTGCGGGTGGACCAGTCCGATCCCGGCACGCTTCCCGATCGAGCGCACCCAGCGATGGGCGGTGCGCCGGTCGAGGCGTTGACCGTCGTGCCGCAGCAGGATCGGTCCGTATCGCCGTTCGCAGACGGCGAGATCAATTGTGCGGGCCGTGCGCGGGACTAGCGGAATGAGGGCGGGTTTGTTGCCCTTGCCGTCGATCCGCAGCACCCGATGGCCGCGCTCGAAAGCCATGTCCTCGATGTTTGTGTCGCAGGCTTCGCTCACCCGCAGGCCATTCAACCCGAGTAGCACGGCCAACGCGGCGTGGGCGTGATCGAATCGCTCGGCGGCGAACAGAAACCGACCGAGCTCACCTCGGTCGAGACCTCGCCGCTCGGAGGGATGCACAGTGGGACGGCGCACGTACTGGGCCGGGTTGGAGCTGATCCGGCCGTCGATGTGCCCGAAGCGGTAGAAGCCGCAGGCGGTGGACAGGCGGCGGTCGATGGTCGAAGCGGCAAGACCACGCTCCCCCATCGAGGTGCGGTAGAGCTCGAGATGAGCACGCGTCGCGTCAAGCACAGCCAGGTCGTGATCGGCGGCGCACTGGAACAGGTTGCGAAGATCGTGGCGGAGGGTTCGCCCGCTGTAACGGGCCAGAAATGCGATGGCTGCCACTTCGGCCGGATCGACGGCGAACCCGGCCCCTGGCAGCTCAATGTTGGTGGTGATGGCTGTCATTGGATTCCTCCTTCTGGTGAGGAACCCAGCCAAGCGGGGCCTGACCGTCTCCGCCCCAGCAGCGACCATATGGTGTACCATATGGTCATGGGACGGAAGGAAGTGCTCGTACAGCTCGACGACGACCTCATCGACCGACTGGACCGACTCGCCGACAAGCAGGGAACCAGCCGATCGGAGCTACTGCGCCGAGGCGCCGCCGCGGTCCTCGAAGCCGCCGAGCACGCCGAAGCCGACCGAGCCCTGCAGGACGCCTACCGCAGAGTGCCCCAGGATCCCGCCATCGTCTCCGCCGCTTCCCGACTCGCGGCACTCACCGCCCCCGAGTGGTAGAGCGCGGCGACCTCATATGGGCCGACCTCGGGCCACCAGCCGGCCGGCGGCCCGTCTGCGTCCTCACCCGTGACGCCGCAATAGCCGTCCTCACGGCGATCACCTGCGCGCCGATTACTCGAACGATCCGAGGCATCCGTTCCGAAGTCGAAGTTGGACCAGAACAGGGCCTGCCCGAACAGAGCGTCGTCAGCTGCGACAACCTGATCACCATCCCCGCGGCGCTCTTCGACTCAGAACCAGTCGGCCACCTCGACCTCGAAGCAAGGATCAGGCTCGACCAAGCACTGCGTTACGCCCTCGATATCCGATACTGAACCGGTAACCGGCGTTTCGGGGCGGTCGCCGCTCGACCTTTGGGGATAGGGTCCTCCGAGATTATGGGGTGGCGGGGGCGTGATCCGTGGCCGCAGCCCGGCATATGTACCGCCACGACGGCCGCCTGCTCAAGAAGTGTCCCCAGATTGGCCACTAGGAGCCGTGAACGAGCCTGCGAATCGCTTGTTGTTCAAGAGGTGGCCGGGGTGCGCCACAAGTCGATGCTGCCATCAACGGCGGAGCGGTCAATGTTGGAGAGTTCATCCGGGCCGAACTCAAGGTTGTCGAGGGCGGCGACGTTTTGTTCGAGCTGGGCCACGCTGCTGGCGCCGATCAGCACGGAAGTGACCCGAGGGTCTCGTAGCGCCCAAGCGATGGCCATCTGGGCCAGGGACTGGCCTCGCCCCAGGGCGATGTCGTTGAGGGCCCGGATGCGGGCCAGGTTGTCGTCGTTGAGCATGTCTAGGGTGAGCGAGCTGTCTGCTGAGGCTCTGGAGCCTGGGGGGATGCCGTTGAGGTAGCGGTCGCTGAGCAGGCCCTGCGCCAAGACCGAGAAGGCGATGCACCCGACACCTTCAGTGCCCAAAACGTCGAGGAGGCGGTCCTCGATCCAGCGGTTGAGCATCGAGTACGACGGTTGGTGGATGAGCAGCGGGGTGCCGAGCCCGCGGAGAATGGCGACGGCCTCCGCGGTGCGCTGGTCGGAGTAGGAGGAGATCCCGACGTAGAGGGCTTTGCCATTGGTGACGGCGAAGTGGAGGGCGCCGAGGGTCTCCTCGAGGGGGGTCGTGGGGTCGTAATGATGGTGGTAGAAGATGTCGACGTAGTCGAGGCCGAGGCGCCCCAGGCTCTGATCGAGACTGGCGAGCAGATATTTGCGCGAGCCCAGGTCGCCGTAGGGGCCTGGCCACATGTCCCAACCAGCCTTGGTGGAGATAACCAACTCGTCGCGGCGGTCGCCGAAGTCGGTGTGGAGGATGCGGGCGAAATTGGTCTCGGCGCTGCCGTAGGGCGGTCCGTAATTGTTGGCCAGATCGAAATGGGTGATGCCCAAGTCGAAGGCTCGTCGCAGAATGGCACGCTGCGTGTCGATGGGCCGGTCGTCGCCGAAGTTCTGCCACAGCCCTAGCGACACCGCCGGCAGCAGCAGGCCACTGCGCCCACAATGCCGATAGGTCATAGACCGGTAGCGGTCCTCGGCCGGGAAGTAGCTCGTCACGACGCGGCGCCTCTGGGTCTCGGCCCCGTTCCCTGCTGCTCGAGCGCCTCGGTCACCACGGTCAGGTCGTAGCCGCCAAGCCCCTGATCGACGAACTGCTGCCATTCATCGGCCAGGCAGGCCAGCACCGGCAACCGGTTATTGCCGGCCGCGTCTAGGGCGAGGCGAACGTCCTTGAGCGCCAGCGACAGCGCGAACTGGGCCGAGAACTCGCCGTTGGAGATCCGGTCCAGCTTGGCTGCCTGCCAAGACGACAGCAGCGGACCGCCGCCGAGCGCGTCGAGCACCGTCAGCGTCTCTAGGCCCAATCGACGGGCCAGGGCCACCGACGCGGCAACCGCCTCTGAGCTGAAGGCCAGCCAGGTGTTGTTGACCAGCTTCAGCCGGGTTCCGGCGCCGACCGGGCCGACCCAGATGGTGCGCTGACCGAGGGCATCGAACAGAGACGCGACCAGTGATCGGGCCTCGTCGGGCCCGGACGCGAAGATTGTCAACTGGCCGTGCTCCGCCGGGTCCGTGCTTCCCGAAACCGGCGCGTCGATCAGAGTGACGTCGGGACGCTCGGTTTCAACCATCGCGGCGACACGGTCAGTACCTGCCACCCCGATCGTGCTCATCTGGGCCCATACCGCACCGCGACCCAGCGCCGCGAGCATCCCCTGATCGACGGCGATGGAAAGGACAGCGTCGGTGTCGGTCACCATCGTGATTACGATCGTCGCTCGGCCGGCCGCTTCGGCGGCGGTGTCAGCCACTTCGGCGCCCAGCCGGGCCAGGTCCCGGGTCGCCTCCGCCCTGCGGTCCCACACGATTGTCGGGATACCAGCCCGCAACGCGCTGGTCGCCATCCCATGACCCATCGCCCCGATGCCGAGAACCGCAACCGGCTCGTGAGTCCCTGCCATCGGTTTCTCCCTCCGGCTCCACTACTTCGTTAGGCGCGGCCTGACACCAGCATCGCGCCGTTCGGCCACAACATATTGCCACCGGTCGCAGCGGTAGGGACGCTGATCTGGACCGGTTTGCGCCGCATCTCGGCCGGGAGCATCCCCGGCACCTCCCCGTAGGGCTTTTTGACGGGAGAGTCCTGGAATCGTGCAGCGTATCGGGGGTCGGTGAGCTCGACGGCGGCCAAGGCCACGTCGAGGTCATTGCCCCCGAAAACCCCTCGGCCATGACGTCGACGATCTTCTTGGTTTGCTGCGTGTAGTCGTATCAGATGAACAGCACCGAAGGCCCGGGCAAGCTCCGGCCTGGGGCACGTGTTATTGGATGGCGGTGGCGACGCGCATGAGCTCTTCGGCGGTGACGAGGTGATCGTGGCTGTCGTCGCCGATGTCGAGCTGCACCCAGTTGACGGTGCCGGTGAGGCGGCTGTTGTCGCTGGTGTAGTCCTCGCTGACCGGGGTACCGGTGTCACAGCCGACGTCGCAGGTCTCGTCCCCGGAGTAGATCATGGGCACGGTGGCGTTGATGCGCCCGTCACCAGTCGGCTTGCCGTCGATGTAGAGGGACACCGCCCCGCCCTTGGCTAGCCCACCGCCGTCGTAGGCAAATTCCATGCGCACCTGGTGGGTTCCTGGCGGGACCGGGTCGCTGCCTTCCACGTAGAAACGCATGAGCCCAGCCAGGTTGTGGCAGTACTTCGGCTTGCCCCGGTGGAGGTAGAGGCTCCAGCCGGCGAACGCCCCGCCCTGGGCGATGATCACCCCGCTCGCCCCCGTCTCGGGCAGGTCGACCTCGGCGGTCACCGAGTGCGACTTGTTCTTCAGGTTGAGCACCGAGTTCTCGCTAAGGCGGATCATCCCGCCGTAGAGGAGTTGGGTTTTGCCTTTGACAAGCACGGGCCGCCCGGCGATGTCGGAGTTGAACCGTTCGATGCGGCGGTCGTCGAGGGGCAGCACGTTGTACTTCACCGCTTCGATCAGCCACAGCCGTTGCAGTTCTTTGAGCTTGTCGGGGTGTTCGGCGGCGACATCGTGGGCTTGCGACCAGTCGGTACTGGTGTCGTAGAGCTCCCACACGTCGTCGTCGAGGGCGGGCAGTTCGGCCCCGAACGCCCACGGGGTGCTGTGCCGGGTGACCGCCGTCCAGCCTTGGTGGTAGATACCCCGGTTGCAGGCCACCTCGAAGTATTGGGTTTGGCGGGCTTCGGGGGCGTCAGGGTGGTCGAAGGCGTAGCGCATGGACACCCCGTGCAATGGCATCTGTTGGATCCCGTGGACGAACGTCGGTTCGGGAAGCCCGACCGCGTCGAGGATGGTGGTGGCCACGTCGATGACGTGATGGAACTGGCTGCGTACCTCTCCCCGCGCCCCGAAGCCGGCGGGCCAGTGGACGATGGTCCCGTTGCGGGTGCCCCCGAAGTGGGAGGCCACCTGCTTGGTCCACTGATAGGGGGTGTCCAGGGCGTGGGCCCAGCCCACCGCATAATGGTTGTATGCCTTGGGTCCCCCGAAGTCGGCGATGCGCTGGGCCATGAACTCGGTGGTCTCGAAGGCGGCCGCCCCGTTCAGCGAGATGATCTCGTTGAAGGTGCCGTTGGGGGTCCCCTCGGCGCTGGACCCGTTATCGCCGATGATCAGATAGACCAACGTGTTATCGAGCACGCCCAACTCTTCGAGGGCGTCGACGAGCCGGCCGATGTGGTGATCGGTGTGCTCCAAGAAGCCGGCGTAGATCTCCATCTGGCGGGCCAGGACCGGTCGGAGGTCGGCGGGGACGTCCTCCCAGGCCTGAATCTCGGCCGGGCGGGCCGACAGCACCGTGTCCGCTGGCACCACCCCCAGCTGCCTCTGGCGAGCCAAGGTCTGATCGCGTAGAGCGTCCCAGCCGGCGTCGAAGCGTCCCTTGTACTTGTCGGCCCACTCGGCGGGCACGTGGTGGGGGGCATGGGTGGCGCCGGGCGCGAAGTACATGAAGAACCGCTTGTCGGGCATGAGCGACCGCTGCTGGCGGACCCACGAGATGGCCCGGTCGGTCATGTCCTCGGTGAAGTGGTAACCCTCCTCGGGCGTCTTGGCCGGCTCGACCGGGGTGATCCCGTCGTACAGGGCCGGGTACCACTGGTTGGTCTCGGCGCCGACGAAACCATAGAAATGCTCGAAACCGCTGCCGGTGGGCCACTGGGTGAACGGCCCCATCGGGCTGGTCTCCCACACCGGCACCTCGTGGCACTTGCCGAAGGCGGCGGTCGAGAAACCGTTGAGACGCAAGATCTCAGCCAGCGGCGCAGCCGTGTCGGGCCGCACCGAGTCATAGCCGGGGGCCGAGGTAGCGATCTCGGTGATACCACCCATCCCGACCGCATGATGGTTGCGGCCCGTCAGCAGCGCCTGGCGGGTCGGCGAACACAACGCGGTGGTGTGAAACCGGTTGAACCGCAGGCCGCTGTCGGCCAGGCGCTGGGCGTTAGGCGTGTTGCACGGGCCGCCGAAAACACTCGACGCCCCGAACCCAGCGTCGTCGATCAACACCACCACCACGTTGGGCGAACCGGCCGGTGGCCGCAGAGCCGCTATCGGCGGGAACGACGTCTCGGGATCCTTGGCGTCATAGGTGGTCAGGCCCACGTGCTGGCGCCTCGGGATAGGCAAATGGGTCCTGGAAATGTCAGCCACGGGGCTCCTTTGGCACACCTCAGGGCCATCTCGACCGAGAGGCCACCGTCAACGAACCTAGCTCGCAATCTCATCCACCCCACGCCTGGCCCGAATGCAGACCGGTAGTACAGGTCCGTCTGTCTGCAATGTCCAGCTCCGCTCAGAAGCGCTTACCAACAGAGGTTGCCAGAGTCGAGAGTCCCTCCGTGGGTCTGGGGAGGGCGGCTCGAATACCCGAAGTGGATGTAGACAAGTCACCCGGCTTGGCGGTTGTCTCTGTAGGTGAAGGGGATCGCCAGCCACATGCGAAGCACCTCGGTCCCGAGCCGTAACCCGACGATCGAGGTTCGCAGTGCGGGCCACGACCTCGAGCCGGTGCTCGGCTCGCTCGATACAACGAAAGCGAAGGTGGATACGGCCATCGGACCGGTCGAATACGTGGCTCTGGGCTTCCCGGGCGACGAGTTCCGTGGCGAGGTCGCGCCCGAGCTGGCGAAGCTGATCGACAGCGGCACCATCCGCGTCTTGGACCTGATGTTTATCGGCAAGGACGCCGACGGCGACGTGGTCTCGTTCGAATTCGACCGGCTCGACGAGCTGGCACCCTTCGCCGCCATGGACGCGGAAGTCGGCGGGCTTGTCAGCCCTGAAGACATCGAACACGCCGCCGCCTTGCTGGAGCCCAACTCTTCGGCCGCCCTGCTCGTCTGGGAAGACGTGTGGGCGAGCCCGCTGGTCGAGGCTCTGCGCCGCGCTGACGGCGTCCTCCTCGAGGGTGCCCGCATCCCCCACGACCTGATCCAAGCCGTCTTCGATGAGCTACCTTCCGCTGGGTGAGCCAGCCCACAACGCAAAGGAGAACAACACCATGATGAGACGACCAGTGGGCCGCACCGCCCCTGACCGACAACGAGACGGGCCGGGAGGCGGGACCGGGCGGTCGAGCTCCCGTAGGTCACCGCCTCAATATCCCACCCGCCAACCGCTCTCTGGGCGTCCTCAATGTGCCCGTAGGGGCGGACCGTCACCGTCTGTGGATACCACCCTGACATCGCGCCTACTCAGGTGCTCAGTGTGCGTCGGATGTCCTTCATGAGCAGAAGCAGATGCAGGTCGTTGGTGGGGCTGGGTTCGAACTCTGGTACGAGGTGCAGATAGAAATCCCGCGCCGCTGGTGTCTCGGCGTGCACCAGCAAACCGCGACAGCCGATCCGATCCGACAGCTCGAGCAGCCTGGCAAACACGTCTTGGAGAAGAGCGGCTCCCAAGCCTCGCCCC
>Ga0335073_10008736_pt1 | contig 14220 bp, 14 predicted proteins | sample Lox_Sample_22_FD_207093 | JGI IMG/M metagenome (GOLD analysis project Ga0335073, IMG submission 207093) | Soil microbial communities from Loxahatchee National Wildlife Refuge, Florida, United States - Lox_Sample_2.2 | ecosystem: Environmental > Terrestrial > Soil > Wetlands | place: USA... | reverse complement strand
TAGCCCGATCGAGGCGCCCGCCGTTATCGAAGCGGGCCTCCGAGTCTAGGTAGCGCATCGGTTTGGTCCTCGCCAAACCCACGGTCTCCGTGCCTTCCGCTTTGGGCTAGAAGCAGAAGGCCATGGGATGCATGTCCTGGCAGCGAAGCGGGTCACCGCCGGCCCTGGGTGTCTTCCCTGATCGTCGCCCAGGGCGCAAGATCTGGCGTTGAAGGGGTACGAACGAGCCGCGCCCGCCAGCCACGAATCCCAGCTCGCCTACGGCTCGCCGGTCTTCGCGGCCGGCGGCATCCCCATCAGCCACCGTTTCCAGTCCCTCCCGGATAACCCGTACGCAACAGGGGAAGCCGATGCTTCGGACGCCCCTTGACCCCCGTTGCGTACTCCGCCCCAGCACCTACGGATTTCACGATGACCGGACAGCAAGCCTCCAGCTCTACCAGGACGGCACGTGGTACTGCTACGGCGCCTGCCACGCCGGCGGGTCCGTCTTCGATTTCGCATCGCGGATCTGGTCAACCGGAACCAAGGGGCAGGAATTCCTGCGGCTGCGCGCTCGACTCGCCGCCGAGCTCGGCGTCCGCTGACCCGCCTGGGCGCGCGATAGCGTGGCGGTGAGTGGCCGAACGCGCGCTGATCGACCTGCGGCTCAGCCTCGGCGAGCCGGCTGCGAGTGAGACGAGGTTCATGTCGGCCGGGCCGTACATCCTGTGCCTGCACGCACCGTCATCCCCCAGGCGGCCCTCGCGCTCGAGCTCCACTCGGCCTTCGTCGGCCACAAGGGCATCGGCACGCACGCAACTCAGCTGCTGCTCGGCCCGCGCGGCCGGATCCCGCCGATACACGTGAACCGACACGAGCACCAGAACGTCGACCCGACCTTCGAGCCGCTGACCTGCGTGTACGAGCACGCTCAGCACCTGATCGAGACGCTCCAGAACCTTGGGTGGCACGCCAGCGTGAATGTGCCCGACGAGCGCGTGTTCGCCGAGCTCGAGCACGTCAACCCCGGTCGCTCGTAAGCGCGGCCACGCCCGGGCATGGCGGGCGTCACCGCGGCCGCGTAGCCAGCCACTGCTCAAGGTAGTGGGCGGCCTCCGTCTCGCCACGACGCTCGAGGACGGTGCACAGCGCCTCGCCGCCCGCCGCGCGTTCCACGCCGGCGAGCGTGCCAAGCGCGGCGAACACCAGTTGCGCCTCCTCCAGCGGCAACCGCCGCTCGCTCACCAGCCGGGCACCGAACCGAGCGGCCGCGGCGGGAAATTGGTCGGGCGCGCCAACCGCCAGCACCAACACGATCCGAAGCGCGTCGCGTAGTCGGACCGGCTTGGGCAGCTCGTGCGCCGCGGCGAGCACCAGGTTTGGGTTGCCGACCCGCACCGCGCGCTCGAATCGCATCATCGCTGAACCCTGCGACGTCATCGTCGAACATATGTTCCCCTGTTCGGCGGTCCGCGAGCAACCCGCCAAACGAGCGACTCTCACCTCGTTGCGGAACCCGTCCCCGCAGGAAGGCCTGCGGCTATCCGCCCAGCGGCACGTCCGGCCGACGAGACTCAGGGGACGAGGATCTCGCGCATGATCGCGTCCCGAACCGGCCCGGCCGGCGATCCATGCGAGTCGACGAAAATCTCGATCACCGGCGCCGCCCAGCGCGCGCCACCACCCCGGCGCGCCGCCCCGCGCGGCAGCTCATGCTCGGCCAGCACTTCCAGCAACGTCGCTCTACGCTCAGCATCCAGGCCGAGGCTCGCGCTCCCCGCCGGCCGCAGCCGCCCCGCCTCGTCACGACGGGCGAGCAAGAACTCCGGCAACACGCCAGCGCGCTCCCGCCATCCCGCAACCACCAGACGCTCGCGCCGCCGGAGCTTGTGCTTGATCCATGCCCGGCTTCGACGCCCCTCCGCGTAGACCGACTCCAACCGCTTGGCCACGACCCCCTCGAGCCCCTGCTTCGCGACCGCGGCCACGACGCGATCAGAGTCGCCGACGAAGTAACGCGGAGTCCGGCACACCGGCCCATCAAGCCCCAGCTGTCCAAGCAGCTCGCGGCGGCGGGCGTAGGAGAGACGCCGAACCGCGCGGCCGTCCAAGTGCAAGACGTCGAACGCCATGAGCGTGGCCGGGCGAGGGGCACCATTGACTCGCCGGGCGGGGCCCGCCAGGCTGGCTCGCAACGCGCCGAAGTCCGGCCTGCCGTCGACGTCCAGACACACGAGCTCGCCGTCGAGGATCACCGACCGGCTGCCAAGGACGTCTGCGATCTCCGCGAGCTCGGGGAACTGATCGGTGCAGTCGCGACCGGGCCGTGAACGCAAACAGACCCTGCGTCCGTCGAATCGCAGCTGCGCGCGTATCCCGTCCCACTTCACCTCCACCGCCCATCCGTCACCAGTCGGCGGCGCTCCCTGGGACAGGAGCATCGGCGAGACGAACCGAGGCAGTTCTTCACGCTCCGCGGTCGGCATAGACCTGAGCGTACGCAGCCGTCCGCTTCACCGTGCTGAAGCGCGCGTAGCGCAGCAGCCCAGGCCGGCGGGGCGGACTCGACCCCTCCCCATTGTCGCGCGCTGGCGCCCGCAGGGAGGTCGGGCATCTGCACCGCACCGGCGATGTCACGACCGCAAGACGGCAAGCCTCTCACACCCCCGCACCGCGCAAGCTCACCGAGGAAGAACGCGCCGACTCGCGCGCGCGTCTCGCCGGCACCCGCGAGAGCAGAGGCGTGACGCGCAGGCGGCGCGAACGCCGACGCCGTGTTCTCAAGCCGGGAATCTCGCCAACGGACGTAACCGCCGCGAGGCTGCTGCCCTTGCACGCGGTGGAGGCAGGCGCCCGGCGCGAGCGACCGTGGCTGCATACGTCCGACAGCGATCGCGTCGAGCGGTGTCGAGAGCATCCACGTCGTGGCTCGTTCGATCACGGAGCAGCAGCGCGATCGGCGACCTGCCCGCCACGCGCGATCAAGATCTCGTGCCCGAGGTCGGTGCCCGATTCGCCGGGTCGAACCGGAAGCGGCGGACCTATCCCGCAGCCGGTTCGTAGCTGGTGCTGCTCGTCCTTTGCACCAGTGAGCTCGCTGTCACTGGAGCCGGCCGATCGCATATGCAACGCCGGGATCAGCGACCGGCTGGCCGGTGATCACGACCGTGTCGCTCACGAAGGCGAAGCTGGTGCGGCACGCCGACGAGCTCGCAGACGATCGCAATTCGTCCGAAGCGCTATGACTTGTTGTAGGGTCGGCGGGTGGCCCCTGGGCGCACAGCTGCTCTTGGAGCCCAATTCCCCTGCTGGCCTTCGCCATGGGCTTGTCACGACGGCGGACCGCCCCCGATGATCTCCGGTTTGAGAGGCGCTGGAGATAAGAGCCCGTGGTCGGCAGATACACGTGCGGCAGCTGGCGCTGAATCAGCCGCAGACGGATCTCCTCGTGGAGCAGCGCCCATCATTCAGTCGGAAACTCCCGGTGACCCAAGCCCTTTAGGCCGGAGGCGCTGCGTTGTACTCCAGCTCGGTGACGTGATCACCCCAAACCACAAAGGTTCCGTGATCGTCGACCTCTTGCATCGCGACGTGAGTCATGAACCGGTTCGGATCGGCACCGTGCCAATGATCCTCGCCAGGCGCGAAGAAGACACGGTCACCCGACCGGATGATTTCGACCGATCCGCCGCGTCGCTGGCATCGGCCGACACCCTCGGTCACGTAGATGGTCTGGCCACGGGGGTGAGTGTGCCAGGCCGTTCGGGCACCTGGCGTGAAGTGGACGCTGCTCGCGGTCAGACGGGCCGACTCTGACGCGCTCGCCATGTCGTCGAAGTAGACGGCGCCTGTGAACGACTCGCTCGGGCCGGCATGGGTCTCGGTTGAGTTTCGGATGATTTTCATTTCGCTGTCCTCGTTGTCTTGCTGGCACAGGTGCGACGTAGCTCTGTTCTGTTCTCTCGCCCGCTCGCGTATTAGGGCAGCGAGGTCTCGATTCCCTACACGCGTAGTCGCCGCAGGAAAGCGCTCCTCGGTCAGATCGCTTTGGCCAACGGTGCGGTCGACTCCCTGTCGAGTGCGACGGCCATCGGTTCGGTAGCGCGGGTCAGTGGCCTTGCGAATAGCTGGCCGTAATTGTCAACTTTGACTTCGACGCCCGCCATGCGGAGTGCTTGCCATAAGGACACCTGGTTCGCCGTGAGTATCGGCCGGCCAAGGTCTTCTTCCAACGCGGCGATCGTGCCGATCGCGCGGACTGCGTTTCCCCCTATGAAGACGGCCTGAGCGGTGGATGGCACATTCCTTCGCACCCACTCGTAGATCTCGGGTGGGCGCGCCACAGAGCCCGTGTTCGGGTGGGGAACCGCCACCGGCGGCATCATATGGCTGACATGGACTACTTCGAATCCCTGCTCTTGAAAGTACGCGACTCCCTTCTTGTCGAAGTCGTCGGTGAAGAAGGGACCATGGATCAGCGCGATTCGGTGTGCGTCCAACGCCCGAAAGGCGGCTGTTGCGGCAGGTGCTGACATCAGCACAGGGATGCCATTTGAGTGCTGCGCCACGCGGCGTATGAGTTCTTGCTCTCCTGCCGTGCCGAGGAGATAGCTGCCGACCGTCCAGGCGTAAATGATCGCCTGCAGCGGCAATCTTGCAAGCAGCTTTGCCGCGTTTTCGGGGCCGGGCGGATCAGCGTAGGTCGTGAGATCGCGAAAGGGGATGCGGGACGTGTGGAGGGACACGCCATCGGGCGCGAGGGTCCACAGTTCTGATTCAGATATCGTGCTGTCATCGTGTGTGAGTACGCCTAGCCGGGCGCGCCATCCTGACCCGTCCGATTGGAAGCTGCTCTTACTGCTGCTCATGAAGGACTCCTTTTCCACACCTTACGTTTCATGTCTGCGTTACGGGAGGCGCGGACCGTTGCGACGCCTCGGGACGTCGGCCCTAACACTGTTGCGTTAGGCAAAACTCGAGGTAGCGTTAGGGTTGTGACGATGCTTATCCGTCCGGGGTACTTCTTTCTCTGCGTGAGCGCCTCCTGTGGCGATTGAGTGATATGCCTCTTCAATGCTCTGAACGGGCGTTTGGTAGCGTAGTGTTGTTGCCGAAGTCCGGCGGATCAACGTGGACACGGTTGTATCTTTGCTAGTCGAGGAAATCGTGTAGCGCGCCGCTGACTAGGTTGGGTGCTTCTTCGGGAAGGAAGTGGCCTGTGGGCAGTGGCTTGGTGTGAACGTCGTGTGCGTACTGCTGCCAAGCGCTGAGCGGATCGGAGCCCGTGCTCTGCGTCCCCCATAGCACGAGGACCGGGCACTCGATCTTCTGCCCTGCGGCATTGGTCTCGTCATCATGGACGAGGTCAGTGCTCGCCGAGGACCGGAAGTCGGCACAGGAGCCGGCGATCGTCCGTTGGTCGCGGAAGCAGCGTATGTAGTCCCCCATGACCTCGGGCTCGATGGTTGCGCCTTCGCCAAGAAGCTGACTGGTCAGGGCACGGACCCAGTATTCGGAGTCGTCGGCGATCATGTGCTCGGGGATGCCGTTCCCGTTGGCCATGAAGAACCAGAAGAAATTGGTCGTGGCCACTTGCCGCGTCACGTGGGAGTAGCTGTAGAGAGTCGGCAGGATGTCCAGGACGGCGAGTCTGGTGACGGCGTTGGGGTGGTCGAGGACCAGGCGATGCGCGACGCGGGCGCCGCGGTCGTGGCTGACCAGCTGGAACTGCTCGAAGCCGAGCTGGTGCATGAGCCCGAGCTGGTCGCGGGCCATGGACCGCTTGGAATAGACGAATCCGGCGGTGTCCGGAGCTGGCTTGGCGGAGTCGCCGTAGCCGCGCAGGTCTGCGAGGACGACCGTGTGATCCTCGGCGAAGGTGGGGGCAACGTGGCGCCAGGCGAGATGGTTTTCCGGGAAGCCGTGCAGGAGCAGCAGCGGCGGGCCCGATCCCCGGATGGCACAGTTGATGCTGACGCCCTGCACATCCACGCTCCGGTGTTCGAAGCCAGGCAGCAGGACAGTGGAGAGAGCCGAACCATTTTCGTGGGCAACTGCAGGCATACGTCTTCCTTCTGCTCGCGGGTCTCGTTTGGTCACGCCTCGGACCGATCCAGATCGATGAGCGCGATCCCGATTTCGGGGCGCATCACCTTCGCCAACCGCGCAGGCGTCTCGGTCACGATCGCCTCGAGCGTCGGGAACACCCGCCCCTCGAGAAGGTGGCCGCCGCGTGTTGACCCGTCGGACAGGCCGAGCACGACGTGGATATGCACAATCGGGCCCTCGTCGCCCGCGGCCACATCGCCGATCAGCGACAGCAGCTCGCACTGTTCGTCTACCTCGATGCGTCGGTACTCCTTGGCTGCGCGGTCGAACCAACCGACCGTGGCGTGCTCGAACGCGCCGACAGCGGTGATCCCTGCAGCCTCCAGACGCTCCGAGCGGGCGAACTGCGCCAGCGCGGAGACCGCCTCGTCGCCCGGGTCGCCCACCACCACGTAGGTGACGACGTCCGCATCCTGGACGACCTTCGCTTTCATCACTAGCTCCTCACTGGGTGGATTGAACGCTGGTGTGAGAAGGATGCGGCTTTGGCTGGCTGATCGCACCCGTAATCTGCCGGGTCAAACCCGGGCCTACGATGGCGCGGGTCCCCGGGCGTCGCGGCTCGCCAGCCTCGAGCCGAAAGGCCCGGGTCGAAGCGTTTCGTATCCGTCAGCGAATCGCTGGCGTGGCGGCTCGTGCCTGTTGAGTCCGCTGCGCACGCGCCAGGACTGAGGACGCGGCGACCTTCGGTCGGGGACGGGCTTGGCGTCCCGAGAATCGGGCGCGCACGGCGGCTGGGCTTGAGGCCGGGTCGCAGGGACTGAGGAGAGCACTTTCGCGAGCTCCCGGCGGGAGCGGGTGTCGTGCTCACCGCCTTGCCCAGCTGCCAGCCCACGGGTCTTACCCCGGCGGCCCCCCACGGGTCCCTCAGGGCATCGAGCAGTGCCCGTGTAACTCGCCGGCGCGGGGAGAAGGGCGCTGAAGTGCTCAGGTCACACGGCGCGTTCGGGGCAGACACGAGGGTTCTCGTGATCAGCGCCGGTCACACGGGGGCCTCACCACTCGACAGACCCGGGCTCCACCCGGGACTCCACGGGTGCGATCAGCGGCCCGAACCCCCACCCTTATCGAAGCAGCATTCGCGGTCCAAGGTTGACTGGAGAGATCATGGAGTTTCTGGTCGAATTCGATGTCACGGTCCCGGAGGGAACCCCCGAGTCCGAGGTGAACTACCGCGAGCGCGCCGAAGCGCTGGCCGCCGCAAGGCTCGTGGACGCCGGCCATCTCGTACGGCTCTGGAGTCTGACGGGCACCCCGGGAGAGAGTCGAGCCGTCGGCCTGTATCGCGCCGACAGCGAAGCGGAGCTCGCCGCCCTCATCGGCGCCCTGCCGCTGTCCGATTGGATGCACACCGTCACCACCCCGCTCGAGCCACACCCCAACGACCCGGTAGCGCTTCGCGCGCTTGGTTCCGCTCCGAACGGGAGCGAGGGATGAGCGCTCCCCTACCCGACCCGCGCCTGACCCTCATCTACCGTCTCGAGGCGACCCTCGGGCAGCCGATCGAGCTCGGGGACACTGCGCAGGGTCACCACCGCATCGCGCCGCTGACCGGCGGTACGTTCACGGGTCGGGAGATCAGCGGAACGCTGATCCCGGGCGCTAGCGCGGACTGGCAGACCATTTTGCCCGACGGCACCGCCCTCGGCGACATCCGCTACACGCTCCGGACCGAAGCTGGCGCGCTCCTCTATGTCCAGGCACGCAGTGTGCGGCACGGAAGCCCCGATGTCCTCGCGCGCCTATCTCGCGGCGAGGACGTCGATCCGAGCGAGTACACGTTCCGCACTACGACCCAAATCGTGACCGGGGCACCGGAACTCGACTGGCTCAACAAGGGCGTGTTCGTCAGCGTGGGCGGGCGCCAGGCTGCGGGCGTGATCTACGAAACCTATCTCGTGGCATGAGCCCGACAGTGACCCTCATCACCTGCGACTCGCAGGGCATTGACGCCGGTTTCGCGGCGGGCACCCGGCCCATACCACACGGAGGAGAGGAACGCGAGTGGCTACGGCGAGCACCGCTGGAGATGCACGCCCGCCTCCCGCTCCAGGTCCTCAACGACGCGGCTAAATCGAGATGACCGCGATCAGAGACAGACACAACCTCGTCGCAGGACAGGCCCGTCCGATTCAGGCAGCGAGCGCCGAGGCTGATGCGCTGGTTGCGCTGCGCAGCCCAACCGGCACGGCGCTGATCGCGGCCACGGTTCTCGCATCGGCAGTCGGCACGCTAGACGCCAACGTCGTCAAGGTAGCGGTGCCAGCGATCGGCCGCGACCTGCACGCCGGCCTCGGCGCCCTTCAGTGGGTTCTGACCGGTTATCTCCTGACCGTCGCCGCGTTGCTGCTGTTGTCCGGCGCCGTCGCAGATCGCATCGGCCGGCGACGCCTCGTGACGTTGGGGCTACTCGTGATGTTCGCGTCGGCGATCCTGTGTTCTGTCGCACCGACGATCAGCGTCCTGATTGCGGCGCGAGTTGCTCAGGGCGTCGGCGGCGCGATGGTTGTTCCGAGCAGCCTCGCGCTGCTCAACGGGACGCTGCGAGCGCCCGATCGTGCCCGCGGCATCGGACTGTGGGCGGGACTAGAAACCCTGGCAACCACCCTCGGCCCATACGCGGGGGGATGGTTGGTCGTACACGCGTCGTGGAGAGCAGTGTTTCTCCTCAACCTTCCTCTGATCCTGCTCGCTCTACTCGCGCTTCGAGGGGTCCCGGAGCGCGCTCAGGCAGCTGGACCGGCTTCGCCGGACGTCGTCGGGGCCGTGCTGGCCGTGCTCGGCCTCGGTGCCGTGATCTACGCGTTGACAGCAGGTCCAGCCTCCGGCTGGGGAAGCGTCTCCGTTGTGGTCTCCGCGATCATCGGAGTCGTCTCGCTGGCGGCGCTGATCCCGGTCGAGCGGCGCCGCTCGGCTCCGATGCTGCGACTCTCGCTGTTTGCATCGCGCCAGTTCGATGCGATCAACATCGCGACGGTCTTGTTGTACGGCGCTCTCAGCGCCGCGAGCTACTTGGTCTTTCTTGAATGCGAGCTGAGGCTCGGTTACTCGGCGGCTCAGGCGGGTGCGGCACTGATCCCGGAGTCGGCGGTCTTTCTCGTGATGGCGCCGCTAAGCGGCGCGCTGGTCCCAAGAATCGGAACACGGCGGCTCATGGCCTTCGGAATTCTGATGGTCGCGGGAGCCTTCATCTGGCTCTCGGCGGCGCACCCTGGCGCAAGCTACACCGAGGCAATCCTGCCTGGAGCCCTGCTCTGGGGGCTCGGGATTGGGTTAACCGTGACGCCGCTCACCGCGGCCGTGCTCGCCGCCGTCGATGACGCCTATCTTGGCGCGGCATCCAGCATCAATGATGCTGCTTCACGGGTGGGTGGGGTGGTGGTGATCGCCCTGGTGCCCGTACTAATCGGAGCCGTCGGGGGACGCAGTCTCGTCCACGCCCTATCCAACGGCTACCAACCCGCGATGATTGTCATGGGGGCGATCTGCGCGGCGGCCGCCCTGATCGCCGCACTGTTCGTCTCAGATACACGGGTGCGGGGTCCCAAAATGGCTCCGCACGCCCCAAACCATGGCTGCGCGCTGCCCGTACCAGACCCGGCGCACCGGAAAGCACGACCACACCACCGACCCCAGGAATCGTGACCTCCCCAATCAAAGTCTCGTCCAGCCACCGTGAACCGGAACTGCGGGGGCAAACGGTCGTCGTAATCGGCGGCAGCTCCGGAATCGGGCTCGAAACAGCCCGGCGAGCGCGCTCTGCGGGCGCTCAGGTAGTCCTCACCGGCCGCAACTCCGAACGCCTCCAGGCCGCCGCGCTGGAACTGGATGCGCTCAGCACCGCCGCGTTCGATGCCAACGATCCGGCCTTGCTGAAGCGGTTCTTCGGCGAGCTCTCGCAGCCAATCGATCACGTGATGGTCACCGCCGGCGCTCCACACTACGAAAACCTCCTCGAGTCGAACTTAGACGAGCTTCGCAATGCCCTCGACGACCGTCTCGTGCTTGCCATCGAAGTCGCGCGCAACGCCGCCGACAGACTCAGACCCGGCGGGACGCTCCTCTTCATGAGCGGAACCAAAGGCCGCCATCCGCGCGGCGGCGGCACTGTCTCAATCGTCGCTGCGGGACTTGGCGCGCTCATAGCCAACCTTGCGCTCGAGCTCGCCCCAGTCCGGGTCAACCTAATTGCGGCCGGTTTCGTTGACACACCCCTCTCAGCCTCGCTCCTCGGGCACGACCTCGAGAACCGGCGCGAGCAACTCCGCGCGACACTCCCCATCGGGCGCGTCGTCGAGCCAGCCGATGTCGCCGCGCTCGCGGTCCACGTCATGATCAACACCGCCCTGACCGGTGGGACCTACGACATCGACGGCGGCCAACAACTCGTCGCCTGACCCAGCACGACGGCTCACTGGCTCTCACGGACGATGCCGGGGGAACCCACTGGCGTTGTTGGAGCTGTCACGCGGGACGGCCTGCAGGAGGCCGTGAATGCGAGCGGGACTCAGGGAAGGCCGAGGCCCTTCGCAAGTTCCCGGCGGGAGCTGATGCCGAGCTTTCCGAACACCTTGCCTAGGTGCCATTCGACCGTGCGTGGGCTGATGAACAGTCGCGCGCCGATCTCCTGATTGGAAAGCCCGTCGTGGGCCAGCCGGGCGATCTCCGTCTCATGCGGAGTGAGATCGTCGGAGGTCTCGACTGTTCGCTTGCGGACGGTTTCGCCCGTTGCCACCAGCTCCCGACGGGCGCGTTCGGCAAACGCCTCCATCCCAATCGCGGTGAGCATCTCGTAGGCGGTGCGAAGCTGCGCCCGGGCGTCGACGCGGCGGCGCTCGCGACGCAGCCACTCCCCGTACAGCAGGTGCGCGCGGGCGAGCTCCGCGCGCAGTGGTGTCTCACTCAATCGATCGATTGCGTCCAGATAAGAGGACTCTGCGGCCTTGTCCGCGATCAGCAGCGCGCGCGAGCGGGCAGCGACGCCAATCACCCAGTTGGTCCCAGTGGCAGCGGCCATCTCTTCCAGCCGCCGGTAGGTGTCGGCCGCCAGCGCCGTCCTTCCACTTCTCACGGCCGCCTCGATCAGCTCGATCATGCCCCAGTTCGATGTTCCAAGATCCTCGGGGAAGTCGCTGACCCGCTGTGCCTCGGCCATGGCCTGCTGATAGCGGCCGAGACCGTTATAGAGCAGCGCCTTGGCCCACCCGGTGACCGATAGGGCGATGCCCTCGCCGCGCCGCACCGCGTCCGCCGCGCTCGCGTCGATCAGCGCGGTCGCTTGCGCCTCACGGCCCTCGAGCGCCGCCAGACCGATGGCGCAGTAAGGCGTCAGATCGCTTCCAGTCGCTTCGGTCGCGACCCTCGCCTCCGCAACCAACGATCGCGCCGCGGGCAACTCCCCCGAGAACAGGTGCACGAACCCGCGCATCCTCAGCGCGAGCGGCAACTCGCTCAGCGCGCCAGCCTCACGGGCGAGGTGAACGAGACGCTCGGACAATAGGGCCCAGCGCTCGAAATCCCACAGATGCAAGGCCGAGACGCAAGCCAGCCACAGCCAGCGAGGCTCCTCCCCCGCCGACATGTCTCCCCCAAAACCGGCCAGGGCTGGTTGAAGAACCCGCGCCCCGCATGGATACCCCTCAGTGAAGAGTCCGGCGAGACCATCCAGGAGGAGATCCGGAAGCCGCGGCGGGTTTGACGCCCGCCGCGCACCACCTGCGGCGTGCGACACGTCCCTTGCCCTGGCGCCGGGACCCGCCAGGCGTCCGGCGAACATTGCCGCTGACAGCGCCTCGAGATACGTCTCGCGGGCCAGGCGGACATCGAGTGATTCAAGGAGCTTGGCCGCCTTCAGCAACAGCGGTGGAGCATCGCTCCCTCTCCTGGAGGCGAACGCAAGGTGCGCACGGACAAGCTCCAAACGAGCCTTCTGCAGGCCGTCGAGAGAGCTCCTGGCCGCGATTCCCACTAACCGTTCCGCCACGTCGAACGCGCCTGCTTGGCCCTCGGCTTCCGCCGCAGCCAGCGCGCGGTCCGCCCGCCGGGAGGGGTCAGCCGTCAGCACGACCGAGCGCCGGAGAAACGCCGCCGTGGCAGAGAGCCCACCGCGGGCCTGGGCTCGTCCCGCCGAATGCTCGAGCTCAGAGGCGACCTCTTCGTCAGGTCCGGCCGCGGCCTCCGCCAGGTGCCAGGCGCGACGGTCCGGGTCGAGTCGGCGGTCTGTCATCTCGGCCAGGGCTAGATGCACCGTCCGGCGTCGCTCCGGCGCCGCCGACCCGTACACCGCGGAGCGCACCAGGGGATGGCGAAACGTGACCTGCTCGCCGAAGGTGAGCAGTCCCTCGGTGCCGGCCGTCACCCGGGCGGCGATCCCGAGCCGCTCAGCGGTGCGCGATACGAGTACCGGATCGCCGGTGGGTTCGGCGGCCGCCACCAACAACAACAACCGGGCTTCCTCGGGCAATGCCTCCAATCGCTCAGTGAAACTCTCCTCGATCCGGCCCGGCAGCGCCTGGGCGCCCAGCAACCCGAACCCGCCGGCCAGCTGGGCTGCCGTCAACCCGCGCGGGAGCTCCAATAACGCCAGCGGGTTCCCCCGCGTCTCGGCCACGATCTGATCCCGCACGCGCTCATCGAGCACAAACCCGACTGCCATCTTCAGCACGGCGCGGGCGTCCCCGTTGCGCAACCCCCGCACCTCGAGATCCGCAACCCCCCGCAGCTCATCGCCCACCACCCGCGTCCCAAACACGAGACCGACATGCTCCGCAATCAACCGGCGGGCCACAAGCGCCAGGGTCAGCGCCGAGGCCCGATCCAGCCACTGCGCATCATCAACCACGCACACCAGCGGCCGCTCCTCCGCCACCTCCGTCAACAGGTTTAACACCGCCAACCCAACCAGAAACCGATCCGGAGCGGATCCACGCGAGAGCCCGAACGCGACCTCCAAGGCGTCCCGCTGCGGCCCGGGAAGCCGGTCCAGGCGATCGAGCATCGCCGCGCAAATCTGATGCAGACTGGCATACGCCAGCTCCATCTCGGACTCCACCCCCATCGCGCGTACCACCGACAGGCCGGAAGCCGCCCCAACCAGATACTCCAACAGCGCCGTCTTCCCGATACCCGCCTCGCCATGCACCACCAACACCCGACTCTCACCCCGGCGAACCGCTGCGACGAGCTCGTCCAACACCCCACACTCGCGGCGACGCCCGCACAAGCCCACCAGCCCCGAATGGGTCATCCCCCCGGCTCGGGCCGCCGCGACGTCTGTTATCCCGGTGGTCTGCATCCTGGCGGCGTCGGTCAGCCATGATGCTTGCGGCTTCCAACGCGCGATCGCGTCTCTGGACCCCAGGATGTTCCCACAGTTTTTCCGAATCGGCTGGGTTAGGATCCGCGGCTACGGATCCATGCCAGTCGTCAGCCTGGAGCGGGCTGACGAACCTACCCGGGCGCCAGAGCGAATGCGCAGCGCTCGACCGGGGTCATCGCGACCCTGCGCGACGGCCGGAGCCGCACATTGGTCATCCCCGGCCAAGCGGGAATCGGGAAGACCGCCTTACTGCAGCGTGAACGACCTCAAATCCGTGATCCTCGGAGGTAGCGACGGCTTTCTGGTCCCCATCGTCGTTGAACCAGAGACCATGCAGCAACGCGATCCGTCGAAGCATGCACATCCCGTATGAACGCACACTCTTTCGTGTGCCATGGTCCAAAGCTCGGACTCAGACAACCGTGTTGTCACCCTGGTACCACTCCGATCAGCGCTCGCCGTCGGGACCCGTCCGGCCAACTGCTCATGCTTCTGCTGACGGGGTAGCTCCCCCTTGCTCGCGCGGGATCCAACACGCCGGATCCCGCGCACACATCCGCTTTCAGCCGCTGATGACCGAGAGCGGCTTGGAATCGGTCACGACGGGAGGTCGGTCCCGGCCTGCTCCGCGACCATGTACGAGGCGTACCAGGCGGCCCAGTTCTCGTCTCGGACAGGATGACCGGGAAGGTGAATCCGGTGTCGCATGTCCTTCTCGTGCTCGTTGTGGGCGGCCTCGGCGCGTCGTAGTGCGCTTGCCAGGTCCGCCGTGTCTGCAAACGCCGTCTCGGTCGTGTCGATCCGGCCGGGTT
>Ga0335073_10008735_pt1 | contig 14222 bp, 13 predicted proteins | sample Lox_Sample_22_FD_207093 | JGI IMG/M metagenome (GOLD analysis project Ga0335073, IMG submission 207093) | Soil microbial communities from Loxahatchee National Wildlife Refuge, Florida, United States - Lox_Sample_2.2 | ecosystem: Environmental > Terrestrial > Soil > Wetlands | place: USA... | reverse complement strand
CTCAGCTCCGGTCCGCTCCCGCAACCGCGCGGCCGCCTTCTCCAGCGGCTCGGCGTGCCGGCCGGTGATCACGACGCGGTGGCCCGGCGCGAGGCGCGCGGCGATCGCGAAGCCGATGCCGGTGGCGCCCCCGCCGACCAGGGCAGTCCGTACGGTAATGGTGGCCTCCAGGGACTCGTGCACGACGCGGTACTGGGCTTAGCCTGACCGTTATGACCCCGCGGAACCAACGATGAGTCCCACTCAGCGGGACGGCATCCGGCCGGACAGCGGTCTTGACCGGGCGGCGGCGATCCTCGGCGCGTTCGACGCGGCCCACCGCGAGCTCACCCTGGCCTCGCTCGTCGCCCGGTGCGGGCTGCCGCGTTCGACCACGCACCGGACCGCTGGCCAGATGATCCGGCTCGGGTGGCTGGAGAAGCCCGCCGACCGTTACCGCATCGGCAACCGCTTGTTCGAGATCGCGAGCCTCGCGCCGATCCGGCTTGAGCTGCGGGAGGCCGCGCTGCCGTTCCTGCAGGACCTGCACCAGGCCACGAAGATCACCGTGCAGCTCGGTGTGCTCGACGGCACGCAGGTGCTGGTGGTGGAGAAAATCACTGGGCACCGGGCCATGCCGATGCTCGATCAGGTCGGCGGCATGATCCCGGCGTACGCCTCCGCGCTCGGCCGCGCGATCCTCGCGTACTCGGAGCCGGCAGTCATCGACGCCGCCCTCGCCGGGCCGCTGCCTGCTCGCACCCCGCGTACGCTGACCAGCCGGATCGCCATCGTGCGGGAACTGACCGCGGTACCCGAGCGCGGCTGGGCGATCGACCGCGAAGAGGGCAACATCGGGGTCAGCTGCGTCGCCGCGCCCATTTTCGGCCCGCTGGGAGATGTCGCCGCCGCGCTGTCCGTCACCGGCCCTAGCCAGCTGGTCAGGGCCGACCGCATCGGGCCCGCGGTGCGGATGGCGGCGGCCGCCGCGTCCCGCGCCTACACCAGCCGGCCCAGGCTCCTGTCCCGCTGAACAGTCCCGCTCAGTGGGACAGTTCGTTGCCATGCGGGCCGCGTCACCGCACGCTGTGACATTACACACGTGCGAATCACGCGGCGTGCGACCTGGAGGAGGCGACGATGTCTCTCGGCGGCGGCTACATGCTGACCTCGCGCGAAGGGCACCAGATCGCGGCGATCGGCCTTGGCATCACCATGAAGACCAACGGCAAGTCCACGCGCGACGCGTACTCCCTGTTCGAGTACGCCATCCCGGCGCGAACCGACGGCCCGCCGGCCCACATCCACACGCGCGAGGACGAGTCGTTCATCTGCCTGGCCGGCAAGCTCGACGTGCACCTCGGCGGCGAGGATTTCACCCTCGGCATGGGCGATTACCTATACCTGCCACGCGACGTGATCCACACGTTCCGCAACACTTACGACGAGGAAGCCCGGGTCATCTCCGTGGTCTCGCCGGCCGGCCTCGAAGGCTACTACCAGGCGCTAGCCGACCTGCCGCCCGGTCCCAAGGACATCAGCAAGATAAAGCAGATCATGGCCGACTTCGGCATCATGCTCCAGCTTCCGCCCGAGGTGCGCTGACCATGCGCGTCGGGATCATCGGGGCCGGGGTCGCCGGGCTGGCCACCGCCAAGGTGCTCAGGCAGGCAGGGCACGAAGTCGTCGTCTACGACAAGGCTCCCGACGTCGGCGGCGTGTGGAGCCGCACCCGCCGTTACCCGGGACTGACCACGCAGAGTCCCAAGGCGCAGTACTCGCTATCGGACTTCCCGATGCCGCGCGACTACCCCGAATGGCCGGCCGGCGCCCAGGTCCAGGCCTACCTCGCGGCCTACGCGAGCCATTTCGGCCTCAACCCGGTGCTGCGCCTGTCGACCGAGGTAACGGCGGCGGTGCCAGTGCCCGACGGCGGCTGGGCGGTTACCACCGAGGGCGCGACCGAGCATGTGGACAAGCTCGTGGTGGCCAACGGCATCTTCTGCGAGCCCGCCGTGCCGCGCTATCCGGGCGAGGCGGAGTTCGCGGCGGCCGGCGGTGAGGTGCTCGCCGGCACCGAACTGCACGACGCGGAGCAGGCCAGGGGCAAGCGAGTGCTCGTCGTCGGCTACGGCAAGTCGGCCTGCGACATCACGGTCCCGGTCAGCCAGGTCGCGGCGAGCACCGACGTGGTCGCCAGGCACCTGCTGTGGAAAGTACCGCGGCGCATCGGCGGCTTCCTCAATTTCAAGATGCTGCTGCTGACTCGCATGGGCGAGGCCCTGTTCAGGTACCTCCGCCCGCGCGGCGTGGAGAAGTTCCTGCACGGCCCGGGTAACGGCGTCCGCGGCCGGATGATCAACTCGATCGGGACGGCGTCGGTCCGCCAGTTCGGCCTCAAGCGGCTCGCGCTCGTGCCACCCGGACAGATGGAAGACATCGTGCGGGGCGCCATCGGCCTGGCCACCGAGGGGTTCTTCGAGGGCGTCGCGGCCGGCCAGATCACCGTGCACGCGAACAGGGCCATCGTCCGCCTGCTCGCCGACGACGGCGTGCCTGCCGCGGAACTCGACGACGGCACCCGGCTGCCCGCCGACCTGATCGTCTGCGCGACGGGGTTCACCCAGGGCGTGCCGTTCCTGACCGACGACGTGCGGAGGCGGATCCTCGACGGCCGCGGCAATTTCCAGCTCTACCGGCAGATCTTGCCGGCCGGCGTGCCAGACCTGTACTTCAACGGGTACAACTCGTCGTTCTTCAGCCCGCTCAACGCCGAGATGGCCGCGCTCTGGATCGCCGCCAGCCTGGCCGGCGCGGTCGCGCTGCCGTCGCCGGCGGCGATGCGCCAGCAGGTCGCCGACCAGCTCACGTTCATGGACGCCGCCACGAACACCCACCACTGCCACGGCGGGAAGATCATCCCGTTCTCGATGCACAACGTGGACGAAGTGCTCGCAGACCTGCACGTGAACATCGGCGCCGCGGTCCGCGCCTGGCACTGGCTCATGCCGGTCGACCCGGCGGCGTACCGCCGGGTCACCCCCGCGGTCCTGGACCGGCTGCCGCGAGTCCCCGCGACCGCGTCCGCGATCGCGGCCATGCCGGACCCGGTCCCCGGCACATCACCTGCCATATAGCGGGCTCCCCAGTGCCTCCGGCGCGAGATCCCGGTTCACTCAGTACGGGTTGGTGACGTAGAGCTCCTGGGCGGGGAACTTGGTGAGGATCTCCAGGCTGTTCGCGCCCACGACGACCTCTTCCTCGATCCGCGCCGCGGATCGCCCGTCGGTCGCGGGGCAGTAGGTCTCGAGCGCGAACACCATGCCTTCCCTGATCTCCATCGGAGCGTCCAGCGAGACGAGACGGGAGATGATCGGCCGTTCGTGCAGCGCGAGCCCGAGCCCGTGACCGAACTGCAGGCCGAACGCCGTCTTCTCGTCGGCGAGGCCGAAGTCCTGGGCGGCGGGCCAGAGCCGGGCGACCTGGTCGGTGGTGACGCCAGGTTTGATCGCCTCGATCGCGACGTCCATCCATTCGCGGGCGCGCTTGTAGGCGTCCTTTTGCGACTCGGTCGCCGCACCCACCGCGAAGCACCGGTAGTAGCAGGTGCGGTAGCCGTTGTAGGAGTGCATGATGTCGAAGAACGCCTGCTCGCCGGGGCGGATCATGCGGTCGGAGAAGTTGTGCGGGTGCGGGTTGCACCGCTCGCCGGAGACCGCGTTGATCGACTCCACGTCGTCGGAGCCCATCTCGTACAGCCGCTTGTTCGCCAGCGCGACGATCTCGTTCTCCCGCACGCCCGGCGTGAGCGCCGCGGCGATCTCGGCGTAGGTGCCGTCCACCATCGCGGCGGCCGTGGCGAGCAGCGTGATCTCGTCCCTGGACTTGATCTCGCGCGCGTCGAGCATGACCTGCTGGCCGTCGCGGATCTCGAATCCCTGCTTCATGAGCTCGAAGAACGTCGGGGTCTCCGCCCAGTCGACGCCGACCGGCTCGCCGGCCACGCCGGCCTGCGCGAGCCGGTCCTTGATCTCGGCGACCTGCTTCGCGGTCAGCCCCGACGCGGGTGGGGAGGCGCCGCGCATCGTGGTGTACGACGCGACGCAGTTCTCCGGCTTGAGCCACGGGCAGTACATCCGGTGGTGCACCGCCGCGGAGCCGAAGTCCCACAGCACGAGCTCGCCGGTTCTGGTGTACAGGGCATACCTGCACAGCTTGTCCCGCGTCCACTCGCCGATCGAGACCGAGGTCAGGTACCTGATGTTGTTGTTGTCGAAGACGAGCAGCGCGCCGAGCCCGGCCTGCTCCATCGCCTGCTTAGCCCGGTCCAGCCGGTACGCGCGCAGCCGCGGAAAGTCGACGCGCTCCTCGTAGTCCACGTTCATCCGGCCCGGCGCGGCCGCGACCGGAAGCGACGGTGTGCTCATCGCGCAACCTCCTCGATCATCTGACTGGAATTCTCCGTCTCGCTGCCGTTGGGCGCCGCCCTCCTGCGCCGGACCCGGAGGCTGGCCAGCCCGCGGGGCGCGACGAGGACCACGACGACGAGCAGCGCGCCGTACGACAGCTGGTTGTAGACGCCCTGCACGTGTACGAAGAGCTCCTGGGCGATCAGCTGGGTGATCACGGCGCCGATCAGCGGACCGAACCAGGTTCCGGCGCCGCCGAGGACCGCGGCGACGACGACGCCGAGCGAGATGTTGAAGTCGAAGGTGCCGTTGGGCTCGATGTAGTAGATCTGCGTCGCGTACAGGCAGCCGGCGGCGCCCGCGATGGCCGCCCCGATAATGAGCGCCACGGACTTGTACCGCGTGACGGGCACGCCGAGCACGTCCGCGGCGTCCTCGTCCTCCCGGATAGCGACGAGGGCGCTGTGCCAGCGGGTCCGCTCGAGTGCCCAGCAGACGAGCGCGGCGATCACCGTGAGCACGAGGAAGAGGTCGAAGTACAGTCGTGTCGCCTGGACGGGATCGAGCGTGACGCCGGTGATGTACATCCCGGTGGCGCCATGGGTGAACCCCGCCACGAGCGCGAGCGCCTGGACCGCGAGCGTGAGGATGAACGTCGCGATCGCGAAGTAATGCCCGCGCAGCCGCAGCGCCGGAATGCCGAGCAGCGCGCCGGCCGCCGCCGCCGCGAGCGCCGCGATCGGCAGCGCGAGCAGCGGATTGAGGTGCCAGCCCGCGTTGGCCATGGCGGTGGCGTACGCTCCGACGCCGAAGAACATCACGATGCCGAAGTTCATGTACCCGCCGTACCCGCCGAGCAGATTCCATCCTTCGGCCATCGCGGCGTACATCAGCACGATGCTGCCGATGCGCACGTCCGCGATCTGGCCCGCGCCGCCGAACCCGAACGCGGCCACCACCACGAGGATGGTGACCAGCCACCCGCCGATGCGTTTCGTCGTTCCCGCGTTCACAGCGCACGCTCCTTCATGGCCGCGAGACCGCCGCCGCGCACGATCAGCGCCGCGGCGAGCAGGCCGTACACCACGACGTCGACGTACTCCAGAGGCAGCACCTGGTTGAACAGCGACTGGGCGAGACCGAGCACCAGTCCGCCGACGAGCGCGTTGGTCACCCGTCCGGTCCCGCCGACCAGCACCACGATGAAGGCGAACGCTAGCCACTGGCTGGAGTCCTGCACGGAGAACGGGAAGATGTCCGCGATAAGCGCGCCGCCCATCGCCGCGACGGCGACGCCGAGCGCGAATACCGCGGCCGCGTACCTGTCGACGTTGACCCCCAGGATGCGCGCCGACTCGGCGTCCTGGGCGAGCGCCTGGACGGCCCGCCCGGCCATGGTGAACCGCAGCAGCGCGAAGATCACGGCGAGGATGACGGCCGCCGCGGCGGCGGCCACCAGGTAGTCGGTGGGAATCGCCATCCCGCCGAACCGGACACTGCTGTTGGAGTAGCTGACGGTGATCGAGCGGCTGTCGGTGGTCCAGATCAGGATCGCGACGGATTGCAGCGCGATCATCCCGCCGAACAGGGCGAGCAGCCCGCCGTCCCGCGCGCGCCGCACCATGACCCAGTACATGACCAAACCGACTGCGAAGAACACCGGAAGCGCGACGATCGCGGAAATCAGCGGGTCGATGTGCCAGGCGTGCAGCAGGTCCCACGCGAACAAAGCGCCCGCGACCACGATGACGCCATGCGTGAGGTTGAGCACGCCGAGGACGCCAAGCGTGACCTGCAACCCAAGGGACGCGAGCGTGTAGACCAGGCCGAGCAGCACACCGATGATGATCACCTGTCCGGCTGTGCTCATGACCCTCCCTCACCCACGGTCCGGCTTGCCTGTTCGCCCAGCCACTCCCGGACGACCCCGGCCGCCGAGAAGTCCGCGGCCGGCCCGTGCGCCTCGTTCCGGCCAGATCGCACCGTATAGACGGCGTCGGCGATCTCGAGGGCGGGCCGGACGTCCTGATCGACGAGCACCACCGTCCGTCCCTCTTCGCGCATGCGGGCGAGCTCTTCGTACATCAGCGCAGCGATCGCGGGCGCAACCCCGGCGCTCGGCTCGTCGACGAGGACGACGTCCGGGTCGGGCACCAGCAGCCGGCCGACCTCCACGATCCGCTGCTGGCCGCCAGACAGGCTCGCCGCCGGGCGATGCCGGGTCTTGTGCAGCGCGGGGTAGCGTTCGTAGACGGCTGCGACCGCCCGCGAGGCGGCTCTCCTCTCCCGGCGCACCGGCCACGCGCCGAGCATCAGGTTGTCATGCACGGACATGGCCGGGAACACGGAGTGGCCCTGCGGCAGATACGCGATCTTGTGGCCGGGGCGTTCATGAGCGGGAGTCTTCGAAATATCGGTGACGGTGTCGCCCCGGACGAGCTCCACGTGTCCGGCGACCGGCCGCAGCAGGCCGGCGAGCACCTTGAGCACGGTGGACTTGCCCGACCCGTTCGGGCCGAGGATGACGGTGACCTCGCCGCGCGGCGCCGTGATCGACAGGCCGTCAAGAATGGGCTGGCCACGATGGTATTCGGCGCGAATGTCCCGCATCCTGATCGCGGCCCCGTCCCTCCCGGTTGTCGTGCTTGTCATGGTCATGCGGCCCCGTCCTGCAGCACCGGGTGGCTCGCGCCGAGGTAGGCGTCGATCACGGCTTGGTCCCGGCAGACCTCGGCCGGGTCGCCCGCCGTGAGCACCGCCCCGGCCGCCATGCAGATGAACTGGTCCGAGAGGTCGATGAGGTCGGGGATCTCGTGGCTGACGATGAGGAACGCCGCCTCACCGCTCGCCGCCAACTGCCTGATCCGGTCATGCAGCACCCGTTTGACCGCCGGGTGAACGCCGGCGAACGGTTCGTCCATCAAGACGAGCGACGGCCCGCGCACCATGGCCCGGGCGAACTCCACCAGCTTGCGCTGGCCGCCCGACAGTTCACTGGCCACGTGATCCGCCTTGTCCGTGAGATCGGTGAGCTCGAGCCACCGGCCGACGTCATCGGCGCCGGCGTCCGCGACCCGGCGCCCGCGGTGGACGCTGTGCCGCAGCGCCATCAGCAGGTTCTGGCGCACCGTCAGCGTGGCGAACACGTGCGGATTCTGGAACGTCCGCGCCACGCCGAGTCCGGCCACCCGGTAGGCGGGCAGCCGGGACGTTTCCGTTCCCGCCACCTGGATGGAGCCGCGGTCCGCGCGGTAGACGCCGGTCAGCAGGTTGATGAGCGTGGTCTTGCCGGAGCCGTTGGGCCCGATCACGCCGAGCACCTGGCCCGGCGCCACCGTCAGGCTGACGTCGCGGACGGCCTCCACGCCGCCGAACTTCTTGCCAACCTCCCGCACCGCGAGGGCCGGCTTGGCCGGCCCTCGCGGTGACGTCACGGGAGCTGCCGTCATGGAACCGCCAGCTTCGCGGTTGCCACGCTGGCGGGCCATACCGGCTCCTGCACGCCGTTGACGGTCTGCGTGATCACTTCGGAGAAGTTCGTCGTGCCGTTCTGGTTGTACGTGATGTCGCCGACCACGGTGTGGAAGGTGTGGGAGTAGATGTAGTTCTTCAGGGTCGTCTGGTCCAGCGACTTCGCACCCTCGACCGCCTGCTGCAGGACCTGCAGCGCCGCGTAGGCCACGTAGTCGTAGGCGGGCACCGTCGTCTCGCCCCTGCTCTTGGCGAAGGCGTCCACCTGGGCCATCCCCGGGAAGTTCTGCGAGGGCCACGCGACGGTGGTGCCGACCACGTCGTTGGTCGCCGAGCCGAGTGATGACCAGTTGGGCAGGGTCGTGGCCTGTGAGCCGCAGGTGCACATGATCTTCGGCTGGTAGCCGAGCACCTGCGCCTCCTTGACGATGCTGTCCTCGTCATCGGGCAGGCCCATGATGACGAGCATGTCGGCGCCGGACGCCTTCGCCCTGGTGACCGCGGAGGTGAAGTCGGTGGTGGTGGCCGAGTAGGTCTGGCTGTAAACCACCTTCATGCCCGCCTGCGCGGCGTACCTGGAGGCGCCGCCCTGACCGTCGTATCCGTCCCGGTCCACGAGCGTGAACGGGTTGTCGAGGGTCAGGAAGGCGACCTTCGTCGGGCGCTGGCTAGCGGGCAGCTGTTCGACCGCCTTGAACAGGCCTTCGGTGTAGTAGGGCTCCTGGTAGGTGTAGGTGCCGACCATCCAGCCGTCAGCCTGGTCGAAGTACTGCTCGCCGACGAAGCCGCCGTTGAACAGCAGCTTGTCCGCGGCCTTCGCCATCGGCACGACGGGCACCCCGATATAGGTGGCATACGGCGCGAGCAGCAGGTCGACGTTGTCCTGCGTCAGCAGCGTCTGGTAGTCCGCCTGCGCGGTCGAGGCCGTGCTGTTGTCGTTCAGGATGTCCAGCGACACCTTGCGGCCGAGCAGCCCGCCACTGGCGTTGACCTGGTTCGCCCAGTACTTGTAGACCGCGTCGTATTCAACCGAGGTCACGCTCAGGGATCCGGTCAGGCCCAGAGTGCCGCCGATCGTTATGGGCGCGGAAGACGACGCGGAGGAACCGCCGGAACCCCCGCTGCCACCACCGGTGACGCCCCCGGGACTGGATGAGCAGCCTGCGATGACGCCGAGCAGCGCGGCTGCCACCGCTGCTACGGCCGGAACTTTCCGAGGCAATGGTCTCATTGACTCTCCTGTTGGTTCTCTGGATTGGCATCTGGGAAGGAAGGACGCCCGTAGGCGGACTTTCACCTGGCAGATCACGAGTAGCAGCGCACTGGCGTGGCGCAGTGTTCATTTACATGGAACGCGCGTGTGGCAACATCGAACGGTATGTTCAACTTAGTTGTCAAGGTTTTGTTGCGAGGATGTTACCGTTGAAGGTTGTAAAGGCTCATTGCGCAACCCGTGCATGCCCAGCCGCGACTCTCATGCGCGAGCGGCCGTCAGGCAATCCGAGGACGTCGGCAAACGGGCGCCAGGCGCGGCAGGGAGAGAGCTTCCGCGGACCAAGGTGTGTAGTGTAAGTTAACGCCATGCCTCACCAGGCGAGACCAGCGAATTCCGCTCCTGCCGCGGATGCGGACGCGCGGTCCGCTCTCGAGCCCGGCGCCGGACTGGGCCAGCGGCTCCGGGCCGCCCGCGTGCAGCGGAACATGTCCGTCCGCGAACTGGCCAGGCAGGTTGGCTGCTCCGCCAGCCTGGTCTCCCAGGTGGAGCGCGGCCTGTCGATGCCGTCCGTGGGAGTGCTCTATTCGCTGGCGACGGTCCTGCAATGCTCGCTTGACAAGCTCCTGTTCGGGCCAGCCGGTTCTCCGGCGGGCGCGGCCGGACAGCGACAGCCGGCGACTTCCTCTCCCGCCGCGCCCCCGGGAGACGGCGCGGACGTCGTGGAGCCCGCCTTCGCCCGCCCGGGCATCGTGCAGCGCGCGGCTACCCGCCGCGTCATCGACATGGCCAGTGGCGTGCGCTGGGAACGGCTGACCCCGTCCCACGACGATCGAGCGGACTTCCTCGAAGTGGTCTACTCGCCTGGCGGTCACTCGACCGACCAGCGCCAGGCGATCCGCCATCAGGGATACGAATACGGGGTCATCATCAGCGGGACGCTCGAGGCCAGGGTCGGGTTCGAGACCTATGAGCTCGCGGCCGGAGACTCGATCGCCTTCGACTCCATCATCCCGCACGAGTACCTGAACAAGACGGGGGACTTCGTCCACGCCATCTGGCTCGTCTTGGGGGGCCAGGGCTCGGGCGCTTAGCCGGGCGTCCGGGCTACCGCGAGCCGGGCGTTAGCACCTACTGCACATAACACGTACTGCGGACACCGGTACCGCAAACGATTGCCAAGGAGGCATGCAGATGGCATTTCACATCGCGCCTGGCGCCGAGCGCACCTGGACACCCGTGGCGGACGTCCCCGGCTTGCGGCAATGCGTGCTCCTGGGCGCGGCGCACGGCTCGGTGCACATGCAGGTCGAACTCCTCCAACTCGATCCGGGCGCTGAGGTTCCGGCGCACCTGCACCCGTATGAGAACTCCTGGTACGTCCTGGACGGCGGCGGTCACAGGGAAGTCGGCGGACTGCGGTACGAGGTCGCGGAAGCGGACTACGGACTGACGCCGGTTGGCCTTGCTCACCGGATAGCCGCCGGGCCGCGCGGGATGCGCTGGCTGTCCGTCTCAGCACCCCGGCCCCCCGCCTACAGCGACGCTGTGCACAACATCCCGGCGGAACTCGCGCCGGGCGTCGAGTTGGGGCGGCCGAGCGAGACCGATCCCCGCCACCAGTGGGCCGGGCACTTCACTGAGGCCGACATCGCTCCGTACGCCCGGCTCTCCATGCCCGGGTACCACGGGGAGAACATCAAGAACATCGCGGTTCACATGCTCGTCGACGAGTTGCTCGGCGCCGTTCACCACACCATGTTCATGGTGGAGTTTGCCGCCGGGATAGGCGCGGGCGAGGCGGCCGGTGAGCATTACCACCCGTTCGAAGAGGCCTACTTCCTGCTCTCGGGGAGCGCCCATGGCACCCTCGACGGCAAGGAGGTCACGGTCAGCGCCGGGGATCTGGTCTGGACCGGAACGGACGCCACCCACGGTTTCATCAACTTGAACCACGAACCGGTCCGCTGGATCGAGGTTCAGTCGCCGGTGCCGCCGAGGTCGAACGCCTTCTTCTTCCCGGCTGACTGGTCGAAGCTCGCGGCCGAAGGATGACCGCAAGTCACGGCACCGTGCAGGCCAGCACCTGCCGGCGCGTCGGTCAGGTCACGCTGGTTATGACCGATGGTAGCGGTGCGGGCGGCGGCTGAGTGAGCGTGCTGGAAGGCGCTTCTTTGGCGCGCCGGCGTGGTGCACGGCACGCAGCCGCAGCGCGTACGCGGCTGCGGACAGCAGGAACAGTGCTCCCGTCACGGCGAGCCAGTGCCATAGGAAGGGGTCCGGGGACAGGGTCGTGGACTGCTGGTAGCGAGGGGTCAGCCGGAGGATGAGCGGAAACCAGACCAGCAGCAGCAGGGCGGACAGCCCAGTAGGCACTCGCAGGTAGTTGATCCACGGGACGGCCGGCAGGTCCGGTGTGCGGTGCCTGACCGCTGCCAGGACAGACCAATCGGCGATCGAGTACAGCGGCATCAGCACCAGGTCGTGTCCTATGACTGCCCCGGCGAACCAGACCGCGACGCCTACCGGGCGGGATGGCACCAGCTGGAAGGCTGCGTACCCCGCGAGGGCGAAGCAGGCGAGCAGGGCGAGCAGGTGGAGGGGATTGGCGCCGTACCAGCGCGTAATGCGGCGCATGTCAGGTCCCGAATGTCATTTTCGTCACCCATTTGATGTTGTGCACGCCGGGACTGGCCGGCAAGATTACCCGGGCCGGATAGCCGTGGTCGGCGGACAGGTCCGCGCCGTTGACGCGGAATGCCAGCAGGGAATCAGGGTTCATGATCTGCCCTGCCGACAAGATGGCGTGCCCTCCGTGCTGCTGCAGCGATTCGACGTACACGTTCCCCGGCTGCTCCGCGCCGGCCAGCCGGGCGAGATCGCGGAGCCGCACCCCCGTCCACGTCTGGTTTCCGGTGGACCAGCCCTCAACGCAGTTGATGGCCAGGCTCACGGTGTGCTGGGACATGGCTAGCAGCCCGGCCCTGGTCAGGGTGACTGGTGTGCTGGTCCCGGCGTCCGTGCTGGCGAGGGTCAGCTGCCAGCCGTCTCCGGTGTCCGCTGGCTTGATGCCGGCCTCGGCGGCGGTCACGTTGATCTGGAAGTCCTGCGGCCCGCTGCCGGTGACCTGGCCGTGCGGCGCGAGCAGCGCGGTGCGGCGCAGCGGTCCGCCGACCGACTGGCCCACCGCCAGCGCGGCCAGCAGCAACCCCCCGGCTCCGGCGAAGCCGAGTACGCCGCGGCGGGAGATCGTGGCGGCGGCGGGCGCCGTCGGGACCAGGGAGCTGGCGTCGGGGGATTCCGGGACTGTATGGGCGGTGTCGACGCGCAGTTCCCGCAGTAGCCCGCGGCGTCGCAGCGACCGCACCACGGTGGGCGCCTTCAGGCACGCGTGCACGACAAAGGCGGCGGTGAAGACCCACGCACCGTAAAAGTGCAGCGTGTAGAAGGAACCGGGAAAGACGTACCACTGCTGGATGTTGATGATCCCGGTGGCGAACTCGAAGACGCCGCCGCCGACGAGCAGGAACAGGGAGATGCGCTCAAGCGCGTGGGCGGGGCTGCGCACGGGCGGCCATTCGAACAGCTTCGGCAGCACTGACCAGAGTTTGGCCAGCAGGATCGGGACGAGGACCAGGCCGAGCGTGACGTGCACGCCCTGGTTGACCAGATAGATCCATTGCGGGCCGGTTGGCCAGGAGAACAGGTAGAAGCCGAGCCATCCCTTGCCGGGCGTGTAGTCGTTGACCCCGCCGAGGTCGGGGTTGTAGGAGGCGTAGGACAGCAGCCCGGTGACGAATAGGATCGTTATGCCGCCGAGCAGCACCAGTCCGAGGACCGAGGTGAGCCACGGTCCTCGGACTGGGCTGCGCCAGAAGGACCGCCGGAACGGGCCGGGCGGCGGTTCTTCCGGCAGCAGCAGCCGGGCCAGCCGGTCAAGCTCGGCTGTCCGGCGCAGGCGCCGAATACGGCTCAGCCGGCCGCGCCGTCGCTGCGGCCGCGGCTTTCCAGGGGGCTCCGGCTTGTCCGCGCCCCCTGGCTTGCCGGCGGGCTGAGGTTTGCCGGCAGGCTGAGGCTTGTCCGCGTCCGCTGGCTTGTCCGGCGGCTGGGGCTCTACCGCCTCACTCATGTCAGGCTCCTAGGACTCGAGCGTCCGGACAACCGCGGCGCAGGAGGGCCCGTGCCCGATGGGCAGCCATACAGACACGGGCAGGGCCTTGGCGTTCGCGGGAAACGGGATGGACAGGACGCCGTCCAGCGGCGTCTGCGGGCATCGGTGGTAGTAGCGCGGCAGGTCCGCCGGGAGGCCCAGCTCGCGGTGGAACTCGATGATGATGCCGCTGAACTTTTGCGCTGCTACCGCCCGCGCGAGGCTGCCCAGGAAGATCGTCTTGGCGCTCTGGTCCGAAGCGCGCAAGACGTCATCCGCGGCTATCTGGTCTTCGGTCGGCGGGAGTCCGGCTGTGACCGCGATTCCCGGAGCGGCAGGGATCGCGACTGTGCCGCCGAGCGCTCGGGCGGCCGCCACCAGTCGCTGGCCAGCGATGCGGTCCGCGTTTGGCGGGAAGGCCTGGCTCAGCCGGAAACCGCTCGCGAGCACCCCGATCTGCACGAGGACCAGGCAGCTGACCACGACAGGAATCCATCGCCCGCCCGCACCTCGGTGCCATCGCGTGAAGCGTGAGAGCCATGCGGGCCGCGTGAACCGTGCGAGCCAGCCGACGCTGCGGGCCGGAAGCACCGGCGTCGGCTGGCCGCCCATCGCCAGCCCGGCCAGCATCGCGACCGTCATGTAGACGGGAAGCAGGTCGTTGAGGTTGCTTCCGGCCTGCGCGCGTGCCGCGAACGCCTCCACCGCCAGCGCGGCGCAGCCGGCGAGCAGCACTAGCGGCGTCCGGCGCGCCCCGAGCACCGAGGCGCAGATGGCGATGCCGAGGGCGGGCAGCAGCTCGCTGATCCAGAACTGGCTGGCGTTGCTGGGACTGAGCGCGTGCTGGCTCATCTGCTCGAAGACGTAGTACACGTACCAGCCGTGGCTTGCCAGCCCCAGCGCGAGCGTGCTGCCGCCGGCGACCGCGACCCAAGCCGCCGCGGCTGCCGCTGCGAGCCGTCGGCGAGGCCCGGCCGCCATCGCGGCGAGGACCGCGACA
>Ga0335073_10008734_pt1 | contig 14222 bp, 12 predicted proteins | sample Lox_Sample_22_FD_207093 | JGI IMG/M metagenome (GOLD analysis project Ga0335073, IMG submission 207093) | Soil microbial communities from Loxahatchee National Wildlife Refuge, Florida, United States - Lox_Sample_2.2 | ecosystem: Environmental > Terrestrial > Soil > Wetlands | place: USA... | reverse complement strand
GCGTCGCCGCCCCAGTGCTCGAACACGACCTCCGGGCTCTGTTCGCCAACCCCACCGCTTGCCAGAACCGATCCCGACCCCGGCTCGGTCACCTCGACGCGGTACTGATCGGCCGATGCGGAGCACTGCCCGCGGCCGGCGCGAACGGTCGCGGCGCGAGAGAGCCGGCCACAGGTGACGGCCGCGAGCGCGACGACCACTCGGTCCTGCTGTGCTTTCGCCGACATGACGAGCACGATATCCGCCCCCCGCGCGGCGAAGGTCGGTGCCCGGACGCCGGCGGCACGGCTCGATCAGCCGCCGCTTTACTTGGGCAGCTCGCCGCCGCGCTTGGCTTCGAGCTTGCGGCGCTCTCGGCGCGAGCCGTGAATCTGACCGACGGCATATCCGCCGCCAAGGGCGATGATCGCCGGGACGAAGGCGAGTACAAGCGCGCTGACCGCGGCGATCACCTTCAGCACGATGATCACGGCGATGACGGCCGCGACTACGGCGATGACTGCTTTCATGGCGCTGACTATAGGACCCCCGTCATGACGGGGAGCTTTGAATCTGCCAGCCGCTCTCGCCCATGGCCCGGCCGGCTCGCTAAACGCCTACTGGACCGATCACCGTTCCGGCCCGGGTCTCGAGCGTGCTAGTCGGTGTCTCCGTCGACAGCGCGTAGTCCGGGCCGGCTGTCGGGCGTCGACTCGTCGAGCTCCGCGGACAGCGCCTCGCTCTCGAACCGCGCGAGCGCCTCCTCGCACGACGCGACCGCCGCGGCCGCCTCCTGACCGCCGGGTGCATCGAAGTAGTCGCGCGCACGGATGGCCGCGAGCCACTTCTGATAGCGGGCCAGGTCGGCGTCGGACTCCTCGAGCTCGGTGTACGTGGCCCTGCCGCGGCGGCGCTCAAGCTGAAGCTCCTCGTGGAACTGCCGCGTGCTCTGGACCAGCTCTCCGTACTCGTCGGTCCGCTCGCGCTGGATCGCATCGATGACCGCGGCCTCCTGCTTGGAGTCGGTCAGGTTGATGCGAAGCATCTCGCCGTGGCCCCCCTCCGCTCGCAGCCGAGCGACGACTCGCGTGGCCGCGCGGGTGGTCTTCGGCGTCGCCGGGAGCAGACACACGGACTGCTGCAAATAGTGAGCCCCCAGGCTGCGCAGATTCCGCCACGCGTAGACGCGGAGGGTCGAGCTCCCGCCGGGCGGTGTGGATACGGCAATCAGCAACCAGTCGCGGGCCACAGGATGACCATCATGCCAGACATCTCGGGGTGTTACCGTCACTACGTATTACACGTTTCATACGTAGCGCAGCGCGCGCATCATCACGCGCCAAGTCGGCGGACGATCGAAGTACCTGACCTGTCAGGTCGCTAACTATCCGCTCGGGTAATCCGGGGTTGACGGCGGATCTCGGTCGTGTTAGTGAATGCCAGGTTGGTTGTAACGGGCCAAGCGCAAATGCGTTATATGGCAACTCGTCGAGGGAGGTTTTGATGGGCTTTCTGCTTCTCGGGGTCGACAGCTTGATCGCTTGCTTTGCTGTCGGTGCCCTCATTGACCGACGGTCGTGGGCGCTTTACGCCGCGATGTTCGGTCTGTGCGACGCAGGTGGATTCTTGCTCGGGACCGCGCTTCACTGGAGCATGCCGGATGCCACGGCCAATGTTGTCGAGACAGGGGTCCTGGTCGCGTTGGGGGTGTACTGGCTCGGTGTCGCGCTGTACGCTCGGCGGCTCGCCGAGACCCGTTGGGTTTGGGCTCTTCCGCTGGTGCTGAGCATCGACAACATCACCTATGGTCTGATCGACCACGCGTGGTCTCACTCTGTGGCGGTCCAGGCGCTTGAGCAGTTGGTGTCGAGTGCCCTGCTCGCCGGCGTTGGGCTTCTCGCGAGCGCTCTCGTCATGCGCACGATCCCGGGTATGAAGCAGCGGAGCACTGCTTTCACCGCCGGCTTCGCCGGAGCCGCCTTGATTCTCGCGGCACCAATCCTGCTCGCGGTCGGTTAGTTGAGCGGGAGTTGGCAACGAGCAGGGCGGGGCAGCAGTGCACCGGCGAGCGCGTCCGAGCCGGTCACAGGTCGAGCACCACGTCGTCGCGCGGCTGTGAGCAGCAGATGAGTGCGCTTCCGTCGGCGGGAGGTTCGACCGGGTCGGGGCTGTATTCGACATCGCCCGCGATGAGGGTGGTCTCGCACGTGTGGCAGACGCCGGTGCGGCATGACCAGCGGACAGGCACGTCGCATGCTTCGGCAAGTTCGAGCAGGCTGCTGTAATCGCCGTCCCAGGGGATCGCGAGGTTGCTGCGGGCGAACTCGATCGTCGGCCCGGTTCCGGGTTTGCCCGCGGGTGCGTGGGGCGCTCTCGCAGGTGTTGCCGCAATGCCCGGCGTCACACCCGGCGCGGGACCGAAGGGCTCGGTGTGGATGCGCGAGGCGTCGATCCCCAACGCCGACAGACCGGCGCTGATCTCGTCCATGAAAGGTGTCGGCCCGCACAGGTACGCCTGGGCATCGTGCGGAAGATCGAGCTGAGCGAGCAAAGATCCGGTGAGACGGCCCGCGATGTCGAAGTCACGGCCTTCGACATCGTTCCGACCTGGACGGCTGTAATACACGCGCGTCGTCGCGTTCGGCAGCGAAGCGAGGAGAGTCCGGGCCTCGGCGGCGAACGAGTGCTCGCGCCCGTTGCGCGCAGAATGCAGCGACCAGATCTCGCGATCGGAATGCTCCTCCGCCAGGGCGTGAAGCATGGCGAGGACTGGGGTGGCGCCGATCCCGGCGCTGATGAGCAGGACGGGCGCATCCGTCCGATCGAGGATGAAGGTCCCGCGGGGTGCCGCGATGTCGAGTTGATCGCCGACGGTGAGCCGGGTGTGCAGATAGCCGCTGGCGGCCCCGTCGCGCTCGCGCTTGACGGCGACGCGGTAGTAGCCGGCGTCGGGCGGTCCACACAGGGAATAGTTGCGAAGCACCGACCTCCGCTCCTTGTCGGGCTGGACCCGGAGGGTGAGGTACTGACCCGGACGGGCGGCCGGTAGCGCAGCGCCACCGGGGTCCTCGAGGCGTATGGAGATCACCGAGTCGCTTTCGACGGTGATTGCGGTGACGGTCAGCGAACGAAAGCCGGGCCAGGCGGGCGGCGGGCTCGCTACCACAAGACCGGCGTTGCCGCTGCCGGGTTCTTCCTCGAGGAGAGCTCGGAAGGACGCCTGCCAGCCCGGGCTAAGGGCCGGAATCCGGAGCGCTCGGAGCAGTTGTTGGCGCGTGTGCCCGGGGAGATAGAGCAGGGCGTCGACCTCGGCGACCCGCATCTGTTCGGGGCCGGAGGCGAGCTTGATGATGTCGTCCCCGGCTTGCACGTCGCCCTCTTCGAGCACGCGAAAGTAGAAGCCCGGGCGGTGGTGTGAGACGAGCAAGGCGGGGATGCGCGGGTCATCCATGCGGAGCCCGACCCGGTAGCAGGTAACGCGAGGTTGTGTCACCTCGAAGACAGCGTTGCCGATCTGGTAGCGGTCGCCAATGCAGACCTCGTCGTCGCCAAGGCCCTCGACGGTGAAGTTCTCGCCGAACTGTCCGTGGACGAAGTCGTTTCGTCCGAGTTCGCGTTCCCAGTACCGATAGGAGTCGATCTGGTAAACGAACACCGCGCGCTGTTCCCCGCCGTGCCCCGCGAGATCGCCTTGACCATCGCCCTCGACGTTCAGCTTGCCGACGTGCCGGGGGCCGGTGACGGGGTCTTTGAAGACACCGGTGAAAACCGTCTTCCCCCGCCACTGCACGTTCTTCGGCATGCCGACGTTGACCGATAGCAGCTGTCCGACGGCGCGGCGACGGCCGCTATCCGGGGCAGAATGCAGGTCTGCTTGCACCATCAGATGTCAGCTCCCTGCTGCCTGGCCGCCGTCGACATGCAGCGTCTCGCCGGTGACGAAGGTCGCTCGCTCGAGGTAGAGGATTGCGTCGACGACGTCGCTGACCTGGCCGACACGCCCCAGCGGGTGGAGGGCCCCCAACCCCTTGTACGAAGCAGCATCATGCTCCGGTGTCTCGATGACACCGAGCGAGACGGCGTTCGCGCGGACGCCATGTGCGGCGTATTCGATCGCCAGCGACCGGGTGGCCGCGACGAGGCCCCCCTTGGTGAGGGCGGGAAGCACGGCGGGCCGCTTGCTGTCCGCGTGGTCGACCAAGGAGGTGGAAATGTTGACTACGTGCCCGCTGCCCTGCTCAACCATGTGTTCGATCGCCAGCTGAGTGATGTGGAAGAACCCGGTCAGGTTCACGGAGGTGATCTCGGCGTAATCCTCGACCGTGTACTGAGTGAACGGCTTCCCGATGTAGATGCCGGCGTTATTGATCAGTGTGTCGATCCGTCCGAACTGATCGCGAGCCAGGTCGACCGCGCGTCGTGCGGTCTGCGCATCCGCGATGTCGCCCGCGACCGTGACGTAGTCGCTCTCGTCTCGATCGGCTGACGGGAACGACCGCGCAACGGCGATGACGGCATAGCCAGCGTCGCGGTACCCGGCGACAAGCCCCGCGCCGATGCCCTGGGAGGCGCCCGTGATGATTGCGACCGCCGGGCTCATCGGACGCCGTGGGCCCAGTCAGTAGGTTGCGAGCGCCGATTCACGATGGTCGGGCGACCGTGCCGTCCTGACGGGAGCGCGTCGCGACCGCCCAACGAATCTCCCTGAGTCGAGACGGGCCGGTCGATCACGATCCGCTTCCAAACGCCACCAGCGATGACACGAAGGCAGCTTAACCTCCCAACCGCGCCTCCTCGAGGTCGATGTCGTGCTGGATGTGAGCGAGCGCTTCGGCCGGGGCGGCCCGTTCGCGGCGTAGCTCGTCCAGTGCTCGGCGCTGGGCGGCAACGAGCTGATGCCGTATCTCATGGATGGCCAGCAGGGCATCGCGTGCCCCGTCTCTCGTTGCGCCTGGGCGACCGCTCTCCAGGCGGCTCAGGCGAAGCTCATACACGCCGCGCAGACGAGCGAGGAGCTCCTCGGGAAGGTCGTGTTGCTCGGCGATGTCCTCGAGCTGGGCAAGGGCCGCGTGGGCCACCCGGATCCGCGCCCCGATCTCCTGCTCTCGGAGCCGCTCGCTCTGTCCCAGTCCGAGACGTCGCACAAGCGTTTCGAGGGTGAAGCTCGGCACGATCAGGGTCCCGAGCACCACGCAGTAGACCAAGAAGATGTCCTCGTCGCGCGCGGGGAACGGACTGGATCGCGCCGCCAGAGGAATTGAGAGCGCGCCCGCCAGCGACAGCGCCCCCCGCATGCCGCTCCAGGCAAGGACGACGCGCTCACGCCGGGAAGGCGCGGCCGACCCCGCGGGCAGGAGGCGCGAGAGCAGCGGCGATATGCCGAGCATCCATCCCGCGCGAAGCGCGATCATCACCACGATCGCTACGGCACCGGTCATCGCTGCCCTCGTCAGGTGAGCGTGCGGGATGCCGTTCACGATGTGGTGCAGCTCGAGCCCGATCAACAGGAACAGCACCGACTCGAGCACGAACGTCACCGCGTCCCAGACCGGCTCCATCTGCAGGCGCGATTGCGGGGTGCTGATGTCCTGCGCGTGCCGACCCGTGTACAGCCCAGCGGCAACCGCGGCAAGGACGCCCGAGAAGCCCGCCGCATCCGCGGCGCTGTAGCTGCCGAACGCCGCCACCAGGCCCAGCACGATCTCGATCGAAGGCGCGTCGAGCGGCCGCCGGATACGGACCAAAACCCATCCGATCGCGAGGCCGACCGCTATTCCACCGGCGGAAATCTCGAGCAGTTTCAGTGCGCCATGGCCGACGGAGAACCCTCCCGATACGGCGGCGGCCACCGCGACCTGGAATACAGCCAGTCCGGTGCCGTCGTTGATCAGCGACTCACCCTCGAGGATCGCCACGATCCGCTCCGGCGCTCCCACCTCCCCCATCACCGCGCTGGCGGAGACCGGATCGGTCGGCGCCACTAGCGCGCCGAACACGAACGCCGAAGCCCAGGGGATCCCCCCGACGAGATGTCCGACCGTGCCGCCCGCCAAGACGGTCAGCAGGACCAGCCCGGTGGCGAGGCTCACGATCTGGACTGCATACAGACGAAGGTCGTAGCTCGCGGCCCGGAACGCGGCGGCGTACACGAGCGGCGGTATGAGCCCGAACAGCACCAGCTCCGGATCGAGCCGGACGGCCGGGAGGCCCGGGATCAGGCCGAGCACGATCCCCCCAAGCACGAGGACCGCCGGATAGGGCAGACTTGCGCGCTCCGCGACCACGCCGAGGAGCGCGATCGCCGCGAGCAGGCCGATCAGGAGCTCGACCGTGGCCACGGCAGCAGCCTATGCCTTGTGTCCTGACCGCTACGCGGCAACCACCGCGAATGGACGGCTCGGCGCGGCGGGCGGCGGCGAATATACGGTCCTCGAGAGCGCTCGAAGGAACCAGGCGGTGGGCAGGTGGTCACTGCCCCGCCGGGTAACAACGCCGAGCGCAAATGCCGAGTGGGTATCCGCGAGGCGGACGAACCGCACGCCGGGCGCGGCATAGCGCTCTGCCACGGACTCTGGCAAGAGCGCCATCCCCGCGCCCGAGGCGACCGCAAGCAGCATCTGCTCGAGGTTGTCATTCGCCACTTCCACGAGCGACGGCGCGAGCTGCGCTTCGCGGCACGCGGAGATGATGCCGTCATAAAAGGGGCGATTGGCCTCGCGTGGAAGCACCATGAGTCGTTCCGGTGCGACGCGGTCGAGTCTGATCGAGACCTGGGTCGAGTGCGGATGACCGACCGGCAGCGCCGCTACGGCATGCTGGTCGCTCAGCTGCATCACATGCAGTCCGTTGACGGGCGCGGGGAGCGGGACCACGGCCGCATGAAGACGCTCCCTACGAACCTCCTGGATCAGATCGTGCGTCCGACCCCGCTCGAGGGTGGCATCCGTAATCGCGCCGGACGCGCGGACCGCTTGAAGCGCACGGGGGACCGCCGCGGGCAGCGCCGCGGCTACGTAGCCGATGCGCAGGCATGTGGTCGCGCGGTCCCGGGCGTTGCGGGCGGACTGCCCCGCGGCTTCGGCCAGCTGAAGGACCCGCTTCGCGTCGTCGAGCAACGCCGCGCCGGCGTCTGTGAGTCGAACGCTTCGGGGCGTTCGCTCCAGCAGCGTGACGCCCAGCTCCTCTTCAAGCTTGCGCACTTGCTCGCTGACCGCGGGCTGGGCGACATGTAGGCGCTCTGCCGCGCGTCGGAAGTGCAGCTCTTCCGCGACCGCGACGAAGTAACGCAAGTGCCGAAGCTCCACCAATGGTTCCTTTCTTCTTAGCGCGACCGGCCCGCCACAACTGTCCCTCGCGCGCCGCGGCCGCGACAGGCCCTTGCGCCCGACATCGGCATCGACGAGACCGGAGCTTGATGTCGGGTTTTCCCTACCCCGGGCTGCTGCTGTCGGTGGGATGATCGCTCGGGATGGTGCGCTCGGTGCTCGTGGTCGACGACGACCCAAGCTTTCTTGTCCTCGCGGCGCGGGTACTCGAGGAGATGGGTGTCGAGGCGGTGCTGACGGCTCAGGACGCGGCTACCGCGACGACCGAGGCTGAGGCTAGGCGCCCGGATGCGGTCCTCGTGGACGTCGGGCTGCCCGACGGCGATGGGATCGAGCTCGCGCGTGAGCTCGCGGAGTTGCCGTGGGGTCCGCGCGTGGTGGTCACCTCAACCGATCCTGACGCCAGCCGGGTCATCCGCGCTCGGCACGCGCAGAGCATCCTGCCGTTCGTTCCCAAGGAGGAGTTGACAGGCGGGACGCTGGCGGGATTGCTCACGGGCGGGTAAGGCGCCGGAACCGCGAGGGCGCGATAGTTGCGTTCATGACCATCCGGGTCGTGCTCGGCGAGGACGATGTCCTTCTCCGCGAGGGGATTGCCCGGATCCTCGCCGAGGCCGGCTTCGAGGTGATCGCGCAGGCCGGTGACGCCGAAGACTTCCTGCGTAAGGCGCTGGCGCACAGGCCGGACGTTGCTGTTGTCGACATCCAGATGCCACCGGGTCGCGGCGACGATGGGCTGCGCGCGGCGCTGGAGCTGCGCGACCGGCTGCCGGAGACGGGCGTGCTGGTGCTCTCGCAGTACTACGAGGACCAGTACGCGACCGACCTGATCGGGGACAGTGCGGAGGGCGTCGGCTACCTGCTGAAGGAGAGGGTGGGGGAGATCGAGGCGTTCACCGACGCAGTGGCGCGGGTGGCGAGCGGCGGCACCGCGCTCGACCCCGAGGTGGTGGGACGGATGCTCGGACGGCGGCGCCGCAACGGTCCCCTCGACGTCCTTAGCCCGCGGGAGCGTGATGTCCTTGCGCAACTCGCGGAAGGAAAGTCCAATCAGGGGATCGCGGAGGCGCTCGTGGTCACCAGCGCCGCGGTCGAGAAGCACGTGACCAACATCTTCCAGAAGCTCGGTCTCGAGGCCGGTCCGACCGGCCACCGTCGTGTGCTCGCCGCGCTCGCTTATCTGCGCGAATCCCGCCGTTAGCCGGGCCGGGGCAGTTCGGCCATCAGGGTGGTGCCTTTCCCGGGGTGGCTGTCGATGGTGAGTCTGCCGCCGAGGGCGGCGACGCGGTCGCTTAGGCCGAGCAGCCCGTGGCCCTTGGGGTCGGCGCCGCCGATTCCGTCGTCGCGGATTTCGACTGCGAGCACGTTGTCGTCGATGCGTGCCCTGACCGCTGCGCCGGCGGCCTGCGAGTGTTTGATGACGTTGGTCAGGCCCTCGGCCACGACGAAATACGCGCTCGCCTCGATTTCAGGCGGCAGTCGCTCGGCTGTGACATCGATGTTCACCGGAAGGTCGAGTCGGGAGACGAGGCTGTCGACGCCGGCGAGCAGACCGCCGCGGGTCAGCACGGCCGGGAGGATCCCGTGTGCGAGTTCGCGAAGCTCGGCGTTGCCGTGCTCGGCGTGGTCGAGCGCCTCGGTGAGGAGCGACTCGGCTCGCTCGGGGTTCTCGGCGAGGGCTCGCCGCGCGAGTTTCAGGGTGAGGATGGTGTGCACCAGCCGTTGTTGGGCGCCGTCGTGGAGGTCGCGCGCGACCCGCCGGCGTGCCTCATCGCCGGCGGTGAGCACACGCGCGCGCGAGGCCATGAGCTGATCGCGGCTGTCGGCGTTCGCGATCGCGGTACCGACGAGCGCCGCAAACTCGTCCAGGCGCTCCTCCGCGTCGGCCGCGGGAACATCCTGCTCGATCCAGGTTGCCGCCATGACGCCCCAGATGGTGCCGTCGATCACGACCGGCGCGCCGACGCTCACGTTGACGTTCAAGCGCCGGGCCAAAGACGCGATCGTGCTGCCTCGTAGGGCATCACGATCGATCCGCGCCGAACGGCCGGTCCGCAGCACCCGAGTCGTAATGCTCTCGCCATCGAGAGGGAGGCGCATTCCAACTCTGACGCGCTCAGGCTCTGGTGCGTGGGTTTGGAGGTCCGAGAACCCACGGGCGGCGACGATAGTGATCTCACGGGGGCTCTCCACGCGCATCAGCGCGACCTGCGCGGCTCCGAGCAGCCGGGCCATCTCCGCGACGACAGCGTCGAACACCTGAGTCGGAGTCTTTCCTTGCGCCACGAGTGTCGCGACGCGCCGAAGCGCCGCCTGCTCCTCGGCGAGGCGCTCAACCTCGGCACGAGCCGCGGTGTTGACGATCGCCGTCGCCATGAGTTCCGTGAACTGCGAGACACGCTGCTCCGTCTCCGCGGGAAATGGCTCAGGTTCGTAGTGCGCGACGACCATCGCTCCCCACACGTGGCTCTGAACAAGGATCGGGCAGCCGACCGCCGAGGTGATGCCGTGCACGTGGGCAAGGTCGGCGATCGCGCCGCGTGTGGCGGAGTAGTCGTCCGCGCGCACTGGACGCTTCTCGCGATGGACCGTGGCGGTCACACCGCTGCCATCGATCGGGAGCCTCGCGCCCACACGGAATCCATCCGGCCGCTCCCGGTCCCACACGCCGACGACCGTCGCCGTGTCGTCGGGCTCATACCTCAGGACCGCGGAATAGACGTGGGCTCCAAGCAGGCCCGCCACCTCTCGGGCGACCCTGGCGAACAGCCGCGCGGGCGTTGCCCCCTCGGCCACGAGAGTCGCTACCCGCCGAAGCGCTTCCTGTTCGTTGACGAGCGCTGAGAGCGCACCTCGCGCTTCAGCATTGGCGACCGCCGTCGCGACCAACTCGGTGAAGTCCCCGATTCGCGACTCGGTGGCCGCGGGTAGAGGCTCGCTTCGGCTCGTGACAGCGATCATCGCGCCCCATAGTCGCCCCTCGACAATGATCGGAGCAGCCACGCTCGAGCGAATGCCCAGACCGCGGGCCATGGCGGCGACCGCACCGGTGGCATCCGCCCAGTCGTCGAAACGAGCGATCTGCCCGGTTCGAAGGACCAGAGCGAGGATGTTCTCACCCTCGAGGGTCAAACGGGTCCCCAACGGAGGCGGATCCCAGGGCGTGCGCGACTGCGCGACAAGCGTGGCGGTCCCGTCGGACTCGAAGCGAAGCATCCCGACGGCCTCCGTGTCCAGGATCCCTGCCGCCTCCTCGGTCACCCCTCGAAAGACCACCGCTTCCGAGGATTCGCGCGCAACGAGCGTCGCCACGCGGCGCAGCGCCGCCTGCTCCTCGGCGAGCCTTGTCGCTTCCGGACCGGCATCGGCGCGACCCGTCGCCATAGTGGCAAGGCTACTGCCAAGAAAGTGGCGCTTCGCTTATCCGCGTGAGTCGCGCCGTCAGCCGGGCAGGGACCGTTCGGCCAGCTTCACGTCAGGGCTCGACTTCCTACCGGGGATCCAAATGGCCAACGTCGGCCGATAGCGACGTGGAGGATCACTCCCGCTCCGATCGCGTTGAGGGCGGCGTACGCGACCCAATCCTGCGGTCCAGCATGTGTGAAGTCGGTCGTGCCCGCGTAGGCTCTCAGGCCAACGTAGAGCACTGCGGTGCCGATGGCGAGGCCGATCGCGCTGGCCAGACGAGCGTGGGGCGGGGCTAGGACTGAGTCCAGCCACCCCTCAAAGAGCATCCCGATCACCAGCCCGGCCGCGACGGCCGCGCCGGCAACGGCGCTGACGGTTGCGGGGTCGAGGCCGGCCCATCGGTGAAGCGCCACACAGGCGCCCACGCCGCCGGCGATCACGAACAGGTTCGCCGACGCGAGCCGGAGCGGGCGCGATGGGATCCGGCAGAAGGGCCAACCGCGCAGGAGGACGTAGAACGCAACCTGCAACACGGCGACGCAGACCAGAGCCGCCCCGAACTGGCCTCGTGATACGGGCCCACCGGCATCCGCCACCAGCGTCTCGTAGAGGAGGATGCCAAACCCCCAGGCCACCGCGAGGGCGGCGATCCCGCCCGCGAACCGGTTGAGACGGCGCAGCGGCCAGCCCTCTGACACGAGGGTCAGCTCGAGCACAGCCGCGAACACCGCGGCTGCGAGCGGCATCGTTGCCGGGAAAGTGGTTGCGTGGCGCACGCCGGCCGTAGGGTCGAACACGCCTCGAAGGTCAACGTGGGAAACGATGGCCTGCCCGGCGATCGTGAACAGCACACCGGCCAAGATCACGAGAAGCGTGTCGATTAAGCCGGTCAGCGGCGCCCGTAGCATCGTCCCCGGCCAGTCCTCCCACCAGAACGCGATCATCGCTATGACGGGCAGCGCGAACGTCGACAGGGGGCCGAGGGTGGCGAGCGAGTTCTGCGCCCCGCCCAACCCCACGCCCAGGACGACCATCACCGGAATCACGAGCGTGACGCCGGCAAGCCCAAGCGCGGGCTGCCGGGCGAGCTGTGCCCACCGCATCCCTCAGGGCGTGGCCGGCGCGGGATCCATGACGAGCTCCGCCGCCAGGGGGAGCCGGCGGATTCGCCGTCCGGTGGCGTTGAAAACCGCGTTGGCGATCGCGGCGGCCACTCCGACCTGACCGATCTCGCCCACCCCCTTCACTCCGAGCGGATTGAAGCCGTGGTCGTGGACCTCGACCAGCACGACGACGACATCCGGGGCGCCCGCGTTGACCGGCACGAGGTACTCGGCGAGGTTCGAGGCGCCCCAACGGCCGTAGCGGGAATCCATCTCGTTCCCCTCGAGCAGCGCCTGCCCTAGACCCCACAGCATGCCGCCCATGAGCTGGCTCGTCGCAAGCTTCGGGTTGAGCACGCGCCCCGGAGCGAACGCTCCGACCAACCGGCGCACGCGCACCAGGCCAAGGTCCGGATCGACCGCTACTTCTACGAATTGCGCGCCGAACGTGAGCAGCCCGAGCGGCGCTTCGAGCGCGGGCGGACTCCAGGTGCCGCTGTCCTCCGCGCACGTCATGCGGTTGCGACCGAGCAGCTCGCCGTAGCTCTCGCCAGCGTCGCGCCGGTCGCGCACGAACATGCGCCCATCCTCGACGTCGACCGTCGCCGGGTCCGCACCGTGGAGCGGCGATCGCTCGTCGGCCGCGGCGGTCGCGATGAGCTGTTCCCGAAGAGCGGTCCCGGCTGCGTGGACCGCCGCGCTCACCATCGTGGCGCCCATCGAACCAACGGCCGAGCCCGTGTTCGGCAGGTCGGTATCTCCGAGAGTCGCGCTGACCGCCTCGAGCGCCAGACCGAGGGCATCCGCGCCAACCTGAGTCATGATCGTCCCGACGCCCGTGCCGAACTCCTGGGCGCTGGTCTCGACGACCGCGCTACCGTCGGCATACACGCGTGCACGCGCGTGCTGGGCCGGCATGAACGGCGCTATCGGGTAGCCGGCCGCTGCCATGCCGTGGCCGATCAGCCAGTTCCCGTCGCGCAGCGAGCGAGGGCTTGAGTTGCGGTTCTGCCAGCCGAACCGCTCCGCGCCGCGGCGCAAGCACTCTTCGAGACCGCCGCTCGTCCAGGGATTGCCGCGCGGATCGGCGGTGGCGCAGTCCTGGATGCGGAGCTCCACCGGATCGATGGCGAGCTCGTGGGCGAGTTCGTCCATCGCCGTCTCCAGCGCGAACGACCCCGCCGCCTCACCTGGCCCGCGCGTGAACGTCGGGGTCATCGTGTTGCCACGGATGAGCCGGTGGACGCCTTCGAAGTTCTCGCACGCGTAGATCTGGGAGGAGACACCGGTCGCGGGTTCGGCCCAATCGTCGAACGGTGAGGTGATCGAGAGTTTCTCGTGGCGCATGGCCGTCAGCCGCCCGTCGCGCCCGGCGCCGAGCGTGATCCGATGCTCCTGCTCCTCACGGTGGCCGTTCGAGGTAAACATCTGCGGCCGGGTGATGGCCAGGCGGACGGGACGGCCCGCGTGTCGCGCTGCCATCGCGGCCAAAGTGACGTGCGGCCACACCATTGCCTTCATCCCGAAGCTGCCGCCGACGAAGTGCGTGATCACTCGTATCCTCGCGAGCGGGAGCCCAAGCAGATGAGAGACCGTGAGCTGGCTCGCCCGCACCCCCATTGTCGAGTCATAGATCGTCAGCCGGTCCTCGTCCCACGCCGCGGTGGTGGTAGGCGGCTCGATCGGGTTGTGGTGGTTGGCAGCCATGCTGTACTCGGCGTCGATCCGAACTTCCGCCTCGGCGAGACCGCGTTCCACGTCGCCGCGCTCGACGCGCGCAGGCATTAGCCCACCGAACAGCATCTGCGGCTCCACGGCGACACTGCGCCCTTCGTCGATCGTCGTGATCGAAGGCTCGCGCTCGTAACTCACTTCGAGGAGCGAGGCCGCCCAGTGTGCGCGCTCCACGGTGTCGGCAATGACGATCGCCACCGGCTGGCCGGCGTAGTGCACAGCCTCATCCTGCATCGGGAAGAAGCTCTCGCCGGGGGCCGGCCCGCCCACGAGAGACGGCAGAAGGTGTGGCTCGCCCGCGATCTTCGGCAGGTTCTCGTGCGTGAGTATCCCGACTACGCCGTCTGCCGCGACCACGTCGACCGTCCGGATCGCCGTCACCCGACCGCTCGGGATGGTCGCGCCGACAATCGCTGCGTGGGCCAGCCCGGGCAACACGATTTCGCCCGAATAGCGCGCGCCGCCTCTCACCTTCTCCGGGCCGTCCACCCGGTTCACCGACCGGCCGATCGCCGCTGTCACCTGACACCTCCATTCATCGCGTTGCTCAGGCCCCGCACGAGTGCTCGCCTGGCCAGCTCGACCTTGAACGCGTTGTGCTCGACCGCGTCAGCGGGTTCGAGCTCGGCGGCTGCTGCGATCGCGAACCGTTCAGGCGTGGCCGGCAGGCCGA
>Ga0335073_10008733_pt1 | contig 14223 bp, 14 predicted proteins | sample Lox_Sample_22_FD_207093 | JGI IMG/M metagenome (GOLD analysis project Ga0335073, IMG submission 207093) | Soil microbial communities from Loxahatchee National Wildlife Refuge, Florida, United States - Lox_Sample_2.2 | ecosystem: Environmental > Terrestrial > Soil > Wetlands | place: USA... | reverse complement strand
GGTGACCCTCGATTCCCGTGCCGATCGACGCGCGGAACACGAGAAGTGCTGCCGCGGCCCCGCCCAGGACGACCGTGGCCAGCATGAGCGGGATCGTCCGAAGCCGCTTGGCCACGAACTTGCGGTTATCTACCTCATAGGCGGCACCAAGACCGTTTTCCAGTGCCGCCATGCCTCCTGAGGCGGCCCACAGGGCGACCAGTACGCCCACGACCACTGCAGTGACCGATCCCCCAGCCGACCGCTGCGTGGCATTGTCGACTGCCTGGGTGAAGACGCCAGATGCCCCCGGTAGCAGCGCCTTGTCCAGGCCATTCACCAGCCGGTGCACGTCGCTGGACCCAAGATGGAGCAGGGTAGTCAGGCCGAGTAGCGCGATCAGTGCCGGGAACAGCGCAAGGAACCAGTGATAGGCAAGGCTGCCCGCCGACATGGTGCAACGGTCACGGATGAACTGCTTGCCGGTTTCTTTCCCGGTCTTTCCCAGGGTGCCGCGCCAGTCAGTCTGGACGGTCCCCGGTGGGGCTGCAGCAACGGGCTGCTTACGTTGTGCTGGGATTGCCTCGGCGCCGGGGGCCGGGACGTTCTGCGTAGGCTTCGGCTCGGCCATGTCACGCCCCCATTTAGCGGTGGCTTCTGTCACGTGGCCGGACCCATGCACTTGCCAGCCCCGCGGCCCGGCCCTAATAGCGGGATTTTTGGGGCTCCGGCTACCGACGGCTGGCAAGTCTCATCGCTGGGCGGCTTAAGGATGATCATGCTCACCGATCCAGATGACGGGACGGAGCGCTGTGCACAGCCTCTCCGGCTGATGGCTGGCCGTTCGCCGTGCTATGTTTTTCGTCGCGTCACGGCGACTCTGAGTAAACCCTACGCTCGGCCGTCGTGACTGTCACTACAGTCTGCCCTGGTAAGCCGGCCTCAATCGATGACATCGCTCCCGCGGCTGCGATCACCCTGAGTGAGGGACGCCTTGGGCTTTCCCTGACGGCCAGGTGCCGGCCCGGCTTGGCGATCCGCACTGATCTGGGGACGGGCAAATGGCCGCGGCCCGGCCCGCCGCCTTCCGGGCTGAGGGCGGCTGCGCAGCTCTCGAGCTCACCGTTCTGCCGAGAACGAATCCGACGTGTATAGCGTCGGCTACACGGCTAGCGTCGGTACAGGGAGAGCCACAGCGGAGCCACGATGACACTCACAGCGCGCTATGACGGCCACGCGGACTGGTATGACAACTGGAACAAGCCGCACGTTGAACGTAACGCACCCCAGATCAGAGAACTGTTCGGCCCCGGTGACGGCCTGTGTCTCGACCTGGGGTGCGGCAGCGGGCATTACTTCGACGTTATCGCCGCCACCGGCAGGACCGTGGTCGGGCTGGATTACTCAGCCGACCAGCTGCGCGTCGCCCGCAGCCGGTCTCGCCGGATTGTGCAGGGTGACGCGGCCGCACTCCCCTTCGCTGACCGCACATTCCCGGCCGTGGCCATGATGTGGATCTCGACCGATATGGACGACTTCGCTGTCGTGGCGGCAGAAGCCGCACGGGTCCTGATGCCAGGCGGGCTTCTGGTCTTCTACGGTGCTCATCCGTGCTTCAACGGGCCGCATGTGGAATGGCTGGACGATGGCGGGGTCCGAGCGCATCCCACTTACCGGCTCGCCGGATGGCACGAGCAATCGCCGTGGTGGGGTGAATTCGTCCGCAAGCGAGTCGGGATGCGCCACCATCCGCTGGCCGACCTGCTTAACGCATTCATCAGCGCCAGGCTGGCAGTCGAGCACGTAGTCGAGACAGGTGACCGGCCAGTTCCGACTATTCTCGGCATCCGCGCCAGAAAATCTGATTGATGGCCGGGCGGCGCAGTCAAACCTGCCCTCGGAAAGGCTAGGGCGCGGCCGTTGACGAGCGTTTCCTTACGCCTACGGGTCGCGCCGGCCATTCCGCACAGTGCCCGGCGCCCGGCCGCGACGGGCCCGGCCGGCCCACGCTCGGTACGCTGAGCTGGCACACGGCCGAGCGCGCAGCATACGCGACATCCCGGAGCCGAGATCGGAGCGCAGGATGAAGGCAGTCCAGTTCAGCCAGTTCGGAGGTCCGGAGGTCCTCAAGATCGTTGACCTCGCCGATCCGCATCCGGGTCCCGGCCAGGTCCGGATTGCGGTGCGCGCCGCAGGCGTCAACCCGAGCGATTGGAAGAAGCGCAAGGGCCTGATGGACGAGGAGCTTCCGCAGACCATCGGCCACGAGGCGGCGGGCGTCGTCGACGAGCTTGGCGAGGGTGTTGCGGACGTGGCCGTCGGCGATCCAGTGTTCGGCTTGTCCGCTGAGGGGGCGGCTCAGGCCGAACTGGCGGTGCTGTCGTACTACGCGCCGATCCCGCGGTCGCTCGACTTCCCCGGCGCCGCCGCGCTGCCGGCCGCCATCGAGACAGCCACGCGCGCGCTCGACCAGCTCGGCGTCGGGAGTGGCGGCACGCTGCTCATCAACGGCGCTTCCGGAAGCGTCGGCAGCGCCGCGGTCCAGCTCGCGGTGGCGCGCGGCGCGCGCGTGATCGGCACCGCCAGTCCCGCTAACCACGATTACCTGCGCTCGCTTGGCGCTGAGCCCGTCGCTTACGGCGAGGGCCTCACCGGGCGGGTTCGCGTCCTCGCGCCCGACGGCGTCGACTTCGCGCTCGACGTCGCCGGGAGCAGCGTCCTGCCCGAGCTCATCGAGCTCGCCGGCGGCGCCGGGCACGTGGTCACGGTCGCCGACTTCGTCGGAGCGCAGGAGCACGGGGTGAGGTTCAGCAGAGGGGACGACGGCCGCGCGGTCTACGCGCTCGCCGAGATCGGCGGGCTGATCGAGTCCGGGCGTTTCTCCCGTCCCGTCACGCAGACCTTCCCGCTCGCCGAGGTCGCGGAGGCGCACAGGCTGAGCGAGCAGGGTCACGTGCGCGGCAAGCTCGTGCTGCTAGTCGGCTGACGCGGCCGCTACGACCGTGCGTTATCCCGCCGTTGCGACGGGCGGCGCCTAGCTGATCGCCCCGGCCAGCGCCTCATAAGCAGGGAAAAGCTCGCCCATCCGGGCGTTCGCGTCGCAGCGCTCGTGTCCAGAGAGGTAGGCAGCCAGATCTTCGACATGGACCTGGATCCCGGCTCCGTAACCGGCCAGGTAGGCCACGGGCATGCCCCGTTCCTCCCAGACCAGGATGGTCTGCTCGCCGTCGGCAGCCAGCGTGATCTCGACGGACTGCTCGTCCGGCTGGTCTGGTTCCCGGGTCAGCACCAGCAGCCGCCGAGGGGCCTCGCAGGCGGCCACGCGCCCTGTGCCATCCCATCCGCTGGCGTGAACGCGCGCGCGATACTCGCCGCCAAGCCGCAGGTCACCCGCCACCTCGCCCCACCAGATGGCGAGACGCGCCGGGTCGGTAATAGCCGACCACATTGCGTCGATATCGGCGTCAATGCGGTCCTCCATGCGCACGACGCCCTTGCCGTCTGCTGATCGAAGGCTGCCAAGGAGGCGCGTGCCTCCGCTTTCGCCGCGAGTCATCTGCTGCTCCGTCTTCCGGGTTCCTCGATCCTATGACCCGAAAGCGGTGTTTGCTCGCGACCTGTCCGCTGCGGAGACCATCGCCTTCTAGCGTGACCAGTACGTTCGATCGAACGAGCTGCTGGCGGCAACGCCGCTGCGGCGCGGCCGCGAGGGGAGCACGGCGGCCGGACATGGCGCCGCCCGACGTGCGCTTGGTCGTGCTGGACATGATCGAGGAGACTGCACGTCAGGCGGGTCACCTTCACATCGACGGGGAACTGATCGACGGGCAGCCGGGTGGCTAACTACTCCGTGTCCTTAGAACTCAATGATGGCACGGCCGAGAATCTGTCCCTCCTCCAGCGCGACGCGGGCCTCCTCGACCCGTTCCAGGGAATACCGGTTGGTCACCAGCTTGTCCAGCGGGAACTTGCCCTCACGCATCCACTCCAGGAAGAGCGGGAAATCGGTGTCGGGGTCTGTCGCGCCGAGGCTCCCGCAATAGTGACGCTGATACAGAAGAATTGCGGTCAGGTCGATCGATACGTCGGCGACGGGAATCCCGAGGAGCACCGCCGTGCCGCCTTGGTTGTCTGCCCTTGGGCCGCCCTGCTTTAGTGCCCCCACTATCTGGAGAGCTGTCGTCGGCGCGCCAACCGCGTCCAGGGCGTAGTCAACTCCGCCCGGGCTGATCGCCCAAATCTCATTGACGGGATCGGTATTGGCGGCATTGACGCCGTGGGTGGCGCCGAACTCCCGGGCGAAGTCCAACTTACGGTCGACGAGGTCCACCGCGATAATGGGGTGAGCGCCGGCGACGGCAGCGGCGCCAATCGCCGACAAACCGACGCCTCCGACACCGAATACCGCTACCGACTGGCCAAGCCCGACGTTGGCCGTATGCATTACCGCGCCGGCTCCTGTCAACACAGCGCAGCCAATGAGGCAACTGACGTCGGTTGGATCCGACGGTGACATAGGGACGACCTTATCGGCGAATGTCACCATATGCTCGCTCCACGTATACAAATCGCCGTCAGCGATGACGGGCCGCCCGCGGAAGGTGGCGCCGGTGGGCCTTGAAACAGGCAAACCTCTAATGGGAATGCGGGAAACCCAGGTAGAGATGACGTGGTCGCCTTCTTTTACGTGGGTAACTTCCTTCCCCACCTGTGTGACGACGCCGCTGCCCTCATGGCCGAGGCCCATTGGCCTCGGCAATCCGGGGTTGCGCAACTGGTGGACCTGGGAATAGCAAACACCGCTCGCGAAGTTTCGAACCGTGACCTGGTTTGGCCCCGGGTCCGGGATGTCGATTTCCTCGACCACGAGCGGACCGCGTGGCTCTATCTGTATGGCGGCCTTGCTTTTCATGACCGTCTCCTTCGATCGATCAAGCCCCTCCGGTACCTGTCCCGGCAGTTGCCTCGACAAACACGGCGCGCTGAGTCCACCGTTGCCCCGGCTTCAGCATGGGAACTGTGTTAGCGCCAAGTGTGAAACAGGAGATCATTGAGCGACAAATACGATAAAGAGCGAGATTGCAAAGTATGACACCTTGGCCTCTGCGCAACAAAGCAGGCACTCAGAGATGGTGCTGACAATGCTGGTGCAGAGCCTTAGCGGCAGATGAATACGCCCATGCGAGTGGCGGTACGGAAACTGCCCTGAGCCTGGATGGCTTGGTCGACCTCGACGGCAATGTCACGGAGCACGGCGTCGAAATCGAGAGGTTCGCCAACCAGGGCCAGGGTCGGCTCGCGGATGCTGTCCACATATGTGAGAACCGGGTGCGCGCTTGGGATAGACAATGGCACGTCAAAGGTGCGCAGAGTGACGCTGGAGAATTCTCGGCTCAGCATGGCCGCACCGGTCTGCGTCGTGAAGCTGTGCGCGGGCATGGCCTGGACCTGGCGGCCGAGCTGGCTGGAGATCGCCTTATCCAGCAGTTCGTTGACCTCGGTCAGGTGGGCGGTGCTGTTCGTGGATGCCAGTACCGTTCCGCCTCGCTTGGTGATGCGGCGCAGTTCCCGGATCGCGGCGGCGGTGTCGGGCACGTGGTAAAGCATGTGCATGGCCATCGCCACATCGACGCTCTCGCCGGGCAGCGGGAGCCGTTGCGCGTCAGCCTGGACCAGCGACAGGCGGCCGGACCGGCGCAGCTCCTCAAGCGAGTGCGAGCGCAGCATCCCGGCGGACAGGTCAAGGCCGATGGCGTGACGGCACCGGCCCTGCGGCACGATCTGGCGCAAGTCGAACCCGTTACCGCATCCCACGTCGGCCACGACCTGCGTCCCGTCCCACGGGACCACGGAGGTACGCCACTGCGGGTCCCCCGCTGTCTCGGCGTACGCATAGATAGCCATGCGTGATCGGAGGTGCCGGTCGTCGGCATACGCCGAGCCGGTCAGCATCCGCCGACCCGTCACCGGGTCATCGTCACGCACAGCAGCAGCAAATCACACCAAACCGGGAACCGCTACGGGGTTGGTCGCCGCGGGTGGTACCGCCGGCGGCCTGCCGCCGGGGTGTGGTCTGGGGTTCGGTCGCGTTTGGCGCGTCGCGGCCGAAGGCCAGCGGTCGGCTGGGACTATGTGCAAGACGCCGGCGACCGGACCGCAAACCTACTGTGACCTGGTACGCACTGCGCGGCAGCAAGTATTACAAGGTGCTGACCGGCACTGAACCCGACCATCAGGGCGAATACTTGTGTTATGGTTCAAACGCGGTGTACAGCGTTGCCACCGCAGGCGGTGATGAGGCGTTCGCTTTCCGATTGCCATAAGATCTGCTGAGCATTTGTTCAGATATCCTGCAGCCAATAGAGATAAAAGTCGGCTTAATTTGTCTATTATGCAGCATCTCCGTACGACCGCAAGAGTTCGCGCCTTTGCCATTGTGGTGATAGCAGGCATCGTCATGTCCGCGGCCGCATGCAGCGGCGGTGGTAGCGGTGGCGGTAGCGTCAGCGCTAAGGCGACGACTGGCTGGTCCGGCAGCTCGAAGACCTCAACTAGTGCACCGTCTGCCGACGCTGCCGGGCTGGGTCTGTATGACGGCGATTCCAGCCCGGCCGGCATTGAGGCTGCCGCCAAATGGCTCGGTTCTGCTAGCTCCATCAAGTACGCCATGGACTTCATAGATGCCACAAGCTGGTCATCTATCAGTGATCCGTGGCAGCTTTCGAACTGGCAGGGCAGTCCGTACACGATGATCTGGGGCGTCCCCATGGTGCCGTGCGGAGGCCCGTCAACGCAGTGCGCCACGAACGTATCGGACTATAACGAGGTCGCGGACGGCAGCGCCGACGGCTACTACAAGACCTTGGCGCAGAACCTGGTGTCCGCCGGCTTCGGCTCCTCATACATCCGGCTCGGCTGGGAATTCAACGCTAGCTGGATGGGATGGAGCATCTGCAACCAGGAGGGATCGGGCCCGACTAGCTGGGAGAGCGATTTCGTTCCCGCTTACCGGAACATCGTGACCACCATGCGAAGCGTCAGCGGCGCGCACTTCAAGTTCATCTGGAATCCCCTCGACAGCAGTAGCGCCAGTTGCCCCGATGTCCATCTTGAAAATCTCTACCCAGGCGACAGCTACGTCGACGTGGTGGCACTTGATGTCTACGACGGGATCAGCGGGTCGACGACTGACGCCGCGCGCTGGACCGACTTGGTGAACGGTGTCAACGCGGGCGACTGGACCGCAGAGGCGCCTGACAGCATAAACGGGCAGAAATTTGTGGGCTACGGGCTGGACTGGCTCACCGCGTTCGGCAAGGAACACAACAAGCTAATCGGCATACCAGAGTGGGGACTCGATACCCCAAGCCAGGACGCCGGCGGAGGCGACGACGCGTACTTTGTGACCCAGATGGCGAACTGGATCAAAGCCAACGCGACAGGCCCGGCGATTTTCTGGAACTATGGCGACGGAACCATGCCACTGGACATACCGCATTACACGAACGGCGGCACCCCGGACGCGACCGCGGCCTTCAAGTCCGAGTTCGGCGCAGGCAATTAGACAGCTGCGACCGGCTTGGCCAACTGAATCTGACGGGAGCGCACCGGGCCGTTTATCCGCCCTTTATCCTCATCGGCCGATTTTCTTCCGGAGGATGCCGGGCTGGCCGGGTCAGTCGAACCGGATATGCCGGATGGTTGTCGCGTAACGGCGCACCGATGAGCGCAACCGCCCATCGGTGTCCGGAACGATGGGCAGGGCCGCGATGTGAGCGATGGTGTCAGCGACTTGCGGCACGGTCTGACGATCCGTGTAGAGGTGCTCGGCGAACTCCGGTTCACGCAGCCGGGCCAGGCACTCATCGAGTTTGTCCACAGCCCACTGCTCACGCTTGAGTCCGAAGGCGAAACCGCGTTGGCTGAGGCGGCGCAGCACCGTGGCGCGCTCAGCGAGCAGTGCGAAGTGGCACAGGTCGTGCTCCTCGGCGCGAAGTCTCCCGACGATCTCTCCGAAGTAGCCGGGATCGGTCAAGGTCATGGGGACGATGACCGGTCCATCGTGATTGCGCGCGACCAGATCCAGGACCTCATAGACGCCGTGTCGCCAGGCCGCCAAGTCCTGGAAATTCGTCCGCAGCGCCGGCGGAAGCATGCGGCGCAGGCCGAATCCGAGGTGTTCCGGGTCGCAGACCACGCTCCCCGGAAGCCGCCGGTGCAGCTCGAAGGCGGTCGCGGTCTTGCCGCCACCGAACGGCCCGTTGATCCACACCAGCACGGCAATGACAGTACCCAACCGGGTGGCGTCGCACCGTACGTCTAGCTGAGGGTAGGCACACTTCCGAAGAAGCCGATTCCACTGATTCTGGGCTTGCCATTACGTCTAATGGAATGGAAACCGCACGAGGAGGTCTGAGATGCTCAGCGAAGCGCACGTCATTGAGCGCACCGCCCAGCCGTACGTAGCGATCAAGGCACGGGTCACCATGCAGACGATCGGCACGATTCTCCCGGAACTCCACCCCCAGGTGTTCGCCTGGCTGCGCGAACGTGACATTCCGCCTGCCGGGGCCCCCTTCTGGAAGTACAACCTGATTGATATGAGCCGGGAGATGGAGGTCGAGGTCGGGGTACCGGTCGCGGCAGTCGCCGATGGTGACGACCGGGTGCTTGCCGGTGTGCTCCCCCCCGGGCGCTACGCGACGCTCCGGTACACCGGCCACCCCGACGGCCTGTTCGACGCGACCGTGTCCTTGCTGAAGTGGGCGAAGGAGCAGGACCTGACCTGGGATGTCAGGCAGACGCCGGACGGGGAGAAGTGGACATCGCGCCTTGAGATCTACGAGACCGATCCCGTGGTGGAACCTGACCTGTCCAAGTGGGTCACCCACCTCGCGTTCCGGCTGCTCGGTTAGCCGCGGACAATCCGGGTCATCCGTTGGTCCACATTTAGATCGTCGTCACGGCCACAGTGATCGAGCGGCTGAAGGATGTTAGCGGACGCCGTGATTGCCATGCTGACGGAGACGGGTTGACCGGCGCATTAGCCCCGGTCAACATCAAGAGCAAGGAGCCAAAATGATAGACCGTCTCACTCGCATGTCAGCTGACCGCCGCGTTTACATCGGCCTTCTCATCGCAGCGGTCGCGTTCTTTTTCATCGGCAACCTCGGCGGTAACGGCGGAAACCCGTCCTGGCTGCTCGCTCCAGTGTGCCTCGCGGCGATGATCGTCCTCGGGCTCGTCGCCTTGGTGCGATCGGTGCGCGGGCGGTCACGGGCGCGCTGATCGACATGGACCGTGCCCCAGGCCAGGGATGCGAGTCCCTTGTGCGCGGCATCGGCAGGCGGATCTGGCGCTCGGAGCTGAGGGGCCGCGTGCTCGATCCCCGCACAATTGACCGGGGACTGGCCGTGGCCGGGGTCGCGGGGGCACTGTGGAACGCCTCAGTAGAGCCGCACAAGAATCTGGATGCCGTGGCGGTGTCGGCGCTCGTGGTGCTGATGGCCAGCGTGGCCTGGCGCCGCGACTATCCGGTCCCCGCCACTCTGATCGCGGTCTGGTCGCTGGCCATCTTCCAGGTTGTGAGCCTCTACAACGGTGATGGATCGTTCGAGGCCGCAGCCGTCAGCTTTAACTTCTATCTGCTCGGCCAGCGCGCGCGTTCCGAACGCAGGGTGGGATGGGTGGCCGCCTGCTTCGCGTCGTGGGTGGTCACGTCCGTGCTGATCACCTTCGACCCGGGCAAGGGCTCGCTGGGGAGTCTGGCCGGCGTGTTCACGCTGTTCGGTCCGGTGCCGTTTGTGTGCGGTTTCCTGCTGGCGGTCAGGACCGAGGCGAACAGGGAACTCGAGAAGAAGGCTGCGGAACTCGACAACGACCAGTCGCAACGGTCTCGGCAAGCGGCCTTGGGCGAACGGACCCGGATGGCCCGGGAGCTGCACGACGTCATCGCGCACTGCGTCAGCGTCATGGTCATCCAGGCCGGCGGCGCCCGGGCCGTTGCCGCTGCCAGCCCTGACCTCGCGCGCCGGGCGCTTGCCGCCGTCGGGTCGGCAGGGCGGGAGGCTCTCGCGGACCTTCGCCGCCTGGTCGGGACGGTCCGGCGGGATGAGTTCGCCGACGACCTGCCCGGCACTGGTCACGGGTTCCCGGAGATAGCGGCTCTTGTCGGCCGGGCTCGCGACGCCGGGATTGCGGTCGACCTTGACATCGAGGGCGATGTTTCCGCTGTCGCCGCCGCGGCGGGGACCGTTGCCTACCGGCTCGTCCAGGAAGGGCTGACAAACGTGATCAAGCACGCGGACAGCAGCCCTACCAGGGTATGCCTGATGAGTGACGGCACCTGTCTTACCGTGTCCGTCCGCGATCGGGGCGCCCGCCGGGTCCAACGCGACCGCGCGAGCGGCATGTCCGGTCACGGGCTGGTGGGCATGTCCGAACGGGTCGCCGAACTGGGCGGGACCGTCGACACGGGGCTGCTTCCTGACGGCGGTTTCGAGGTCAGAGCGCGAATACCGCTGCACCCGGCTTCGCCGCTTTCATCAGAGGTGGCCGATCCGGTGCCGGCGTCCCAGATCGAAGGCCATCAGGGCCGGTCCGATCTGTTGACGGCGGCGGTCATCTTCGCGGTTCTTGAGCCGGCCGTACTGACGACTTCCGCGCAGCTGCTTCCTGTCGTCCTAGGCACCCTGACGGTTGCGGGTTTGGCATCCGCCGCCATCTGGAGGCGCCGGTTTCCCCTGGTGTTCCTGCTTGCGGTCCAGGCTCTCACCGTGATCGCCGTGGTCTTCCACCTGCCGGCACAGGGTTCCGCTATCGTCGGCGCCTTTGTGCTCCTCGTTCCGACATACTCCGTCGCAGCCTGGGCGTCCGGCAGCCGCGCCCTGCTCGGGCTGATCCTGACGGTGGGACTCGCGCTGGCGAACCAGCTCAGGCTGCACAGTGGATCACTGGCCGACGTTGTCGGTGCCGGATTCGTGGCGGCCGGGGCCTGGGGAGTGGGCTCCGTCATGCGCGCCAGGCGGGAACGTAACTCCAGGCTGGGCGCCGGCGTCGATCGCATGGTCGCCGAGGTCGACCACCGGACCCAGCTCGCCGTGGCCGCCGAACGGTCCCGGATCGCCCGCGGGCTGCACGCGTCGCTGGCAGGCTCCATCTCAGCGATGGTTGTTCAAGCCGAGGTCGCCGCATCCGTGATCGGGCAGGACCGCGCCGCCGCTGACGCGGCGATGGCCGCTATAGAGGAGACCGGGCGCGGGGTACTGACCGAGATGAGAAGCATGCTCGGCGCTCTGCATCACGGAGCAGGGGCCGGCCTGCTTGAGCCGCTGCCGGGCGTCGATCAGGTCTACCCGCTCATCCAGCGAGCCCGTTCCGAGGGCCAGGTCATCCAGCTATCCGTGGTCGGTGAAGCCGGGGTCCTCCCGGCTGCCGCCGAGTTGGCTGTCTACCGCCTGGTTGAGGAGGCCATCCAGGCCGCCGGCCGCCAGGACCAGCCGGAAATGTCGATCCGCCTGGACTTCAGCGAGGAGAATCTGACCGTGAGCGTCCAAGCGCAGTGCCGGGGTCTCAACAGATGGCCGACCGAGGCCATGCGGGAGCGGATGACTCTTTCCGGTGGTCGCCTGACCCCAGGTCGGGCACAGAGCGGATGGCACCTGGAGGCCCAGATCCCTCGCAACCCGGAGGTGGTCTACCAGTGACCATCCGCCTCGTGATCGCCGATGACCAGGAACTCATCCGCACCGGATTCCGCATGATCCTCACGGCACATGACGACTTCGAGGTGGTCGGCGAGGCGGGCACCGGTCACCAGGCTGTGCGGCTGGCCAGAGAATTCCGGCCCGATGTCGTGCTCATGGACATCCGCATGCCTGACCTGGACGGGATCGAGGCGACCAGGCGCATCATCGCGGCCGACGACGCGGGGAAGACCCGTGTACTCATCCTGACCACCTTCGACCTCGACGAGTATGTCTACGACGCCCTGCGCAGCGGAGCCAGCGGTTTCCTGCTGAAAGACGTGCCCTCGGATGACCTGGTCGCGGGCATCCGCATGGTCAGCCGCGGCCAGGCGCTGTTCGCTCCGACCGTCACCAAACGGCTGATCGAGGAGTTCACCTCCGCCCGCCGCCGGCCCGGTCCCGATGCCCTCCTCAGTTCGCTCAGCCCCCGCGAGGTGGAGGTGTTTCGCCTGCTGGCATCCGGCAAGAGCAACGGCGAGATCGCGACTGAGTTGTTCGTGGCCGAGACAACGGTCAAGACCCATGTCGCCAGGATCATGACCAAGCTCAGGGCCCGCGACCGGGTTCAGGCAGTCATCCTCGCCTACGACATCGGCCTCGTCGCACCTAATGCCAGCGACCGGTGAGCCGGCACCGAGCAGGCTCATCCGGCGATTCGGCCCAGCGGCCACGTGCGGAGCCGCCGGCAGGCGTGGCTGGCCCGCCATTGCAGGTCGATCCGGTCGAGCGTGACTGATTTAGCGCGCCCGGAGAAGGTCAGTGTTCATCGCGATCAGGCCGGGTTCCGTATTACCCGCGAGCTTTCTGGATGGCCTCGAGACAGGCGGCGCGGGTGCTGTCAACGACGTGCCGGAGTGCGTCAGGATCTGGCCGGGCGGCGGCGATGAACTCATCGACGCTGCGCAGGCCAGCTCGGGTGAGCAGGTTTTTCTCGTTGGTGATCCACTCGCCCCGGGCGGCGAGCACGGCATGCGCGGATTGCGCGGCCGCCTGGGCGACCAGGCCGGCGCACTGAGTCAGCCGTCCTTGCGGAGCATAGTAAGAACGCGCGTAGCCGAAGGTCGCGTCCGCGCGTCGCCACCACACTTCCGTGGCCCGCTGGCGCAGCGCCGCGGGGTAACCGGGCGTAGGCAGAGCGCCGTGCAGGACCCGCTTCGCCGAGAGCTCCGCCAGTACCAGGTAGGACGGAAGGCCGGCGAGATGGAACATCAGCGGCTCGATGGAGAACCGGCCTTCTTGCGACGCGGTGATCTCCTGGTCGACGACGTCTAGGTCGCGGTAATGGACGTCGGTCCGCCGGCCGTCGACCTCGAGCCAGGCTCCGCTGTTGAATACGCCCTCGCTCCAGCCGCCGACCTCAAACACCTCGCCAGCCCAGCCGATGTCACGGAGCGTCTGCGGGTCGAAGTGCCCCCGGTAGTAGATCGAGAAATCCCAGTCGCTGTCCGGCCGGTTCGTGCCCTCGGCCCGCGACCCGCCGAGCGTGACGGCCTGCACTCCAGGCAGGCCGCTCAGACGGTCAGCGACGTAAGCCAGGAAGGCGTCATCATCCACAGGCGGAAGCTAACAGAAGACCCCAGCGTCCGGCACCAGCTTTAGCGAGCGCTCATCGGGATAACCGGGAGCGGCGATATAGCCGCGAATAACGCGCCGGAGATCGCGCCCTCCGCTACCAGCCAGGCGACCGACAGCCCCGCGTCTGGTGCAGGCGAAGCGGCAGGCGTCTCCGGCTGGGAGGAACCGAACAGCAGGAGGTTGCCGTCCGGATCGATGAGTGCGAATTCCCGCATCCTGTAATCTGTGTCGTGCACCGGCCGCCGCGGCTCGGTACCGGCCGCCGCGAATTCCGCGGCCAGTTCGCCGGCGTCTTCAACGTGGAAGTACACCCACATGGCGGTCCGCGCCGGGTCGTGGTCACGCTTGAGCGCGAAATGCAGCTCGATGCCGTCCCGTTCGGCGATGGCGAACTCGGCTCCGGCGATCTCCGCTGCTCCGGGGGCGGAGAAGGTGAATCCGAGGCGGCGGTAGTGTTCGGCCGTGCGGGCCATGTCGGCTGTCGGCAGCCCGGGGGCGGCACTGAAGATGCGGCCGAGCGGGACTTTGAAGCCGCGCTGGGTATCGCTCACGGTGTGACTGGAACCTCGTCGGCCGCCGGCCGGGTCATTCGGCCACCCGGACTGTCCGGACGACCTCGGCGTGCTCGCGCATCGTCTCCGTCCCGTCCTTGCCCGGCTGCCGCCCGAAGCCGCAGTACATCGCGACGCCGAAGTCGGAGATGTACCTGGACGCGGTAGTGACCCGGCGGCGCAGGCCCGCCACGCCGTCGAGCGGCAGGACGATACCGAGGAACACCCGGGCGTGCTTCGGTTCGAGGTCCGTCAACGGGCGGAAGAACGAGCGGTCCTCGCTGCGCAGGTACCTCGGACCCGCGAGGTGCAGCCAGTCGACGGTCCGTCCGGAGTTGGCGACCGCGAAGTTCGCCATCCGGACCAGCAGG
>Ga0335073_10008732_pt1 | contig 14225 bp, 9 predicted proteins | sample Lox_Sample_22_FD_207093 | JGI IMG/M metagenome (GOLD analysis project Ga0335073, IMG submission 207093) | Soil microbial communities from Loxahatchee National Wildlife Refuge, Florida, United States - Lox_Sample_2.2 | ecosystem: Environmental > Terrestrial > Soil > Wetlands | place: USA: Florida... | reverse complement strand
GTGAGATCCTCGAACAGGGCGAAGGGCCGCGCGGAGACTGGCGCAACGCGCACTTCGGGCAGTTCGTGCAGATCCTGGACGAGTTCGAGCAGGCCCGCGAGGCCGACCGTGGCTTCGACCCGGTGCGACCGGTGCTCGCCCTGAACGTCCGCCCCAGCGAGCGCGACCCGGACGTGCCGCTCGTCACCGACCCGCTCACGCAGCGTGTCATGGACCTGTTCAACGTCTGCTATGAAGTCCTGCTGCTGATGCTGCAGCGTTTCTTCGCGCACACCGAGGAGACCGACGCCCAGCTCAAGGTGCTCGCCGACGGGACCTACGCGCTCATGGCGCAGGCGATCAAGCCCCTCGGCGACGTCATCACAAGACTGCCCGCTGGCCCGGAGTACCCCGGCCAGACGGCCGGCCCGAGCTTTGAGCTGTTCTACGAGAGCGACTACGTGCTGCCGCACCGGGAGGCGGCGTGGATACTCCTGGCCGAGCGGATCGACATGGCCGCGCAGTTCTGCGAGCAGCCCGGCGACTGCGGCCCGGAGGTCGCCGAACAGCTGGCCGGGATCCGCGACACGCTGGCCGGTGTCGCCCGCTCCCTCGCCGCGCACCTGCCCGCTCGCCCGGCCCCGTCCGCTCCCCCATCCGAGGAACTGCCCGCCCTGCTTGACCGCGCCCTTTCTTTGTACCGAACGTGCCTCGCCGACTCTTCCGAAGAGGCGGTCTCCTCGGCGCTTTCCACCGTGGCACGGTCCGCTTATCTGATGGTGGAGCACGCCTGCCGTTCGGGGAAATCGAGGACGGAAGCGGCCGCGGCGGCGCGCGTTACCGACAGCGCGCTGCGGCCGCTCGCCGACTACCTCGGCCGGGACGCGGCGGCGGGCACCGCGCCGATCCCCGAACCCAGCGTGCCGGACGGGCCAGTGCTGGACGAAACCGTGCCTGGGCTGGCGCGCCGCGCCGCGACCGACGCGACGCGGCTGCGGGCGCAGTTGGCGGACGCGGCGCCGCCGGAGCTGCTCGAGGCGGTGGCGGCGCTGCAGCGGGTCGCCATGGACCTGGCGCCCGACGCTGCCGCGCAGGCGGCGGAGCTCGCCGAACTGCAGCGCGCCCTGCGGCCGCGGATCGCCGTCGCGGACAACGGGCCGTACCTGGTGACCAACGCGGCCGCGGTGCGCTCCTACCTTGGCGAGCCGCTGCGGGTGCCGCCGCAGCTGGCGCTGTGCCGGTGCGGGGAGTCGGCCGACAAGCCGTTCTGCGACGGGTCGCACGCGCGACACGGGTTCAGCGGCGCCAAGGACCCCAAGCGGGTTCCGGACCAGCGCGACACCTACCCCGGTGCGCAGGTGACCATCTTCGACAACCGCGGCATCTGCCAGCACTCCGGGTTCTGCACCGACCGGCTGCCCGTGGTGTTCCGGGCTGACGCCGAGCCGTTCGTCGCGCCGAACGGCGGCCGGATGGACGAGATCATCCGGGCGGTGCGCGACTGCCCCTCCGGGGCGCTGAGCCTGTCCTTCGACGACACCGAGGCCCGCGACCTGGCCGACTGGCACAGTCGGCGCCAGCAGGCGGTCGAGGTCTCGCTGGACGGGCCGTACCGGGTCACCGGCGCGATCCCGCTGGTGGACGCCACCGGGGAGGACGTGTCCCGGGCGGCGGGGTCATCCCGTGAGCACTACGCGCTGTGCCGGTGCGGGCACTCGCGGAACAAGCCATTCTGCAGCGGCATGCACTGGTACGTGCGATTCCGCGATCCGGCTCCGCCGGCCGAAGCATCGCTGTTCGAGTGGGCCGGCGGGCTGCCCGCGCTCACCCGGATGACCCGGACGCTTTACGAAAGCCTGCTGCCCGCCGACGACCTGCTCGCCCCGGCGTTCGCCGACCTGCCGCCCGGCGCTGCGCAGCGCGAGGCGGCCTGGCTGGCGCAGGCGTTTGGCGGACCTGGGCAAGACGGCGCGACGGCGCTGGCCGACCGCGACCTGTCCCCCGCCCAGCGGGGACGATGGATCGCGCTGGCGTTCGCGGCGGCCGAGCGGGCCGGCCTGCCGGACGACCCGGCGTTCCGCGCGGCGCTCGCCGGCTTCCTGACCTGGGCGTCGCAAGCCCCGTCCGGTTCTGGGGAAGTGCCCAGCTGGGACTGGGGCCCGGCAGGACGGCCGGACATGTCCGGGGCGCAGGCCGACGCCTCCCAGCCGGGCGTGGCGCTGCCCGGGCCGCAGGAGACAGTGGGGTTCCAGGCGCACATCCGGCCGCTGTTCCGCGATCGCGACCGGGCGTCCATGCTGTTCGCGTTCGACCTGGCGTCTTTCGACGACGTGCGGCGGCACGCCGCCGAGATCCTCCAGCGACTGCGCGACGGCACTATGCCGTGCGACGGGGCCTGGCCGCGGTCGTGGACCGAGGTGTTCGCACGGTGGGCGGAGTCTGGTTTCCAGCCGTGATCGCGGTCGCGCAGCAGCACGCGGGGGTTTGACCGCTCGGGCGTATGCTCGGCTCCAGGGGTAGCAGCGTGACCGGTTCGGGGGTTTTCGTAGGCCGGACGGCTGAGTTGTCCAGGCTGCGGGCGTCGCTGCAGGCGGGTTCGCGACTCGTGCTGGTCGTCGGCGACGCCGGAATTGGCAAGACGCGGCTTGTCGCCGAGGGGCTGCGCGATGCCCCCGCGGCGCGGCGGCTGTCGGTGTGGGGCGCGTGCCTGCCGTTGGCCGAAAAGCTACCGTTCCTGCCGATTGCCGAGGCCTTGGACGCCCTCAGCAGGCAGGACGGAGGCGTCCTGCTCGAGGGCGCGCTGGGAAGGTCACCGGAGTATGTCCGGATCGAGGCCGGGCGGCTGCTGCCGCGACTGCAGCCAGCCAGCGCGAGCACCGCGGGCCCGATGGGCGAGTGGGAGCGTGACCGGCTGTTCTCCGGGCTGGCTGACCTGCTGGCGGAAGTTGCCGGGCAGGGCGGGCTCGTGCTGGTGGTCGAGGACGTGCATTGGGCCGATGCCGCCACGCTTGACTTCCTCACCTTTCTGACCCGGGCGGGGCGGGCCGCCGCGGTGTCTGTCGTGGTGACCTGCCGGGGCGATGAGGTGCCGGTGGAACCCCAGGTGACGCGCTGGCTGGCGCACGTGCGGGGCGGCGGGCAGGCGACTGAGATCCGGCTGGGACCGTTGTCTCGTGCTGAGGTCACTGAGCAGGTGGCGGCGCTCATGGGCACGCCAGCGGCCAGCGTGGCCGACGAGGTGTTCGCCCGTGGCGAGGGTAATCCCTTCTTCACCGAGCAGCTGGTTGCCGCGGTTCTCGCCAGCCCGGCTGGTGAGCGCGGCGCGGGCAGCGGGCTTCCGGCCCAGCTGGCCGAACTGCTGGCGGTCCGGGCCGCCGGTTGCGCAGATGCTGGCCGGGCAGTGCTCGCGGCGCTCGCCGTGGCTCGCCGGCCGCTGACTGAGGAGCAGTTGTGCGCCGTGACGGAACTCGACGTAGCCGAGATCCGTCACGGCCTTCGGGAACTGGCCGCGGCCCGGCTGATAGGCGAGGTGAGAACAGGCGGATACCGGGCCCGGCATGCGCTGTTGGCCGAGGCGATCGCCGCCGGGCTGCTGCCCAGCGAGCGGATGGTCCTGCACGGGCGGATCGCCGCGGCGCTCGAGGCGGCCGGCGAGCCGGCGCTCGCCGCCGAGGCGGCGGGGCACTGGGCCGGAGCCGGACGCGATGCCGAGGAACTGCTCGCACGGGTTAGAGCGGCCGAGGCCGCCGAGGGGGTCTTCGGCTACGCTGAGGCGGCGGCACACTGGCGGCGGGCCATTGAATTGCGGCACACCGCGTCGTCCTTGCCGCAGGACCCCGCCGGAACTGATCTGCCTGGCTGGTACCTGCGGGCCGTCGACGCCCTGCTCGTAGCGGGCGACAGCGAGCAGGCTGGTGTACTCGCCGACGAGGCGTACCGCCTGTACGCGGGTCACTCCGATCCAGCCATCGCCGCGGTCATTCAAGAGCGGGCTGGGCGCATCCGGGCAGTACGGGTCACGCTTCTTGGCCGGCCGGACGCCTCCGACAGCGGCCTAGCGCTCATCAAACGTGCGTTGCAGGTGTTCGAGCGGGCACCGCCGTCCATTGACCAGGCCGAGGCCTGGTTCTACTACGCCATGCTCTTCGGCGAGACGCAGCCGGACGTTTTCATTTCCGCGGCCAACCGGGCGCTGGACATTGGCGAAAGGGTCGGGGCCACGGCGCTGATGTCCCGCACCCTGTCGCTGCTGACGCTCGGCAGCTTCAACGAAGGCCAGGTCGAAGACGGGTTCAGGCTCATTCACCGTGCGCGGGCACTTGCCGTACGTTCAGGCGACGCCGATGCTGCCTTGTCGGTGGCCGTGTTTGAGAGCGCAGCCCTGCTAAGCGTCGCGCGGTTCCACGATGCCGCCGCGGCGGCGACGCAGGCGCTGGAAGCGGCCCGCCAGGCAGGCTTGCGGGCTTATTACAAGACTTCGATCCTGGCCGCCAACGCGGCGGACGCGCTGCTTTGCCAGGGCCGCACGGCCGAGGCCGGGGCACTCATCGATCCGCTGACTGCCGGGACGCCGGACGGCGAGCACAGGTTCGTGCACGGGCTCCGCGCCGACATCGATGTGCGGCGCGGTGACCTCGCAGCGTCGAGCGCGAGGTGGGACGCGATCGAGGCGCTCGGCGACGTCGGGTTGCTTGGCAACGCGCGCGAAGAGATCGAGCGGATGATCGAGCTCGCGGTCTGGGCCGGGCGCCCCGATGACGCGCTCGAGCTCGTGCACCGTGGACTCGCACTGGTCAGCAAGGCCACCTACCTGGCGAAGTTCTGCGGGCGGCTGCTGGCAGCAGGGATGCGGGCCTGCGCCGATCTGGCCGAGCGGGCACGCGCGAGCCGCGGCATGTCCGCAGCCGGACCGCTTGCCGCCGCTGAGGAGCTAACGAGCTGGGTCGAGCAAACGGGCGGCGCGGCGCTCACCGACCACGATTTCGTGGCCACCATCCCGGCCGAACGCGCGACCTGGAACGCTGAGCGCACTCGGCTTCTGGACTCCAGCGACCCGGCCGCCTGGAGTGCGGCGGCGAGCGCCTGGCAGGACCTAGGCTGCCCGCACCGGGCGGGGTACGCGTGGTGGCGGCAGGCCGAAGCCGAGTTGTACGCCGGTCAGAGCCGGGCGGCGGCCGCGACTTTGCAGGCCGCCACCGAGGCCGCCGACGGACACGCGCCGCTGCTGTCGCGAGTCCACGCGCTCGCGCTGCGAGCTCGCGTCCCCGTGCAAGCCGGGCCCGAACCCGCCGCGGAAACCAAAAAGCAGGCCGAGGTGCCGGACAGGCTTGGGCTGACCAGCAGGGAGCTTGCCGTGCTGCGCTTGCTCGCGACCGGCCGTACCAACGCGCAGATCGGCGCGGAACTGTTCATCAGCCCGAAGACGGCTAGCGTGCACGTCACCAGCATCCTGCGAAAGCTCGGCGTCACCAGCCGGGTGCAGGCGGCGGCGGTAGCCGAACGAGCCGGCCTGCTGCACGACCTAAGGACGTCCTGAGGCGAATCTAAGTCCTCCCCGGCGCAGATAGTGCGCGCTCGCCCGATCCGCGCCCGGCCCGCGCGGCGGCATCCTCGGCAGCAGGCAACCAAGCCCGACCGAGGAGGACACCCATGGACGAGTGCAGCTCACGCGGACCGCGGGTCCGCTGGAACGCCAAGCGGAAGGCCGCGGCGATAGCCGTCCCCGCTGCTATCGCCAGCGTGCTGTGGCTCGCATTGCCAGCCAGCGCCGCACCAGCGGCAGGTGCTGCCCGCGCCAACGACTTCATCCAGCTCATGACCACATCCGCGACGTCGAATAACCTTGGCGCCATCGAGACCGGCGCGTTGTTTACCGGCGCCGGCGTCGACCACTCGGGTAACACCGTCGATACTCTCGTCTTCCCTGGCGGGACGTATAAGGCCTGGCACGGCACGGGCAAGGGCACACAGACGCTCAACCCAAGGACGTGCCTGCTCACGGTCAACCTGCACGGCACCGACTACGCGTTCGGCGGTACCGGGAAGTTCCGTGGGATCAGGGCCCGCGGAACGTGGCAGGCACGTGTCCTGGCCGTCTTCGCCAGATCCGGCGGGAAGTGCGCGACGACCAAGGTGCCGCTCGCCTACCAGCAGATCATCACGGGGTCTGGAGTGGTGACCAAGCTCTGATCCCGCATCGCAGCCCTACCGCCCGAGGCGGCACGGAACGGCCCTGGACCACGATCCGCAGGTCCGGGGCCGTACTGACAGACGTTGAAACCCCGAGGTTGCGCTTCCAGGAGCTTCCAGGCTCTCTTCGGATACCCCGTCTGGGTATACAAATCGGGCGGCGACCATGATCGTGGGTCGTTGGGGTACGAATCCGCCCCCCTTTGACCCATGATCATGAAAGGGGCCATCCGCGCTCGCCGCCGACCGGGCTCGAATATGCCGATAAATCCAGATATATCGGTCGGCATACCCCCTGCCGTTGTGGCATCCGGAACCCCGATCCGGTGACGCCTGGGGCGCAGACCCCCACGCTTTCAATCTCTGCAGGATGCTGAGGGAGCGGCGACCAGGCCACCGCTGAGCCGGCGCGGCCGACTCTCGCCCTCATCACCGCGCCGCGCTGGCGTCGGCCGCGACGGGGTCGCTCGCGACGGCGTCAGGGTGGGCCATCCCGGCCATCGTCCGTCGACGCATCCCTGGCTGGCCGATGACGAACAGGCCCGACGCGGCCGCCACCACGGCGACCACGACAAGCAGCACGCGGTAGTTCACCACGGTGATCAGCGCCGCGCCGATCGCGATCGACGCGGCCTGGGGAATCGTCAGCACCAGGTTGAGCACGCCGAACACCCTGCCCATCATCGCCGCCGGCGTCCGCCGCTGGAACGCGGTGATCCCGGCCACGCCCAGCCACGGGCCGGTGAAGCCGGCGACGAACATGCCGGCGAGCACCACCACGAGGTCCGGCGCGGTCAGCGCCAGCATCGCCAGGGTCAGGCAGGCCAGTCCCATGGCGAGCAGCACCGGCTCGGATACCCGCCTGAGCAGCGGCGCGGCGGCCATGCCGGCCAGGACCGCGCCCACGCCCTGCACCGTGGTCAGCACGCCGAGGAACGACGCGCTGTGGTGCAGGCCGGCGGTGACGACGGAGAAAGACGCCGACTCGGTGAAGCCGACGGTAAGGACGCTGAACCCGAGCGCGAGCATGATCGTCCGCAGCACCGGCTCGGCCCAGATGAAATGGAACCCGGCGGCCACCCCGCCCTGACCGCCCTGACCGCCCTGACCGTCATGACCGCCATGACCGTCATGACCGCCCTGACCGTCCGGGGCACCGCCGGCCGCCGCCACGTCTCCTCTGCCGCCGTCCATAGGTGAGGCCGCCGCGGCCGGAGCCGGCGGCATCCGCAGCAGGAGCAGCGATACGACGGCGACCAGGAACGTTGCCGCGTCGATCTGCGCGATCACCGCGCCGCCGACGACGGTGAACAGCCCGGCGCCGATCAGCGGCGTGACGAGCTGGAGTCCCTGGTTGAGGGTCTGCTGCGCCCCGTTGGCCTCGGCGAGCAGGTCCGGCGGCACCAGGGCGGGCACCAGGGCGGTCTGCGCCGCTTTGATCACCGACCCGGTCACCCCGTACAGGAAGATCACCGCATAGACGATCCAGATGTCGCCGCGCCCGTGGACAAGCGCGATGGGCAGCACGATCGCGGCGCTGAGCAGGTTAGCGACGACAAGCAGCGGCCGGCGCGGGTACCGGTCGGCGAGCACGCCCCCGAAAGGCGAGAAGAGGTTCCCCGCGATGTAACAGAAGAACACGAGCCCTGCCCAGGCGGAACTCCCGGTCAGCTCCTTCATCCAGATCCCCATCGCGAACCAGAGAGAGGAGTCGCCGAGCGTGGAGACGACGTTGCCGAACAGGAAGATCCGCGCGTTACGTATCCGCAGAAGTTTCCGCACCATCAGCTCCTGAAAATGCGGTTCCCCTTTAATCACGACCCGTAAATTACCCGCTGAGTTTATAAAAAGCAATAAAGAAAAAGCGGACCATTATTCCAGGTTTTGTGTTATAATTGGTTTCAACGATGGTGATGGCGGTCAGCCCGCCCGACGGTAGCGGCTGGGTGCCGGCCGGACTGTTTTCGCCTCGAAGATGTCGATGTCACGCGCGGTCCGCTCGACCGCGCCGTCGCGCTGCAGCTGGTAGTACAGGCCACGGCCGCGGTCAACGCTGTGGTAGGTCAGGTCGGCATAGGCGACCTGCGGCGCCGACAGGGGCAAGTCATTCGCGGCACGGTACCGCTCGATGAACTGGTGCTTGATGACCCAGTCGATCTCCCGCGCGATGGCGTCAAGGTTGCCTGCCGCTATCGCGTCGAGCGCCCGCTGCCACAGTCCGAGGACGCGCTGGCTGACCGCGTCCGTGCCGCGTTCGTCGGTGAAGTCCCGTGCCCTGGCCAGGTAGTCGCGCTGGATGTCGAGCGCGCTCAGCTGCCTGCCGTCCGCCAGCCGCAGCAGGCGCCGCCCGGTGATGTCGCGGCTGACCTCCTCCATGGCCTGGACCGGCTTGCCCAGCGCCAGCTCCGGCGGCACGGTACCCGCGTCGGCCATGCGCAGCACTAGGTCAGTCGCGCCCGCCTTGAGCAGCCCGGTGGTCTCGCTCATGCTGGGGTCGCTGACCATCACCCGCAGCCGCCGCGATCCCGCGGCCGCGTCGCGCGGCTCGTCACGGGTGCTGATAAACGGCCGGCGCCGGCGGGTGGCCCTGAACGGCCCGTCGGCCCCGGCCGCGGGCTCGGCCTGCCGGCTGAGGCAGTACACGGCGCCACCCGGTGTCCGCGCCACAGCGCCCGCACCGCAGATGAGCTGCCTGGTGACCAGGAACGGGATCAGGACGTCGGCGAGCTGGCCGAACTCGCCGCGCCGGGCGATCACGTAGTCCTCCTGGCAGCCGTATGGGCTGTCCGCCGGGTCAAGGTTGACCTTGAGCAGCGAGATCTCGCCATCGATGTCTTGCTCGAGCAGCCTCTGGCCGGAACCCGCGAGCAGCCCTTCCAGGATCCGCTCCCCCGCCTTGTCATGGACGACCAGCTCAGGCACGCTGCCGCACTCCGGCGTCGCGTATACCGGGCGGCTGGCCTCCCCCAGGTGCAACCGGCCCCCGTTCCTGAGCACCACGCCGGTGGCCTGGCCGCCGGACGCGACAGTGCCGAACAGGCGGCGCCCCGCTTCCTCCGAGGACAGTTGCCACGGCCCGGCGGCGGAGAAGACGACGCTGTAGGAGTTGCTCAGCCCGAGGATGCGCTTGTCCACAAGGTCAAGGCTAGGCGCTCTCCTTCCCGAGCGCAGCATCGGCGACTCTCACGGACGCAGCAGTTGCCGCACCCGTGCGGCCTCGCGGGTGAGGTGGTCGCGCTCCGGCACGCTGGTAGCGGCGCGGGAGGCCTGCGCGTACAGCTCGGCGGCGTGCTCGAGGTCGCCGGCGCGTTCGCGCAGATATGCGGTCACCGCGGTGTAACGGGGCAGGTCGGGGCTTAGATCAGCCAGCGCCGCCAGGCCGGCCTGCGGTCCGTCGGCCTCGCCGACCGCCACCGCGCGGTTGAGCCGCACGACCGGGTTGCCGGTGCGGAGCAGCAGTTCGTCGTACCACTCCACGATCTGCACCCAGTCGGTCTCGACGGTGCTCGGCGCGTCCGCGTGCAGGGCGGCGATGGCGGCCTGTGCCTGGTATTCGCCCAGCCGGTCGCGGGCCAGCGCGGCCTGCAGAATCGTCACCCCCTCGGCGATCAGGCCGGTGTCCCAGCGCGATCGATCCTGCTCGGCGAGCGGCACCAGCCGGCCTCCCGGGCCAGTGCGGGACGCGCGGCGCGCGTGGTGCAGCAGCATGAGCGCCAGCAGCCCCGCGACCTCGGGCTCGTCGGTCAAGGCGACGAGCTGGCGGGTGAGGCGGATCGCCTCGGCCGCCAGGTCGACGTCTCCGCTGTACCCCTCGTTGAAGACCAGGTAGAGCACGCGCAGCACCGTCCCGAGATCCCCGGGCTGGTCGAGCGGCAGGCCTGTGAGCCGCCGCTTGGCCCGGCTGATCCGCTGTGCCATCGTCGCCTCCGGCACGAGGTATGCCGTCGCGATCTGCCGGGTCGTCAGCCCGCCGACCGCGCGCAGCGTCAAGGCGACGGCCGAGCTCGGCGGCAAGACGGGGTGCGCACACAGGAAGTAGAGCCGCAGCGTGTCATCCGTGGCGGGCGCCGGACCGGCGGGAGGCTCGACCTCTACGGCGAGTTCCCGCCCCCGCCGTGACGCCTCGGCGCGGGCGGCGTCGAGGAACCTGTGCCACGCGACCGCGACGAGCCACGCTTTCGCATCGCGCGGCGGATCGCCCGGCCACGTTTCCAGCGCCCGGATCAGCGCCTCCTGCACCGCGTCCTCGGCCGACGCGAAGTCGGCTCCGCGCCGGACGAGGACACCGGTCACCGCGGGCACGAGCTCCCGCAGCAGCGACTCGTTCACTCGGTGACCGTAGGCGGCTCGGTCAGAAACGGCCGGACCTCGAGCCACTCGTAGATCGGCTTGCCGTTGGGCCCGGGAGCGGCGGACAGCTCCCCGGCCAGCTCGACCGCGCGGTCCCAGGACTCCACGTCGATGACCATCCAGCCGGCGATGAGGTCCTTGGTCTCCGCGAACGGGCCATCGGTCACCGGCGGGCGCCCCTCGCCGTCATACCGCACCCACGCCCCCTGGGGCGCCAGTGCCTGGCCGTCGACGAACTCACCCGACTCCTCCAGGCGGGCCGCGAAGTCGCGCATGTACTGGATGTGCGCGTCGACTTCAGCTGGCTTCCACTGGTCCATCGGCGCGCAGTCGACAGCGGGGGTCGGGCCACCTCGGTAGTGCTTGAGCAGCAGGTACTTCATGGCGGTTCTCCTTCTTCGTCACGCGGCCTGTCGTGGCCACTCGTGTCCCTGGGACGGAGCCAGCGCCACGTTCTCGACACCCGGCGGCAGGCCAATGTCGGCTGCCCGCCACCTCCCCTGCAGGATAGGCGCCAGAGAAAGAGCGACAGGTTTTGTACTGTGCCTGCATGGCATGGACTTTCTCAGGGGTGTTCCTCGACGGCGCCGCCGGCGACCGGATCGTTGTCGGGACGGGCGAGCCGGAGGAACTGCCCGGCAGGTACGCGCTGGCAGGGCTGGTCGACGCGCACTCGCACCCGACTGTCGCCACTGACGAACGCGGGCCCTACCTCGCGGATGGCGACTACGGCGCCGCGCGGCTCGACGAATACGCGGCCAGCGGGGTTACGGTGATCCGCGACGCGGGGGGCCTTAGCCCGGTCACCCTCAGCTTCGCGCGCACCGCGGTGGCCGGGCGTCCGGTCGTGACCGCGGCTGGCCGTTTCCTCGCCCCGGCTAACCGGTACTACCCCCGGATGTACTCCCCCGCCGCGCCGGACGAGCTCACCGCCGCCATTGCGGCCGAGGTGGCGGCCGGAGCGGCGTGGGTGAAGATCATCGGCGATTTCCCTGAATGGGGCGCAGGCGGCCCGGTGCCGGACTCGACGACGGCGACATACGACCTCGACACGCTGCGGCAGGCGATCGACGCGGCCCACGCGGCCGGAGCGCGGGTCGCTGTGCACTGCAATCTCCCCGATTCAGGGCTGGCGGAGATCGGCGCCGATTCGATCGAGCATGGCCAGGCGCTCGGGTATTCGGAACTCCAGACGCTCGGCGCCCGCGGCGGCGCCTGGACGCCGACGCTGTGCGCTGTGCTTCACAACCGCGATTCTCCCGATCCGGCGGTCCGCGCGCGAGTCGGCGAGTTGCGCGAACGGCTCCGCGAACGCCTCCCGTACGCCGTCGCCCATGATGTCCGGGTGCTGGCCGGCACGGATGTCGTCGGGACGATCGCGCAGGAGATCGCGCTCTTGGCCGATCACGGCCTTACCGTTGAGCAGGCGATCGCCGCGGCCGGCTCGCTCGCGCGTGACTTTCTCGGCATCCACCCGGCAGGCGACATCGTGACGTACGACGATGACCCGCGAGACGATCCTGGTGTGCTGGCCAGCCCTGCCGCCGTCGTGGTCCGCGGAGTTCGGGTGCGCTAAGCTCCCAAGGGGCGGCGACCATGATCACGGGTCAGAAGTGGTCGAATTCAGCCGGCTATGACCCATGATCATGAAAGGCACCGCCTGCTGCTCCGCAGCCGGAAGCCGCTGGGGCCGAGGCCCCCAAGTTTCAATGACTGTAAGCCACGTCGTCAGGCGGACGATCTTCACCCACCGGTCAGTGATCGCCCCAGAGCACCCGGTGCCACAACCGCCGAGTCAGCAGCACCCGCCATGACGTGAACTGGCGCGGGCGCTTGTCGTTCCAGCCGTGGATGCACTGGCCGTCGCCGAGCAGGCAGTCACCAGGACAGTCGCCGGCGCAGTGCCGGCAGTGCCTGGCCTGCTTGACCTCCGGCATGTGCCACTCCACTGGGGATCCGCGCGACCGTCTGGCGATCACGCTCGCGTGTGCTGGCCCTCCCCGCATCATAGGCAGCTCGGTCCGGGCGGCCTACATCGTCAGCAGGTCGCGCACGGCGCCGGCGAGCCGGCCGTAGTCGTCCGCGGTGTTGTACGGCGCGGCCGCGATGCGCAGGTAACCGGCTCCGTCGAAGCTCACCGGCGCGGCCTCGACCCGCTGCCGTGAGAGGGCCTCGTAGAACGGTTCGACGCGCTCGGCGGACGCGAGGACTCCGTGCGGAAGCGGGACCAGCCGCATCGTAGGCGCGGGCGTGGCCGGGAGCCGGCGCAGCGGTACGCCAAGGGCCTCAGCGACGCTCTGCTGCCCGTCGGTCACCAGGCTGGCGAGCCCGCCGACGGCCTCCCAGCCGCCCAGCGCTTCCCAGTACGCCAGACCGTCCGCGGCAGCGAGCCAGCCGGCGTAGTCCCAGGTGCCCGGGTAGTCGAACGACGCGGCATACCCGTCTTCGAGCTGCCAGCTGAGCACCGTCGGCGTCACGTCGGCTCCCGGCCGGCTCCACAGGATGGCGCTGCCGCGCGGGGTGTACGCCCACTTGTGCAGGTTGCCGATCCAGTGGTCGGCGCCGAGCGCGGCGATGTCGTCGGGCAGCTGGCCGGGCGCGTGCGCGGCGTCGACGAGCACGCGGGCGCCGGCGTCGGCGGCAGCGGCGGCCACGGCCGCGACGGGGACGACAGTCGCGGTCGGCGAGGTGATCCGGTCGACCACGACCAGCCGCGTGCGGGCCGAGCAGGCGGCCGCGTAGGCCTGCACGATGACGTCGTCCTCGGCGCCGACGGGAAAAGCCGCCTCGACCACCCGTGCCCCGGCGCACGCGGCGTGCCGATTGAGCGCCTTGCGGACCGCGCCGTAGCCGTGGGTGCCGATCACCAGCTCGTCGCCGGGGCGCAGCGCCAGCGAACCGAGCACGGCGGACAGGCCCTCGGACACGTTGCGCACCCAGGCCGCGCGGGACGGGTCGACGCCGAGGAACCCGGCCGCGCGCTCGCGCGCCGCCGCCACCAGCCCGGGAACCACGACGCGATTGAACCGGTGCGGGTTGCGTTCCGCCCGCTCGCGCCACGCCGCGGCGGCCCGCCGGACGGCGACCGGGGCGACGCCAAACGCGCCATGGTTGAGGTGCAGGACGTCGGGGTCGAGGCCGAAGGCCTCCAGGAATGCAGCGTCCACGAGCCGATCCTGCCATCTTTGGAGCCGGTCAGCCCAGCCACGCCACGCCAGCCGGTCAGGCAGGCTCACACTCGACCAAAGTGGCTCAAGGATCACCCGCGGCCGGGTGATATCTCGGGCCGTACGACCGGCCATTGTGGTTAACCGAGTAAGCGGGCTGCGAGGCGGAATGACCTACGTGACCAGGCAGCCCTCCTCGGGCCAAGGCCGCCCACGGGGAGGCCCTCCGGCTGGGATTCGACCGGCATTTCTTCGCGGTGGATTATCTGCGCACTCTGGCGGCCATCGACGCCGCACGGCGGGTCCTGGCGGGAACCCGGTCCGTGCTGCTGACGCGGGCAGACGAGCTCGAGTCGCTGCTGCGCTCGTGGCTGGGTGACCGGACCTACGCTGTGGCGCTGGCCAGCGGGCTTCCGCTGGCCAGCGGGCTTCCGCTGGCCAGCGCTCGCCTCCTGATGGCCAGGATCGCGTTGGCGTTCCGCGATCATCGCAGCGCCACTGACTACCTCCGGGGACTGGCTTCGAGTGGTCTGACACCCC
>Ga0335073_10008731_pt1 | contig 14227 bp, 11 predicted proteins | sample Lox_Sample_22_FD_207093 | JGI IMG/M metagenome (GOLD analysis project Ga0335073, IMG submission 207093) | Soil microbial communities from Loxahatchee National Wildlife Refuge, Florida, United States - Lox_Sample_2.2 | ecosystem: Environmental > Terrestrial > Soil > Wetlands | place: USA... | reverse complement strand
TGCATCCGTCCGATAACTCGGACCGCTGACCGCCTGTGACCGCAATCTCGGGTGGCAAGCGACGAGGCCGGCTTCCTCGCGGAGCCGGCCTCCCGTCATGCTGGCCCTCCGTCACCCGGTCAGGGTGAGGACGCGCCCGGGCGCGGCGCCCAGAATTTCCCCGACGACCGACCTGCCGCGGCTGCCGGGCCGTGGGCAGGGACCCGTCTTCACCAGATCTCCGGGTCTTCATGACCACGGTCCGCACGTCATGCGGACGCGAGCGAGGCCTCGTGACCAAGACCGACAGCCGGGCGGGCGCGGCGGCCCGCACCATGATCCTTCCGCTGGCGCTGGCGCAGTTCATCGCCAGCTACGCGGCCACCAGCATGAACGTGGCGATCGGCGCGATCGCCAAAGATCTGGGCACGACCGTGGCCGGGGTTCAGACGGCGATCACGCTGTTCACGCTGACGATGGCGGCGCTGATGATCCCGGGCAGCAAACTGACCGACATCTGGGGCCGCAAGAGGTGCTTTGTCGCCGGCCTCGTCGTGTACGGCATCGGTGCGCTCCTCGCCACGCTCGCCCCCGCGATCGGAGTGATGATCTTCGGCTACTCGATTCTGGAAGGCGTGGGCTCGGCCCTGATGATCCCGCCGATCTACATCCTGATCACCGTGGCCTTTCCCGATATCACGTCGCGAGCCCGGTACTTCGGCGTGGTCAGCGGGGCCGGCGGCCTGGGCGCTGCCGCCGGGCCCCTGATCGGCGGCCTTGTCACCAGCGCGATCAGCTGGCGCGCGGCGTTCGGACTGCAGGTGCTGACGGTGGCATGGATCGCCGTTCTGGCCCGCCGGATCACCGACCCGCCCCGCTCCGGGCGCAGGCCGCGTTTCGACCTGACCGGGGCCGTGCTGTCGGCCGCCGGGCTGTTCTTCGTCGTGCTCGGCGTGCTGCAGTCGCGGACATACGGCTTCTTCGTCTCGCGCGCGGACTTCTCGGTCGGGAGCACGGTGGTGATACCCAAGGGGTCCGTGTCCCCCGTCTGGCTGTTCGTCGGCATCGGCGCGCTGTTCCTGCTGTGGTTCTTCCTGCACATCCGGTCCGCGGAGAACAAGCACAAAGATGTGCTGCTTCCGCTGCGCCTGTTCCGGGACCGGGTGACCAACCTCGGGCTGGGCACGCAGGTCATCCAGTGGCTGGTCCTACAGGGCTCGTTCTTCGTGGTCTCGGTCTACCTGCAGGAGGTCAACGGGTACAGCGCGATCAAGACCGGGCTGCTGCTCACGCCGGCCACGATCGGGATCCTGGCATCCTCGGCAGCCGCCGACCGGCTCGCCAGGCGCCGTTCGCAGCGGACCCTGATCATCGCCGGCTTCCTGGTCACCGCCGCCGGAACGGCCCTGCTGCTGGCGCTGGTCCGGGCGCACTCCGGCATCATCACGTGGATTCCGGGCCTGCTTCTCGTCGGCCTCGGGACCGGGGTCATGCTGACCTCGTCGGTCAACGTCGTCCAGTCGAGTTTCCCCGACAGCGATCAGGGCAACATCTCGGGGCTGTCCCGCAGCGTCTCCAACCTCGGATCCTCGTTCGGCACCGCGCTGGCCGGCTCGATCCTGGTCGCCGTCAAGCTGCCGGCCGGGAAGCCGTACGCCGCGGCCCTGGCCACGCTCGGAGTGATCACCCTAATCGGCCTGGTCCTCGCGCTGCTGATCCCGCGCCAGCCGGCCGAAGCCGGCGCCGACGGCCAGGTGACGTCGTAAACGATCGGCACGTGCCCACGGGAACGGCGTCGCTCACGAGTCCGGAGGCCGCCAGGACCACGCCCGGCCGGCCGGGCCGCCACGGCAGATGCCCGCGTCACGTCCCCAGCATCGCGCCGCGGGCTCCCGCCGTGCCGCGCCAGTATACGAACACGAGTTCGACGATGTCGAGAGAAAGTATATGGTTACCAGAAACCGCCCTGGAAGGTGAGAAACCTTCGTGCCCGGGTGGAGCAGAACCCTGATGTGACCCGGGCCGGCCGCCCCGCGGGACCGGGCTGGCATGGACGCGAGTACTCTGCCAGCGTCTGCCGTCCCCGGTCCCCGGGCGGCCATTTCCTCATCCTGGACTCCGGTGAGGTCCCTGTCTCGCCCCAGGAGCCGGGAACGGGCGAATCTGCTTAAGCGCAATCGGTGCCGTCGGTCGCGGGGGCGCAGGGCGGGGCCGCTGGCTGTGCGGGTTCTGTAGGGGGCTGCTCCCCTTTCCCGCCCGGCACCTGGGCGCGGGGTGGTGGCGCTCGGCGGGATGTTTCGGGCCGCAGCCCGAGGCTGACGACGGCCTCGGCCACCGAGCGCAAGCTGGCGGAGTGGCTGCGGGCGTGCCGGCGAAGCACCTCGAACGCCTCATCCACGGAGATGCGCCGCTCGGCGGCCAGAACGCCTTTGGCCTGCTCGATCACGATCCTGCTGTCGAGCGCCTCGCGCAGCTGCTCGTTAACCCGGCGCTCGCGGTCCAGCTCCCTGGCGTGTACCAGGTAGCCCGTGGCCATGTCCGTCAGGACGGCGGCGGTGCCGAGGTCAGTGACCGACCAGTCCCGCCGCGAGGTGCTGTACAGGTCCAGCGCCCCGATGCTCTCGCCGTCATGGCGCATGGGCACCGAGGCAACGGCGGCGATGCCCGCCGCCCGGGCGGCCGCCTGGTAGGCGGCCCATCGGCAGCCGACCCCTGACAGGTCGGCGATCGCGACCGCCGACCCGCCTCGGCATGCTTCCACGCAGGGGCCGGCCTGACCGGCCTCCTGGATGCGCTCGAGGCGGGCCAGACTCTCCCCGGTCGCGACGGCGAACCCCACCTGGCCGGAGTCCAGCAGCGACACCCCGCAGCCGGCCACGCCGAGCACCGACGTGGCCCGCTCGGCAAGGTCGGTCAGTACCTCGCTCTTCGCTGAGGACTGGGCGAGTGTTCGCGCGAACTCCGACACCGCAAAGGTGATCTGTTCCTGACCGGCCATCTGGCGCCTTATCGTTGGCCCACGTCCGTGACTCCGCGCTACCGCGACCCGGCAAAAGCGCAGCGCCGTGAGGCAGTGATGCAATCCCAGCGTAACGCGGGGGCGCTCCCGCCCGCATGTGCCGGGGGGCGCGTCAGCACGACCGGAGTTCGCCTCCCCCTGATGGCGTCGGCCATGGTCAATCGCACGCAGCGACGCGACCCGGCCGGTCGGCGGCGATTCGGCATTGACCAGGGCCAGACTGCAGCAAGAGATCGCCGAGCCCAGTCCGGGCCGTCAAACCAGCGAACTGCGGGGCGCGACACGCAGTACCTGGACATTCACGTCCAGCCGCTTTGGGCCAGCGACGGCCTGAGCGCCGGGGTGATGCTGATGTTCGTCGATGCCTCGGTCACCACCCGGCTGCAGATGGAAGTCAGGTGCAACCGGGAGGAACTGGACACCGCGCACGAGGAACTCCAGTCGACCAACGAGGAGCTGGAGACGACCAACGAGGAGCTGGAGACGACCAACGAGGAGCTGGAGACGACCAACGAGGAGCTCCAGTCGAGTATCGAGGAGCTGGAGACGACCAACGAGGAGCTCCAGTCGACCAACGAAGAGCTGGAGACCACCAACGAGGAACTCCAGTCAGGTAACGAAGAACTCGAGACGATGAACGAGGAGATGCGGGTCCGGACCGCGGAACTCGACGAGGCGCGGACCTTCCTTGAAGGGGTACTGTCCAGCGTGGCCGCGGGAGTGGTGGTGCTCGACGCGGACCTGAGGGTCAGAAGCTGGAACAAGGGCGCCGAAGAGCTCTGGGGACTGCGCGCCGACGAGGTCAACAACCAGGTATTCTTCCAGCTCGATTTCGGGCTGCCGACCGGGGAGGTCCGCGGCATCGTGAATGACTGCCTCGCGTCCAGCCGTCGGACGGGCCCGGTTCAGGTGGTGGCCATCAACCGCACCGGCCGCACGATCACGTGCACGGTCACCTGCTCCCCGCTCAAGGGCGACGGTGACGGTGAAGGCGCCGTCCTCCTCATGGAAGAGGTCTACCATGACCGACCGGCATGACTTGCCGGACTTCCATGCACTAAGCAGGTGAGGGCGAGGCTGGCGACTCAGGTCCCCGACCGGGCGGCTGGTCAACCAGGTGCGCTCGCTGCCTGAACACGGCGTGACGGACGCGGCCGATGAGCTCGTCCAGGTCGGTGATGGCGTGCTGGGCCAGACCCTCCAACGGTCCGTCGAGCAGGCTGGCGGCGGACTCCAGCGCTAGGCCGGCCTCAAAAATCCGGTTGATGACGGCCATGGCCAGGTCAGGACCGATGCTGATGCCGTGGTCGGCCCGGGCGCCCGCCGGCGCGGGCGGATCGGGGGGATCCGCGTGCCTGGACGGCACCCCGTCGACCCGGCCGTGCCCGATGACACCAACGCAGACAACGAGGCTCTGCGGCGGGACCGGGCGCCACCACCATCGGCTCCACTGAGGGCCGCCGGGGCCGGCTACCTGGCAGTCGGCACTGCCGGCTTCGCTCGCGGCCGCGGCCTGGCGAAGGCGGGCCAGGAGCCCGGGCCGCAGCCGCGGCTCGACCACGTCAAGCCACCGGCCACCGTCTGAGCCCAGCACGCTTGCCCAGGCCGAATTCGCCGCGAAGGCGGAGCCATCGGCCGCAAGCACGATCGCCGGGAGGGGAATCCAGCCCAGCCAAGTCGCATGCTCAGCCGAAGTACGCGGTTCAACCATCCGCCTGTCCCTGGTGCTCGATCGGTGATCACTAGGAAGGTGGAACCCGAAGGCAGGGCGCCTCCTCGTCGTAGTCCTAGCGCCGCCGGGAATCAGGGCGCCGCTCGGTTCAAGCGCCGGGGATCAGGGCGCCGATTAGCCGCAAGCGCCGGGGATCAGGGCGCCATTCAGGCGAGGTGAACCAGTCCTAGGCTACTCAGCCGGCGACGAAGGTGTAAACGGCGCACCCAGCCCGGGAGGCGATGCTCGGAGGACGGCTCACGGCCCGGCGTACGCTGTGATGCGTGCCAGCGCCGCATCACCTAAGGATCACGAGCCGCCGGGTCGCCCGGGTCATCGCGACATAGCGGTCGACCGCTCCTTCGATGCCCTGGCCGAACGCCGCCGGGCCGACGAGGACGACCAGGTCGAACTCGAGCCCCTTCGACAGCTCCGGGGCCAGCGACCGGACGCGGGGCGCCGGCGGGAACGCGGGATCGCCGATGACGCAGGCGATTCCCTCCGCGTTCGCGGCGAGCCAGGTGTCGAGGATCGCGTCCCGCTCGGAAACTGAGCCGTGCGCGACGGGGACGCCGGTGCTGCGGATGGAGACCGGCACGTTGGCGTCAGGAAGCACGGCCCGGATGACCGGCTCGGCTTCCGCCATGACCTCTTCCGGCGTCCGGTAGTTGATGCTCAGCCAGGCGAGGCCGATCTGGTCGAGCCCGATCCGCTCGAGCCGTTCCTGCCACGACTCCGTGAACCCGTGCCTGGCCTGGGCGCGGTCCCCGACGATGGTCAAGCTGCGCGACGGGCAGCGGAGCAGCAGCATCTGCCATTCGGCGTCGGTCAGTTCCTGGGCCTCGTCCACGACGATGTGCGCGAACGGGCCGGCCAGCAGGTCCGGGACGGCGGCCGGCAGCGCGGCCTGGTCGACCAGCGCGTCTTGGAAGTCCTCGCCGCGCAGCATCGTCACCAGGCCGACGCCGTACTCGTCGTCGGCCGCCTCGATGAGGTCATCCACGACGCGGGCCATCTGCTCCCGTTCGGCGGCGACGGCGGCGGCACGCCGGCGCGTACGTCGTGACGCCACCGGGTCGCCGAGCCGCTGCCGTGCGGCGTCCAGGAACGGCAGATCGGACACGGTCCAGGCCTGAGCGTCGCCGCGCTGCAGCTTCGCGACGTCGCCGGGGCTGAGCCAGGGAGCGCACAGGCGCAGGTAGGCGGGTACCGACCACAGGTCACCGACGAGGTCGGCCGCTTCGATCAGCGGCCACGCACGGCCCAGGGCCGTGAGCAGTTCCTCGTTCTGCAGCAGCGACTTGCGGAGCAGGTGCGCCGGGACGTCGCCGTCGTGCTTGTCCATAAGGATCGTGAGGAGTTCCTCCCAGACCTGGTCGCGCGCCTCGTTGTGCGGAGTACCGGGATCTGGTGCTTCGAAGGCCTCGGCCCAGTCGTCGGGGCTGAGCCAGATGTCGGACCAGTGAGTCTCGACCGTCATCCCCTTGGCAGGCGGCTTCTCGTAGAACCTGACGGCCGGCTCGATCGCCTGCACAAGGTTCGCGGACGATTTCAGGCGGGCCACGTCCGGGTCGGACTCGACCGCTGCCGTGGCCCCCTCGGCGACCAGGTCCCGCAGGGTGCAGGTCTGCACGCCCTCCTCACCGAGGCTGGGCAGAACGTCGGCGACGTAGGCCAGGTAGGGCTGGTGCGGGCCGACGAACAGCACGCCGCCCCGCCGGTGACCGAGGCGAGGATCGGAGTAGAGCAGGTAGGCGGCGCGGTGCAGGGCGACGACGGTCTTTCCGGTACCCGGACCACCGTCGACGACGAGAGCGCCGCGGGATCCCGCGCGGATGATCGCGTCCTGATCGGCCTGGATGGTGCCGAGCACGTCTCGCATCCGGGCCGACCGGCTGCCGCCCAGGCTGGCGATGAAGGCGGACTGGTCGTCGAGCGCGGCGTGCCCTTCGAGCCCGTCCGGGGTGAACACCTCATCCCAGTAGTCGCTGATCCGGCCGCGGGTCCAGCGATACCGGCGCCGGCTGGCCAGGCCCATCGGGTTGGCGTGCGTTGCCCCGAAGAACGGCTCAGCTGCGGGGGAACGCCAGTCGACCATCAGCTGACGACCCGTGCCGTCCCTCAGGCCAAGCCGGCCGACGTACACGGGCTCGGTGTTGTCGGCGCCGACGATGCGCCCGAGGCATAGGTCCAGGCCGAAGCGGCGCAGCGCGCGCAGCCGAGCGGTCAGCCGGTGGATCTCCATGTCCCGGTCCAAGGCCTTCTGGCCTATGCCGCCGGGCGCCTTGCGCTCGGCATCCAGGCGGCCGGACAGCTCGGCGATCGTCTGCTCGAGGCTCTCCGCGATGGCCGCGAAGTGCTGCTCGTCGCCCGCGATCAGAGCCGGGCCGGCCTTGGCGCGGAGGCGGTCGGGAAGGGCAAACGGGCTGCCAGTCAGGGAATTCACAAGCCTCAACTCTCGTGTGATAGATCACGGCTGCACGAAGGTTCCGGTCTCGGCCTGCGATTATGCGGGACGACCCGGGTCTTGCCGCAAGCCCCCGGGTGCGCTATAGATTGAAACTGGAGGGGAGTGCGTGCTTCCCGTTCCTTTGATCGCGAGCGGTGCCAGCGCGAGCCCCGCCGATTCCTTTGGCGCTCTTGGTGTGCTGAGGCACGAGTCAGCGACCGGTGCTCCGCGGGGCGGGCGGTGATCAGCCCGGGCCAGCACCGGCGGCCGAGTTCTGCAATTCCGTAGCGCCAGGGTTGACCCTGATGCTCGCGGGATGCATCTCAGGGTCAGACCGGGGCTGATCCGGATCGACGCGGGCGGCCGGCGGCGGCAGCCTGAAGACGTCAGCACGAGCCTTCGACTGAATGGAAACCGATCACCATGCTCGCGATCATCGCCCTCGTCCTCATCGCCATCGTGGCGCTGGCCGTCCTCGGCCTCGCCGTGCACATCCTGTTCTCCCCGTGGCTGCTGCTGGCGGCCGTTGGCATCCTGGCCTGGCTCAAGTTCGGTCCGCGGCGAGCCCGCCGGTAGCCCGGTGCGTGGTCTGGGCGTCCGGCAGCGCGTGACCAGCTCGGCGGTTTCATCGATCGTGCCCGGCCTGCCGAGCGTGGTCGGTTTCCCACGGACACTGCGGCCGGTGACATAGACCGTGGCGCCCTCCTCGCCGAGCACGAGGGCGATGCCTTTTCAGCCGCCGCGGCTTGCGCCCGTCACCAGCGCAACGCGTCCCTGCACACGGCCCATATCGCTGAACCTACTGCCGGCTGTCGATGGTCAGCGCGGCTGTCGTTTCCAGATCGTGAGCCGGGGCCGGACCCCGGGGTCGGGGTCGAGTGCCCTGACAGGCGCCGTTGCAACCTTCGTGAACGTGTCATGCAGGTGGTCCAGCCTGGCGGTGCGGTAGCCTCCGTCGCCGATGTACGCGACGGTGTCCCCGCTGTAGTACGTCAGGCAATCACCCAGCGACGAGAACAGTGGCGGCCAGCACAGGAGCAGGGCACGGCCGGCGTGGCCGGACAAGACGGTCTGATCGCCCTGCTCGACGTGGGTCCACGGCTGGGCAGGCGAGTGGTACCTGTTGGCACGGTCTCCGTCCACGGGCGCCTGGTCGAAGGCGACGATATCAACGCCGATCGAGCGCAGCCTGTGTGCCCAGTATCCCGTGCCCGCGCCCATCTCGACCAGCGGCCCGAGCCCAGCGAGCATTGCCAGCGCGGAATCGCTGGGAAAGACATACGCGTAGCGCTGAGCCAGCCTCGAGAGAACGTCCTCGGCATCGACTGCCGGATCGGGAAGGCAGGCGTCATCGAGCATTTCAAGCGACTGGCTGAACTGGTCGTCTCGCATAACGCTGGTGTCCCGATTGAGGGGCGATGGCGCGTAGTTACCCCGCGCCGCCAACTCGTCGCTGGCGGCGCTGCCACCTGCCTTCTGACCTGGTCGGGGTGGCCGGATTTGAACCGGCGGCCTCTTCGTCCCGAACGAAGCGCGCTGCCAAGCTGCGCTACACCCCGCAAACCGCTCCCGAAGTCTAGCGGACCCCGCGCAGTGGCGCGTTCAGCTATCCCCGTCCCTCGGGACCAGGGTCAGCAGCGACGCCTCCGGCCTGCAGGCGAGGCGGAACGGTGCCCACGGCGAGGTGCCCAGGCCACCCGACACGTGCAGCCACGGCCGCCGCGGGTCGGATCCCTCGGCCGGGTGCCGGTGCAGGCCCCGTGCCCGCTCCGGGTCGATGCCGCAGTTGGTCACCAGGGTGCCAGACCACGGCAGGCAGACCTGGCCGCCGTGGGTGTGGCCGGCCAGCAGCAGGTCGTAGCCGTCTTCGGCGAACCGGTCCATCACCGACGGCTCGGGTGAGTGCATCACGCCCAGCCGAAGGTCGGCCGCCGGATCCGTCGGCCGGGCGATCTCCTCGTACCGGTCCCGGCCGATATGCGAGTCGTGGACGCCGCCCACCTCGATGTCCAGGTCCGCGGCTTTGATCCGGCCGCGCTTGTTGTTCGCGTCGAGCCAGCCGGCCGCCTCCATGCTCGCGCCGAGCTCGGCCCAGGGCAGGTCGGGGGACGTCCGGTGCGGGTGCAGCGTGCTGTCCCGCCACAGGTAGCGGGCGGGGTTCCTGGGCGTGGGCGAGTACAGGTCGTTGGAGCCATACACGAACACGCCCGGCCGGTCGAGCAGCGGCCCGAGCGCCTCAAGGAACGGCAGGACGGCGTCCGGGTGGGCGATCGAGTCGCCGGTGTTGACCACCAGGTCGGGCTGCAGGACATCCAGTGACCTGATCCAGGACAGCAGCCGGTGCCGGCCGGGCGTGAGGTGGGCGTCGGAGATGTGCAGCACCCGCAGCGGGCGGGCACCGGACGGAAGCACGGGGACCTCATACTGGCGGAGCGCGAACCAGTTGCGCTCGATCACGGTCGCGTAGCCGATAAGGCCGGCACCGGCCGCCGCGGCGCCAATGAGGGCTTGTCGTCGCATCCACACATGGTGCCATGCCCGGGGCCCTGATTCGTGCGGGGTGCGGCGCGCGGGCGGCGGTCCAGACGGCAGGATGGCCTCATGGCTGGACTGAAGGATCGGCTCCGCGCCGACCTCACCACTGCGATGAAGGCGCGCGACGAGGTGCGGACCAGGACGCTGCGCATGGCCCTCACCTCGATCTCCAACGAGGAAGTGGCCGGAGACTCGGCCCGCGACCTCAGCGACGACGAGGTGCTGCGGCTGCTGGCCCGGGAGGCCAGGCGGCGCCGCGAGGCGGCCGACGCCTTCGAGGCGGCCGGGCGCAGCGAGCAGGCGGCGGCCGAGAGGGCCGAGGACCGGGTCCTGGCCGAGTATCTTCCCGCGCAACTTGACGACGCCGAGCTTGCCGCCATCGTGGCCGAAGTGATCAGCGAGACCGGCGCCTCGGGCGCGGGCGCGATGGGTCAGGTGATGAAGGCGGTGACGCCGCGCGTGGCTGGCCGGGCCGAGGGCGGAAGGGTCGCCGCCGAGGTGCGGCGGGCGCTGGCCGGCTAAGCAGCGGAATGGCCAGGGAACCAAGCGGTCCCTCGCGCAGCTGATCCTTGCGGCCAGAGCCGCCCTGGCAGGCGCTAGGGCAGTTCCAGCAGCGTGGCCTGCGTTGTGAAGATTGTGGTCGTCGGCGGGCCGCCGCCCCCGCCAGGTCCGCCGCCGCCAGGTCCGCCGCCGCCGCCGGGGCCGCCCCCGCCGCCGCCGCGTCCCTGCTTGGGCGGCTTGGGCGGCTTGGGCGAGTTAAAGCCGTTGCCCTCCGAGAAGAACGGGCTGTCCGCTGGCACGGTCGGGAACTGTGCGGCCGGGCTGCCCAGGGCCGCGTTCGAGAACGTCATCTGCCAGGTCGCGGCCGGGGCGTTGTCACCGAACATCTGGCCGCCGCAATTGGCCAGGCCGCCGCCGAAAGCAGGGCTCTCCCGGTAGCAGGCATTCTGGCCGACCATCGCCCCGGAGGTAGTGGGATTGTCCGGATTGAAGACCGACACGTACCCGGTCAGCCGCGGCGTGTACCCGGCGAACGCGGCGTAGAAGCCGCCGTTGGCGGTGCCGGTCTTGCCCGCCTCCGGGACACCGGTCCCGCGGCCGGCCGCCGTGCCGGACTGGAGTACACCCTGCAGGATAAAGTCGGCCGCGGTCGCGACCTGGGTGGACAGCACGCGATGGCAGCCCGCGGACTGGACCGGCAGGCTGCCGCCGCTGCTGGTGAGGATCTGGTTGATCGCGACCGGAGCGCAGTAGATGCCGCCCGCCGCGACCGTGGCGTAGGCCGCGGCCATGCTCATCGGCGCCACCGGCTCAGAGCCCAGCGTGAACGACGGGTTGTTGTCCGCCGAGTCCTGGCCGAGCGCCGGGTCCGGGCGGAGCAGCGACCCGCCGTTGACGAACGTCATGCCGAGGCTGGCCGCGGTCTTCACCACGTTGCACAGCCCGACCTTCTGCTCAAGGTGCGCGTAGAACACGTTGATCGACTGAGTGGTGCCGTTGTACAGCGTGAAGATGCCCTTACCCGCGCCCTCGGCGTTGTGCACGTTGAAGGGTTGCGTGATGGCCTGGCCCTTGCAGTTGAAGTACCCGCCGATCGAGCTCGGCGACACGATCGCCTGGCTGAACCCGAACGGCACCCCCTGGTTCAGCGCGGTCAGCAACGTGAAGATCTTGCTGGACGAGCCGGTCTGGACCCCGCTGGTGCTGCCGTCGTACTTGGTGGGCGCCGCGTAGTCGACCGTGGTCTCGCCGGGCCCGGAGCCGTAGGGCCGGTCCACCGCGATCGCCCGGATCCTGCCGGTGCCCGGCTGGATCAGCACCTCGGTGTCCACGTTCCCGCCGGGGTTGTAGAACCCGTTGTTCGCCGGCGCGACCCAGTTGACCGCGTCGTCCGCGGCGCGCTGGTCCTGCGGGTTCAGCGTGGTGTAGATCCTCAGGCCGCCGGTGGTGTTCAGCGCCTGCTTGGCCTGGGCGAGGGCCGGATCGTTCCGGATGACGGCCATCACATAGTCGCAGAAGAACGCGTCGGGCGCCGCGCCGGCGCTCAGGCAACCCTCCTGCAGCGGGGTGGACGACATGTGCAGGCCGAGCGGCAGCTTCTCGGCGGCCTGCGCCTGCTTCTGGGTGATGTAGTGGACCTGGGCCATGCGCTCGAGCACGGTGTTGCGCCGGTCCAGCGCCGCGTCCGCGCTGGTGACCGGGTCGTACAACGTGGGACTGCGCACCAGCCCGGCCAGCAGCGCGGCCTGCGGCAGGCTCAGCTGCGACGCGCTGACGCTGAAGTAACGCTCGGCCGCCACCTGGATGCCGTAGGCGTTGTTGTCGTAGAACGCCACGTTGAGCAGCGCGGCGAGCAACTGGTCCTTGGTCATCTCGTGCTCGACATCCGCTGCCATCTTGAGCTCGCGGATCTTCCGGCCGACCGTGTCCTGGATCGCGGCTTCCTGCTGCTGCTTGGTGGCGGCGGTGAGGATCAGCGCGTTCTTGACGTACTCCTGGGCCAGCGTGGAGCCGCCCTGCGTGCCGGCGCTGCCGTGCAGGTCGTTGACCGCTGCCCGGATCGTGCCGCGCAGGTCGAACGCGCCGTGCAGGTAGTAGCGGGAGTCCTCGATCGCGACGATCGCGTTGCGCATCACCGGCGCGATCTGGTCGTAGCTGACCGGCACGCGGTAGATGTTGTTCGGGTAGTAGTACGCGATCACGTTGCCCTGGGTGTCCAGGATCTCCGAGCGCGACGGGATCTGCCCGATGGCCGGCACCTTCAGGGTGTTGAACGTGTTAGCGGCGTTGCGCGCGGCGACGCCCACCACCCCCACGAGCGGCACCGCCACGGCCGCGACGAGCAGGCCGGCGCCGACCGAGAGCGCCGCGAGCCGGCCGGCCGCACTGATGCCGGCGATACCGGCGCGGCGTTCAGAGTTCAGCACGCAAACAGGTTACGCTCGCACCAGTTATGCCAGTGCCGGGAAAGCGCGATCCAGGGCCTGGACGGCGCAGACATGACGCACAAGCCCAGGTGGGACGCTCGCCCGGTCTGACCTGATTGGCTGCCCCGCAGGGAGGTGAACGGGGCCGTGACTAGTCGGCTGTGCGCGCATAGCCCAGGCGGGCTATTTGAGAAATGGGCCTGGCGGGGTCTAGCGCAGCGCGCCGGTTTTCCGTAAGTTACTCTTCCGCGACCATCGCTACCGAGGCCCGGCGTTACGCCGCGTGCCCGGACCGCTACGAGACGCCATCTGGCGTGACGACCCCGCGGGGGGCGTGACGATCAGGAGGAGTGGGCCACATGTGGATCACGGACTGGACCGCGCGTGCTGCGTGCAAGGGAACTGATCCTGACGAGCTTTTCGTTCAGGGCGCGGCGCAGAATCGGGCCAAGCTGATCTGCCGGGGCTGTCCTGTCCGGACCGAGTGCCTCGCGGACGCGCTCGACAACCGGATCGAGTTCGGAGTATGGGGCGGCATGACCGAGCGTGAGCGCCGTGCGCTGCTCCGCCGCCGCCCGGACGTCACCTCGTGGCGTGACCTGCTTGAGAGCGCTCGCAACCAGTACGAGCGCACCGGCGACGAGCTCGTCGCCAGCTGATCACATCGTCGTGATCTCCCGGCCCCCGTGGCGGTCGCCGCGGCTGGCCGTCATCCAGTAGCGAAGCTGTCCCCCACCGCACCGAGCCCGGCCAGGTCGTGCACGTCGTCAGGCTGCGCGGGCACCTCGGCCACGGGCACGTGCGGGTGCGCGGTCGTGAAGTGCTCGGCGAACCGCCGCTCGGCCGCGCACATCTGCATGCGCTCGGCGTGCAGCCGCAGCGCCGTTATGGTCAGCGCGTGCGGCGCCTCCCCATGGCCGCCGGCCCCCTGACCGTCGGCGGCCAGGGTCTCGGCCGCGGCCAGGCTGCGGGCCGCCGACAGCCGCGCGGCGGGGGAGCGGTGCACCCGGTTGAGGATCAGGCCGGCCAGCGGCATGCCCTCCTGGGCCAGGCGCTCGACGAAGTAGGAGGCCTCGCGCAGCGCGTCCGGCTCGGGCGCCGCGATGACGAGGAACGCCGTGCCGGGCGCGCGCAGCAGCCGGTAGGTGTAGTCGGCGCGTTCCCGGAACCCGCCGAACATCGTGTCAAGCGCGGACACGAACGTCTGCACGTCCTTGAGCACCTGGGCGCCGAGCACCTTCGTCAGCACGCCGGTGACCATGCCGAAGCCGGCGTTGAGCACCTTCAGGTACGCCCGGCCGCCCATCTTGGCCGGCACGACCAGGAGCCGGATCAGGCGGCCGTCAAGGAACCGGCCCAGCCGCTGCGGGGCGTCGAGGAAGTCCAGCGCGGACCGGCTCGGCGGGGTGTCCACGACGATCAGGTCCCACTCGTCGGCCCGGCGCAACTGGCCGAGCTTCTCCATGGCCATGTACTCCTGGGTGCCGGAGAACCCGGACGACAGCGACTGGTAGAACGGGTTGGCCAGGATCTGCGCGGCGCGGTCGGGGTCGGCGTGGGCCTCGACGATCTCGTCGAAGGTCCGCTTCATGTCCAGCATCATCGCG